>Ga0308165_1000171_pt1 | contig 158174 bp, 134 predicted proteins | sample PhyWR2_FD_201032 | JGI IMG/M metagenome (GOLD analysis project Ga0308165, IMG submission 201032) | Phyllosphere microbial communities from UC Gill Tract Community Farm, Albany, California, United States - DLSLW.R2 | ecosystem: Host-associated > Plants > Phyllosphere > Unclassified | place...
GCAGGCCAGACGGTGGCGGCCGCGATCACGGCCAAAACGCTGACCGCCACCGCCACAGCCGCTGACAAGGTCTATGACGGCAACACGTCTGGCACCCCCATCCTGAACATCACCTCAGGCCTGATCAACGGAGAGACCGTCACGGCTTCCGGCTCGGGCACCTTCAACAGCAAGGACGTGCTGACCGCCAACACCGTGACCGTGAACTCGGTCACCCTGGCCGACGGCAGCAACGGCCTGGCCAGCAACTACCAACTGGCCGCAGGCCAGACGGTGGCGGCCGCCATCACGGCCAAAACGCTGACCGCCACCGCCACAGCCGCTGACAAGGTCTACGACGGCACTACGGCCACCGGCGCCGGCCTGAATATCACCTCAGGCCTGATCAACGGAGAGACCGTCACTGCCACAGGTGCCGGTACTTTCAACAGCAAGGACGTGCTGACCGCCAACTCCGTGACCGTGAACTCGGTCACCCTGGCCGACGGCAGCAACGGCCTGGCCAGCAACTACCAACTGGCCGCAGGTCAGACGGTGGCGGCCGCGATCACGGCCAAAACGCTGACCGCCACCGCCACAGCCGCTGACAAGGTCTACGACGGCAATGTCACCGGTGCACCGACGCTGGCCATCACCTCGGGCCTGGTCAACGGCGAGACTGTCACGGCTTCCGGCTCGGGCACCTTCAACAGCAAGGACGTGCTGAACGCCAACACCGTGACCGTGAACTCGGTCACCCTGGCCGACGGCAGCAACGGCCTGGCCAGCAACTACCAACTGGCCGCAGGTCAGACGGCGGCCGCGCGCATCATTCCCGCCACCGTCAATGCAGGCCTCACAGGCAGCGTTGACAAGGTTTACGATGCCAACACCACGGCAACGCTGGCTGCGCTCAACTACACGCTCACCGGAGTGCTGGGTGGGGAAGCGGTCACGCTGAACAACCCGACGGCGGGTAGCTACGACACTCGCAATGCAGGAGCCGGCAAGCAGGTCACCGTGATTGGCATCGCGCTCGGCGGTGCCGGTGCCAGCAATTACCGTTTGGCGTCGACCACGGTCTCGGCGGCAGTGGGCACCGTCACCCCGGCCACGCTTCTGGTAACCGCCGACAACCAGAGCAGCCTCAACGGCCTGCCTCTGCCGGAGTTGACCGGTGTGGTCAGCGGTCTGCAAGGTTCCGATACGGCAGCGCAGGTGCTGGATAGCTTGGGCTACACAACGACGGCTACGCGCGTCTCGCCACCGGGCAACTATGCCATCACGCCATTTGCCAGCCTTGCCAGCCCCAATTACGTACTGGGCTTCAGGAGCGGCAACTTCAACGTGGCACGCGCTGACACTGGCGGTCCGGATTCTGGGAGCCTGCTGCAGCAAGTCGATGGCCATGAGCCCACCTCCGCGCGCGTGCAACTGCAGGAGGTCAATTCACCTCGCAGGCTCAGCATCGAAATCGCGGCGGGCGGAGTGCGTTTGGAGCCTTGAGCGGGAAAGCCGGGGAATTTGCACAGAGTCCCCGGCACGGATGTCAAGCACCGATGTGCAGGCGTCCGGCCCAGGGTGGCCTCATGGCGAAAAAAAGCCGGCGCGAAGGCCGGCTATCACAGAAGCTTCACCATGGCTGGCAGCGTGCGCTCAGGTGCGCGGCGGAAAAACGCCCTGCAGAGCGATGATGAAATTCATGGTCAGGTAGGGCTGCATATTGTTGTGCGGGTTTCCGCCGACGGCGCCTAGCGTGCCCTCGGACATGTTTCCGCTTATACCGCTTGCCGCCCCATACAGCGAAGCGGTGCCTGGGGCCCGGGCAAACGATGCGCCGGCAGGCGACACCACCGTACCCGGCGCTGCCACCGCCTTGATACTGTGGCTGTGCTGCGGCATCTCGGATTCCTGCAGACTCACGGTTTCCGCTCCTCCTGTCTCACCGAGGTCATGCAGCGACAGCCCTGGCCCCTGTCCGGGATGCATGGCCGCTTTCCCCTGAAGATTAGGCAAGGCAAAATTTGATATGCCGTCGCCGCCATAGGTGGTGCCGAGCAGGGAGAACAAGGCCGTGTTCTGCGACAGAGGTAACAGCTGCCCGTCGCAAAACGCCCAGCCCCTGGGAGCAAAGTTGAATGGGACCATGCGGATTTCCGCAACAAAAGGATCTGCCATGGGTGCCTCAGGTTTGTGACGGGAAAATGCCGAACAGCGAGATGATGTAGTTCACGCAGAGGTAAGGCATCAGGTTGCTGTGAGGCTGGCTACCGCCGGTCGATGTGATCACCGCCACATTCATCACAGCCGTGGGGGTGACCGAGGCGGCCGCATAGATTTTCGAAGTGCCCAGCGCCGGCCGGTTGTTCACGGGTGACGGACTGGTCGCATTGGTCGCGGTGGGCGGCGCATTCGCGGGCACGGCCGCCACGATCTGGTGGCTGTGGGGTGGAATCTGCGGAACTGTCAGGGTGACCTCCTCGACTCCGCCCATCTCGCCGAATGAAAATCCCGAGCCCATGTGCACTTTAAGCCGGCCGCGCATGTCGGGCAGGCTAAAAGTGCTTTGCCCGTCGCCGCCGTATGTGGTGCCTATCAGCTGGAACAAGGTCTCGTATTCACTGATAGGAAGAAGTTGTCCCTCACAGAACATCCAGCCCGCAGGCGCGAAGTTGCCCGCGAACATGCGAATTTCTCCAACGTAAGGTTGTGCCATGGTGTGAGGTCCTAGTTCGGTGAGGGAAAAATACCCTGCAGGGCTATGCAAACGTTCAACACCAGAAAAGGTTGCATGTTGAGATGGGCCTGCCCTCCACCAACCGTGCCGATTGTTCCCGGGTGCATGGACGTCAAATTCTCCGAGTTACTCACTACTGGGCTGGAATATGCGTTGAAAGGGGCCCCCGCCAGAGCTGCATTCGTAGGTGCCTGCAGGCGCGCCGTATCGGAGGAGACGCGCAAAAGGTGCTTGTGGTCGGGCAATTCGGCGATGCTCAGAGTGTGTGCCTGTGTGCCGGCGCGCTCCCCCAGCGTGTGCCCGCCGCCCACATGAATGGGTACACGACCGCGCAGGTCTGGCAAGGCGAAGTTGACGCGACCGTCACCGCCAAAGGTTGTGCCCAGCAGCGAGAATAAGGCTTGGTTCTGGTTGATGGGCAGGAGTTGCCCGTTGCACTGCGCCCAGCCCTTGGGCGCAAAAATAAAGCTGAAAATGCGTGTTTCGCCGAGGAAAGGTTCTGCCATCGTGGGCTCCCTGTGATTCGAAAATTAGACGCTCGGCCGGTCTGATCTAGCGGCCAGCGACATGGGAATATTGACCCCATCATCCAGGCCTTCCTGAAAGCCCAGGCGGCGGTACCACGCCCTGGCGCGGCTGTCGCTGTGAACATGCAATGTCAGCACGGAAGAGGCGCCAGCGGCCTCCTCGATCAGTGCTTCGAGCAGACGCGTCCCCAGCCCTGCGCCGCGTGCGTCTGGAAACAAGCTGATGTCCATCAGACGGATCTCCCCCGGCTGGCGCCAGACACACAGCCGGCCGATCAGGCGACCCTGCAACACCACCGCATCGAGCGATGCACCTGGATAATGCCGCGCGTAGTGCGCCTGCTGCGCATTCGACTGCATGCGCAAAAACGGCTCTTGCTGGACAGCAGACAAGGGGAAATGCGCCACTTCTTGCGCCCGCGTTGACGCATAAAGCGCATACACCGCTTCCGCATCGGCGGCAGTCAATGGACGAAGCGCAGGCGTGGCGATCACTCGAAGACAGGGTTGGATCGGCGAATGCGGTGCCAGCTTCAGCCGAACACCACTTCATAGTGACGGCCCGCCGGATGGTTGACGTCACCGATATCGCTCAAAAAAGCCGCGAAGGCCTGACCGTCGACGCCGTGGAACTCGTGGGTTTGCGACGTCAGGGGACGATCATTCATGGCCACGAACACTAGGCTGAAGGGCTGGGCCCGGGCCGCTTCCGGGCGTTTGTCCAGTGTCCCCGGGTAGGTCGTGATACTAGTCAGACGCAAGATGGTTGCCTGCCCTGCAGCGCCCACGTTGAAAAGCTGACCCACGGCAAAATCCGCCGGGCAGAAATTGCGCATGCAAGCCTGTTCGGCGCCCCCCATTTCAGGAAAGGTTGCAGACGCTTCATCGAGGGCCGACGTAGTAGTCAATCCTGCAGATACAGAAGCCAGCGCCACAGTTGCAGCGCTGCCGCGCGTGAGGAAACCGCGACGGCTCAACCCAGGGGTATTTCCCATAGAAGACGATGCTTTCATACATGGATCAATTAAAAACCGCTTCGTACTGCATGCGTCCGTTCGCGCGCAACGGTCCCAGCGGCACGATGAACAGATCGAAATCGCCCAACTCCGGGTGAGAGAACAGATGAATGCCTTGGCCCAGTCGCAGAACATCGTCCCCGAAAAATACCAGGCTAAAAGCCGAGGAACCCGCCGCAGTCTGGCTCACCGCGCCCAACTCCAGGGACACGCCAGTCTCCGCCACACCCGAAACCTCGAAAGCAGTGCCCAGTTGCGCAGAAAATGCCGCATGCGTCGGGTAAATCATTTGTTTTTTATCGTAAAACTTGTTGCGAACACTGGCGCGAAGTATACAGAGGCTCGGGCGATCCCCCCAGCAATTCATCGGCCCACCCGTGAACGCTCCAGCATTTCCAGAACTGTGAGGGCCGGCCCAATCTTGGCATCGCCGAACCCTTTGGATGCTCGGCGAACGTCAAGATGGTGGAGATCAACATGTTCGTATGCTCGTGCAGCCTGGACAGCAAGTGGAATAAACAGGAGTGAACCGCACCGGGTTTGGACTGACCCCCATGAGTTGGACAGACTCCGGGGTTTCATGAAAAAGTATCAAACAGAATTCAGGCTCGAGGTCGTCAATAGCTTCCTGGCTGGTGAGGGCGGAGCGAAGTTGCTGGCGCGGCAATGGTCCGTGCCGGAGGAAAAGATCCGTACGTGGGTAAACCATTTCCGATCGCACGGCATGGATGGTCTTCGCCCCAAACGCAGTTCGTACAGTGAGCAGTTCAAGCTGCAGGTGCTGTCTCATCAAGACCGCGAACAGCTTTCGAGCCGCCAGATAGCGGCGATCTACGACATCCGCAATCCCAATCAGATCGTGAACTGGCGTCGCCGTCTCGACGAAGGCGGTGTACAAGCGCTCACCAGCAAGAAGCAAGGACGGCCCCGCATGAAGCCAGAAAGACACTGCCCGTCGCCGCCAGACCTACCCATCACCGATCCAGTGCAAGCCCTGCACGACGAGAACGAACGACTGCGCGCGGAGGTGGCGTACCTAAAAAATTGCAAGCCTTGATCCGGTCGAAGAAATGAGCTGCATCGACAAAGCGCGCTTGATCGCCTAGTTGAGGCAGCACCAATGTCCAGGCGAGCCTGGTCCCGAGTGTCATAGCGTACTTGGTAGATGCGCTCGACCTTCAATGTTTTGAAGAAGCTTTCCATCGCCGCGTTGTCCCAAGCATTGCCCTTCCTGCTCCTCGACATCGTGATCCCGAAGTCCGCCGCCAACCGGCGGTACTCATGACTGGCGTATTGACTGCCCCTGTCCGTGTGAACCAGCAGCCCGACACCGGGCTTGCGTTGCCAGTAGGCCGACCTTAAAGCAGCGCACACCAGCTTCGCATCGATTGCCTCGGACATCGACCAACCCACAATCCGGCGGCTCGCCAGGTCCATCACTTCATCGCGACACATTGGCAAAGTACGCCGTCGCTTTTCGAAGAATTTCCACGTCCAGCTTCGCATCGGCGAGTTCCTTGCGAAGCCGGCTGTTTTCGGCTTCCAGCTCGGTCACCGGTCGACGCAGCGGTTGCGCAGGGGCCTCAGGCGAAGGCGCCAAGCCCACTGGCCTGCGCTTACGTGACCAATTACTCAATGTCGCAGAGGGGATTCCCAGTCTTCGAGCGGCCTCATGGCCACCCACAGCCTGACTGTTTCGATCTTGAACTCGTCTGTGTATTGCCGCTTGGGCGCATTGCCATCTCTCATTTCGTTCCTCCGTACTCCAGAAGTTATTAACTTCATGCTGTACGCGGAATCGAGGCACGGTCACTCGGCAGCGGGCTTGGCTAATGCGTCACTGCACCAGCGCTTGAGCGTATCCGCGCTGACACCAACCTCGCGTGCCACATCTTCCGCTGAACCGGGCCGGCATCACCCGCTTCTTCGTCAACCTCCCCCGTGCGCTTATCGGCATGGAAGCCTGCCCAGGTTCCCAATGGCTGGCCCGCAAGCTGCAAACCCTTGGTCACGAGTTGCATATCGTGCCAGCGCAGTTCGTCAAGCCCTACGTGAAGTCAAACAAAAATGACACCATTGATGCAGCGGCCATCGCCGAAGCCATCACCCGTTCCACCATGCGTTTCGTCCAGATCAAGCATTGCGATCGGGTCGACCTGCAGGCACTGCACCGCAGCCGTGATCTTCTGGTGAGCACACGAACACGCCTGATTAACCAGATGCGTGCCTTTTGCTTGAAGTACGGACTCGCCATGCGCAATGGCGTCGGGGCGTTCAAGGCAGCACTGCCCATTGTGTTGGGCGATGAAGGCAATGAACTGACGCCCAGCATGCGCGAACTGCTACCTCTTCAAATGGGAGGGCCGCTACGCGCTGGTCAACATGTGCATTGGCGGCGGCCGGGGCATTGAGGGAATCTTCGAGTGAATTCTCTACCCGGTGTTGCGCAGCCCCGATGCTATGCCGTTGATCGAGATGTGAATGCCGATCTTCACTCGTTCGTCGCCTTCGCCCGCGCGCCAGCGGCGCACCAGCTCGACCTGCAGATGGTGCAGCGGGTCGATGTAAGGAAAGCGGTGCTGGATGGAGCGCGCCAGCGCCGCGTTGTGCGCCAGGCGGTCCGCGTCGCCCGTGATGCGGCTGAGCGCATCGGCCGTGCGCCGCCATTCGGCTTCGATGGCACTAAACACCTTCTTACGCAGGCGCGCATCGGCCACCAGTTCGCTGTAGCGCGAGGCCAGCGCCAGGTCGCTCTTGGCCAGCACCATGTCCATGTTGGACAGCAGCGTGCGAAAGAACGGCCAGTCGCGGTACATCCTGCGCAGCAAGTCCATCTGCGCTTCGGGCGTCTTGCCCGGTGCCTGCACGAAGGCCTCGACGGCCGCGCCAAAGCCGTACCAGCCCGGCAGCGTGAGCCGGCACTGGCCCCAGCTGAAGCCCCAGGGGATGGCGCGCAGGTCCTCTATCTTCTGGCTGGCCTTGCGCGACGCGGGGCGCGAGCCGATGTTGAGCTCGGCGATCTCGCGGATGGGCGTGGCGTTGAAGAAGTAGTCGGCGAAGCCCGGCGTGTCGTAGACCAGTGCGCGGTAGGCCTGCATGCTGGCCTGCGACAGCGCGGCCGCGGCGGCCAGGAATGGCCGGGTCGCGGGCCTGGCCGGCGGCAGCAGCGTGGCTTCCAGCGTTGCCGCCACCAGCGTTTCCAGGTTGCGCCGGCCGATCTCGGGATTGGCGTACTTCGAGGCAATGACTTCGCCCTGCTCGGTGAGGCGGATCTGGCCGCGCACCGTGCCCGGCGGCTGCGCCAGGATCGCCTGGTAGCTGGGCCCGCCGCCGCGCCCCACGGTGCCGCCGCGGCCGTGGAACATGCGCAGCTGTATCGGTGCGTCGGGCTGGGCGGCGTTCAATTCGTCAAACAGCGCCGCCAGCGCGGTCTCGGCGCGGTACAGCTCCCAGTTGCTGGTGAAGATGCCGCCGTCCTTGTTGCTGTCGCTGTAGCCCAGCATGATGTCCTGCTCAGCGCCGCTGGCGCGCACCAGGTCCGCGTAGCCGGGCAGGGCGTAGAGCGCGCGCATGATGGGCGCGGCGTTGCGCAGGTCCTCTATGGTCTCGAACAGCGGCACCACGATCAGGTCCGCCGTGGCGGTGCCGTCCAGCGTGCCGCGCATCAGCCCGACTTCCTTTTGCAGCAGCAGCACTTCGAGCAGGTCGCTGACGGTTTCGGTGTGGCTGATGATGTAGTGGCGAATCGCCTCGGCGCCAAAGCGCTGGCGCGCTTCGCGCGCGGTCTCGAAGATGGCCAGTTCGCTGGTCGTGTGCGCGCTGTACGCCGCGCCCACCACGCGCAGCGGCCGGGCATCGCACAGCAGGCGCAGCAGCAGCGCACGCCGCTGCGCTTCATCCAGCGCGCCGTAGTCGGCCTCGATGCGCGCAGTGGCCAGCAGTTCGGCGAGCACGCACTCATGCTGGTCCGAACTTTGGCGCAGATCGACCGTGGCCAGATGGAAGCCAAAGACCTCGACGGCGCGCAGCAGCGGCTGCAGGCGTTCGGCCGCCAGCGCGGCGCCCTGGTGCGAGCGCAGCGAGGCTTCGATCACCCGCAGGTCGGCGAGAAACTCCTGGGCTGTGCCGTAGGCATTCTGCGGCGCGACCGCATGCCGTGCGGCGTCGCGCCCGGTCAGGTTCTTGAGCGTTGCCGCCAGGCGCGCATAGATGCCGGTGAGCGCGCGGCGATAGGGCTCGTCCAGGCGGTGTTCGCTGGTGTCGGGCGAGCGCTCGGCCAGCTGCAGCATCTCTTGCGGCATGCGCACCAGGCGCGCCGACAGCGACAGCTCGCCTCCCAGGCAATGCACTTCGGTCAGGTAGTGGCGCAGCGCCACCTCGGCCTGGCGGCCCAGGGCCAGGGACAAGGTCGCGGCGCTGACATTGGGATTGCCGTCGCGGTCGCCGCCAATCCACTGGCCCATGCGCAGGAAGCTGGCCACGGGCACATCCCCGAGCGCCTGTTCGAGATCGGCGTAAAGCCGGGGAATCTCGCTGAGAAAAGTGGATTCGTAGTAGGACAGCGCGTTCTCGATCTCGTCGGCCACCGTGAGCTTGGAGTAGCGCAACAAGCGCGTATGCCACAGCTGGGTGACGCGCGCGCGCAGGCGCTGCTCGTTGGCGGCAAGCGCGCGCGGCGTCAGCGCATCGGCACTGGCGCGGTGATACTGCGCGCGCTCCTGGAGTGCATCGCGCGCGCTCAGCAGTTCGGCAATCTCGCGTTCGGCATCCAGAATGCTCTTGCGCTGCACTTCGGTGGGATGGGCCGTGAGTACGGGCGCCACATGGCTGCTGGCCAGCATCTGCGAAATCGCGTCCGGCGCGATGCCCGCGGCGCGCAGGCGCGCCAGCGCCACCGCGATGCTGCCCTCCTGCGTGCTGCCGGCGCGTTCGTGCACCCTGCGCCGGCGTATATGGTGGCGGTCCTCGGCCAGATTGGCAAGGTGGCTGAAATAGGTGAAGGCGCGGATCACGCTGACGGTCTGGTCCGTGGACAAGCCCTTGAGCAGCTTCTTGAGGGCTTTGTCGGCATCGTGGTCGGCGTCGCGGCGAAACGTCACGGACAGCTGGCGCACCTGTTCGACCAGCGCGAAAGCCGCCACGCCTTCCTGTTCGCGGATCACGTCGCCCAGGATGCGGCCCAGCAGGCGGATGTCGTCGACCAGCGGCTGGTCCTTGTCGCTGGGGGGGGCGGGGCGGTCTTGGCGGTCGCTGCGGGCTGGCGTCATGGTGGGCGGGGATGAATGGTTGGGCGGGAGGTGGGCGGCGTGCGGGCCCGGCGGATCACACGATGAGAAGGGCGCGGAAATCGTTGACATTGGTATGCGTCGGGCCGGTGATGAAGAGGTCGTCTAAAGCGCCGAAAAATCCGTAGGCATCGTTTCGCTGCAGATGCTCGTCGAGGTCAACGCCGGCCGCCCGGCAACGCGCCAGCGTGTCGGGCGTGACAAACGCCCCGGCGTTGTCCTGCACGCCGTCGATGCCGTCGGTGTCCGCCGCCAGCGCCCAGACGCGGGGATGGCCTTGGAGCGCCTGCGCCAGGCCCATGCAGAACTCGCCGGCGCGCCCGCCGCGTCCCGGCAAGCAGCCCGCGGGCTGCTGACGCAGGGTCACCGTGGTCTCGCCGCCCGACAGCAGCAGCAGCGGGCCTTGGGCGGCGGCATGCTCCTTGGCGGCGTAGCGTGCGATGGCCGCGTGCACCTTGCCGACTTCGCGCGACTCTCCTTCGATCTCGTCGGACAGGATGCGGGTCTGCACGCCATGCCGGCGCGCGACCTCGGCCGCGGCAAGCAAGGACTGCCGGGGCGTGACGATGGTATGCACTTCGCTGCGACGAAAGCATGGGGCGCCGGGCTTGGGCGTTTCCAGAGTTCCGGCCGCAAGCGCTTGTTCCAGCGGCGCGGAAAGCGCAATCCGGTACCTGTGCAGCACCGCCAGCGCCTCGGCGCAGGTGCTGGCATCGGCCACGCTGGGGCCGCTGGCGATCACCGAGACATCGTCGCCGGGCACATCGCTGATGGCCAGCGTCACGAGGCGTGCGGGCATGCAGGCCTGGGCCAGGCGTCCGCCCTTGATGGCCGACAGGTGCTTGCGCACGCAGTTGATCTCGCGGATGTCGGCGCCGCATTCCAGCAGCTGCTGGTTGATGCGCTGCTTGTCGGCAAGCTCCAGCCCCGGCGCGGGCAGGCTCAGCAGCGCCGAGCCGCCGCCAGACACCAGGAACACCACCAGGTCGTCCTCGGTCAGGCCCTGCGCCAGTTCCATCATGCGCAGGGCCGCCCCATGGCTGGCGGCATCCGGCACGGGATGCGCGGCTTCGGTGGTGGCAATGCGCGCCGGCCGTGCTGCAGCCCGCGGCGGCGTATGGCCATAGCGCGTGACGACCAGGCCGCTCAACGGGGCCTCAGCCGGCCAGAGATCGTCAAACGCGTGCGCCATGGCCGCGCCGGCCTTGCCGGCGCCAAGCACCAGGGTCCTGCCCTTGGGCACGGCGGGAAGGCACGCGGCCATGGCCTCGCAGGGCTGGGCCTGGCGCACCGCGGCGTCGAACAATTGGCGCAACAGGGCGCGCGCATCGTTCATGGCGCGGCTCCGACGACGTTCACGGCCCGGCCGGCGGCAAAGGCCTCGATGTTGTCCATCAGCTGGTCGGCCAGGCCCTGGATGGCCTGCTGCGAGGCCCAGGCCACATGCGGCGTCAAAATGAAGTTGGGCAGGTCCAGCAAGGCCATGAACGGGTGGTCGGCCGGCGGCGGCTCGGCCGAGACCACGTCAAAGCCCGCGCCCGCGATCTGCCCGCTGCGCAGCGCGTCGGCCAGCGCCGCCTCGTCGACCAGGCCGCCGCGCGCGGTGTTGATGATCAGCGGGCGGCGCGCCATCTGCGCGAACTCCGCGGCGCCCAGCATGCCGCGCGTGCGCTCGTTGAGCGGGCAATGCAGCGTGAGGATGTCGGCGCGCGCGAGCACTTCCTCGAACGGCGTGTAGAGCTTGCCCATGCCGGCGCGGCCCTTGTGCGCCGCCATCAGCACCTGCATGCCCAGCGCGCGCGCAATGCTGGCCACGGCCGAGCCCAGCGCGCCGTCGCCAATAATGCCCAGCGTCGAGCCCGCGAGATCGCGCACCGGGTAGTCGAAATAGCAAAATTGCCCCGATTCCTGCCAGCGCCCGGCCTTGACGGAGTCGCGGTAGGCGCAGATGCTGCGGCGCAGCGCGAACATGAGCGCAAAGCTGTGCTCGGGAACGGTGTGCCTGGCGTAGTTGCGGATATTGCTCACCGTGATGCCGCGCGCCGCGCAGGCCGGCAGATCGACGCAGTCCGTGCCCGTGGCCGCGACCGCCACCAGCTTCAGGCGCGCGGCCTGCTCCAGCGCCTGGGCGCCAAGCTTGACCTTGTTGGTGATGACGATGTCGGCATCGGCAATGCGCTGCGCGACTTCATGTGCCGCAGTGCTGTCGTGGCTGACGAATGCATGCGCGAACGAAGGCTGGCGCAGCGTGGTCTCGGGGGATAGCGTGGCGCGGTCCAGAAAAACAATCTTCATAAGGTACTCTCCAGCGCGCTCGGCAGACGCCTTGCGCAGTCACGGCCGCCCGCCCGGGGGCCGGGCGCCGGCACTCTTGAGGTTCAATCGACGGCGGCTCCCGAGGCCTTGACAATGGGCGCCCAGCGCACGATGTCTTCCTGCAGCATCTGCTCCAGACGTGCGGGCCCGCCCGTCAAGGGCTCTACGCCCGCGTTGCGAAAGCGCTCGCGCAGATCGGGCGCGGCCACGGCCGCGCTCACCAGTTCCGCCAGTCGCGCCGTCACGGCCCGGGGCACGCCGCGTCCAGCAAACAGCCCCACCCAGAGCTCGCCCACATAGCCGGCAACGACTTCGTTGATGGCCTGCACCTCGGGCAGTGCGGGCGAGCGCTTGGCCGAGCTGACGCCCAGCGCGCGCAGCTTGCCTTCCTTGATGAACTGGATGCACGAGGGCAGGCTGGCAAACGCCACCGGCACCTGCCCGCCCATCACATCGGTGAGCGCCGGCGCCACGCCGCGGTAGGGCACATGCTGCAAGGGCACACCCGCCTTGTTCGACAGCATCGCGCCCAGCAAATGGTTGAGCGAGCCGTTGCCCGCCGACGCATACTGCAACTCGGGCTTGCTGGTGCGCGCCAGCTTGAGGAATTCCTCCAGCGTCCTGGCCGGCACCGCGGGGTTGACCACCAGCACGTTGGGCACCACGCCGACGGGGGCCACCGGCTCGAAGTCCTTGACCGGGTCGAAGGACACCTTCTTGTAGAGCGCGGGGTTGATCGCCTGCGTGCTGCTCACGGTCAGCAGCAAGGTGTAGCCGTCCTTGGGGGCGCGCGCTGCGTAGTCGGTGCCGATGTTGCCATTGGCCCCGGCGCGGTTTTCGACAATGAAGCTGCTGCCCGCCAGCTCGGTGAGCTTTTGCGCCAGGATGCGCCCCACCACATCGTTGGTGCCGCCTGGCGCCTGGGGCACCAGGATGGTCACGGGCTTGGATGGGTAGGTGTCGGCCCAGGTGGGCAGGGCCAGAAGTGCGCTGGCGGCCAGCAAGCCGAATTCGCGGCGATTGTGTTGCATGTCTTGTCTCCGTTTTTTGTGAAATGGGGCAATGCTCAGGCCTGGGCAATCAAATCGAGCGCGCGGCGGTAGACCGGCTTGTCGACCATCACGCCGTCCACCTTGATCGCGCCTTCGCCGCGCGCCAGCGCCGCCTCGAAATCGCCGACGATGCGCTGCGCCTGGGCCAGCGCCTCGGGCGAAGGCGTGTAGGCCTCGTTGACCGCATCGAGGAACTTGGGGTGCACGATCACCGCGCCGCGAAAGCCCAGGGTGCGCGCGCGCTCCAGCACCTGGCGGAATGCGTCGACCGAGCCCAGATCGGCAATCGAGGCAATGAAGCCAATGGGCTGGATGCGCGCCGCGCGCGCCGCCGTGAGCACGGCCATGCTGGGGTAGAGCAGCGCATCGGGCGTAGGCAGGCAGCCGCAGTCCAGTGAATAGTCCTCGCTGCCCAGCATCATTCCCATGGTGCGCGCGCACGCCGTGGCGATCTCGTGCAGCCGCGGCAGCGCCTGGGCGCTCTCGATCTGCAGCAGCAAGCGGATGTGTCCGGCCGGCAGGCCGCCGCGGCCTTCGAGGTCGCCGACCATCTGGTCGATGATCTGCAGGTCGCGCGCATGCTCGACCTTGGGCAGGACCAGCAGATCCAGGCCCGGCACGACCGCCGCCTGCAGATCCACGACCGTGGTGAGCCAATCGCCGTTGATGCGCACGGCGGCAATCTTGTTGCTGGCCTTGACGCGCGCGATGGAGTCGGCGAGGCGCTCGCGTGCCTGCGCCCGCAACGACGGATGCGTTCCGTCCTCGAGGTCGAGAATGATGGCGTCGCTGGTCTTGGTCAGGGCGCTTTGCAGCAGCCGCTCGTTGGCCGCGGGGACGAAAAGAAAGGAGCGAATGGTTTTCATGGGGGTCAGCGGGTTTCTGTGGTCATGGGGGGCTGGGCGGCAACCTTGAGCCAGCGCGCGTTGTCCTGGCCCAAGGTCGGCGCGGCGCGCGCGATGTCCGGGCGCCGGCCATTGATCTGGTAGGGCGCGGCATGCACCAGCACCTTGCGGCCGTCGGGCGCCTGCTGCTCGACCAGCAGGTTGCGTTCGAGGATGTAGGGGTGGCTCAGCAGATCGGCGATGTCGCAGACCGGGCCCGCGGTGATGTCGCGCACCGCAAAGAAGTCCAGGGCCTCGGCCAGCGAGAGCTTGGTGATATGGCCCTGTATCAGCGCGTCCAGCGCGTCGATGTTTCTCAGCCGCGCCTCGTGCGAGGAAAAGCGCGGGTCCGTGAGGCCCTGCGGATAGCCTATGCCGTCGAACAGCCGGGCCAGCGTGCCCTCCATGCCGGCCGACAGCGCCACCCATTTCTCGTCCTTGGTGCGGTAGACATTGCGCGGCGCATGCGTGGGCGAGCGACTGCCCGAGCGCGGCGTGGTCTTGCCGGTCAGCTGGTACTCGGCCGCCTGCGGCCCGAGGATGGAGAACAGCGGCTCGAACAGCGACAGATCGATTTCCTGGATCACCGGCGTGGCGCGGCCGCGCTGGCCGTGCATGGCCGCCAGGGCCAGGGCCGCGCCATAGATGCCGGCCACCGAGTCGGCCATGGCAAACGGCGGCAGCACGGGCGGCAGGTCGGCAAAGCCGTTCATGGCCGCGAACCCGCTCATGGCTTCGATCAGTGAACCAAAGCCGCCCTTGTTGGCAAAGCAGCCGGTCTGGCCCCAGCCGGAGATGCGCACCACCACCAGCTTGGGATTGAGCGCGTTGAGCGTGGGCTTGTCCAGGCCCATGCGCTCCAGCGTTCCCGGGCGGAAGTTCTCCACCAGGATGTCTGCGTCGCCCAGCAGCCCGCGCAGCGCCTCCATGCCTTCGGGCGTGCGCAAATTGAGTTCCACGCTGTGCTTGTTGCGGCTATAGGCCAGCCAGTAGGTGCTCATGCCCTCGCGCTGCCAGGCGCGCAGTTCGTCGCCCTTGCGCGGGGGCTCGACTTTTATGACGGTGGCGCCCAGGTCGGCCAGCACATGGGTCAGCATGTTGCCGGAGACCAGGCGCGACAGGTCGATGACCTTCACGCGTTCCAGGGGCTTGACGGATTCTTCGGGTGATTCGCGATGCGGATGTTGCATTAGATGACTCCTGATGCGCGAGTCTCGCTGCCGCTCTGGTATCTGTAAAATACATTCGCAATCTAGTGACTATCAAATAAATCAATATCAATGGAACTGCGCCAACTGCGTTATCTGATCGGGGTCTGCGAGGCCGGGGGAGTGCTCGCGGCTTCGCGCACCCTGCATGTGGCGCAGCCGGCGCTGAGCCAGAGCATCGCGGCACTGGAAGAGGAGCTGGGGGTGCAGCTGTTCGTGCGCAGCAATCGGGGCATGGCGCTCACGCCCGAAGGCCGCACCCTGGTCGAGCACGCGCATGTGGTGCTGGCCGATGTGGAGCGCGCGCGGCATGCCGTGCACTCGCTGTCCAGCGACGTGGGCGGCGAAGTGTCCCTGGGACTGCCGACCACCGTGGCGCTGGTGGCCACCTTGCCCATCCTGCAGGCGACGCGCGCGCGCTTTGCCCACCTCAAGCTCAAGATCATCGAAAGCCACAGCGGCTTTCTCGGTGAATGGCTCGATGCCGGGCGGCTCGATCTGTCGGTGCTGTTTGTCTCGGGCAACGAGTCGGCGTTCGAGTGCCGGCCGCTGCTGTCGGAAAAGCTGGGCCTGGTGACGCTGGCGCATGACGCACCGCCGGGCAAGGAGACTTCGCTGTACTCACTGGCCCAGCGTCCGCTGCTGCTGCCCTCCAAGGAGCACGGGCTGCGCAGAATCATAGACCGCGTCTGCGCCCAGCATGGGGTCGAACTCGATGTGATTGCCGAGGTCGATTCGCTGCCCAACATGAAAAAGGCGGTGCGCGCCGGCATGGGCGCGACGATTCTCTCTCCGGGGGCGCTGGCCGACGACCTCGACGATGGCGCGCTGGTGATGACCACGATCTCGGCCCCGCATATCTCCCGCCAGGTTGCCTGCGCGACCTCGGTCAAGCGCCCGGTGACGCCGGCGACCGCGGCCATGATTGCCATCGTCACCGAGCAGATCGAAGGCCTGGTGCGCAGCGGTGCCTGGCCGGCGCAGTGGATTGCGCCGCAGCGGCCCGGGCGCTAGGAGGACAATGTGAAGCTGCAGCTTTTCTTGGCGATGTCGGCGACGCTGTAGCCCAGGGCCGAATTCGGATACATCAGGAAATAGCAGGCGTAAGTGACGCTGGGCGCGGGCGGGTTGGTCCTGATGAGGCGCAGCTTGCCCTGGGCAATCTCGCGCTCGAACAAAGGCACGGGCAGGCAGCTGATGCCCACGCCCGCGGCCACCAGCCCGGCCAGTGCAACGATGTTGTTGCCGCCGTTGAGGCGCTCGGGCTGCACGCCCGCGCCCTCCCACAGGCGCGCGCACAGTCGGGTGATGATGGATTGCTCCGACTGCTCGATCACCGGGCAGGACGCGAGCTCGGGCAGCGAGCGCACTTCGTCGCCGGGAAACTGTCCCGGTCCGCAGAACCAGCCAAACTGCACGCTGGCGATCGGCACCCGCGTCAGCGAGGCGGCCTCGGGCATTTCCGGCAGGATGGCGAATTCCAGCCGGCCGTCCTTGACCTTCTGGAACAGCGCCGCCGACTGGTCGATCTCGGGCTGGATCGTGACCGCCGGGTAGACGTCCTTCATGCGCTTGAGAAACTGCGGAAACCAGGTGAGCGCCGTCATTTCGCCCAGCCCCACGTGCAGGATACGTGCCACCTGGCGCGACGAGTCCTTCATTTTCTCCAGCCGGTCCAGCATCTCCAGGATCTGCTGGCTTTCGGTCTGCAATTGCTTGCCTGCAGGCGTGAGCAGGTTCTTGCGGCTTTGGCGCTCGAACAGCGGCGCGGCCACGCTGGCTTCGAGCTCCTGCATGCGCTTGGTGATGGCCGAATGGGTCACATGCAGCTTGTCCGCTGCCTTGGCAATGGTGCCCAAGCGCGCGACCCAGTAAAAGCTTTCGAGTTGCTTGATAGTGAACATGGCAGGCGCTGCGGTCATGCGCCGTCGAACGGCGTCTGGAAATCGCAGTTCTGGTGCGCCAGCGCGACCACGTTGCGATGGAAATCGGAGATGGCATCGATGCGCACCAGCGCTATGTATTCGATGTCGGGCGCGCCGATGGGAATCGTGACTTCGCGCAGCGCGCCCTTGCGCACCGGTCCTTGGGCCACCGCGCGCGGCAGCCCGCCCACGCCCAGGCCCGCGGCGCAGATGCCGGCCAGCGCCGCCAGGCTGTCGCATTCGATGGTATTGGCGACCTGAACATCGCGCTCGCGTATCCATTGGGACATCACGCTCGTGCCTTCGCTGGGATTGCCCTGCAGCAGCACCGTCTGCGCTTCGAACTCGCCTTGCTCCAGCGTGTCGGGCACGGCCAGGGCGCTTGAGCAAAACCAGCCAAACACGGCGCGGCCCACGGGCAGGCGCGCCATGTCCGTGGTCTGCAGACTGTTCACGACGATGGCGATGTCGAGCTGGCCATGGCGCAGCCGCGTATGCAGCGTCGCCGATGACGCCACCTCCAGCTCCACCTGCATGCGCGGATAGCGCTCGCGCAGCTCGACCAGGAAGCGTCCCAGCCAGGTCAGCGCTGCCAGTTCCGTCACTCCCAGCCGCAAGGTCGAGGACACCAGGTCGGGATTGCCGAAGCGCTCGGCCAGGTTGGCGCGCTGGCGCAGTATCCCGCGCGCCAGCGGCAGCACTTCCTGCCCGTCCATAGTCAGCCGCGCCGAGCGCGAGCTGCGGTCGAACAAGGGCTTGTCGAAGCTGCCCTCGAAGTCGCTGACATGGCGGGAAATGTTCGATTGGGTCGTGGCCAGGCTTCTGGCGGCACGGTCAAAGGACCCCAGATCGGCCACGGCCACAAAGGCTTCCAGTTCACGAAAAGTGGTCATGCCAGCGTTTACCCCTGTTTCCCATCGCAAAAAGGAAATATTTTATATAGATAAATATCCCTTTTCGGAAAATTGAGTAAGGAGAACAATGCCTTCATCCGCTGCTGATGCGGATCACGCGGCCTCACCGGCCCGGCCCTCTTATACGAAAGATAGTGACCATGAAGCTCATCAAACTGTTTCCGGCGCTGGCCGTCACGGCCCTGACTATGGCGATGCCTGCGGCCCATGCCGACCAGCTGGCCGATGTGAAGGCCAAGGGTGCATTGACTTGTGGGGTGACCAGCACGCTAGAGCCCTTTGCCTACCAGAACACCAGCACCCGCGAGGTGGTCGGCTATGACATCGATTTCTGCCGCGCGCTGGCCAGGCATCTGGGCGTGAAGGCCGAGCTCAAGGTGATTTCGCTGGAGTCGCGCATTCCCGAACTCACCCAGGCCCGGGTGGACGTTCTGGCCGCCGTGCTGGGCTACAACCCGGCGCGTGCCGAGCAGGTGGCGTTTTCCAAGAGCTATTTCGTGAGCAACCAGTCGCTGTCCGCCAAGAACGGCGCATACAAGCAGCGCGACGAGCTGGCCGGCAAGCGCATCTCCACGGTCAAGGGTTCGAGCAACATCCCGCTGCTGCAGCGCGTGCTGCCCACCGCATCGATCGTCAGCTATGACGATGCGCCGGCCGCCTTCACGGCGCTGGTGCAAAACAAGGTCGACGGCTACATCCTGTCCGAGGCCATGGTGCGGCGCTTCATCGCCAAGCTCGGCAGCAACGCCAACTTCGAAATCCTGACCCCGCCCGTAGGCCGCGAATACTGGGGCATAGGCATGCGCAAGGGCGAGCCGGCGCTGGAGAAGGCCGTCAACGACGCGCTGGACGCGATGGAAAAGTCCGGCGAGTCGCAGCAGATCTTCGACAAGTGGCTGGGCCCCAACACCATCTACCAGATGCGCCGTGACTTCAAGGCCGAGACCATCCCGGGCTGATCGCCCGCCACTTTTCAATAGACGCCATGGCTACGTCAATTCACTTCGGTTCGCTGCTGGTCGAACCCTATCTGGGGCAGTTTCTGTCCGGGCTCAAGTTCACCGGGCTGCTCACCGTCGCCAGCTGGTGCCTCGCAGTCCTTCTTGGCGTGGCCCTGGCAACCTTGCGCGCCACGGGCAAGCCCTGGGCCGAGCGCTGCGTCGCCGCCTGGGTGGCCTACCAGCAGAACGTGCCACTGCTGGCGCATCTGCTGCTGTGGTACTTCGGCATTCCGACGCTGCTGCCCGACGCGCTGCAGCAGTGGGTCAACGCCAACAACGGCGAGTTGATCTTTGCTTCCATCGCCATCGGGCTGTGCATGTCGGCCTACTTTTGCGAGGACGTGCGCAGCGGCCTGCGCGCCATACCCAATGGCCAGCAGGAAGCGGCGCGTTCGCTGGGGCTGAGCTTCCTGGGCGCGATGCGCTACGTGGTGCTGCCGCAGGCCATACGCACTTCGCTGCCGCCGTTCATCAACCACACGGTGATCCTTTTCAAGAACACCAGCCTGGCGATGGCGCTGGGCGCGGCGGAAATGACCTATGTGGTGCGCGAAATCGAGAATCAGACGTTCCGCACCTTCGAGGCCTACACGCTGGCCACGGCGTTCTACCTGCTTGTCTCCCTGGGCCTGATGGCGCTGGGGGCAAGCGTTGCCCGCAAACTCCAAATCCCAGCGAGATAAGCCATGTGGGAAATCATTTCCGAACATCTGCCCAGCCTGTTGATCGGCCAGTACCCGCACGGGCCCCTGGGCGGCCTGGCGCTGACCCTGATTCTTTCCGTGCTCGGCCTGGCGCTGGCCTTTCCGCTGAGCATCGCGCTGGCGCTGTGCCGCACCTCGCCGTTTGCCCTGCTGCGCCTGCCCAGTACCGCCATCGTGTACGTGGTGCGCGGCATTCCCCTGGTCATGCTGGTGTTCTGGAGCTACTTTCTGGTGCCCGGGCTGATCGGCGAGAAGGTCAGCGCCTTCACCACGCTGGTGGTCACCCTGGTGATCTACCAGGCGGCATACATGTCCGAGATCGTGCGCGCCGGCATCGAGGCACTGCCGCGCGGCCAGGTCGAAGCGGCGCGCTCGCTGGGCCTGGGCTACTGGAGGACGCTGAGCCAGGTGGTGCTGCCGCAGGCGCTCTACAACATGCTGCCGACCCTGATCAGCCAGTTCATCTCGACGATCAAGGAAACCTCGATCGGCTATGTGATCAGCGTGCATGAACTGACCCACTCGGCCAACCAGGTGAACGCGGCGCTGCTCACGCGGCCGCTGGAAGTCTTCGCCATGCTGTCGCTGATCTATTTCATCGTCTGCTATTCGTTGCGCAAATGCGCCTACATCGCCGAAATGCGCATCCAACGCCGCCGTGCCGGCATCACTGTCTCTCCACGAGGTAACTCCCATGATCCAGTTCTCCAAGGTCAATAAGTGGTACGGCGAGTACCACGCGCTTGCCGACATCTCCGAGCAAGTCAAGCAGGGCGAAGTCGTCGTGGTCTGCGGCCCGTCGGGGTCCGGCAAGTCGACGCTGATCCGCACGGTCAATCGGCTCGAGGAGATCCAGCAGGGGGAAATCCGGCTGGACGGCGTCGAGGTCCACGACAAATCGCTGGACATCAACCGCTTTCGCACCAAGGTCGGCTTCGTTTTCCAGCAGTTCAATCTGTTTCCGCACATGTCGGCGCTTGACAACGTCTGCCTGGCGCCGATGAAGGCCGGGGGCAAGTCGCGCAGCCAGGCCAGCAGCCGCGCCATGGAGTTGCTCGACCGCGTCGGCCTGGCGCACAAGGCCGACGCCTATCCCCAGCAGCTGTCGGGCGGCCAGCAGCAACGCGTGGCGATTGCCCGGGCGCTGGCGATGGAGCCGCCGGTGATGTTGTTTGACGAGCCCACCAGCGCCCTGGATCCGGAAATGGTGGGCGAGGTACTGAACGTCATGAAGTCGCTGGCCCGCGACGGCATGACCATGATGTGCGTGACCCACGAAATGGGCTTCGCGCGCGAAGTCAGCAACCGTGTCTGGTTCATGGACAACGGCCGGCTGGTCGAGACCGGAACGCCCGAAGAGTTCTTCGCCCGGCCGCGAAGCGACCGCGCCAAGCGTTTCCTGTCCGATCTGCGCGCGCATTGACCAGGCAGCGGCCATGATGGGCAATACCCTGTCTTCCTCGATCGCGGTGGTCGGTGCCGGAATCGTCGGCCTGTCGGTCGCGGTGCAGCTGCAGCGCCGGGGCTATCACGTCACGGTCATCGACCGCGATGCGCCCATGGCCGGCTGCTCCAGCGGCAATGCCGGATACCTGTCCGAAGCCAACATCTTTGCGCCCGCCGCACCCGACATGCTGCGCCAGCTGCCGCGGCTGCTGCTGGCCGACGATGGCCCGCTGGTGATCAAGCCCAGCTACATGCCGAAGATGCTGGCCTGGGGACGGCATGCGCTGGGCGCGGTGCCTGCCGGCCGGCGCCAGGCGATCACGCAGACGCTGGCTGCCATGACCGTGCAGGCCTACAGCGCATTGGCGAAAATGGCCGGCCATACCGGCGCCGCCCACCTGCTGTCGCGCGACGGCGGACTGGTGGCGTTCAAGAACGCCGGGGCGCTGGAGCGCAAATGCGAGCAGCTGGCGGTCTGGCAGCGCCATGGCATTGCCGTGCACCGGCTGTCGGGCGCCGAGCTGCGGGCGCTGGAGCCGGCGCTGGCGCCGACGATGGTGGGCGGACTGCACTTTCAGAACTCCGGGCGCTGCAGCGATCCACGCCAGCTCGGGCTGCTCTATGCCCAGCACCTGCAAGCCCATGGCGCCGCCATCGTGCGCGACCGGGTGCAGCAGCTCCAGCCCCAACCTGGCGGCGCCGTGCGCCTGCGCTGCGACAGCGGCGAGCGCAGTTTTGCCCAGGTCGTGGTCTGCGCCGGCTTCTGGAGCGGCGCGCTGCTGCAGCCTTTCTTTCGCGCCATTCCGCTGGTCTCGGAGCGCGGCTACCACCTGATGCTGCCACGCCCCGGTGTGCGCCTGACCCGGCCGGTGGTTTTTGGCGAGCCGCATTTCGCCGCCACGCCCATGGACCAAGGCCTGCGCCTGGCGGGCACGGCGGAGTTCGCGTCCGCCGATGCCGGGCCAAATCTCGAACGCGCCCACATGCTGCTGCGCCTGGCGCAGGACTATCTGCTGGAGCTGGACGGCACGGACGCCGTGCCGTGGATGGGCGTGCGCCCCTCGCTGCCCGATGGCCTGCCCGCCATCGGCCAGGTGCCCGCCCATCCAGCCATCCACTATGCGTTCGGCCACGCGCACAACGGGCTGACGCTGTCCGCCGTGACCGCCGAGTGCCTGGCCGCACAGCTCAGCGCTACGCCCGCGCCCATGGACCTGGCGGCGCTGGACCTGGGCCGCTTCGGCGGACGCCGCACTCCTAGCTTGCCCGCCGCGTCATCTTCCATCTCCTCTTACTGAACGGTAACCACCATGAGCCAGATCATCCGCTTCGCCTCGCCCCTGACGGCGCCCCTGTCCAAAGCCGTCAGGGCCGGCGATTTCCTCTTCCTCTCGGGCCAGACGCCGAAGAATCCCGACCTGACGCCGCTGCGCGGCGATATCCGCGCCCAGACGCAGAATGTGCTCGAGGCCATTGCCGCGAGCCTGCAGGAGCATGGTTTGGACCTGAGCAGCGTGGTGCGCGCCACGGTATGGCTGTCCGACATACAGCTGATGGCCGCGTTCAACGAGGTCTATCGCACCCACTTCGACGGCCATCTGCCGGTGCGCAGCACGGTTCAGGCCGAACTTTCCCAGGGCGTGGATGTGGAGATCGAAGTGACGGCCTATGCGCCGCGCACCGCGATCGCCTGAGGCCCTGCGCAGGCTGAACCTCCATGCATTCTTCTTCCGAACTTGTCGCCGCCCGGCTAGCCGTCGTCAAGCCCTCGGCCAGCATTGCAGCCAAGGCGCGCGTCGATGCGCTGCGCGCCGCCGGCCGGGACATCATCGACTTCACCACCGGCGAGCCCGACTTTGCGACCCCGGCGCACATCGTCGACGCCGGGGTGCGCGCGCTGCAGTCCGGCCACACGCGCTACACCGCCTCGGCGGGCACGCTCGCGCTGCGCCAGGCCATCGTGCGCAAGCTGCAGCGCGAGAACGCCCTGGCCTACGACGCCAGCGAGGTGGTCGTGGGCAGCGGCGCAAAGCCCATCATCTTCAATGCCTTCATGGCCAGCCTCAACCCTGGCGACGAAGTCATCATTCCCGCGCCGTACTGGGTTTCCTATCCGGAAATGGTGCTGCTCAACGGCGGCAGGCCCGAGATCGTGGAGTGCACCATCGACGACGGCTTCAAGCTCAGTGCCCGGGCCCTGGCCCAGGCCATCGGCCCGCGCACCAAGTGGCTGGTGCTCAACTCGCCGAACAATCCCACGGGCGCGGTCTACAGCGAGGGCGAGCTGCGGGCGCTGGGCGAGGTGCTGATGCAGCATCCCCAGGTGCATGTGATGGTGGATGAAATCTACGAGCACTTCGTCTATGGTCAGGCGCGCCACGTCTCGCTGCTGCAGCTGTGCCCACAGCTGCGCTCCCGCACCCTGGTCATCAACGGCTGCTCCAAGACCTATGCAATGACGGGATGGCGCATAGGCTACGGCGCCGGTCCGGCGCAGCTGATCCGCGCCATCACGCTGCTCATCACGCAGAGCACCACCTGTGCGACGGCGGCGGCGCAGGCCGCGGCCGCCTTTGCACTGGACGGCCCGCAGGACAGCGTGGCCGCGGCCACGCGTATCTACGAACAGCGCCGCGACCACATGCTGCGGCGTCTGGCGGCGATCGACGGCTTCGATTGCCCGGCTCCCGATGGCGCCTTCTACCTCTTTGCCTCGGTGGCCGGACTGATCGGCCGGACCACGCGCCAGGGCCAGCGGCTCCAGTCCGACCTGGATGTCACCGATTTCCTGCGCGAACAGGCGGGCGTGGTGGTGGTCGACGGCACGTCCTACGGCATGTCGCCTTTCATCCGCTTTTCCTTTGCGTCCTGCCTCCAGGAGATCGACCGCGGCTGCGACGCGATCGCCGCCGCCGTGGCACAGCTGGCCCCCTGAACCCCTTCACCCAGAGTTTTCCATGACCTACCAAGCCTGCTCCGAATTCGACCGCGTCCCCCAGCACCTGATAGACCGCGCCCGCGAGTTCCAGGCCGCCATCCTGTGCGATGTCGCGGGCCGCCGCGGCACGCTGCATTCGCGCATCCGCGCCCTGGCGCCCGGCATGACGGTCTGCGGCCCGGCCTTCACGGTGGAAGTGCGCCCGGGCGACAACCTGATGTTCCATGTGGCGCTGGCGGTGGCCCGGCCCGGCGATGTGCTGGTGGTCGACGGCAAGGCCGACCAGACCTGCGCGCTGTTTGGCGACCTCATGGTGACCCAGGCCGCGGCCGCCAAGCTCGGCGGCTTCGTCGTCGACGCCGCGTCGCGCGACACCGCCGAACTGGCGCAGGGCGACTTCCCGGTGTTTTCCGCCGGCACCAATCCCTGCGGGCCGACCAATGGGCTGCCCGGTCGCATAGGCGTGCCGGTGTCGGTGGGCGGCGTGGCCGTGCATCCCGGCGATCTGGTGGTCGGAGATATCGACGGCGTCGTCGTCATCGCGCGCGCCGATGTGGAGGCCGTACTCGATGCCGCCGCCAAGAAGGTGGCCGCGGAGCGCCAGCGCATCGACGAGATCGAGGCCGGCCTGCTGGTCTCGCCCTGGCTGGACGACGCGCTGCACCAGGCCGGTCTGCCCACGCTCTGACGCCTTGTCCGGGGCCGCGGCCCCGGCGCCCCCTCATTCTTTGCTTGCAGGATTTCCCATGACCGATGTTCACGCCGCTGCCATGACGCAGAATTTGCCTCTTCCCGATGTTCCGGTCGAAACGCCGTGCTTCGTGGTGCTCGAGGAGGCCATCGACAACAACCTGGAACATACGGCGGCGCTGGCTGGCGGCGTCGGCCGCATGGTGCCGCATGTGAAGACCCACCGCTCGCCCTGGCTCACGCGCTATCTGGTGGAGCGCGGCGTCAAGGCGTTCAAGACCGCCACGCCGCGCGAAGTTGAAATGGTGCTGCAGGCCGGCGCGCCCGAGGTCGTCTGGTCGTACCCGACGACGGGGCAGGCGGCCATTGCCCGCGTGATTGCCGCGGCCCGGGCCCATCCCTCGGCGCGCGTCACCGGTGTGGTCGACAGCGAGGCCGGCCTGGCGCTGTGGCTGCAGCTGCTGGGCGACGGCGGGCAGTACCCCAACGTCGATCTGCGCGTGGACGTCGATCCGGGCCTGGGCCGCACCGGCGCGCAGATCGGTGAGCCCGCGCTGGCGCTGGCCATGGCGCTGGCAGGGGCCGGACGCTTTGGCGGCTGGCATATCTACGACGGCCATATCCAGGACCTGGACCTGGCGCTGCGCGAACAGCGCTTTCTCGCGCTGCAAGCCCAGCTGCAGCCGATGTTCGAACGCGCCGAGCAGGCCGGCCTGGTGACGGACATCGTGGCCGGCGGCAGCTATACCTTCCCGTTCTGGGCCCAGTACACGGGCGCCCGGGTGTCGCCGGGCAGCTGGGTGTATTCCAGCTCCCAGCACCAGACCGACCAGCCGCACCGCGGCTGGCAGGTTGCCGCCTATGTGCTGACCACCGTGCTCTCCGAGCGCGACGGCATTCTGACGCTGGACGCCGGCTCGAAGGCGATCTCGCCCGACATGCCCATGAACCAGCGCTTCGTCGGCGTCGACAAGATCGTCAAGATGAACGAGGAGCACACCATGGCCACCTCGACCACGCTGGTCCCGGGCGAGCGCGTGGCGCTGGTGCCCCGGCATACCTGCACCACCGCCTACCTCTACCGGCGCGCGCTGGTGCGCACCCTGCAGGGCACCTGGGAGTACCGCGACCAGCTCGGCTGCGAGCGCTAGGCGCAGCCGCCGAGACGCCCGGCGCGCGCGGACGCGGACGCGGCCGCCTTCAGTCGAAGCGCAGCTGTGCGGTGGTGGCGATCTTGCGATACAAGACCAGATCGCTGCGCAGAATCTGCGTCAAGCGTTCCGGCGGCCCGGACTCGGGCAGCAGACCCAGCTCGTGCATGCGTTTTTGCATGGCGGGGTCGGCGACACTTTGCTGCAATGCCTTGTTGATGCGCGTCAGCATGGCAGGCGCCAGGCCCGAGGGCGCAAACAGTCCCAGCCAGGAAGAAAGCGTGAAATCACTCAGGCCGGCTTCCACAGCGGTGGGCACCTCGGGGAAGCGCGGGTCGCGCTTGGTGTCGGTGACGGCCAGCAGCCGCACCTTGCCGCCATCGATGAAGGGCTTGGCGCCCGCATCGAACGCCAGGTCCAGCACGCCGGCGGCAACGTCCGACACAGCGGCATAGGTCGAGCGATAGGGTACATGCACGAGAGCGGTGCCGGTCAGCGCCTTGAAGTACTCGCCCGCGAAATGCGCGCCGCTGCCCGGGCCGGCGCTGCCGTAGCTGAGCTTGCCCGGGTTCTTGCGCGCATAGGCAATCAGCTCGGGCAAGGAGCGCGCCGGCGAGCTGCTGCCGACCACGATGCCCAGGCCATAGCTGGCCACCACCCCTATGGGCTGGAGATCGGTCAGCGGGTTCCACGGCGGCAGGCGTTCGATGACCGAGAGAATGCTGTAGCTGGGGTTGGTGAACAGCAAGGTGTTGCCGTCCTTGGGCGCTTTGATCACGGCCTCGACACCCAGCCGCCCGCCCGCGCCCGGCCGATTCTCGACAATCACCGTCTGGCCCAGCTGGCGGCCCAGGTGCTCGGCGACCAGGCGTGCGGCGAGGTCGGTCACTCCGCCGGGCGGAAACGGCACGACGATCTTGATGATGCGGCTGTCCGCCTGGGCCAGGCCGCCGAGCGCCAGCGTGCCCGCGGCCAGCAGGCTGCGCCGCGTGAGATCGATCTTCATGGCTGTCATCTCCTTTGTAGTTATGGGTTGCAACGGAAGTCAGGCGGCGTTCAGGCCGTCCCAGCAGACATACTTGATTTCAAGGAATTCGTCGATGCCGTGCTGCGAGCCCTCGCGCCCCAGTCCGCTTTGCTTGACGCCGCCAAACGGCGCGACTTCGTTGGAGATCAGCCCGCAGTTGACCCCGACCATGCCCGACTCCAGGGCCGCGCTGACGCGCCAGATGCGCGCCGCGTCGCGGCTGTAGAGGTAGGCGGCCAGGCCGTACTCGGTGGCGTTGGCCATGGCAATCGCCTGGGCCTCGTCGCCAAAGCGAAACAGCGCGGCGACCGGGCCGAAGGTCTCGTCGTTGGCAATAGCCATGTCCGTTGTCATTCCGGTCAGCACGGTCGGCTCGAAGAAGCTGCCGCCCAGCGCATGGCGCTGTCCGCCCAGCGCGATGCGCGCGCCACCGGCCACGGCATCGGCAATATGGCTTTCGACCTTGGCGACGGCGGCGGCATCGATCAGCGGGCCCTGGTGAACGTCGGGCGCCAGGCCGTCGCCGACCTTGAGCGCGCGCACGCGCTGCAGCAGTTTCTCCAGGAACGCGTCATGCACGCTGTCCTGGACCAGCACCCGGTTGGCGCTGATGCAGGCCTGGCCGGTGTTGCGGAACTTCGAGGCCACCACGCCGTCGGCCGCCGCGTCCAGGTCGGCATCGTCGAAGACGATGAAGGGCGCGTTGCCGCCCAGCTCCATCGAGCATTTCTTGATGGTCTGCGCGGCCTGGGCCAGCAGCACGCGGCCGACTTCTGTCGATCCCGTGAAGGTGATCTTGCGCACCAGCGGGTGGCTGGTGAGCACGCCGCCGATGGCGCGCGTGTCATTGCCGGTAAGCACGCTGAACACGCCGGGCGGCACGCCCGCACGCTCGGCGAGCTCGGCCAGTGCCAGCGCGGTCAGGGGCGTCTGGCTCGCGGGCTTGAGCACCATGGTGCAGCCCGCGGCAAGCGCCGGCCCGGCCTTGCGCGTGACCATGGCCGCCGGAAAATTCCACGGCGTGATGGCCGCGCACACGCCAATCGGCTCCTTGAGCACCACGATGCGCTGGCCGTCCTTGGGCGCGGGCAGGACTTCACCGCCGACGCGCTTGGCCTCCTCGGCAAACCATTGCACGAACGAGGCCGCGTAGTCGACTTCGCCGCGCGCCTCGGCCAGCGGCTTGCCTTCCTCCAGCGTGATCAGCGTGGCCAGGTCGTCACGGCTGTCGTTGATTAGCCCATACCAGCGCGCCAGAATGGCCGAGCGCTGCTTTGCGGGCAGGCGGCTCCAGGGACCGAGCGCACGGTGCGCGGCTTCGATTGCCTGCGCCGTCTGCGCCTCATGGCAGCGCGGCAGGCGCGCCAGCGGCTCGCCGGTGGCCGGGTTGTGCAGCGTGTAGTGCCCCAGCGGCGTTTCCTCGACCCATTGGCCGTCTATATAGGCAGCCTCGCGAAACAGGCTGCGGTCTGCATGAAGTGTGGTCATTGCGTGCTTTCTTGCTCAGCAGGGATGGCGGCCGGTGATGTAGGCGCTGTCGGGGTCGGCGGTGACCGGCAGGCCTGAAGCCACCAGGCCCTGGCGCAGGCTCTTCATCAGCCGGTCGGGCACGCGCATTGCCGGGGCGCGCAGCGGGCCGCCGTTGAAGCCGGCAAGCCAGTCCTGGTATTTCCACATCGTGCGGTTGAGCACCCCGGTGCCGCCCGCGTAGCTCTGGGCGGCGGCGCCGTTCGCATTGCGCGCGGGGCTGACTTTCCAGAACAGCTCCATGGCCGCATCCCATTCGCCGCGGCGCGCCAGCGCGAAGGCCCGGGGGTAGTAGTCGCTCATCCAGGCGGTGTTGCTGGTGCCCGAGAACTGCAGGTCCATCAGGCTCATCATGGGCAGCGCGTCGCCCTCGATGGGGCAGCTGATCACCACCTCGTCGCGGAAGTGGCGGTACATCTCGCACAGGCCGGCAATCAACGGGAAGCCCTGCTCGGCCTTGATGGCCACGATGTTCGGGCAATCAGCGAGCAGCCGGCGCACCAGCGCCACCGACATGCCCGCGGGATGCACGCGCTCGAAGCCCCACAGCGGAATCGGGAATAGCATCACGGCCAGGCCGGTGCTGTCGCAAAACGCCTTCGTGTAGTCGTAGATCTGCTGCTCGCTGGTGGGCCAGAACTGCGGCGGATACGACAGCAGAACGATGTCCGCGCCAGCGCGCTCGGCCAATTGGGCCGCCTCGATGTTCTCGGCCAGGGTGCCGAATGCGGCATGGAAGAACAGGCCCAGCTTGTTGCCGGCCGTGTCGCGCGCCATCGCGGTGAAATGCGCGTTCTCCTCAGGCGTGATCGCCACTTCGGCACACAGCAGCGTGTAGCTGTAGCCCAGGTCTATGGTCTTTTGGATGTCGTGGCGGATGCCGCGCTCGTTGAGCCGCGTCAGGTCTGCCGAATAGCTGGGAATGGTGACGGCCGAGCAGCCGACGAGGTGTTCTCGCGCCCAGGCGCGGGCATCACGGGTTTGGTAGGAGGCCATGGTGGATCCAGTCAGTTGAAAAGAGAGGCGGGTTATTTGGCGATGGGGGCGATGTGCATATCGAGCCTGCGGCCCACGCCCTGGCGCAATGCCAGGTCCAGGAACATTTCCGCAATCACGATGTCCTGCAGCGCCGAGCCGACGGACTTGTAGACCAGGATGTCGGTGTCGCGGCCGTGCAGCGGCTGGCGCCCACCGATGACATCGGCCAGCGCCACCAGCTTGGATTCGAAGTCGATACCGGCAGCCGTTGCTGCCAGCATGTCGCCGGTGTCGCGCGCCACTTCGTCACGCATGTCGGCCACGATCAGCGCCGCGCGCTCGATCACGCCGAAGTCGACTTCGCGCTGCTCGGGCAGCGTGGAGCCTATCGAGGTCACGGTCATGCCAGGCGCCAGCCACTCACCTCGCAGCACCGGGCTCTCGTCGCGGCTGCGTGCGGCGCAGATCACGACATCGGCATCCTGGACTGCCAACTGCGCAGACGCTGAGGCTTGCATGCGCAGTCCCGCGCTGTCGCGGAATTCCTGCGCGAAGCGCTCACGGCTGGCGGGGGTGGGGCTGAAAACCGCGACCTGGGCAATGGCCCGCACCGCGGCCAGCGCCGCCAGCTGGCTGCGTGCCTCGAAACCCGAACCCAGCACGGCGACGCGCAAGGGACGGCGCGGCGCGGCGCGGTCAATGAACAGCGCCGCGGTGGCAGCGGTACGCACGCCGGTGATGCGGTTACCGTCGATCAGCGCCGCCAGCGCCGTGCTGTGCTGGTCGAACAGCGACACCAGATAGCTGGCCTGCCTGGCCTTCATGGACGCGGCAATCAGCTTGCAGCCCATGTGCCGGCCCGAAGGGGAGATGGCGCTCAGCCCGCGCAGCCACAGGCCGTCGCCGCGCGCCATTGAGCGCGGCGGCACCATGGCCTCGGCGATGGGCGCGGCATAGGCCTGGGCCAGCGCCTGCACGGCGGCGCGCCAGTCAAGCAGTCCGCCCAGGTCGGCGTCGCTCAGAAAAATCGGAAGGTCATTGCTCAAGGCTTCGCTCCTGCGTAGATCAGGATGCGAACCTTATTGGCGATCGCCTTTGGCAGCAGCCCCTTGAACCTGAAAGCAGCTATCTACGCAATGGATAGCTGCCCATTCAGCGCCGCAGCAGCGTGGTGGCCATGGCCAGCACCAAGCGCTGGACTTCGCGCGTTGCCAGGGTGTGCGGGCGGTGGCTGGTGGTACCCAGCACGATGGCACGCGACAGCGGCGGCTGCACCAGCCGCGCGGCACTCAGGCCCGAGGCGTTGCGGGCCTTGGCCGGTGCCACGGTGATGGCGTAGCCACCGCCCGCCGCCGCAATCTCATGCTGCAACTGGATGGAGTCGGCCTCGACCGAGACCTGCAACTGGATACCTCGGTCCAGTGCCAGCTTGTCCAGGCGCACGCGCAGCAGATGGGGCGAGCTGGGCAGTATCAGCGGCAGTCCTTGAAGCTCTTCGAAAGACACGGTCTTGCGGTTGGTCAACGGGTCGCCGCTGGGGCCTATGAGGTGCAGCGGCAGTTGCGTCACCACCGGCTCCACGCCCTGGAACTCGTCTTCCTCGCGCAGCAGGAAGGACATGTCGAGACGGCCATCGGCCAGCCACTCCTGCAACTGGGCGCTCGAGCCTTCGGTGAGGTGCAGAAACACTTCGGGGAAGCGCTCACGCACGGCGACAAACAGCCGCGCGGCCAGTATCGGCACGATCGATGGCAGCAGGCCAATGCGCACCTCGCCGCGCGGCAGCCCGCCCGAGGTCTGGATGTCGTCGGACAGCTGATCCGATGCGGCAATCAGTTGCTGGATCCGCGGGAAGATCAGCGCGCCGAAGTCGGTCAGCACCACGCCGCGTCCGGTGCGCCGGAACAGGCGGGCGCCGCAGTCCTGCTCGAGCTGTGTCATGTGCCGGCTGACCATCGATTGCGGCACGTCCTGGTGGAGCGCGGCCTTGGAGATGCTGCCGAGTTCGGCCACCTTGATGAACAGCTGCCACTTGGGGTCGAGGATGGAGGGCATGGTGCAGGAACTTGCGTATGTGGATGGGTGCGACTTTATCCGTCCTGGCAAGTGGGCTTGACGCCTGCGCGTCACGGCTCGGCTTGCGTTTTATGCGTGCAGAAGTTTGTTAACCTGCGCAAGCACGCCCGGCTGCACTGCCCGGTGCGGGCCATCCAGCAGAAGTTCCGCAGCAAAGGCCATTGAAAAGATGAAGTTGAAGATCCCGACCCGAACCGTTCACATGCTCGCGGCGACAGCCCTGGCCTCCTTGGCCGCAGCGGCACTGGCCGCCAATGGCCCGCCTGGCTGCCAGGCTGCGCAGGAAGGCGGTGCGGTCCTGGTCGATGCCCACTGCGTCGACACTGATTTTTCCACGCCGGTGATCGACAGCCGCGCCGAAGTCGACGCTCCGGTGAAGGGGCTCAAGGTCACCGGGCATTTCAAGGACCAGGGCAAATTTGTCTTTTTCTTTCCCGCCAGGCCGCAGTGGTCGGGGCGTTTCTATCAGCTGGTCTATCCGAACACCGAACAGGTGAGCGATGACGTGATCCGCTTCGGCGCGGCCGATGGCGCCTACACCGTGCACACCGTCTCCAGCGGCGGCTACCGGCTGGACGCGGCGGCCGCCAAGCTGGCGAAATCGCTGGCGGCGGACTACTACGGCCACAGCGGGAAAGTGTTCGGCTACGTCTACGGCGGCAGCGGCGGTTCCTACCAGGCGATTGCCGCGGCCGAGAACACCGTGGGCGTGTGGGACGGTGCCGTGCCCTTTGTCGTCGGCATCGAAACTTCGATTCCCAACAATTTCTTCGTGCGCGCCTTTGCCCGGCTGGTGCTGCGCGACAAGGCACAGCAGATTGCTGAGGCGGTGCGTCCCGGTGGCAGCGGCGACCCCTACCGCGGCCTGGACGCGGTGGAAAAAAGCGTGCTGCAGGAAGTCAGCGCCATGGGTGTGCCGCTGCGCGGCTGGGACAACTTCAGCTATGTCCTGGGCCTGCAGGACAAAGGCGGACTGTTGGGCTTCCTCGATATGGTCCGGCAATCCGATCCGACCTATGCCGAGGACTTTTGGACGCGCCCCGGCTATCTGGGCACCGAGCGCTCGGCGCTGGGCGAGCGGGTGCGCGCTGCCCGGGTCAGTTACCGCACTGCCGTCACGGCCGTCGAAGTGGATGCGCAGGCAGGCGTGCTGAAGCTGGGGCTGGAGCGGCTGCCGCCGCAGACCGGCTTCATGCCGGTGGAGATCCGCTGGCCCGCCCGGGACGGAAAACCCGCCGGCAGTTTGCTGGCCATGTTCGATGCACCAGGCCAGCGCCTGCAGGTGGAGCTGGGCGCCGAGGCGAGCAAGGCGTTGACTGCCGGCGCCAAAGTGTCGCTGGACAACGCCTGGCCGCTGGCGCTCACCACTTACCATCGCCACCAGATGCCTCGGGCCGAGGGCTTTGCCGCCTGGCGGCAGTTCCGCGCCGCCGACGGCACGCCGCTTTACCCGCAGCGCGCCAACAATGTGGGTGAAGGCATTTCGCGCGGCGTCAGCGGCGGCGGCAGCCACTCGGGTGCCATCCGGATGAAGATGATCGCCATCTCCAACACGCTGGATGTCGATGCCTTTGCCTGGCATGGTGACTGGTACCGCAGCCGTGTCGAGCGCACGCTTGGCGAGCGCAGTCGCGACGGTTTCATGCTGTGGATCAACGACAACGCCGACCATCTTGACGGGCGCGTGATTGCGTCCGGCCCCGCGGATTCGCAGCATTTGCGGCTGATCAATTTCAACGGCATCGTGGAGCAGGCGCTGCGCGACGTGAGCGCCTGGGCCGAGCGCGGCGTGCCGCCGGCGGAAACCACGGCCTACCGTTTGCGCGATGGCCAGGTGGCGCTGCCCGCGGACGCAGGCTTCATCGGCGGCATACAGCCGCTGGTGCGCCTGACGGTGAACGGCGCACAGTCGGTGCGCGTGCGCCCCGGCGCGCCGGTGGTGCTGGACGGGGTGGTCGAAGTGCCGCCGGGCGCGGGCACGGTGGTGGCGCTGGAGTGGAGCGAGCAGGGCGGCGCGCAGACCGTGGCCGAGCCGGTGGAGGGCGGCCATGCCCGGCGCAGCGCGCAGCGCACCGTCAGTTACGCGCAGCCCGGCACCTACTATCCGGTGTTCAAGGCCACGGCCCGGCGCGCGGCCGGCGCGGATGCCCGCTACGGCCAGGTGTCCAATCTGGCACGCGTCAAGGTCGTGGTCGAGTAGATACCACGGCCGCGCGAACCCGGGCGACACAGGCCATCTCGGGAAAGCCGCCGCACGGCAGCGCGAGAGATTTCAGCGGGTCTCGGCGGCCGGCGCAGGTTCTTCGGTGGGCCGCAGGCGGCGCTGAGCGCGAGAAAGCGGTTGTGAGGAGCCAGACCGCCCGCTCCTCTCCCTGGGGTCAACGGAATCGTCCGACGAACGCGGCGTCTGGTCCGACCGACCTTGGCCACGGGACTCTGTGTCCCCCCGTCGTCCAGCAACTACGACGGACATTGCCTGTTTTTGCGACACCCCGCGCAGTGCCGGCAGGGTGCGGGTTTTCCCATCATTTCAGCGCTTATGCACCAGCCTGGTCACTCTGCACAGGGATAAATCAGCCGCTGCTGCCGGTTCCAGCAACCGTGCAGGGGAGGCCAGCGCCCTGAGGAATACCCTAGGATGCCTCGCTAAATTCGGTTATTAGAATGTCCGTACATCCTGATATCCGAATATGACCATCCAAGCCAGCACCTCCCATACCTCGCGCGCCCTTGACAGCGTGCGCGTTCTCGATATCTCCAACTTCCTGGCAGCGCCGATGTGCGGAATGTTTCTGGCCGACCACGGAGCGGACGTGCTCAAAGTCGAGCGTCCAGGAGTGGGCGACGAAATCCGCCGCTGGGGCGAGACCAAGGATGACATCGGCCTGTATTACAAGGTCATCAACCGCGGCAAGCGCTCCATCACGCTGGACCTGAAGTCGGAGTTCGGCGTCGAAGTGGTGCGCGAGCTGGTCAAGGATGTCGACATCCTGATCGAGAACTACCGCACGGGCACGCTGGAGAAGTGGGGTCTGGGCTACGACGTGCTCAAGGAAATCAATCCCGGACTGATCATGGTCCGCGTCACGGGCTTCGGTCAGACCGGGCCCTACCGTCACCGGCCCGGATTCGGCACGCTGGCCGAGGCCTATGCCGGCTATGCCTATATCAGCGGCATGCCCGATCAGCCGCCGCTGCTGCCGGGCTTTGCGCTGGGCGATGCGAGCACCGGCATGATGGCCGCCTTTCTGACCATGGTCGCGCTGCAGGAGAAAAACCGCACCGGACGCGGCCAGGTGGTCGATCTCGCGATCTACGAAACGCTGCTCACGCTGCTCGGCCCGCACGTGGTCAACTTCGACCAGCTCGGCCAGATCCAGGAGCGCAACGGCAGCCGCCTGCCGTTCACTGCGCCGCGCAACACCTACCAGACGCGCGACGGCAAGTGGATCGCGATTGCCGGCAGCTCGCAGACCGCGTTCGAGCGCATCTGCCATCTGCTCGAGCGCCCGGATCTGATTGTCGACCCGCGGTTTGCCAACAACCGCGCGCGGCTGGACCACGACAAGGCGCTCGACGCCCAGCTGCAGGCCGGCGTGCAGCGCTTCGATCTCGAGGAGCTGCTGCGCCGTTCCGATGAACAGGGCGCCACCGTCGCGCCGGTCAACGACGTGTCGATGATCTTCGATGACCCGCAGATCAAGGCGCGCGAGAACATTGCCCATGTGGCGGACGAGGAGCTGGCCGGACCGATAGGCATGCAGAACGTGGTCGGGCGGCTGTCGGTCACGCCCGGGCGCATCGACACGGCAGGGCCCAAGCTGGGCCAGCACAACCGCGAGGTGCTGGTCAATCAGCTGGGCTACTCGGTGGAGCAGCTGCAGGCGCTGGGGATAGAGGTCCTGTGAGCCCGCACCGCTTGCGCTGCGGCGCGCCCGCCATCGGTGAAAATGCGCTATCTGCCAGCAGCGGGAGCGGGCCCTGGGCCCTTCCCGCAGGCAACCACTCAGAAAGCGCATGCGATGGAAAACGAAAGGGTGACAGCCCTCGACGGGGGCGTTGGCCGACAACCTTTGTACGCGGCCCTGGCCGCCGTGCTGGCACGCGACATTCGCGCAGGAAAGTATGCCGCGTCCAGCGTCATGCCCTCCGAGAAGGAATTGTGCGAGCTCTATGGCGTCAGCCGCCATACGGTGCGCGAAGCCGTGCGGGAAATCCGCGAGCAGGGTCTGGTGTCGTCACACCGCGGCATAGGCACGGTGGTGCGCGATCCGGCGGTGCGCCAAAGCACCTTCAGCGCGGTCAATTCGGTCGGCGATCTGCTGCATTTCGTGGGCACGACCGAGATGCACGCGCTGGGCGTGCGGGAAGTCACGGCCGACGAGGAGCTGGTGCAGCTGCTGGAATTCAAGCCCGGGCAGCTGCTGTCGGAGGCCGCGTTCCTGCGCAAGGCGCCGGGCGAGACCCTGCCCATGAGCTATCTGCTGATCTACGTGCATCCGCGCTATGCCGCGGCGCAGCGCACGCCCGCAGTCTCCAGCAGTCCCATCTACAAGAACATCGAAACGATGTTTGGCGTGCGCCTCAACGAGATCCGGCAGGACATCTCTGCCACGGAGCTGGACGCGGATCTGGCGCTGGTCCTGCAGGCCAAGGTCGGCAGCGCCGCGATGCGCATCCTGCGCTTTTATTACGACCTCAACGACAACCTGATCCAGGCGTCGATCAGCTACTACCCCAGCGGCCGCTACACCCAGTCGGCGCGCTTTCGCGCGGCGGCAAATCCCCCCTAGCAGCAGGACCCCTGTGCCTTAGCGCACTTCAGCCTGCTGCATTTCCTCAATGCAAAGGCTGAAGATGCAAGCTTCCATGATCCAGGTGGAGCGCCGCGATGGCTACGCGGTCGTGACCCTCGACAACCCGCCCATGAACGTGGTGGCGGCCCCCCTGACCCGCGCGCTCTATGCCGCGCTCAAATCCCTGGAGCTCGACGACCAGGTCCGCGCCCTCGTGGTGACCGGAACGGGCGGGCGCGCCTTCTGCGCCGGCTCGGACATCAGCGAGCTGGTGCAAATGCGTGACCCCGGCGAAGTGCTGGAAAAAAAGCTGATCTTCCAGAACAAGGTCTTCGAGCAGCTGCGCGCGTTTGCCAAGCCGACCATTGCCGCGCTCAACGGCTACACCTATGGGGGCGGCCTGGAGATTGCCGCCTGCTGCGACCTGATCGTGGCCGAGGAGCAGGTCAAGCTGGCCTTGCCCGAGATCAAGCTGGGCGTATTCCCCAGCAGCGGCGGCACGTTCCGCATTGCCCGGCGCATTGGCGAAGCCCGGGCCAAGGAAATGATTTTCTTTGGCGAACCCATCGCTGCCCGGCAGGCGCTGGACTGGGGCCTGGTCAACCGCGTCGTCGCCCCGGGCCAGGCGCTGCAGGAGGCCCGCACCCTGGCCGCAAGGCTGGGCCAGGGACCGCGCCAGGCCCTGGCCGCGGCCAAGCAGCTGGTCAACCTGGCGTTCGACCGCTCCGACGCAGAGGCCCTGGGCGAATCGCTCAAGGCCAGCGACCGCGTGTTTGCCTCGCCCGAAGCCAGCGAAGGCGTCGATGCCTTTCTCGCCAAGCGTCCCGCCATCTTCGCCTGAGGTCCGCATGAACTACCCACATCTCCAGGGGCTGCGCGTCATCGAAAGCTCGGCCTTCATCGCCGCCCCGCTGGCCGGCCTGACCCTGGCCCAGTTCGGCGCCGAGGTCATTCGCGTCGACATGATAGGCGGGGGCATAGACTACGCGCGCATGCCGACCGCCGCGAGTGGCCGCAGCCTCTACTGGACCGGACTCAACAAGGACAAGAAGTCGATTGCCGTCGACATCCGCAAGCCCGAGGGCCGCGAGCTGGTGCAGCAACTGGCGGCGGCCCCCGGTCCGCAAGGCGGCGTGCTGCTGACCAACATCGGCACGCCATGGCTGTCGCACACGGTGCTCGCCGGCCTGCGCCAGGATGTGATCACCTGCACCATCGAAGGCAACAACGATGGCGGCACGGCGGTCGACTACACCGTCAACTGCGCTACCGGCTACCCGCACGGCACGGGTTCGGACACCGAGCCGGTCAACAGCGTGTTCCCGGGCTGGGACTTTGCCTGTGCCTACCAGGCGGCGTTTGCCATCACGGCCGCCTACCTGCGCCGCATGCAGTGCGGCGCAGGCGCCGAACTGCGGCTGGCGCTGTCCGACGTGGCGTTCTCTGCACTGTCGCACATGGGCGTGATGACCGAAGCCGAGCTCTTCAAGCGCGACCGCCCGCCCATTGGCAACCACATCTATGGCGCCTTCGGCCACGATTTCCCGACCGCGGACGGCAGGCGCGTGATGGTGGCCGGCATTTCCGCCGGCCAATGGCGCAGCCTGGTCAAGACCTGCGCCATCGAGCCCCAGATCGCGGCCTTGGAGCAGGCCCATGCCTGCGACCTCTCGCGGGAGGAGGACCGCTTTGCGCATCGCGAGGCCCTGGTGGCCATGCTCGCGCCTTGGTTTGCCAGCCGCAGCTTTGCCGCTGCCGGCGCCGCCCTGGACGCGGGCAAGGTCTGCTGGGGGCCGTACCGCACGGTGACCCAGCTGCTGGCCGAGGACCAGCGCGTGGGCGCCGCCAACCCGATTTATGAGCGCATCGCCACGCCCGGCATCGGCACGCATTGGGCCGCAGGAACGCCTGTTCGCGATGTCGGCCAGGCGCGCGGCCAGACCCAGCCGGCGCGTCTGCTGGGCCAGGACACAGATGAAGTGCTGTCCCGGGTGCTCGGCATGTCGGATCCACAGATCGGCCAGCTGCATGACCTGGGCGTGGTGGCTGGCGCCGAGCGCGATCCCACGACGCGTTGATTTGCAGCGAAAAACTAAACCAAAGGAGACAAGATGAACCGCTTTTCCCGTCGTAACCTGCTGGCGCTGAGCGCCCTGGCCGCCCTGTCGGCCAGCGTGGCCGCGGCCGATCCCGCCGCCAACTATCCGGCACGGCCGGTGAAGATCGTCGTGCCGTTCCCGCCGGGCGGCAGCACCGATGTGCTGCTGCGCATCCTCAGTCCGCGCCTGAGCAAGGAACTGGGCCAGCCCATCGTGGTCGAGAACAAGTCCGGCGCCTCCGCGACCCTGGGCGCGGACTTCGTCGCCAAGTCCGCGCCGGACGGCTACACCTTCCTGGTCGGCACGCTGCACCACACGATTGCCCAGGCCGTGTTTCCCAAGCTTCCCTACAAGATAGATACCGACCTGGTTTCGGCCGGCATGCTGGCCATCGTGCCCAACCTGGTGGTGGTCAACGGCAAGGTGCCCGCCAAGACCGTGCAGGAACTGGTGGCCGTAACCAAGGCCAGCCCCGACAAGTACGACTACGGCTCGGCGGGTCCGGGCTCGGCCCATCACCTGATCGGCGAGGTCTTCAAGCTCGAGACCGGCGCGCAGCTGACCCACATCCCCTACCGCGGCAGCGCGCCCGCGGTGGCCGACCTGCTTGGCGGCACCGTGGCCGTGATGTTCGACACCGTGCCTTCCGCGCTGCCGCACATCAAGGGCGGCAAGACCCGGGCGCTGGCCGTGACCACCGCCAAGCGATCGACCGCGCTGCCGAACGTGCCCACGCTGGCGGAAACCGTCATTCCCGGCTTCGATATCGGCACCTGGTACGGGCTGATGGCGCCGGCCGGCACGCCGGCGCCCATCATTGCCAAGGTCAACGCCGAATTGGTCAAGCTCATCAACGACCCCGAGATCCGCAAGCAGCTCGAAGCCAACGGCATCGAGCCCCAATCGAGCACACCCGCGGAAATGGATGCGCGCGTCAAGCGCGAGATGACCGACTTCGCGCGCCAGGCGCGGCGCGCCAAGCTGAGCATCGAATGATGGCGCCATCCCCGAACTGGTCGGCCTGGACAGGCCGCGAGGAAGTGCGCTGCGACACGCTCAGTGCCGCGCCGGTGCAGGCCCTGGCGGCCTCATTGAACCGCGGCCCGGCCGCGCTCCTCACATTGCCACCCCTGTGGCACTGGCTGTACTTCTGGCCGCTGGCGCAGCAGTCAGAGCTCGGGGTCGATGGACATCCCCAGCGCGGCGGCTTTCTGCCACCGATTCCGCTTCCCCGGCGCATGTGGGCGGGCGGGCGGCTGCGGTTTGCGCGCCCCCTGGCCCTGGGCGCCGAAGTCACGCGCCGCTCGACCATCCTCAAGGTCGAGGAGCGCGACGGCCGCAGCGGCCCGCTGGTGTTTGTCACCGTGCAGCACGAGATCTCCGACGCGCATGGCGTGGCGATCGCCGAGGAGCAGGACATCGTCTACCGCGATGCGCCCGTGCCAGGCGCGCCGGCGCCCGCGCCGCGCCTGACGAGCGAGGCTGCGGATTTCTCGCGCCCCGTGGTGCCCGACCCGGTGCTGCTGTTTCGCTATTCGGCGCTGACCTTCAACGGCCACCGTATCCACTACGACCGCCCTTACGCCATGAATGAGGAGGGCTATCCGGGCCTGGTGGTGCATGGACCGCTGACCGCAAGCTTGCTGATGGAACTGCTGCAGCAGCAATGCCCGGATCAGCTGGTCAGGCATTTTGATTTTCGCGGTGTCGCGCCGCTGTTCGCGCCCGGGCGCTTCCTAGTCTGCGGCAAGCACCTGGGCGGCAACCAGTACCGGCTGTGGGCACAAGCCGAAAGTGGTGCGATTGCCATGGAGGCCAGCGCCGGGCTGGGCGAAGTGGCAGCGGGACACGGTTGACGGCGTTTTTCCTGCGCGGCAGGGACACGGCATTTGCGTAATGCGTGGGCTGCGGTACCTGCACGCGGTGCGGTCGCCGATCCCGCCGCGACCTGCGCTCCATGTGCAGACATACCCTGACGCGGCTTGCTGTTTGGGAATACTCGGCCTGCGGAATTTGTCCCTTTTTTCTCGCCAGGGGCACTCCTAGAATTTCTCCATCCACAGAAATTCAGCACAAAGGCGAATCATGCAAAGACGAGAAATCCTCAAATGGGCCTGCGCGGCACCGGCCTGGTCGGCAGCTGCGGCCATGGCCGAGATCGACCAGGCCAAACTGGTCGTGGGCTATGCGCCGGGCACCGCGGCCGATGGTCTGGCGCGCGTGCTGGCGGACCGCATGCGCGGCGACTACGCCGCCAGCCTGATCGTTGAGAACCGGGCGGGCGCCAGCGGCCAGCTGGCGGTGACCAGCGTGAAATCCGCGCCGGCCGACGGCAAGACCATCCTGGTCAGTCCCATCATGGTGCTGTCCGTCGTGCCGCATACCTTCTCCAAGGTGGCCTACGATCCGCTCAAGGACCTGGTGCCCCTGGGCAACAGCGTCACCACCGACTTCGTGCTGGCGGTCGGACCCGCGGTTCCGGCCTCGGTGAGCACGCTGGCCCAGTTCGTTGAATGGTGCAAGGCCAATCCCGACAAGTCCAGCTACGGCACGGGCGGCACCGGCACGAAGATCCACTTTGCGGGCGTGCGTTTTGCCAAGCTCGGCGGCTTCGAGTTCGTCCATGTCGGCTACACGGCCAACAGCGGGGCGCTGACGGACCTGGCATCGGGCGCGATTCCCGCCTACATCGGCTCGGTGGCTACGGTGCTGCCGTTTGCCGGCCGGGTGCGCGTGCTCGGCGCCATGGGCGCCAAGCGCAGCCGCTTCTTCCCCAATGCGCCGACCTTCGTGGAGTCAGGCTACAAGGACATGGTCATCGACGAGTCCATCAGCCTTTATCTGCCGGCGCGCACGCCTAAACCCGTGATCGAGCGGCTGCAGGCATCAATGACCCAGGCGCTGCAGACACCGCAGGCGCTGGCTACGCTGTCGACCCTGGGCCTAGAAGCTACGCCCTCGAGCCCGGCGGAATTTTCCGTCAAGCTCAAGCAGGAATACGAGGACTGGGGACGCTTTGTGCGCTCCATCGGCTTCAAGCGCGATTCCTGATCTGGCGGGCGGCCGCCCCACAATGCAAGCCCTGTCCATGACGGAGAATTCTCCTGTGCATTTCACGTCCATTCCCCGCATCCAGGCCAGCCTGGTCCTTCAGTTGCCCGAGGCGCTGCGCGACGGCGCGCTCGACCAGGGCTGGAACAGCGCCCAGCCGGCGGGCCTGGGCGCTGCGTCCTTCCTGGAAGGGCCGAGCTTCGACGTCGACGGCGCGCTGTGGTTTGTGGACGTGGTCAACGGGCGCATCCTGCGGCGCGACCCGCAGGGACGGCTGCATGTGGAGGTGCAGTACGATGGCTGGCCCAACGGGCTCAAGATACACGCCGACGGCCGCATCTTCATTGCCGACCACAAGCACGGCATCATGGTGTTCGATCGCGCCACGCGCGTGGTGCGGCCGCTGCTAGAGCGCCACGGCATCGACCGCTTCAAGGCGGTCAACGATCTGTTTTTCGCGCGCAACGGCGACCTCTACTTCACCGACCAGGGCCTGACCGGCCTGCACGATCCCACGGGCCGGCTGTTTCGCCTGGGCGCCGACGGCCGGCTCGACTGCCTGCTGGACAATGTTCCCAGCCCGAATGGCCTGGTGATGGATCTGCACGAGCGCACGATCTACCTGGCTGCGACGCGCGACAACAGCGTGTGGCGCGTGCCCCTGGGCCGAGACCAGCGGCCCATGAAAGTGGGCCGTTTCATCCAGCTCAGCGGCGGTGTCGGGCCCGATGGGCTGGCGCTCACGGCGCAAGGCGGGCTGCTGGTCGCCCATGCGGGCCTGGGCTGTGTCTGGGAGTTCTCCCCCGACGGCGAGCCCTTGCAGCGCTTCGATGCCCCTGGGGGCAAGCTGGTGACCAACCTCGCGTTCCAGCCCGGCGCCCCCGAGTTCTGGTTCACCGAGTCGGCCAGCGCCAGCATCTACCGCGCACAGGCGAGCGTGCCGGGCCAGGCCATGTTTTCCCACGCCGGCCGCTGAGGCCTTCAGCGCACGCAAAACGAGCGCTTGGCGATATCCGCCACGCCATAGCCCAGGGCAGAGTGCAGGTGCTGGCGAAAGCAGAAGTGGTAGGGCACTTGCGGCCCGCCCGGCACGGTCTCGATCAGGTGCAGCTCGCCGCGCGCGATTTCCTGCTTGAACAGCGCGATCGGCAGGCAGCTGATACCTGCGCCCGCCGAGATCAGAGCCGCCAGGGCGTTGACGTTGTTGCCGCCGTAGATGCGTTCGGGCTGAACACCTTCGCTTTCCCATAGCTGGGCGCACAGCTCGGTGATGATCGATTGGGCGCTTTGCTCGATCACAGGCACCGAGGCCAGCTCCCGCAGCGTGTGCGTTCTTGCCGGGTCGAACGTGCCGGGCGCGGCAAACCAGCCAAACTGCACGCTTCCCAGCTCCACGCGCTCCAGGCCTTGCGCCGAAGGCGGGTTCGGCAGGATCGCGAAGTCCAGCCGGCCTTCCTCGACGCGCTGGCGCAGCACAGAGGACAGGTCCAGCTGGGGCTGGATGGTGACGGTCGGGAAGATCTTCTTCATCTCCTTGATGAAGCGCCCGAACCAGGTCAGCGCCGTCAGCTCGGTCAGGCCCACATGCACGATGCGCGCCGGCTGCGCCGTCGCCCCCTTGAGCAGGTCCAGTTCATCGAGCGATGCAAACAGCTTCTCGCACTCGAGCATCAGCTCCTGCCCTTTGGACGTCAGCTGGTTCTTGCGCCCGCCGGTCTCGAACAGCGGTGCGGCGGCAATTGCCTCCACCTCCTGCAGGCGCTTGGTCGCGGCGGACTGGGTGATGTACAGCTTGTCCGCGGCCTTGTTGAGCGTGCCCAGGCGCGCCACCCAGTAAAAAGCCTGGATCTGCTTGATGGTCAGCATGCAGCGGCCCCACTGGCCCGGGGCAGGGCGTGGAACGGCTGGTCGAAGTCGCAGCTGTCGCGGGCCATCTCGATGACCGCACGATGGAAGGCCGAAGCACTGTCGACGCGGGTCAGGGCGACGTAATGCGCTTCGGGCACGGCTTGCGGCAGGCGCAGTTCCTCGATGCGCCCGCTTCGCACCGCCTCGAACGCAAAGGCCGTCGGCAGATTGGCCACGCCCAGGCCTGCGGCCGCCATGCCTGCCAGCGCGATCAGGCTGTCGCTCTGGATGATGTTGACGGGCTCGAACGAAAGCGCCTTGAACCAGGCGGCCAGATGGCGCCCGACCCCCGTGGAACTGCCCTGGATGAGCAAAGTCTGGGCTTCCAGCTGCGCCATGGACAGGGTCTGCGACGCCAGCAGGCCAGGCGCGCTGTACCAGCCCATGGTCGCCGCGCCGATCGGGATGCGCGCCATCTCCGTGGTCCGTATCACGTCGATCACCACCGCCACCCCGAGCCGGCCGGTGCGCACCTTCTCATGCAGCTGCGGCGAGGCGCCGACCTCGACGTCCAGGTGCAGCTTGGGGTAGCGCGCGCGCAATTGGGCGACAAAGCCCGGCAGCCAGGTCATGGCAGCCAGTTCGGTGACGCCCAGGCGCAGCGCCGGCGAGACCAGCTCGGCGCTGCAAAAACGCTCCATCAGCGTGGCGCGCTGGCGCAGCACCGAGCGCGCCACGCGCAGCGCTTCCTGCCCCGCCAGCGTGAGCTGGGCCGCGCGCTGGTCGCGCGAGAACAGCGGCAGCGCGAACTGGCCTTCGAAGTCCTGGATCAGGCGCGAGACCGCCGATTGCGAAGTGTTGAGCGCGCGCGCCGCGCCCTTGAACGAGCCCATGTCCACCGCCGCCACCATTGCTTCCAGTTCCCGGAATGTCGTCATGGATCTCTCTCCGCAAGCGCACAGAAAAAACGGGGTTCCCAGGGAACACCCTTAATTTAGTTATCAAAAACGACTGAAATCATATCAGCAAATATCCCTTTACGGAATATCCGTGCCGGCGAACAATCCATCCCGCGAGTCGCCAATCTCTCGCCCGATGCCCACCAGAACCCTAACGATCCGATATCCCTCGCCCATGGTCGCACCGGCCCGGGCGGGTCGAGGACCCCGAATGAACCAGAACCCATCCATCGTTGCTTCCCGCCTCGGACAGGTGAAGCCATCGGCCAGCATCGCGGCCAAGGCCAAGGCCGATGCGCTGCGCGCAGCGGGCCGCGAGATCATTGATTTCACCGTCGGCGAGCCGGACTTTCCCACTCCGGCGCACATTGTCCAGGCCGGCGTGCGCGCGCTGGGCGAGGGCCATACGCGCTACGTGGCCTCGGCCGGAACGCTGGCCCTGCGCAAGGCCATCATCGACAAGCTGCAGCGCGAAAACGACCTGGACTACGCACTGCCCGAGATCGTGGTCGGCAGCGGCGCCAAGCACATCATCTTCAACGCCTTCACCGCCTCGCTCAACCCCGGCGACGAAGTGCTCATTCCCGCGCCGTACTGGGTCTCCTACCCGGAAATGGCGGTGATCAACGCCGGCGTGCCCAGGATCGTGAACTGTGCGGCAAGCAACGGCTTCAAGCTGAGCGCCGCCGCGCTGGAGGACGCCATCACGCCGCGCACGCGCTGGCTGGTGCTGAACTCGCCCAACAACCCGACCGGCGCCGTCTACACCCAAGAGGAGCTTCGCGACATCGGCGAGGTCCTGCTCAAGCATCCGCAGGTCTGGATCATGACGGACGAGATCTACGAGCATTTCATCTACGACGGCGGCCGCCATGTCTGCCTGCTGAACACCACGCCGCAGCTGCGCGCGCGCACGCTGCTGATCAATGGCGTGTCCAAGGCCTATGCGATGACTGGCTGGCGCATAGGCTACGGCGCGGGTCCGGCCGAGCTGATCAAGGCCATCACCTTGCTGATCACGCAAAGCACCACTTGTGCCACGGCTGCCGCCCAGGCAGCGGCCGTCGAGGCCATCAACGGTCCCCAGCAATGCGTGCGCGATGCCGCCGCGCTGTTCCAAGGCCGGCGCGATCGCATGATTGAGCAGCTCGGCGCCATCGACGGCATCCGCTGCGATGTTCCGCCCGGCGCCTTCTATGTGTTTGCCTCGGTGCACGGGCTGATAGGGCGCACCACGCCCGGCGGCGCGGTGCTGGGCAGCGACCAGGACGTGGCCAGCTACTTCATCGAGCAGGCCGGCGTCGTCACCATCGACGGCACCTCCTACGGCCTGTCGCCGTACCTGCGCTTCTCGTTTGCCACCTCCACCGAAGAGATCGACCGCGGCTGCGCGGCGATTGCCGCCGCCGTGGCCCAGCTGCGCAAGTAACCCATCAGACGCTACGAGCATTCCATGTCCTATCAATCCCTTGCAGAATTCGACCGCGTCACGCCCGACCAGATCGACCGTGCCCGCCAGTACCAGGCCGCCATCCTCTGCGACGTCGCCGGCCGGCGTGGCACGCTGCATTCCCGCATCCGCGCGCTGCACCCGGCAATGACTGTCTGCGGCCCGGCTTTCACGGTCGAGGTGCGTCCTGGCGACAACCTGATGTTCCACGTCGCCCTGGCGGTCGCCAAGCCCGGCGATGTGATCGTGGTCGACGGCAAGGCCGATGCCACCTGCGCGCTGTTTGGCGACCTCATGGTGACCCAGGCCGCGGCAGCCGGGCTGGGCGGCTTCGTGGTCGATGCGGCCTCGCGCGACACCGCCTCGCTGGCGGCCGGCAGCTTTCCGATCTTCGCGGCCGGCACCAATCCTTGCGGCCCGACCAAGGGCTTGCCCGGGCGCATGGGCATTGCGGTCTCGGTCGGCGGCGTCGCCGTGGCGCCGGGCGATCTGATCGTCGGCGATGTGGACGGCGTGGTGGTGATTCCCAAGGCCGATATCGAGGAGGTCCTGGCCGCGGCGCAAAAGAAGGTCGCCGCCGAGGCCCAGCGCATTCACGAGATAGAGCAGGGCCTGCTGGTCTCGCCTTGGCTCGATGACGCCCTGCGCCAGGCCGGATTGCCAGTCTTGGGTGCCTGACCATGCAGCCACTTGATTTGCCCATGGTGGCTACCGGCGAATATCCCACGCCCTTGCAGCCCCTGGACCGCCTGACGGCGCACTTGGGCGGGGCGCGCATCTGGGCCAAGCGCGACGACCTCACCGGCCTGGCGTTCGGCGGCTCCAAGACGCGCGCCCTGGGCACGCTGCTGGGCCAGGCGCTGGCCGAAGGTGCGGACACCGTCATCACCTGCGGCCCGACCACCTCCAACCATGTGCGGCTCACGGCCGCCGCGGCCAACCGGCTTGGACTCAAGGTCATCCTGGTGCTGAGCCAGCCGCGACACGGCGCTGCCGCGCTGCAGGGCAATATGCTGCTCAACCACATGCTGGGTGCGCGCGTCGTGCTGGCCCAGGTGGAACAGCTCGCCGGCCTGGACGCGGAGATGGAGCGCGTCGCGCGGGAAGTCGCCCAGGCAGGCGGGCGTCCCTACATCATTCCAGGGGGCGGCTATTCGCCGGTGGGCGCCATCGGCTACATCGGGCTGGTGCGGGAACTGGTCGCGCAGGCAGCGGCGCAGTCCATGGACATCGATGCCGTGGTGTTTGCCTCGGGCTCGGGCTGCATTCAAAGCGGTCTGTTGCTGGGCAACCTGGTCACGGGCGCCGGACTGCCGGTGATAGGCCTGACCATCAACCGCAGTGTGGCCGAACTCAAGCCGCGCATTGCCCATGATGTCGCGGCCGCCGCGCAACTCGCCAACGTGGCCGCGCATCTGGCGGACAGCGACATCCAGGTGCTGGACGATTACCTGGGGCCCGGCTATGCCATTCCATCGGCCGCCGGCATGGCCGCCATCGATCTGCTGGCGCGCCTGGAAGGCGTGCTCCTTGATCCCTGCTACACCGGCAAGTCGATGGCCGGGGCGATCGATCTGTCGCAGCGCCGCTTCCGCAAGGGGCACAACATCGTCTTCATCCACACCGGCGGCACGCCGGGAATCTTCAGCTACGCCGCGGCCTTGACCGCGGCGACGGCCGCCGCCGCCGCATAGAACGCACTGCGTCCCGCCTGCGCGCACCGCAGCGCGGCGGGCGCAGCGTGCCCATAGACCGACCACGCCGGCCCCGGCCGATGCAACCGAAGAATGCCATGACCAGCCAGCCCATACGCTCGCTCCTGATCGCCAATCGCTCCGAGATCGCCATCCGTGTGATGCGCGCCGCCTCCGAGATGAACATACGCACCGTGGCCATCTACTCGCGCGAGGACCGGCTGGCGCTGCACCGCTTCAAGGCCGACGAAAGCTACCTGGTGGGCGAGGGCAAGAAGCCCTTGCAGGCCTATCTGGATATCGCCGACGTGCTGCGCATCGCCAAGGCGGCCAAGGTCGACGCCATCCATCCCGGCTATGGCTTTCTTTCGGAAAACCCGGATTTCGCCCAGGCCGTGATCGACGCCGGCATCGAATGGGTGGGCCCGCGCCCCGAGGTCATGCGCACCCTGGGCAACAAGGTGGCGGCGCGCCGCGCGGCCATCGCCGCCGGCGTGCCGGTGATGCCGGCCACCGATCCCTTGCCCATGGACCTGCAGGCCTGCCAGCGGCTGGCGGCGGGCATTGGCTACCCGGTGATGCTCAAGGCCAGTTGGGGCGGTGGCGGACGCGGCATGCGCGCGCTCCACTCCGAGGCCGAGCTGCCCGATGCACTGGCCGCGGCGCGGCGCGAGGCATTGGCTGCCTTCGGCAACGACGAGGTCTATTTCGAGAAGCTGGTGCAGCGCGCCCGCCATGTCGAAGTGCAGATCCTGGGCGACCGGCATGGCCAGGTGGTGCATCTGTTCGAACGCGACTGCACGGTGCAGCGGCGCAACCAGAAGGTGGTCGAGCGCGCGCCCGCGCCTTATCTCGACCAGGCCCAGCGCCAGGCCTTGTGCGACAGTGCCATACGCCTGATGCAGGCGGTCAGCTACACCCATGCCGGCACCGTCGAATTCCTGATGGACGCGGACAGCGGCAAGTTCTATTTCATCGAAGTCAACCCGCGCATCCAGGTGGAGCACACGGTCACCGAACTGGTCACCGGGGTGGACATTGTCAAGGCGCAGCTGCGCATCAGCGAAGGCGCACGCATAGGCCTGACCGAGGACGGGGCGCAAGGCCAAGCCAGCGGCGTGCCGGCGCAGCCCGACATCCGCCTGAACGGCACGGCCCTGCAATGCCGCATCACCACCGAGGACCCGGAAAACGGCTTCCTGCCGGACTATGGCCGGCTGTCCGCCTACCGCAGTGCTTCGGGCTTCGGCATCCGGCTGGACGCGGGCACGGCCTATGGCGGCGCGGTGATCACGCCGTACTACGACTCGCTGCTGGTCAAGGTCACGGCCTGGGCACCCACGGCGCGCGAAGGGGTGCAGCGCATGGACCGCGCGCTGCGCGAGTTCCGCATCCGTGGCGTGGCTAGCAACCTGCAATTCCTGGAGAACGTGATCAACCACCCGGATTTCGCCGCCGGCACCGTGACCACGCGCTTCATCGACACCACGCCCGAGCTGCTGGAGTTCACCCGCAGGCAGGACCGCGCGACCAAACTGCTGGGCTTCATGGCCGGGATCACGGTCAACGGCAATCCGGAGATGGCCGGGCGCAAGATTCCAGGACCGCATCTGTTTCGAGATCGCTGACAACCTCGAGGTCGGCCGTCGCGACCCTCTGCTGCTGCTCGAGGACGTGAAGCGGCTGAACACGGCCAATGTGGATGTCGTCGTCCTCTCTGCCTGTGTGCAGATGCAGTCGATACCGGCGATCCAGAAAGCCCAGGACATGCTGGGCATTCCCGTGACGTCCACGTCGGTCTGCACGGTGCGCAACATGTTGGATCTGCTGGGCCTGGAGGCCGCCACTCCAGGCTACGGCAAGTTGCTCGCATGAAGAGCATGCAGGTCTTGGCGGTGTCCCAGGCGGGCGGACCGCAGGTGCTGCATGTCTCGCAGCGCCGCATACCCTCGCCGGGGCCTGGAGAGGTGCTGATTCGGGTGCGGGCTTCGGGTCTCAACCACGCGGATCTGGCGCAGCGCGCAGGCCACTACCCGCTGCCGGCGGGCACGACCGACATTCTCGGTCTGGAGGTGGCCGGCGAGATTGCCCAGGTGGGCGCCGGTGTGGTTGCCTGGAAGGAAGGCGACAAGGTCTGCGCGTTGCTGGCTGGCGGCGGATATGCCGAGTTTGCGCTGGCGCCGGCAGTCCAGTGCCTGCGCATACCGCGAGGACTTGACTTCCTTCAGGCAGCGGTACTGCCGGAGGCTTTTGCCACCGTGTGGCTCAACGTCTTTCAGAAGGCGAAGCTGCAAGCCGAAGAACGCCTGCTGGTACACGGCGGCTCAAGTGGTGTGGGGATCGCCGCCATTCAGTTGGCCAGCGCGCTGGGCGCAACGGTCTTCTGTACCGCAGGCTCAGAGGATAAGTGTCGCATTTGCGAGGCACAGGGTGCAAGGCGCGCCATCAACTACCGGCGCGAGGACTTCGAGCAGGTGCTGCTGGAGGGCGAGAGCAAGCAGTTCATCGGCGTGGTGCTGGACATGGTTGGCGGCGATTACTTTGCCAAGAACATGAAGGTGCTCGCGCGTGATGGACGCATGGTCTACATCTCGTCGCTGGGCGGCCGAAAGGTCGAGCTGGATTTGGTCGACCTGATGCGCAAACGCGTGACGCTTTTCGGTTCCGTGCTGCGTCCCTTGCCGCCTGCCGAAAAAGGTGCCGTGCTGGCAGCCATGGCCGATGTCGTCTGGCCACTGCTGGAGCGCAAGCTATTCGCGCCCTTGATTCGCCAGCAGTTCGGCTTTGAGCGAGCCGCCGATGCCCATCGCCTCATGGAAGCGCATGAACATGTGGGGAAATTGGTTCTGACTTGGTGACGGTGATTTCTGACGGTGTTGGCACGCGGCCCGGCAAAGCCGCGGTTCGGCCGCCCCCAAAGCCCGGCCAAAGAGCCGGCAAGTAAAACCAGGAGACAACATGGACAACAATCGCGGCGACACCACACCCCGCTGGACTTACATTGCCGTCGTATTTGCTGCGGCCCTTGGCATGTTTGCCGGCTTCGCTCCGGTCTTCAACAGCACGGCCGGGATCTTTTTTGCCCCTCTCACACTGGAATTCGCTTGGGGCCGGGGCGATGCCTCCTTGTCCTATGCGGCTTCCATGCTGGGCCTGGCATTGGTCAGTCCGCTGGTAGGTCGGTTGATGGATCGCTATGGCGTGAAACGCGTGATCGGCGTATCCATCCTGCTGTTCGGGACCAGTGTGGCATGCATGGGCCTGCAAAACGGCAACCGATTATTATGGGGCGGACTCTCATTGGTGATCGGCATCACGGGCGCTGCCACTTCTGTGCTTGGTTATCTGGCCATTCTTCCACAGTGGTTCGACCGACGACTAGGACTGGCGGTTGGCGTTGCAATGTGCGGCCTGGGAGCAGGGGCCATCATCATGCCTTCGCTTTCCCAAGCGCTGGTCTCCGTCTGGGGCTGGCGAACCGCGTATGTGGCGTTGGGGTGCGGTTCGCTGCTGCTGTCTATTCCTGCATGGCTGCTTTTGAAGGAGCGCCGCCTGGGGCCCGTCGGCGGCACACAGGCATCAGAAGCGCAAGCAGCGCGTGAGGTCTTCAGCCAGGCCATTCGCTCCTACAGGCTTTGGGCGATATTTGCCATGTTCATCTTGGCGTCCGCGGCAACGCTGTCCTTCGGTCCCCATTTCCCGTCGCTGCTGATGGGCAAAGGCTTCAGCGCCAGCTCCGCCGCCTTGAGCGCATCAATGGTCGGCGCCGGGCTGCTGATTGGTCGGATCCTGACGGGCGTTCTGATCGACAAGATCCATGCACCTTTCGTGGCCTGCGGTTTCTTTCTGGCAGGAGCCGTTGGCATCTACCTCCTTGGCATCTCCGATGTCTACCCGCTGTTGCTCGCCGCGTGCTTCCTGATCGGTCTGACCATCGGTGCAGAGGGTGACATGATTGCCTATCTGATCCGCGCCTATTTCGGACGCCAAGCGTTTGGCGCGCTGTTCGGCATCGCCTTTGCAGGCTACGGACTTGGCGCAGTGCTCGGCCCGGTGGCCATTGGCATCTATTTTGATCACGTGGGTTCTTATGCGTTACCGCTGCAAGCCATGCCTTGGCTGCTGGTACTTGCCAGCGGCCTGGCGCTGTCGTTGGGGCGCTACCAATTGCTGCATGAAGCTCAAAGCATATGAGAAGACGTTTGAGGGATTTCCACTTGAGCCATTTGGCCCTGGAAGATGAATGACCCCGGACGGGGACATCCGTGACTGACCAGGCAAGCGGTACTTTCCGGTAGAAGTAACCGTGCAGACCGACGGCATGCGCTGGTCCTAGCTACAAAGAACTTGGTTCGGTTGACGCCATCGCATGACCTCTTCGCAGATCCGTTGATGGGCGGACCCAGCGGAAAATCCTTGTGCAGGCGTGACGAATGCACCGTTTTTGGCTAGATCTCGGCGGCAGTGGCCAGGGAGGCGCCTGGGGGAGGATGGATACCCTATTTCTGTTTCTTCCCGACAAGGGGACCTTATCGTTAGTTATTTAAGGTTGGCTCAAGCGGATAAGCCCGGCTTTATTCGTTGGAATTGTATGCCCAAGAGCGTTCGTCGTCCGCAATCGTCCGTGGATTAAACCGGACGCTCACTGGCGCCTCTAAATCCGAATGAACCGGCTAACGCATGTCTAACTGTGGAATTCAATAAATGCCGACCCACTTCTGCCTGCGAGTAGCGGTGGACATGTCACATAGCATGAAGGGGAAGAACTCGTGCATGTCGGGGACTGTGTAGACATCAATTCCCTTGGTGTCTTCCACCTTACGTACTTCATCGCACAAATTGTCAAGCAAGAAGTAAAAAGGCTTGAGTAGCCGGACTATCGTCCAGACACAATATTTGTTGGCTTGCCTAAAGAGCTCGTGTATGAACGTGCAGTCCACCTGAGTCCTGTATTTACCAGTAATGCTCCGCTCAAATCCAAACATCTTCCACTTGTCGCAGTGCGCAATTGCCAAGTCATTGATTTTTTCCTGCCTCAGTCCACTGATGTATTGGTTGGCAATCCTTTGATGAACACTCGCCCATTGGACAACGGGGTCTTGGAAGTGCTGACGCTCTGCGAATGAATCAAGGTTGTAGTACCGCGCACCGCTGGCGAACTGAGAGAGGTGGACAAGAACATCGTGCTCAGCGGTGTCAGGCTCGTACCACTGGCTCATGTTTTTCCTACGGTCAAGGGCGAGCTGCTTGCACACGCCGTAGGCTGCAACTAAGTCGTGACCTAAGCTCCGTATCTGCTTTCCTGGTGGATTTCGTAGGTCGTTCTTACTTTTGTGGTCAATGATGACCGCGATTTTCATCAATCGTTCAAGCCCGATGGATAGCTGAAAGAACGCTGCATAGAAAGTTCCGGTTTTGTCATAGTTCACCTTTCCGAGAGCTTCAATCCCCGACAACAGACTACTTTGAGCGAGATTGCCTTCTTGCGAAAGCAAGTGAAACTCCGGAGGAAATATCATTTTTGAGTCCCTAGATGTTTGCGGGTGAAGACATCTTGCGGATGTCCGCTACAGTTGAGTAAGGATAAGCCGTGCGTTATCGTTACTACAGCATCAAAAGTGCCGGCTCTAAGCCAGAGACGGTTTTATGCATCGCGCTGCGTCGATGTATGCTTCGCAGCGATTGCAGGCGGTCAATTCAAGTCGTTTTACGGCAGCTGTGTGCCATTTAGCGGGCAGTCAGAAATGTTGTCAAGCTTGTCACTGGCGTCTTTCCATCCGCCCGGCAGGCTACCGATTGGCAATCGCTTATAGTCAAGCTGTAACAACATCGGTGTTCATTAAACGGGGGAGCGCTGTGGGTCTATACGAAAAGTGGTGCGAGTCCACCAAAGAAAAAAACGAGCGCAGGCACTATTGGACCTATGTAGAGAAGAACGGTGGCCGCGACGAGATCAGCGACGACCTTATCGAGACAATTCGCTCGCACTACGATCGACTTGAACGAATTGCTGAGGATGTCAAGCGACTCGGGTTCGAGGCCGCTGGTGAAATCCTCAGTGCCGCGCTGCCTCAAACGCCTAAGGGTCGATCCGGTGACCTCGGTGAGATCCTTGCTACCGAGTTGGTCGAGGAAGAAATTGGCCTTCGCGTCCCGGTGCGACGGCTGCGCTACAAGGACGGACGCAACATGGCCATGCGGGGTGATGACTTCATCGGCGCTGGGTACGATGCGGCCGGCGAGAAGCTCTGGCTGTTAAAAGGCGAAGCCAAGAGCAACAAAGCTCTCGGCAAGGCTACAGTCACGAGCGCTCGTAAGGTGCTTGACCGCGATAGTGGCCGCTGCACCCCGGACTCTTTGCTATTCGTCGCTAACCGCCTGTTGGAGAGCAACACCCCTGCCGATAACGAACTGGGACGCAGCCTTCGCGACGAGGTTGGCCTAAAGTCGCTGAGCGCCGATCGCATCGACCACATGCTCTTCACTATCTCCGGCAACGGCCCGCACGCCTCGTTGAAAGAGGATCTCGACGCCACTGGGGCCAACCGGGACCACTACGTCGTGAACGTCCACGTTGAAGATCACCAAGACTTCATCGCAGCCATGTTCTTGGAGGCAGAAGATCTTGGAGACGACTGAAGAGTTGACAGCGTTCCTGGAAATTGCGACAGCTGACGGCATCCTTGGGCGCCTCCTCTATCGTGGCGCAGCTTGGTCGCTGATGCGCGAGGAAGGCGTGCTGCCGCAAAACGCGCCGCCGCTTGGCGCGACCATCGAAACAGATCTTGCCGAGCACGGCTTCGCCGTGCTTAGAGGGGCGATGGCCTTGCGCGCTCAGGCTGGAGCTTCGGACCTGACGGGCAAGGCGTTTGAGCGAGCCGCCAACGCCTTCGAAGCCCTCGTGCGCAATGGTGACCCCGACGCGCCCGATCGCGGTTTCCGCCGCACCATTGCTGCAGCGGCCTACCATCTGGCCGGCTTTTCGGCCGTCGCCTATTCGCTCTTCAATGAGACGGTGGAGGACCTCAACGCTTCGCCGGGCGAAACGGCAATCCGACACCTGATACTGCGCGATCTCGACCAGTTGCGCGGCTTCGCTCAAGAATGGTTGGACGACGGGGCGCACAGCGATGAGCAGATTGCCAAAGCGCTGCGGGACCAAGACGCTGACGTTGACGTTGACGTTGACGATGCGCTGTCGACTATCCTCAATACCACGATCTGCCGGGCACTGGCGTTTTTCGACTTCGCGCTGGAGACGGGCGAGGACGAGCCGATCGATTCCGCGCGGGTCATGCTGGCTACCGCCGTCAGCCTGGCCGACAACGCTGAGAACGTGCCTCTATGGTGGATCTCGAACCTCTGTCGCCATCTGATCGACGACCTGTGGCAGCACTCGCTCCACCAGAACCTGCCTACTGAGCCGCCCGAGGGGGCAGAGGAAATGTACCCCGACCTCCGGCGGCTGTTCATTTCCTCGCTTTACGCTCGCAAGACCTCGGAGGTGGAGCTATGGCCGTCGCAGCGAGAAGCGGCCCAGCGCTCCACGGACATCTCGGACGACCTGGTGGTTGCCCTGCCGACCAGCGCGGGCAAGACGCGGGTTGCTGAGCTCGCCGCATTGATGACCCTGTCCACCGGCCGCCGGGTGATGATCGTCACGCCGCTGCGCGCCTTGTCGGCTCAAACCGAACGGTCCTTCAGGAAGACGTTCGCGCCCCTCGGATTCGGTGTCTCCTCGCTCTATGGTGCCAGCGGCCTTTCGGCCGGTGATGAAGATGCCCTGCGTACTCGTGAGATCATCATTGCGACGCCGGAAAAACTCGACTTCGCGTTGAGAAGCGACCCATCGCTGATCGACGATGTTGGGCTGATTGTCCTCGACGAAGGTCACATGATCGGTCCGAGCGAACGCGAAATCCGATACGAGACCCTCGTGCAGCGCTTGCTTCGGCGCGCGGACGCGGCCGAACGCCGGATCGTCTGTCTTTCCGCGATCCTGCCGAGCGGAGACGAACTTGATGATCTGACTGCCTGGATTCGTTCCGACGAACCGGGTGAGCCGGTGCGCTCCGACTGGCGTCCTACGCGCCAGCGCTTCGGGGCACTCACTTGGCGCGGAAACGATGCGCTGCTGCGGCTTGACCTTGATGACGATGGTCCCTTCCTTAACAAGTTCGTCGTGGAAAAGCCTCCACTCGGGCGCGAGAAGAAGCCTTATCCACGCAAGAACTCGCACCTCGCTTTGTTCGCGGCGTGGGCATTCGCAAGCCAGGGCAAGCGCACCTTGATCTTCTCCACCCAGGCGAACTGGGTTGAGAGCTACGGAAAACAGGTCGTGGACCTTTGCAAGCGTGGCTATCTGGAATCACTTATAGATGACGAGGCGCCGATCGCCCGTGCCCTAGAGGTCGGCAAGGAATGGCTCGGCGAGGATCATCCCGCCGTGGCCAGTTTGAAGGTGGGCGTCGCCATCCACCATGGCCGACTTCCGAACCCGTTCCTGCGTGAACTGGAAGTCCTTCTGTCTGAAGGCGTCGTGAAGGTGATCGTCGCATCGCCGACGCTCTCGCAGGGCCTCAACCTCAATGCAGCCGTCCTGCTAGTGCCCTCTATTTATCGCGCGGGCGAGAAAATAAAAGGCGAAGAGTTTGCGAACGTGGCGGGCCGCGCCGGGCGCGCCTTCGTCGACGTCGAAGGGTTGATTGTCCATGTCATGTTCGACCGGGTCAACTGGCGAAAGAGCGAATGGCGCGGTCTGGTTGCCTCCGCAAAGGCCCGAACGCTAAAGAGCGGCCTCATCCAGATCGTTGCCGAGATCCTTGTGCGCCTGTCGCGCGAGGGCGTGCTAGATCGCGACGACGCCTGGGAATATCTCGCCAGCGCCCGCGAGGCCTGGAGATCACTCCACGAGGAAGCCGAGGTGGCCGAACGGCTGGTCGGCGCCGTTGAATACGACGCTGACGCTGATGATAGTGCCGATATCGAAGACGCGGACGACGAGGAAGAATCCGTTGACGAGGAGCCGCTGTCTCAACTCGTCGAACGCCTCGACGCGACCGTTTTCGGCCTGATCGAAGCGCTGGACGCCGATCGCGCTGATCTACCCGAGCTTCTGGACGAAGCACTCAAGGGATCACTCTGGGCGCGCCAGATTGCCCGCGAGAACGACGATGTCGCCCCCTTGCACAAGAAGGTATTCGAAGCGCGCGCTGACCTCATCTGGAGGACGACCACAGCTGAGGCCCGGCGCGGGCATTTCGCCATGGGTGTCGGGCTTGAAGCGGGCCTCGCCATCGACGCCATGGCCGACGAGTTGGCCGAACTGATCGATCGGGCAGACGAGGCGGCGCTTAGCGGCAACATTGACGAACTCGTCGATGCACTCGGCGGTCTCAGCGAACGCCTGCTGTTCATGCGTCCCTTCATCTCGGACAAAGCGAACGCGCTGCCGGCGAACTGGAAAGCCATCCTGTATAGCTGGGTGTCCGGCGAGGAGGTCTCTAAGATCGGATCGCAGAACATGCGGGCGGTCGAGGAAGCCTTCACCTATCGTCTGGTCTGGGCGCTCGAAGCCGTCCGCACCCGTCGTATGTCGCTTGGCTGGTCGCCGGAGACGGTAGCGGGCGGAGCGTCTGCGGCGGTCGAAACCGGCGTCCCTCGATTCATGATGGCGATGCTCGTCCGCGCTGGCCTGCCGTCACGGCGCGCGGCCATGGCGGCCATCGAGGATGCCGAGCCAGTCTTCGTCACGCCAGCGGAGATGCGGATCTGGCTTGAATCCGATGAGATCACGGCCTATACGGACGCTGGCGATTGGCCGACGCCCGGCACCTCTGCGCTATGGGCGCGCTTCCGAACCGAGGCCCTCAGCGGTGGCATCCAGAAGTGGTACCTCCAGCACTACAAACGCCTACTCGACATCGAGGCCGCTCCGCCTGCTGGCTTGTACCGGATAGTCACCGACGAGGGCGATGGACGGACCTGGTTGGCAACTCCCGACTATCGGCGGGTTGCGGCCTTCAAGAAGCCGGCGGTCGATCCCAAACCCAGCATTTTCTCGGGCCGCCTGACTGGCAATACGAGGCTCGTTGAAGCCTTGCGCGTCGGCCGTGGAAAGTTGCGCTGGCCGTCCGCCGATGCGTAAAGCGGAATAGTAAGCATGCTCTATGCCTGGGTCGGCGACCAGAAGCGCTCACCCTCCACTAAAGGAGATCGGACGACCTGCTTCGCCTGCGGTGGACTGCTCACCGCCGTAATCCCTGTCGAGAACACGCCTCACTGGCGACACAAGGCTGGTGACTGCGATCCCTGGAGCGAGCCGGAGGGTCCTTGGCATGTCGGCTGGTAAGAATTATTCGACATGTCCTGTCTGAAGATCGCTCTGCGCGACTCGGCGACGGGAGAACTGCACCGCGCCGACGTTTTGGTCGGCCGTGGCACTCCGCGTGCGACCGTGCTCGAGCTGCAGCACTCTTCAATCAGCGAGGACGAGCGAATCGCGCGGGAGACCTTCTATCGGCGCGAGCATCGGATGTTCTGGCTTGTCCACATCCACAGCGAAAGCTTGTTTCTGGGGACCTATTTCAGCATGTCGCTCGATTTCAGTTCGCGCGTCACCATCCTCGACGACAAGCAGTTCGCCTTCATGCGCTGGATGGAACCAAGTAAGCAATTCATCGAGAAATGGAAGCGAGCTACCGCCCACGTTTTTTTCAGTGCTGGCCCTCACATTTTCTACCTTGCCAGCCCTGGAGTAGCCGCTCGCCTGGGTGCCCCCCTGCGCCGTGGCGAGTTCGCGCTATGCGCCCTCAGCCGAGACGATTTTCTGCGGGCAGTGCGTTGGAACGATGCCCCCCTTCCTAATGCCTCGCTAGCCTTGAAATTCCAGCAGTTGCTCAAGAGTCACAACATCGCGTGCAGCATGAGCAGGCGCGGTGACTGTTGCGACAACGCGGCTATGGAAAGCTTCTTCTCGACCTGGCAAGACCTACCGAACCAGGGAACAGGCCAGAACCGATGTCTTCAATTACATCGAGCGTTTCTGCATCCCGTTCAGAAAACACTCAAAGTTTAACTGCGTTAGCCCGGTTCAATTTGAGGAGCAACAGCGCTTAGGGGGCTAGGAAAACCGTCCCGCAAACCGGGAAAAGCCCAGGCCACCGCGGTGGCAGCCTAACTTTAACCAAACTGCCTCCACGAAACCCGGTGCGGCTCAGTCGCAGCATCTGCCTATGGCGTCACGGCGCCTACCGCGCGCAAGTGGCTGGGGCGCTACCTGGCCCTGGGCCAAGCGGGATTGTCCGATGCATCGCCAGATGCGCACGCCGCTATCGAGCATCAGCGCCATGGCTTTCTTGACCTTCTCGGCCTCGGGCAGAGCCATCAGCGGAGGAGCGGTTCCATCGAGCTGGCGGCCGCCATGGTTGGACAGGATCACCACATCCGCGCCGGCCTGTTCCGCCCGCTGCACGTCGCCCGCGAAATCAGGCCCTTGATGACCGGCTTGCCGCACCACAGCTGGCGAATGTGCGCGATGTGCTGCCCGTTCAGATGGGCGCGCCGAACGGACCACCTCCACCGCTCGGCCTTAGGGGCCCGCTGAGCATGCCTAGGCGGAACCGTCAAAGGGCGAGTCAGGGCATGGCGTTCAGGACGAAAACGCTTCAGCCGATCGGTTGAGAGGTGGAACATGCTGATCGACAGTCTGCCCGCCGCCATGTCTGTGTTGCAGTCGTCACATAGGCGGCCAGGCCAGTTAACTCGCGATAAGCAGTTCAGCAGAGCTCTCATGCCGTTCCGACACCCTGCAAATCATTTCTCCGGCGCCCATTGCCTTGGGCATTTTTTAATGGACGATGATTTAATTTCACCTTATTGACGCATCATATCTCTCATTGTGGTGCGTCATGTTTTATTCGCGGGTTTTGACCGAGCGACCCAAAAATTGCTGGTCTTTACAGGCCCAGGCCCCCGAAATTGGACGCCGGCAAGCCTTGCGTGCGCGGGCCAGCAGCCCATGGCGATGCCTGGGGGGCGGGTCGCAGGTCATCGCGCGGGAGCCGCGGCTGTGGCCCAGGTCGCTGGTGGGGGCGCGGCCATGGATCATGGGCGCATCCATCGCGCAACCGATCTCGCAAATGAAGCGGAGAAGTACCGGTGGCAGAGGCGAGCGATGTCGTTGACAGCCCGTATATGAGCGCGCAAATCAGCTCACCCTGCGACCAGCCAGGCCACTTTCCGCCGCGCATGCCATGAGGCGCCGGCGCCCTTGGCCGCTTGGCCATGGGGTCCTGGAATGAACGCCGGTCATGCTCTATTCTTCGAAGATAGGGGGCGTGCTGCGCATTCCGATCAGGCACAGGCGCGACGCGCGCTGGCGCTCTTTGGCAGATGCCTTGCAACATTTGCTTCAGATTTCCCTTGCCTGCAGTGGAGCACTGGCACCTCGATGCAAGACCTTATTTGCACGGAAAAACAGCCAAATAGCCTGCATAAAAGCATTTAGTTTTGTTAGAATTTCGTGCAAATGAGTGATTGCACCCTCCAACTTCATGCGCACGGCGCCTGGCACGATGTGGCCAGCGTGCGCCTGCATGGTGCGGACAACGACGGCTGGAAAGCCAAGTCCTATGCGGGCTACGCGGTGGACTGGGCGTTCGAGCACATCGGGGAAAATGACGCGCATGCGTTGTGCGCGCGCTGGCCCGTGGGCCTGGAGCCGCTGCAGCTGCCGCATTGGCCGGTGTTCCTCATCGATCTTCTGCCCCAGGGTTTCGGTCGCCAGGAATTGTTGCGGCGCATAGGTCAGTCACCCATGGCGGGCGAGGTCGCCGATTGGCCTTTGCTGCTGGCCGGCTCAGGCAATCCCATCGGCAACCTGCGCGTCAAGGAAGCAGCCACATGGCTCGCTGCCCATGCCGGCGGCTATCGCGGCTTTACCGATGACGAGGTCGCGCAGCGCGGCGACGAGTTTTCTGAATATCTGGCCGCCCATGGCTTGTTCGTTGCGGGCTCCTCGGGGGTGCAAGGCGAATGGCCCAAAGTGTTGCTGACACGTGCGCATGATGGCTTGCTGTATCTGGACCATACGCTGGCGGATGAACAGGCGAGCAAGCATTACATCGTGAAATTCGGCCGCGGCACCGATCCTGCAATGGCCAGCATCCTGCGCCACGAGGCGGTGTACATGAAGTTCGCCCAGCAACTGGGGCTGCGCGTGCATGCGCCGCTGGTGCTGCGCGAGCGCGCGCTGTTCATTGAACGTTTCGATCGGCGGGTGCAGGGCGGCACCGTGGTGCGCCTGGCCCAGGAAAGCATTGCCACGCTCACCGGCATGCCTGGCTTCGAGGCCGTGCCTTCGCATGACCAGGTCTGCGAGAGCTTGCTGCGGTATTGCACCGATCCGCAGCAGGAAGTGCTCGAGTACCTGCGGCGCGATGTCGCCAATCTTGCGCTGGGCAACAAGGACAACCACGCTCGCAACACGGCGCTGCAACGCGATTTCTCCGGCCGCATCGGATTGACGCCGCTGTTCGACTTTGCCCCCATGTACCTGCATCCCGACGGCATCGCGCGGCGCATTCGCTGGGACGGTAATGATGGCGGGCAGCCCGACTGGTCGCGTGTGCTGGACGCCGTCTGTGAAAGTGCCGACCGCGTGCGGCGCGCGCGTCGCAAGAAAGGCCCTGAGCTGCTGCAGCGCGCGGCACTGGTGCAAGGCCTGCGGGCGATGGTGCCCGCGCTGCAACGCATCGCCGCCGAAGGCGAGGCGATGGGCATGGAAGCAGAGGTGTTGAAGCACCTGCGCCCCGGCCTCATGGCGCGCGCGCAAGAACTGACGGCCTTGGCCTGAGCCGCATGGACAAGCGTTTCAATCCCCTCACGATTGTCGAGCAGCTGGAGTTGCGCCAGCAGGCCGTGGAGGATGTGCTGTCCCACCCCGAGTGGTCGTTGCCCGAGGCCGTGCGCCATTTGAGGAAGACGATGCGGCTGACCACGGCCGAGATGGCCAAGCTGTCTGGCGTGGCCTACCGCACGCTGCAGGATATCGAACAGGAACGCAGCGAAGGCAGCGTGGCGACGATGAATCGCATTTTCGGCGTGGTGGGTCTCAAGTTGGGCGTGGCACGCATTGCGCGTGACGCGCAGTAGGACGCCTGCGGGCTCAGACCCCATGGCGCTCCCTCAGGCACGACACGGGCCCTGGCGGGAGCCGACGCGGCCGTGGCGCGGCGAGCGCCTGGCCATCATCACGGGGGGGCGTGCTGGCGGCGGACGCCCTGGAGCTGGGCGGCAGCAGGCTTGCCACCCTGCGCGAAGAAACCATCGCCCTGCTGGGCAAGCAACTGCCCTTCACCTGGTCGCGCGGCAATCCCATCGACATCATCGGCGACGCCCCGGTGAGCCGCTACCAGCATGCGCGGCAAGTGCTGCTGGCCGCGCCCGAAGTCGATGGCGGGCTTTTCATGCACGCGCCTTCGGCCATTGTTGCGGCCAGCGAAATCGCCTTGTCCTGCCTGCCGAGCATGCAGACCGCGGACAAGCCGGTATTGACCTGCTGGCTCGGCGGCGCCACCGTGGCCGCGGCCAGCCAGGCCACGGCCCAGGCCGGAGTCGCTACGTACGGCACACCCGAGCGGGCGGTCGCGGCCTGGTTGCAGCTGGTCAACCACGCGCGCAACCAGCACGCATTGCAGCAGCTGCCGCACGCCGCCGTGGCGGACTTCATACCGGACCGGCTGCAGGTGCAGTTGCTGCTCGAGCAGGCCCGCGACGAAGGCCGCGAATGGCTGGACAGCGCCTCGGCACTGGCGTTGCTGCGCGCCTACGGCATCCCCACCGTGGCGACGGTCAGGGTCGCCGATGCGCAGCAGGCCGTCGTTGCCGCCGACGAGATGGGCTATCCGGTGGCACTGAAGATCGTGTCGCCGCAAATCATCCACAAGTCCGATGTCGGCGGCGTGATGCTGGGCCTGGCGAGCGCCGACGAGGTCAGGAATGCTGCCATCAAGATGACCGACCAACTCCAGCAGCAGCTGCCGCAGGCCGCACTGCAGGGGTTCGCGGTGCAGGCCATGGCCCAGCGCAAGGGTTCGCATGAATTGATCGTAGGCGTCACAGACGACGCGGTGTTTAGCCCGGCGCTGCTGGCCACGCTGCAGAAAGTCTCGCAGTTGGCCTGTGACCAGTCCTGCTTGGCTGAGCTGGACATCAATCCGCTGCTGGTCGACGAACAGGGCGTATTGGCGCTCAATGCCCGCGTCAGGCTGTTGCGCAGCAGCGCAACGTCCTGCGGGTCCAGCCGGCTGGCGATCTGCCCCTACCCAGCAGAGCGGGAAGACAGCATATGCATCGACGGCAGCCAGTTGCTGCTGCGACCGATACGCCCCGAAGATGGCGAGCGGCTCAAGGCCTTCTATGCCGCGGCATCGCCCAGCGATATGCGGCTGCGGTTTTTCATGTCGCGCCGTGAAGTGCCGCATTCCGAATTGGCGCGTTACAGCCAGATCGATTACGACCGCGAAATGGCCTTTGTCGCACTGGCCGGGCAGGCGATGGTGGCCGAGGTGCCCGCGGTGTGCGATCCCGACAATCTGCAGGTGGAATTCGCCATCCAGGTGGCTTCGCAATGGCAGGGCAAGGGTCTGGGGCATGTGCTGCTGAGCAAGCTGATACGCAACCTGCGCGAGCGCGGCACCGCCGAGATCGTCGGACAATGCCTGCCGGACAACGCCGCTATGGCGGCGCTGGCCCGGCGCGCAGGATTCGAGGTGTCTTTCGATCCCATGAAAAAGATCATGGCGCTGCGCCTGGTGTTGCGGCGCTAGCCGCCCGGGCGCAGACCGGCGCAGGCAGTCGGGATCGCCGACCCAGGCCTCGGTCCCGGCGGCCGTCAGTTCTGCCACCAAAGCGCCAGCGCGGCCGCAGCCGCCATCGATACAAGGCCCAGCCCTACGCCCATGCCGTAGCGCCAGCCGCCCACGACGAATGCCAAGACCGACTTGGCCAGCGTGCTGGCGGTGAGCACCGCGACGCAGCCCCACTGCGCCATCGCCAGGGAAAGGCTGCCCGAAGAATGCAATTGGGCCATGCTGGCGGCTGCCGCATGGGCCTCGGCCAAGGCCGCAATCGCGGCCGCGGCAAGCACGCCCGCGCTGCCGAAAAGCTGTTGCAGCCAGGACGCAAGCAGCGCCACCAGGGCCATGACGGCCGCGAGCAGCAAGGCCTGCGACAAGGTGAAAGCCTGTGCCGCTTGCGCCTGCACGGTCGCGGCCTGCGCCGGCGCACGCCACAGGCACAGCGCGGCTGCCGCTGCAAGGCAAAGCGCCGCGGCTGCCAGCGGCACCAGCATGGCCAGCAGCAAAGGCATGGACGCCGCGCCCAGCACGGCCGCAAGGAGGCCCAGCGACGCCAGTTGGGACAGCATGGCACAGGCGCAGGCGGCAGTCCAAGGCTGGCCGGCGCTCCTGGTGCTTTGGCCGAAGTGCACAACTGCTGCCGTGGAAGAAGCGAAACCCGAGAAAAATCCGGCCACCGGCTGGCCCCAGCGAGCGCCCAGCGCGCGCGTCAGCACATGGCCCAGCATGCCTACGGCCATGACCAGCACCACCAGCCGCCACATTGTAGGCAGGCGCAGCACGCCCCAGGGATCGACGGGCTGCTGCGGCAGAAGCGGCATCACCACCAGGGCGGCCGCGGCCAGCAGCAGGCCGTCGCGCAGCTCATGCTCGCGCAGCAGTTCACGGCTCCAGCGTTGCAGCACGCCCTTGGAGTGCACCAGCAGCGCGCACAGCACGCCCAGCGCCGCCGCCGTGGCGGCGCTTTGATGCGACAGTGCGCCCAGCGTCAGCGAAAACAGCAGGACCACTTCGCCGGTCAGGCCGGGGTCGCGCCGGGCCGAATGCCAGTAGGCGACCACCGCCAGCGCCCCCACCAGCAGCATTGCCGCGACGAAAGCCTCGGTGCCCAGACTCCACGCCATGCAGCCGAGCAGGGCCGTCAGCGCATGGGTGCGCACACCGGCGCTGCTGCGCTGCGCCGGCTCCCGGCGTTCGCTCGCCACCCCGATCAGCAAGCCTACGCCCAGCGACACGATCCAGGGCGCTGTTCCACTCCAATGCTGCAGCATATGACGGTCCTGTGGAGAGTTGTCGGCACCCGGGCCTGCGCATTCCCGCTGTGGTCTGCGCTGCAGCTTGCGCAGCGGTGGATTTCCCGGGTCGGGATGCCTATGCCACACCAATGCCAGGTTTTCAGTTTACGCCGGGCAGCGCCGCCTCTATCGGCGCACAGGCCGCGTTGCATTTGCCTGCAGGGCCAGGCGCAATGCCCGCGCTGACGCGCACATTCGCGACGCTGCTGGCAAGGCGAAGCGGACATGTCCGGCTTGGCCTGGGGCCGCAGCCGGGCGGCGTCACTGCGGCCGCGGCAAATACCATGGCCGTGAGCAATGGGCTCGCACCATAGAGGAGAACATATGTCCGTCAATCGCACCGATGCCAGCGTCAAAAAGGACGTCGAGGACGAAATCAAATGGGATCCTGCCGTCCGGGATGACAACATGATTGCCGTGACCGTCAGGGACGGGGTGGCGACGCTTACCGGCTTTGTCAAAAACTACATGGATTCCTACTATGCAGAAAAGGCGGCCAAGCGTGTGACCGGTGTGACTGGCGTGGCCAACGACATCGAGGTGCGACTTCTGACGGAGCGCACCGACTATGAAATTGCCGAGGAAGCCGTCAAGGCGCTGCAGCGGGAGTTGCCGACGATTTCTGAAAGCATCAAGGTCGTCGTGAAAGATGGCTGGCTCAAGATCGAGGGCGAGTGCGACTGGAATTACCAGAAGGAATGCGCTGAACGGGCGCTGCGCTCCATCAACGGCATCAAGACCATTTCCAACCTGATCACCGTGAAGGAGCAGGCCACTCCGGTGGATATCAAGCAGAAGATCGAAGAAGCGCTGGTGCGCAATGCCCGGCTTGACGCAGACCGGATCACGGTCGAAGTCGCGGGCGGCAGGGTCACCTTGCGCGGCAAGGTCCGATCGCTGGCGGAGAAAACGCAGGCCCAGCGTTCGGCCTGGGCGGCGCCGGGCATCACCTGGGTCGAGAATGCCATTGCGGTAGCTCCCTGAGACCATCGACGCAAACCGCACAGCAGCCTGCCTCAGCCTGCAGTGTCGCGCGCGGGCCGTCGCGCACACCAGATTCCCATCGCTGGCCATGGTCCGTCTGCACGTCGGCGCCCTTGTCCCGGTGCTGCGGCCATGCCAGGCGCAGCGGCCGTATCGGCGCATTTCCGCCGCTGCTGGAAAGTCCGCAGCATGGCTGAAATGACAACGTTAGCCTTTCGCGCAATCATTCGAAGAATTTCCATGTTTGCTTGAAAACAGCAAGTTATGCAATAGGTCAGACGCCAATTTCCAGCAAAAATGACAACGTTATCATTCGATGGAGTTTTTCAACAGATGCGTATGCCGGCATGGCCGGGCGTCGTCTACCGATTCCATAACGCAGGAGACATGAATGAAGAAAACCCTTGCAGCGCTGTGCCTGGGCCTTGTCGCACTCGCGGCGCAGGCCCAAGGCTGGCCGGAAAAAACCGTCACGCTGGTGGTTCCGTTTCCTCCAGGCGGCTCGACCGATCAGGTCGCGCGTGCCGTGGGGCCGCTGCTCACCAATGCCTTGAAACAGTCATTCCTCGTCGACAACAAGCCCGGCGCCACGGGAACGATTGGTGCGACCTTCGTCAAGCGCGCGCCCGCGGATGGCTACACCTTTCTCGTGAGCTCGCTGGGTCCGCTGGCGATCACGCCCCATCTGATCAAAGGCATGCAATATGACCCGCTCAAGGATTTCGATCTGATCACGGTGGCCGTGCAATCGCCCAACGTGCTGATCGTGCCCGCGAATTCGCCCTACAAATCGGTGGCCGACGTGATCGCCTATCTGCGCGCGAATCCCGGCAAGATGACATTTGCTTCGGCGGGCCACGGCACCAGCGACCACCTGACTGCCGAGCTGTTCTGGCAGCAGACCGGCACCTCCGCCATCCATGTGCCGTACAAGGGCGGCGCGCCCGCCCATGCCGACATCATGGGCGGCCAGGTCGATGCCTCGTTCCAGAACATCAACGCGGTGGTGCAGTACATCAAGGGCGGCAAGATGCGCGCCCTGGCCATCACCAGCGCCGCGCGCTCCCCGGTGCTGCCCGACGTGCCCACGCTCGCCGAAGCCGGAGTGAAGAACGTGGAAGTCACCTCCTGGCAGGCCATCGTTGCCCCCAAGGGCCTGCCACCCGCGGTGCGCGAGAAGGCGCATGCCGCGTTTGCTCAGGCCTTGAACGACCCCAAGGTCAGGGACCAGTTCGTCTCCATAGGCTTCGAGATGGTGGTCAACACGCCGGCCCAGTTCGCGCAGTTCCAGCGCCAGGAATACGCGAAGTGGAAGTCGGTGATCGAGACCGGAAAGATCACCATCGACTGAGGTCGGGCAGGGCTGAAACATCCCCATGCGCGGCGCAGCGCGCAGGCGGCGACGGGGCGGTGCGAACGGGAAGGGCGGCAGGAAAGAGACCTTAAAATCGCTGCAGCCACTGTGCCGCCCGTTCCCCGTCTACCCAAGGCATGATGACCGCATGACCCTATTGCCCGCCGCAACCATCAGTGCCCAGCCCGGTATCGCCTACCGCAAGGTCAAGAGCATTCTGATCTCCGAGATCGCGTCCGGAGCGCTGCAGCCTGGCGTGAAATTCCCCAATGAGACGGTGTTGGCGAAACGCTTCGGCGTGTCGGTCGGCACGCTGCGCCGGGCCGTCGAGGAGCTGGTCGCCGAGAACATCCTGGTGCGCCAGCATGGCCGCGGCACTTTCGTGCGCAGTCTCGACGAGGAACGCTTTCTGTTCCAGTTCTTCAAGCTCGCCGACCGGGACGGCAATTTCGAGTACCCCAAGGTCGAACTCGTGGCCTTCAGCCAAGGCGCGGCGAATTCACAGGAGGCCAAGGTGCTGGGCCTGCAACCCGGCGACGCGGTGTTCCGGCTTGAAAACGTGCTGTCGCTGCAGAACCTGGCGACGGTGCACGATCGCATCTCCATCGACGCGAAACTGTTCGAGGGCCTGACGCAGCAATGCCTGACTCAGCGCGCGGGCACGATCTACGAGCTCTACCAGCGCCGCTTCGGCGTGACGATCGCCTGCGCCGACGAACGTCTGCGCGCCGAAGACGCGGATGCGCGCAGTGCAGAACTGCTGGGCATTGCGCCGGGCACCTCGGTGCTGCGCATCGAGCGCGTGGCGTTCACCGTGCAGAACCGGCCCTGCGAATGGCGCATCTCCATCGTCAACTCCAGCCGCGTGGACTACGTGTCCCGCTCCGCGCACAACTGAAGCGCGCAGCGCGCGGCATTCTGGCAGCCGCCGCGCCGCGTTGCAGCGCTCAGAGCCCTGGTTGCCCCGGGCACGACAAGCCAAAACCTTTTCTGACTGACTGCGCATAGCAGGCGGACGCCGGCCCCGGTGCGCGCGCAAACGCCGCGTATTTCCCAACTGGGAAAACCCTGAATGCAAAGTCATACATATGACTTATATTTCTTTTCAGGCGATTCAGATTCGCTGACGCGAGTCGCCAGGCCATCCCCAGCCCCAGCGAAACCAAGGAGAAATCTCTTGATCCACTGCGTACTGCATGAAGAAAAGGACAGCGTCGCTGTCGTCGTCGTCGAAGGCATCACCGCCGGGCAAGACATGAATGCGCTCATCCTGGATGACGATCGCACGATCACCATCCAGGCCAATGCAGCCATCCCCATCGGCCACAAGGTGGCAGTGCGCGACATGGAGGTGGGCGACACGGTGATGAAGTACGGCACGGACATCGGCAAGGTCGTGGCACGCATCGCCACCGGCGACCACGCCCACGTGCACAACATCAAGACCAAGCGCTGGTAAGCCCAGCGCCCGCACCTGCGCCAAGCAACCCCGTCCACTCAAAGGCTCTACCTCATGTCCATCATCGATTCATCCACGACCTTCTGGGGCTATCGCCGTGAAAACGGCCGCGTCGGCGTGCGCAACCACGTCATCATCCTGCCGCTCGATGACCTGTCCAATGCCGCCGCCGAAGCGGTGGCGCACGCGGTCAAGGGCACGATGGCCATTCCCCATCCCTATGGCCGGCTGCAGTTCGGCGCAGACCTGGAGCTGCACTTTCGCACGCTGATCGGCGCCGGCTCTAACCCGAATGTCGCAGCTGTCGTGGTGATCGGCATCGAGGACAGCTGGACCAAGACCGTGGTCGACGGCATCGCCGCCACCGGCAAGCCCGTGGTCGGCTTCGGCATCGAAGGCCACGGCGACCACGAGACCATCATGCGCGCGTCGCAGGCCGCAAAGAAGATGGTCCAGCATGCGACCACGCTGCACCGCGTCGAATGCCCGATCTCGGATCTGTGGATCTCGACCAAATGCGGCGAGTCGGACACCACCTCGGGCTGCGGCGCCAATCCCACCGTGGGCAATGCGTTCGACAAGCTCTACGGCCTGGGCACGACCCTGGTGTTCGGCGAAACATCGGAGCTCACGGGCGGGGAGCATCTTGTCGCCGCGCGCTGCCGCACCGACCAGGTGCGCGCCGACTTCATGAAGATGTTCGACGGCTACCAGGAGATGATCAAGCGCCATGCGACCACCGATCTGTCGGATTCGCAGCCGACCAAGGGCAACATCGCCGGCGGCCTGACGACCATCGAGGAGAAGGCGCTGGGCAACATCCAGAAGATAGGCAAGAAGTGCATGGTCGACGGCGTGCTCGACAAGGCCGAGACTCCGGACAAGCCCGGGCTGTGGTTCATGGACTCCTCGTCGGCCGCGGCCGAGATGGTGACGCTGTGCGCGGCCTCGGGTTTCGCGGTGCATTTCTTTCCCACCGGCCAGGGCAATGTGATCGGCAACGCCATCGTTCCGGTGATCAAGATCTGCGCCAATCCGCGCACCGTGCGCCTGATGAGCGAGCACATCGACGTCGATTGCTCGGGCCTGCTGCAAAAGGAGCAGACCATGGACGCGGCCGGCGACCTGCTGCTGGAGATGATGCTGCAGACCATCAACGGCCGCTTCACCTCGGCAGAAGCACTGGGCCACCGCGAGTTCGTGATGACGCGGCTGTTCGAAAGCGCCTGAGCGCCAGCAGCTCGGCGGCGCGCCACAACGCCGCCGGCTGCGCCTGCCTGCGCCACGCGGCGCGGCTTTCCCTCCTGCCGTGCGGCATGCACGGCAACGCATTCCCACGCCAAGAATCGACAGAGGAGTTCCGGATGACCACATGGTGTAATCGGCTTACGAGACGTAATGCCCTTCACGCGATCGCATCGGCCAGCGCCGTGTCGCTCGTCCCCTCCCTGGCCGCGGCCCAGGACGGCTATCCGTCCAAGCCGATACGCTACATCGTGCCGTTTCCGCCCGGCGGCCTGACCGACGGGATGGCGCGGCTCATCGCCCAGAGCACGGGCATGGCCATCAAGCAATCCGTGCTGGTCGACAACCGTGCGGGCGCGAGCGCCAACCTCGGTGCCGACCTCGCAGCCAAGTCCAGCCCCGACGGCTACACCTGGCTGGCGATCACGCTTGCGCATGCGGTCAACCAGTCGCTGTTTTCCAACCTGCCGTACAGCCTCGAGAAGAACCTGGCTCCGGTCGCGCATCTGGCAACCAGCCCGCTGGTGCTGGTGGTCAATGAAAACAATCCCGCAAGAAGCGTCGCCGACCTGCTGGCGCAGGCGCGCGCCAAACGGCTGAACTGCGGCTCCAGCGGCAACGGCACGCCGCCGCACCTGGGCATGGAGCTGCTGGCGCTCAACGCCAAGATCGAGGTCTCGCACATTCCCTACAAGGGCGGCGCGCCTTCGCTCAATGATCTGCTGGGCGCGCAGCTCGACTTCATCGTCTCCAATCTGCCCGAGTCCTCGACCTATGTGAAGGCCGGCAAGCTGCGCGCGCTGGCCGTGACGTCCGCCAGGCGCCATCCTCTGCTGCCCGACGTGCCCACGTTTGCCGAAGCCGGACTTCCGGGCGTGGAGCTCGAGAACTGGACGGGGTTGATGATGCCGGCCGGCACGCCCAAGGCCGTGATCGACCGGGTCTCGGCGGAAGCGATCAAGGCCGTCACCTCCAAGGAGATATCGGAGCGTGTCGGCGCCATGGGCTTCACCTCGACCGGGCTGGGGCCCACGGAGTTCGGCGAGCTGATCAAGAAGGATGTGGCCCGCTGGCGCGAAATCGTCAAGGCACGCAACATCCAGACCGGCTGATCCCACCGCCCGCCGCTGCCGCCCGCCGCTCCACTTCCTACGGAACACCACCATGTCACTGCAGAAAATCGTCATCACCGAGTTCATGGACCAGGCAGCCGTCGATGCGCTGCGCGCCGACTTCGAGGTGGTCTATGACCCCGGCCTGGTCGATGATGGCGCGCGGCTGCATCAGGCCGTGGCCACGGCCGACGCCGTGATCGTGCGCAACCGCACGCAGCTGCGCGGCGAACTGCTGGCCGCGTGCACCAGGGCGCGCGTGATCGGTCGTCTGGGCGTGGGCCTGGACAACATCGATGTCGAGGCGTGCAAGGCGCGCGGCTTGGTGGTGATTCCCGCCACCGGCGCCAATGCGCTGGCCGTGGCCGAATATGTCATCGCCACGGCAATGCTGCTGCTGCGCGGCGTGTATCTTTCGAGCGCCCAGGTCGCCGGCGGGCAGTGGCCGCGCGCGGCGCTGTCCAACGGACGCGAGACCGCAGGCACCTGTCTGGGCCTGGTCGGCTTCGGCGGAATAGGGCGGCTGGCCGCCGGCCTGGCGCAGGCACTGGGCATGCGCGTCGTCGGCCATGACCCGATGGTGGCGCCGGACCATCCCGCCTGGCGGCAATACGGTGTCACGCCGCTGGGCCTGGACGCGCTGCTGGCCTGCGCCGACGTGGTGAGCCTGCATGTGCCGCTGACGGCGCAGACGGCCCACATGCTCTCGGCCGCGCGCATCGCGCAGATGAAGCCGGGCGCCATCGTCATCAACACCGCGCGCGGCGGCATTGCCGATGAGGCCGCGGTTGCCGCCGCCTTGAAGGAGGGCAGACTGGGAGGGGCGGCCTTCGACGTTTTCGAGCCCGAGCCGCTGACCGTGCCCAACGTCTGGCAGGGCTGTTCCAACGTCATACTCACCCCGCATGTGGCCGGCGTGACCGCGCAATCGAATGTGCGTGTTTCCACGCTGATCGCGGCCGCCGTGGCCCGCACCTTGAAAGACTGAACCATGCTACATTCCCGCGCCGCCTTGACGGCACTGATCAATGACGTTCTGCAAAAGGCCGGCGCCAGCCCGGCGCAAAGCGCGCCCACGGCCCTGGCGCTGGTCGCAGCCGAGGCCAGCGGCCTGCCGTCGCACGGCCTGTCGCGCGTGCCCATGTACGTAGCCCATCTCAAGGCCGGTCGCGTCATGGGCAGCGCCGTGCCTTTCATCGCCAACCAGCGCGCCAGCGCGGTGTTGATCGACGCCGCCAATGGTTTCGCCTTTCCCGCCTGCCGGCTGGCCGTGGACGAGGCCATCACGCGCGCGCGCGCCACGGGCATTGCGATTGCGGCCATCACCAACAGCCATCACTCGGGCATGTCGTCATACCATCTGGATGCAGTGGCCGACGCGGGCATGGTCGGCATCGCCTGCAGCAATTCGCCCGCGGCCATGCCGGCCGCGGGCGGCAAGCGGCCCATCTTCGGCACCAATCCCATTGCCGCGGTCTTTCCGCGCGGCGGCGCCCGGCGCAGCGGCGCCCGACCCATCAGCATCGACCTGTCGCTGTCCGAGGTGGCGCGCGGCAAGCTCATGGTCGCGGCCAAGAAAGGCGAGTCCATTCCGCTGGGCTGGGCGCTGGACGCCGAAGGCCAGCCGACCACCGACCCCCAAAAGGGCATGCAGGGCTCTATGCTGCCCATGGGCGGCGTCAAGGGCGCGATGCTGGCGCTGATCGTCGAATTGCTGGTCACCACGCTGACCGGCGCGCACTTCGGCGCCGAGGCCGACACCTTCTTCGAAGACGAAGGCAACCAGCCGCGCCTGGGCCAGGCCTTCATCGTGATCGATCCCGGCGCCCTGGGCGGCACGGCGGTGTACGCCGAGCGCATCGAGGCACTGATTGCGGCGATGCTGGTGGACGAAGGCGTGCGCCTGCCCGGACAGCGGCGCTTCGACCTGCTGGCCCGGGCCGAAGCGGCCGCAGGCATCGAAGTGCCGCAAGCCACCATCGACGCGATTGCCGCACTGGCTTGATGCCCGTCTATGCGTGCCGCGCGCGCAGCAGACGTCAGACCGGGCGCGCGGCCAGCACCGTGCCGCGGCATTCGCCAAAGCCTATGCGCGCCGCTCCGGGTTTTTCGCACCAGCCCTGAAAGATCACGCTGTCACCGTCCTGGAGGAAGCCGCGCTGCTCGCCATGGCCTATGTCCACGGGCCGCTGGCCGCCGTGCGTGAGCTCGATCAACGCCCCGGCCTCGCCGGCGCTCGGGCCCGAGATGGTGCCGCTGCCGATCAGGTCGCCCACCTGCAGGTTGCAGCCGCCTGCCGTGTGGTGGGCCAGCATCTGCGCGATGCTCCAATACTGGTGGCGAAAGCTGGTCTGCGTGAGGCTGCGCCCGCGCAGTCCGGCGGCCGTGGCCTGCGCGCTTTGCAGCGTGACCTGGAGCTGAATGTCAAACGCACCCTGCCGGCGGTTGGCGGCGGATTCCAGATAGGCCAGGGGCTGGGGCTCCGTTGCGGGACGGCTCCAGGGCAGGCGATACGGCGCAAGCGCTTCGAGCGTGACGATCCACGGCGACACCGTGGTGGCGAAGTTCTTGGCGTTGAACGGACCCAGGGGCTGCATTTCCCACACCTGGATATCGCGCGCCGACCAGTCGTTGAGCAGGCTCAGGCCGAAGATATGCGCCTCGGCGGCGTCGAGCGCCACGGGCTCGCCCGCAGGATTGCCCTGGCCTATCCAGGTGGCGATCTCGAGCTCGTAGTCCAGGCGGGCGCAAGGAGCGAACACCGGCGTCTGCTCGCCCGGCGCCAGCGACTGTCCCAACGGCCGGCGAAACTGCTGGCCACTGACGCCCACCGACGAGGCGCGGCCGTGGTAGGCCTGCGGCATCCAGCGGAAATTGGGCGTCGCGTCGCCATCGGGGTACATGATGCGCATGCAGTTGCGCGCATGGTGCAGCGATGTATAGAAGTCCGTGTAGTCGCCGATGCGCGCAGGCACGGCGTATTCCACCTGGGCCAGTGGAATCAGGCAGTCGCGCAGCGCGGCCTGCCCGGCGGCGCTGGCCTGGTGCAGCAGGGCAAACAGCGCATGGCGCAGCGCGCTCCAGGCACTCGGGCCCAGCGCCATCAAGGCATTGAGGCTTTCCTGCGCGCCGGCCTGGGCCGCGGCTTGCGCGGGCGCTGCCAGCAGCCCGATTCGGGCCAGCGCCGCCAGGTCAAGCGCCTGATCGCCGATGGCGACGGCGCCGCGAAACGCCTGCTGCGTGCCCGCCGGGCGCAGCACGGCGAAGGGCAGGTTCTGGATGGGAAAGTCGCAGTCGGACGCGTTGGCGGATGCCAGCCAGCTGCGCGCCTGGGCGTCGTGGGTATGGTTGAGCGTATGCATGGAAGATTTCTGGAAATGGCGCGCCGGCGGCGCCGGGCCGGTACAGCCGCCGGCACCGGTGTCAGGCGGGCAGCGCGGCAAACAGGCGCTCGTCGAAGATCGCCACCGCCCGGGTCCAGCCGGCGGAGGCACCGCGGATCTTGTGCGGAAAGCAGCTGATGAAGAAACCCGTCGCGGGCAGGGCTTCGAGGTTGTTGAGCTTTTCCAGGTGGCAGTAGCCGATGTCGCGCCCCGCTTTATGGCCTTCCCAGATCAACCCCGCATCCTGCGAGGCCGCGTACTTTTCGGCGGTGTAGACGAATGGCGCATCCCAGCTCCAGGCGTCGGTGCCGGTCAGGCGCACGCCGCGCTCGAGCAGGTACATGGTGGCCTCGTAGCCCATGCCGCAGCCGGCGGCGACATAGTCATCGTGGCCGTAGCGGCTGCCGGCGCGGGTGTTGACCACGACGATCTCCAGCGGCTGCAGCTGATGGTCTATGCGCCGGAGCTCGGCCGCGACGTCGGCCGCGGTCACCACATAGCCATCTTCCATGTGGCGGAAGTCCAGCTTGACGCCGGGCTGGAAGCACCAGTCCAGCGGCACCTGATCGATGGTGATGGCCGGCTTGCTGCCATCCAGCGTTTTGTCCATGGTGCTGTGAAAGTGATAGGGCGCGTCCAGATGCGTGCCGTTGTGCGTGGACAGGCTGACCTTTTCGACGGCCCAGCCTTCGCCGTCGGGCAGATCTTCCTTTTTCAGGCCGGGGAAGAACGAGGCGATCTGCTCGACGGTGTTCTCATGGCTGAAATACTGGATCTCGGGCTTGAACGCTGGCGGGTCGGAGACCACATCGTTTTCGAGATAGATGGACAGGTCGACAATCTTGCGTGTCATGGGAGACTCCTTCGTATGCAATGGGGCCCAGCGCGCTTCATTCCGCGCGGATGTGGTTGTCGCGCACGACCTTGGCCCAGCCCTGGGCGTCGTCCTTGAGGAACTGGCGGAAGTCCGCAGGCGTGCCGCCTGCGGGCACCAGTCCCAGATCCTTGAGCCGCGCCTGAAAGCCGGCGCTGGCGATGATGGTCTGCGCCACGGCGTTGACCTTGTTCACCACGTCGGGCGGCGTGCCCTTGGGCGCGAGCAGGCCATGCCAGGAGTCGCCGACAAAGCCCGGGAAGGTTTCGCCGACCGTGGGCACATCGGGCAAGGCCTCTATGCGCTTGGGGCCGGAGACGGCCAGCGCGTGCAGCTTGCCGGCCTGGATGTAGGGGATGGTGGTGGTGGACGGATCGAAGGCCGTGACCACGCGCGCGGCCATCAGGTCGGTCAGCGCGCTGTCCTTGTAGGGCACATGCACCATGGTGGCGCCCGCCATGTTCAGCATCCGGGCCATGGCCACATGCGTGCCCTGGCCTATGCCGTAGCTCGCATAGGTCAAGGTGTCGGGCTTGGCCCTGGCCGCGGCCATCAGCTGCGCCAGGGTCTTGTAGGGCGACTGCGGCGATGTCACCAGCACATACGGCACGGACAGCACGCGCACCACGGGCACGAAATCCTCGGGCTTGTAGGGCAGCGTCTTGTAGACATAGGGATTGATCGAGGTGGTGTTGTTCACGGTGTAGAGCAGCGCATAGCCGTCGCCGGGCGCGCTGGCCACGCTCTGCGCGCCGATGATGGTGCTGGCGCCGGCGCGGTTCTCGACCACGATGGGCTGGCCCAGCGCCTTGGACATGGGCTCGCTCATCAGCCGCATGATCACATCGGGCGAGGAACCCGCGCCAAAGGGCACGACCACGCGTATCGGCTTGTTCGGATAGCTGGCGCCCTGCGCCATGGCGAGCAGCGGCAGGGCGCCGGCCAGCAGCACGAGGGCGTGGCGGCGCGAGGGGCAGTAAAAGGTCATGCTTGTCTCCGTTGTGGTTGGTTTTTTGTCTTGCGGCAGCCGGGCGCTCACTTCGGCGCGCGCCAGTGCACCATGGGCAGGCCCGCCACGGGCGAGCGGAAAAAGGGAATGCGCGTGCCCAGCAGGCTGCCAAGATAGACTGTGCGCAGGTCGGGGCCGCCGAAGGTGATGCTGGCCATCCAGGGCGCGATGCTGCCGCGTGCGCGCTGCATGTCCTCGCTGGTCAAACTGCGGTCGTCGAAGCGCCGCATCAGATGGGCGCTGGCCGCGGCGTCGCCGTCATCGAGCAGCGTGCGCAGCTCGCCATCGGGCGTGATCGCCACCAGCCGGTCGACCATGATCAGCGTGCACCAGAGGTTGCCATAGGCATCGAAGGCAATGCCGTCGGGCATGCCGCCCAGGTGCGCGGGCCCGAACAGCTGGCGGTCGGTGAGGCGGACCTGGGCCGGATCGGACTCGTCCAGGCGCAGCCGGGTGATGCAAGGCCCCGTGGTCTCGACCACGTACAGCCACTCTTCGCGCGCATCGAGCCGCACTTCGTTGGTGAAACCGAAGCCGTCGGCAACCACGCGCAACCGGCCGTTCTCGACCACGGCCACATAGCCGTCGCGCACGCCCGTGGCCAGCGCTTCGGTCCAGGGGTTGACGCGCGTCGAGACCGTCAGCCAGATGCGGTCGCGCGAATCGCGCAGCACGAAATTCACCTTGCCTATGGGCTGGCCGTCGATGCTGTCGTACAGCGTGCGCGTGCGGCCCTCGCGGTCCATGACTTCCAGCCGGTCGCTGCCGAAGTTGGAGATCAGGATGCTGCCGTCGGCGCAGAAAGCCAGTCCATTGGGCAGCGTGCCGGTGGTCAAACGGCTTTCCATCTGCGCGACGCTTGCGCTGCCGGCGGCGGAAAATCGCGTATCGGCGCTCTGGCCTATGAAGCGCTGCGTGCCGTCGGTGGCGATGTGCACCACGCCGCCGCGCGCGTCGGCGCTCCACAGCGAACCGTCGGCTTCGGCCAGGATGCATTCCGGGCGCTGCAGTTCATTGCCGACATAGCCGATCTGCGCGCGCTCCACACTGAATCCGTCCAGCGGATTGGCTTGCGTCATGGGGGTCTCCTCTATTTTTGTTGCTTATACGTATGTATAAACTAAGCGTGCAAACGCCGTCAACCGGGAATTCATCATCTAGGATGTGCACCATGAACACCGTATCCCGTCCGAAAGCCGCGCCGAAAGCCCGCTTGCGCGCGCCCCAGCGCCGTGTCGACAGCGAGGCCACGCGCCAGCGCATTCTGGATGCGGCCGAGCGTCTCTTTGCCGATGCCGGCTTTCATGCCACGTCGATCCGCGAAATCGCCACCCTGGCGCAATGCCAATTCGCGCTCATCGGCTACCACTTCGGCTCCAAGGAAGAGCTGCTGGACCATGTGATCGCGCGCCGCTCGGATGTGCTGAACCGCGAGCGGATGAGGCGCCTGGACGAATTGCTGGCACTGCACGGCACGGCGCCCATTCCGCTGCGCGCGCTGATCACCAGCTTTGTCAGCACCTTGATGACGCGCGCCGACTCGGACGATGAAGGCTGGCGCAACTACACCCGGCTGATTGCGGTGGTGGCGGCGAACGCGCAGTGGAAGGACCTGACGGAAAAGCACTTCAATGCCGTGGCGCGCGAGTACCTGGCGCAGCTGCAGCGCAGCTTGCCCGGCGTGCCCAGCGAAAATCTGTACCGCGCCTTCACCTTCTCGGTGGGAACGATGCTGTCGGTGTGCGCGCGCTCGGACCGCATAGAGACGCTGTCGGGCGGCGCGTTCGATTCGCGCCAGGTGGCAGGCCTGAGCGATGCGCTGTGCGTTTTTCTCGAAGGCGGCTTCCTGGCCATCGCCCAGGCCTAGGGGCTGCTGCCGGCGCGCAGGCCGCTGGCTTTGGGGCAGGACTTCAGGGATTTCCCGAATGGGCGCTGCCAAACAGGAAATAATAGCGGCATACCCTCAGATCCAGGTCCTATGAGTTTCGCGCAACATCCCAGTCCATCGTCCTTGCTTTCATCGACAGCCGGTGACCCGGCGCCCCTTTCTTCCACCAGCCAGACCGTGCTTGATTGGCTGGCTTCGCAGCAGCAGGCGATGACCGACCTGCTGGCCCGTATCGTCAACATCGACAGCGGCAGCGGCCACGAAGCCGGCACGCGCCAGGTCGCGGCCGTGCTGCGCGCGCGGCTGGAATCGGCCGGCATTGCCGTGGACACCCTGCCCGAGCCGGGCTGGGGCGATTGCCTGCTGGCGCGCGTGGCCGGCAGCGACGCCGCGGCCACGGGCCACCTGCAGCTCATGGGCCACATGGATACCGTGTTCCCGCTGGGCACGGCCGCGGCCCGCCCCTGGCGCGTGGAAGACGGCAAGGCCTATGGTCCGGGCGTGGCCGACATGAAGTCGGGCCTGGTCATGAACGTCTTCGTCGCCGAGGCCCTGGCGCGTTTCGGCGGCAATGCCAGCCCCGTGCACCTGCTGTTCACCTGCGACGAGGAAGTGGGCTCGCCCGCCTGCCGCCATGTGATACGCAAGCATGTGTAGGGTGCCCGCGCCGTGCTCAACGCCGAGCCCGGACGCATCAACGGCAACGTGGTGAACGAGCGCAAGGGCTCGTACCGCATCGATTTCGAAGTGCAGGGCGTGGCCGCGCACGCGGGCATCAACCCCGCGCAAGGCGCGAGCGCCATCGATGCGCTGGCGCGCAAGATCCTGGCGCTGCATGCGCTCAACGGCTGCGAGCCCGGCATCACCGTGAACGTCGGCTTCGTGCAGGGCGGCATGGCCTCCAACGTGGTGGCACCGCTTGCGAGCGCGCACGCCGACCTGCGCTATACCGCCGACAACGACCTGCAAGGCGTGCTCGCGCGCATCCAGGCCATCATCGAGGAAGAGTCGCTGCCGCGCACCAGCGGCCGCATCATCGAGTCGCGCGGCGCGCTGCCGATGGCGCGCACACCCGACCACATCCTGGACTTGTACCAGCGCTCTGCCGCACAGGTCGGCTTTGCGGTGCAGGCCGAAAGCACGGGCGGCGCCGCGGACAGCGGCATCACTTCCGACATGGGCATCCCCAGCCTGTGCGCTCTCGGCCCCGTGGGCGGCTACGCCCACAGCGAGCGCGAGTTCTGCGACCTGTCCACTTTCGTGCCACGTGCCCAGGCACTGGCGCTGACCCTCATGGCGCTGCGCTGAACCGCCGCGCCTGCCGCTTTCCTGTTGTTGTTTGTTTTATGTCCGACCTTCACATGACCTCTTGCGCCACTTCGCGCCGCCAGTTGCTGGCCACTGCCATGGGCCTGGCCGGCGCCGCCGCGCTGCCCGCTTTCGCCGCTGACAAATACCCGACCCGCGCCATCACGCTGGTCGTGCCTTTCCCGCCCGGCGGCTCGGTCGACATCATGGCCCGTCAGTACACCGAATCGCTGGGCCGCACCCTGGGCGTGCCCATCGTCGTGGAAAACAAGCCCGGCGCGGGTGGCTCGATTGGCGCGCAGTTCGTCGCGCGCGCCAAGCCCGATGGCTATACGCTGGTCGCCTCGTCGCAAAGCAGCCACCTGGCCAATCCGCTGGTGCAGTCCAACCTGGGCTACGACCCGATCAAGGACTTCGAGAACATCGCCATCCTGGGCCGCCAGCCCAATGTGCTGGTCGTGCACCCCAGCGTGCCGGTCAAGACCTTTGCCGAACTGGTGACCTATCTCAAGGAGCGCCCAGGACAGATCAACTTCGCCTCGGCAGGCGCGGGCAGCATGGGCCAGCTCAATGCCGAGTCGCTGCTGCTGTCGGTCAACGCCAAGGCCGTGCATGTGCCTTACCGCGGCGGCTCGCAATACGTCACGGCCGTGCTGGCCGGTGAAGTGCAGTTCGCGCTCGACAACCTGGTGGTGTTCCTGCAGCACATCCAGGCCGGCAAGCTGCGCGCCCTGGCCGTGGCTTCGGCGACGCGCGTGGCCCAGCTGCCCGATGTGCCCACGTTTGCCGAACTCGGCTTCCCGGCGCTGAACCAGGCCTCGTGGATAGGCATCGCCGCGCCCGCGGGCACGCCGGCCCCGATTGTCACGGCGCTGCACCAGGCGATACGCAAGGCGGCGGTCGAGCCCGCCATGATCGAGAGCCTCAAGTCGCGCGGCGTGATCCCGCCCGAAGAGATGACACCCGCGGCTTTCGAGAAAATGATGGCCGAACGCCTCGTGTCCTACGGCGAAGTCGTGCGCAAGGCCGGCATCAAGCCCGAGTAAGCCAGGCGCCGGGGGCCGCTCAGTCCAGCGTCACCCCGGCCTGTTTCACCACCTGCGCCCAGCGCGCCATGTCGGCGCGAATGAACGCGTTGAACTCGGCCGCGGAATTGCCGACCGGCGTCAGGCCGACTTCGGCCATGCGCGCTTTCATGGCTTCGGTGCGCAGCACCCGCACGACGTCCGCGTGAATGCCCTGCAGCACCGGCGCGGGGGTGGCCGCGGGCGCGACCAGGCCGAAGATGCTGTCCACCACGAAGCCGGGCAGCGTTTCCGCCGCGGCCGGCAGGTCGGGAGCGATGGGCGAACGCTGGGCGCTGATGACGGCCAGCGCCTTCATGCGTCCGGACTTGACGTGCGGCAGCGATGAGAACAGCGGGTCGAAGATCAGGTCCACGCGTTCTCCGAACACATCCTGGTAGGCGCCGCCGCTGCCCTTGTAGGGTGTGTGCAGGATGTCGATGCCGGCCAGAGTCTTGAGCCGCTCGGCCGCCAGGTGCATGGAGCTGCCGCTGCCCGGCGAGGCATAGCTCAGCTTGCCCGGATTACGGCGCGCGTAGTCGATCAGCTGCTGCAGGTTCTGCACCGGCAGGCCGGGCCGCGCCGAGATCGCGATCGGCGAGCTGGCCAGTTGGGTGATGCCGGTCAGGTCCTTGAGCGTGTCGAACGGCATCTTGGGCCGCAGCGCGGGATTGATCACATGCGAAGTGACCACCAGGCCCAGCGTATAGCCGTCGGGCGCCGACTTGGCCACAAAGTCCGTGCCGAGCACCGTGCCGGCGCCGGGCTTGTAGACCACCAGCACGGGTTGCCCCCAGCGTTCGCTGAGCTGGCGCTCGAGCAGGCGCGCGAGCAGGTCGATGGCGCCGCCGGGCGCATTGGGCACGATCAGCGTGACGGGCTTGGAAGGGAAGGCATTGGCGGCCAGCGCGGGCCAGGCCGACATGGCGAGCGCGCAAGCGCCCAGCGTACGCAGATGATGTCTTCTGTCTTGTGGGAACATGGGTGTTTTTCGTCGAGAGGGTTTAGGCTTTGTTCAGGCCCAGGCGCTGCACGATCTCGCGCTCGCGCGCGAATTCAGCGCGTGCATGGGCAGCGAAATCTGCGCTGTTGCGGTACAGCGGAAACAGGTCCAGCTGGTCCAGCAGCTGGCGGTATTCGGGCGTGGCTGCGGCTTTGAGAAAGGCGTCGTGCAGGGTTTTGACCACCTGCGTGTCCATGCCCTTGGGACCCAGCAGGCCTATGGGCGAGGTGTAGACCAGCGCAATGCCCAGCTCGCGCGCACTGGGCACGTCGGGGTATTTCTTGAGCCGCTCCTCGCCGAACTGCACCAGCAGCCGCATCTTGCCGCTGGCCACATGCGGCGCCCAGCTCGCGGCGTCGCACAGGCAGTCGAAGTGGCCGCCGAGCACGCCGCGTATGGCTTCTGAGCTGCCCTTGACCGGAATCGGGTTGACTTTCACTTCCTGCAGGCGCGCGAGTTCTTCCATCATCAAATGGCCGCCGTTGCCCATGCCCACCGTGGCGTAGCTTACGGCGCCGGGCCGCGCCTTGGCGTCCGCGACCAGGTCGGCCAGCGTGCGGTAGGGCGACTCGGTGCGCACCGCGACCGCGAACGGCGTGCCCACCTGTTCGATGATCCAGGTGAAGTCCTTGAGCGGGTCATAGTTCACCTGGCGCATGTGCGGCGCGCGCAGCATGATCTGCGTGAACGCGGTGAGCAGGTAGCCGTCGCCGCGCGGCACGCGCGCAATCGCGTCTGCGCCCAGCAGCAACTGCGCGCCGGGGCGGTTCTCGATGATGATGGGCTGGTCGTTGAGATAAGGCTGGGCCAGCCGTGCGCTGCCGCGCACGAAGCCGTCGAGCAACCCGCCCGCGGTGACGGGCACGATGATGGTGATCGGCTTGGTCGGAAACGACGGCGGCTGCGCGTGGGCGCGGGCCAGCAGGCCGGCGCCCACGCCTGCGAGCGCCGTCCGCAGTACGCGGCGGCGATTCGCCGCAAAGATGGGAATGTGCATGGCCGGGGTCCTCAGTCGAACTTGACGTCGTACTTGCGGATGGTCTCGACCCAACCGTCGTAGCGCGCCTTGAAGAATGCCGCGAATTTCTCCGGCGACATGCCGTAGCCTTCGAAACCCTGCTGCACCATCAGCGCCTTCACGGCCGGATCGGCCAGCACTTTCTGCAGGCTCGCGCTGAGTTCCTGCGCCAAGGCCGGCGGCAGGCCCGGCGGGCCGAAGAACCCGGCCCAGGGCAGGATGCTCAGATCGCGTATGCCCAGCTCGACGGCCGTCGGCACTTCGGGCAGCAGCGGACTGCGCTCGGGCTGCAGCGTCAGCAGCGCGCGCACCTTGCCGTCGCGCACCAGCGCCGGCGCCGAAGTGCCGGTGGTGAAGATCGCCTGGATGCGCCCGGCCATCACGTCGATCAGCGCCGGGGTGTCGCCCTTGAAGCGGGCGTTGGTGGCGCGCACGCCCGCGCCGGCAAGCAGCTGCAGCAAGGCCAGTTCGGAGGCGCTGTTGCTCGATGCGGTGTTGAGGCTTGCCGCATTGGCCTTGGCCCAGGCCAGGAACTCGGGCGCGGTGCGCGCCGGCACCTGGGTGCTGGTGACCAGGAACATGGTGAACTGGCCCGCGCTGCTGATCGGGCTGAAGTCCTTGAACGGGTCGAACGGCGGCACCGGCCGCAGCGTGGGCGCGGCGACCATGGCGGTGTTCGTGCCCAGCAGCAGCGTGGTGCCGTCAGCCGGCGCCGTGCGCACGGCGTTGGCGGCGATGATGCCATCGGCGCCCGGGCGGTTGTCGATCACCACCTGGCGCTCGAGCACCTTGCCCAGCGCATGGCCTATGCTGCGCGCGATGACGTCGGCCGCGCCCCCGGGCGCGAAACCGACGACCAGGCGAATCGGCCGGTCGGGCAGCTGCGCCTGCGCGCCGCTGCCGGCCACGGCCAGGCCCGCGCCCGCGAGCCCGGCGGCCAGCAGGCGCCGCCGCGGCCACGCCACTTGGAGTGTGTCTTGCATATCGTGTCCCCCTGGCTTCAATCAGAAAGAATGGCGCAGGCCCAGCTCCAGGCCCGACGAACTGCGCCCGGGCAGCGGCGCGCGACCACCGCTGACGTTGTAGGCCGCCTGGCCTTCGTTGCGGATGCGCGCGTAGGTGCCGTAGAGCGCCGTGCGCCGCGAGAAGTCGTAGACATAGCCGATCGCCACCTGTTGGGCATCGTTGTCGCTGCGCGCCGAGCCGCCGGCATTGCGCACGTCCGACTGGCTGCGGTCTTCGAGGCGCGCGTAGCTGGCCTTGATCTTGCCCGGGCCTACAGGGATCTGCACGCCCAGTTCGGCCGTGTGCTTGCGCGCTTCGCCCGACAACAGCTCGAGCTGCACCACGTTGTAGAGGCCGTAGAACTTGGCAAAGCCCGCGTCCCAGCTGATGCCCAAATTGGCGTGGGTGTAGTTGCCCAGCGTGGCGGTGCTGACATAGCGCGTGCGACCCAGCGCCGCGGCGATGTCGAAACCGTTGGCCGCATAGCCCAGGCGCGCGCCGGCCAGATTGCCGTCGTGCGCGTCGGGCGCATTCGACGCGTTCTCGCCGCTGGCCACCATCACCATGCCGTAGACGCCGCCCAGGGTCTTGGGCAGCCAGTAGCTCACTGTGTTGCTGGCGGTGATCGCCGAAGGCACGGGCGTGGTGCCCAGGCCGGAGAACGTGAAGTTGCCCACGCGGCCCACACCCACGGTGGTGAACGGGTCGAACATGATGCTGTTGTAGTGCGTGGGCACGAAGTCGTGGCCCAGGCGCACTTCGCCGTAGCGGCTGTGGCCCAGCGACACATAGGACATGCGGTCGAAAGTGAAGCCGCCTGCGGCCGTCGCGCCGCTGACCTGGTTGTTGCTGTTGCTCGCGCGGCCGGTGCCGGTGTCGGTGCTCTGGCCGCTCTCCAGCTGGAAGCCCGCACGCCAGCCGCCGCCCAGGTCCTCGCTGCCGCGAAAGCCCAGGCGGCTGGTGGCGTTGCCGCCCGTCGACAGCCCGGTGACCGAGCCGAAGCCGCCGGCCGTGGTGCGCTGGATCGCGTTGTCGACCACGCCGTAGAGCGTGATGCTGCTTTGCGCCTGAGCGCCCAGACAGGCCAGGCCCAGCGCCGAGGCGGCGAACCAGGCGGCGTGCTTCTTCATGGTGCGGATGGTGGTTTTCTTCTGCATGCTATGTCTCCTCGTTGGTGGTTCTTGTGGAGCTGTCTGGCCGGGTCAGCCCGGCACTTTGTCGTGGCGCACCAGCACCGCGCCTTGGGACAGCGGGCCGGCGTTGCGGCGGTACTGCTGCAGCCAGCCGGTGTCATGGGTCAGCGCCCGGGGCTTCCAGGCTGCGCGGCGCGCGTCGAGTTCCGCGTCGTCGATCAGCAGGTCCAGGCGCCGGCTGTCCAGGTCGATGCAGATGCTGTCGCCGTCCTGCACCAGGGCCAGCGGGCCGCCCAGCGCGGCTTCGGGCGAGACTTCGGCCAGCACCAGGCCCTTGCAGACCAGGCCGGAAAGATGGCCGTCTGTCAGGATGGCGATGTCCTCGCCCAGGCCCGCGCCGTCGACCGCGAACACCACGCGCGACGCCCCGCCGCCCATGGCCGGGCCGCCGTGCACGCCCGCGCCGCGCATCACCAAAACATGGCCGGCGCGCACCCGCCCGTCCTTGATCGCGTCTATGGCTTCGTCCGAAGTCCAGAAGCAGATCGCCGGGCCGGTGAACTGGCGCACCTTGCGCTCGACGATGCCGGTCTTGATCAGCGCCGAGTCGGGCGCCAGGTTGCCGCGCATCACCACGATGGCGGGCAGCGGCGCGACGGGACGGTCCATGGGGCGAATCACCTCGGGGTCGGCGACGACCAGGCCTTGCAGGTTCTCGGCGACGCTGCGGCCGGTGACCGTCAGCGCGTCGTTGTCGAGCAGCGGCTGGAGCTGGCGCATCAGCGCGCGGCAGCCGCCCGCGGCCTCGAAGGCTTCGATGGTGTTGTCGCCTATGGGCCGCACACCCGCGAGCACGGGGGTCGCGTTGCCCAGCGTTTCGAACAGCGAATACACATCGACATTGCACTCGCCTTCGGTGGCCACCGCCTGCAGGTGCTTGACGGTGTTGAGCGAGCCGCCGATCGCCAGAATGGCGCGCACCGCGTTGGCGAAGGCTCCGGGGCGCAGGATGTCGCGCGGCTTCAGATCATCCCAGACCATCTGCACGATGCGCGCTCCCGCGGCACGCACGTCGGCCATCATCTTGGGGCTGAGCGCCGCGACCGGTGCGCTGCCCGGCAACGCCAGGCCCAGCGCCTCGCAGACGATGTGCATGGAGTTGGCCGTTCCCAGGCCCGAACACACGCCCGGGCCGCGCACCGCCTGGCGGCTCATGCCTATCAGCTCCTCCACCGGCAGATGGCCCGTGACGGCATGCATGGAGCCGATGAACACCTCTTCAATGTCCACCGGTTTGCCCTGGTACTCGCCGCTGGGCTGGTAGCCGCAGGGCATCAGCAGCGTCGGGATGTTCAGCCGCGCGGCGGCCATCAGCTGGCCGGGCACGGTCTTGTCGCACGAGGTCAGGCAGATCATGCCGTCGAGCTGCGCGCCTTCCACGGCAACTTCGATGTCATTGGTGATCAGGTCGCGCGCACCCAGCATGTAGGCGCCGCGCGCGCCGGCGCCGGTGATGAAGTCGCTGGGCGCGGCGGTGCGGATCTCGAAGGGTACGGCGCCCGCGGCGCGGATCGCGGTCTTGATCTCGGCGGCCACGCGGTCCAGGTGGCTGAAGCAGGCGGCGAGCTCGGAAGAGCTGTTGACGATGGCGATCTTGGGTTTTTCGCAGTCCTCTTCGGGAATGCCCAGGGCCTGCCAGTGTGCGTTGCGCACCGACCAGAGGTAGGAGCCGCGCGGGAAGTTGCTGCGGAGTTTGCGTGAAGTCATGGGGTCTGCCTGTGGAGTCGAAAATGAGAAGACACGAAGACGTGCGTCACTGCCGTGGAATGCCGGCCTGCTTGACCAGCTGGCCCCAGCGGCTGTACGAGTCGCGCACCATCGATGCGAGCTGGGGCGGGGTGGAGCTTTCGGCGGTATAGGCGCCCGCACGGTAGAAGGTCTGCACGCGCGTGTCGGCGATGGCCTGGACCAGCGCGCCGTTGAGCTTGTCGACCAGCGGCTGCGGCACGCGTGCCGGGCCGAACCAGCCCAGCCAGCTGGTCAGGTCCATGTCCTGCATGCCCTGCTCGGCCAGCGTCGCCACGCCGGGCAGGAACTCGCTGCGCTGGGGCGCGGCCACGCCGATGATGCGCACCTTGCCTGTGGCGGCGTTCTGCAGCGCCGCGGGCGCGGCGTCGAAGGCCATCTGCACGCGCCCGGCGAGCAGGTCGGTGGCCATGTCGGAGCCGCCGCGATAGGGCACATGGACCAGGTCCAGCCCGGTCTGGCGCGCAAAGATCTGGCCGAAGACATGGGCCGAGGTGCCGGTGCCGAACGAGCCGTAGCTCAGCGTTCCGGGATGGGCCTTGCCGTAGGCCACGAGCTCCTGCACATTGCGCACCGGCAGCGAGGCATGGACCACCATCACCAGCGGGCCCTGGCCGCCCAGCGAAATCGGCGTGAAGTCCTTTTCGGGGTGGTAGTTGACCGCCAGCATGGTGTGCGGGTTCTGCGCGAAGGTGGACGAGGCGCTGTAGAACAGCGTGTAGCCGTCGGGCTTCGATTTGATGACTTCGAGCGCCGCGACCAGCGTGCCGCCCCCGGGGCGGTTGTCTATCACCACGGGCGTGCCGAGTATCTCGGCGAGCCGCTGCGCCACGGTGCGCGCCTGGCCGTCGACGCCGCCGCCCGGCGGGAAGGGCACGACCACGCGTATGGGGCGGCCCTTGGCGGGGAAGTCGTCCGCGGCCTGCGCTGCGCCCAGGCATGCGGCGGCCATCACCAGGGCGAGCAAGGCCCTGGACCATTTCAGTCCATTCATTTTTTGTCTCCGGTTTTTGTCTTGAGTTGGGCCTTCTGCGAGGCCTTCTTCAGGGGGAATCTGGCTGTTTACGGGCCGGTCGGCGTGCGTACGGCCCGGCGTATCACCTGCACCGTGCCCGCGTCGGCATCGACGCGCACCCAGTCACCAGTGCGAATCAGCGCCACCGGGTCCTGGTCGAAGTCGGTGAGCGCAGGTGCGCGCGTCACGACTGCGCCCAGCGCGATCTTGGTGGTCATCTCCGTGAACAGCATCGCTGCCGGAGCCACGCCCATGGAGCGGGTCAGGTGGAAGGCGTTGGACCAGCCCGAGGAGCCCTTGGCGCCGGGGAACACCAGCACCTTTGCGGCAAAGCTCTGGCCGCGCAGCGGGTGGCGCATCTCGACGATAGTGCCGGTGCGCGAGTCGATGCCGCCCCAGCCGGAGATATGCGCTTCGGTGACCAGGGCCTCGCCTTCGGCGACGCCGCCCACGACCTTGCGGCCGTGCAGCGTGGCGACCACGGTGTCTGCAACGGTGTTCATGCGTACCTCCCTGCCCAGCGGCCGGTGCAGGCCGCGTCTATGCATTCGGCGGTCGATCCGTACCAGGCCTGCACGCCCAGGATGGCCGGCAGATAGTGCGCCTGTTTGGCCGAGTCCAGCGCCACCACCTTGGTGCCCTTGGGCGCGGCGCGGCTCATGGCCGAGCAGCTGTCGCTCAGGATCACTCCGCCCGCATCCTCGATGATTTTTGTATAGCCGTTCTGGTCGGCCAGGGCCTTGATCGCGCGCGGCGTGAAGATCCACAGCGCGCTGTTGACGTGCACCTTGCGGCCCTGGATCAGGCGCGCGGCCTCCCAGATCTGCTCTATGGTGTAGTGCGGGCAACCCAGCATCACATAGTCGACGTCGTGGTCGTCGGCCGTGTGATTGAGCTGTTCGTAGGCGCGCCGGCGCTCGGCCTCGCCATAGCGCAGGGTCTCGATCACGCGGTTGCGGCCGAATGCCTGCTCGCGCGTGATGGCCTCGGGCGTCGTGCCCACCAGATGGTACATCTCGACGCCGCCCGACGATGCCGCGGCCGCGCCGAAGTGCTTCAGGCGCGCGAGGTTGGGCACATCGGTGAGACCGTTGACCACAGGCACCTTGTCCTGCACCTGTTCGCCGATGAAGTAGCCCAGCAGGCCCCAGTCCGAGGTGCTGGTGACTTCGACATCGAGCTCGATCAGGTGGGTGCCCAGCCGGTTTTCGGGCAGATGGTAGCCCCAGTAGGGAATCTTGCCGGTCAGCGAGGCCGCTCCCGTGCTCTCGCGGCCCTCGGTATTGGTGCGTGCGCCCAGCACCGAGTTGCAGTACACCACGGCCGACGACTCCATCCAGGCGCAGTGTTCGCCGCGCGTGGGAATGTTGCCCACCTGGTAGGGCGTGCAGGTGTTCATCAGCTGGATGCCGTGGCCGGCGATGTAGCCCTCGCCCTTGCGATAGAACTTCACCACGTCTTCGGACACGCCCATCATCTCGGCGTGCGCCGGGTCGAAGCCCAGCTGCAGATGGCTGGTGAAGGTCTTGACCGGAGGAATCTCCACGACGTCGTCGCTGTCCAGATTGAACTCCGAGAACACCGCATCCATGCCGCCCTTGCTCAGCGCGAAGTCGCGCATGAACGGCGTGGTGGCGCTGACGGTGCCGCAGACGTTGTTGGTATTGACCAGGCGCTCGGCGCCCAGGGCCTCGCCGTAGCGCAGCAGAAGGTCCATGGCGCGCTGCACGGCCGGGCCGTCGCGGCCGTCGGCCATCGCTTTCTCGTCATCGTTGAGTTGCATCGTGTCTCCTGCTCGTTTGTTTTTTTGTGTCGTCGTCTCAGGCCAGGGGCCCGGTGGGGCGCAGCGCCGGGGCAATGGGCGGCACCACGCCGCCGATGGCATGCGCGATGGAGCGCGCCGCCTCGACCAGATTGCCCGCCACCTCGTTGCGCAGCTTTTCCTCGGTGAAGGTGTAGGCGGCACCGCCGCAGTTGAGCGCCATGACTTCGCCGTTGGGGCCGACCAATGGCACGGCGACGGATGCGATCTCGCGGTGCCATTCGGCGTGCGAGGCGGCGTAGCCGTGTTCGGCGGCGTCACGCAGCGCGCGTGACAGGCCGGGCGCCAGACGCGACCATTCGGAGCCGCGCGACAGGTGCAGAGTCTCTATCAGTTGCTCGCGTTCGTGCGGCTCTATGCCGGCCAGGTAGGCGCGGCCCAGCGACGAGTTGGCCAGCGGCACGCGCGAGCCTACGTCCAGGGTGCTGGAGATCATCGACATGCGCGGGCGGCTGACTTCGATCACCACCATTTCGAGACCGTCGCGCACCGCCAGCAGACCGGTGCCGCCGGTGGCGTCGGACAGCTGGCGCATCACCGGCCGCGCGCAGGCGCGCACGTCCAGGCCCGCGAGGAAGGCCTGGGACAGCGAGACCACGCCGGCGGCCAGGCAGAAGTTGTCGTTGCTGGGGTTCTGCTTGAGCAGGCCCAGGCCAACCAGCGTCGCGGCCAGGCGCGTGACTGTCGGCTTGGGGATGCCGGTCTGGCGCGACAGCGCGGTGTTCGACAGCTCGCGCACATCGGCGGTGAAACAGCGCAGCAGGGAAATGCCGCGCTCCAGCGCGGAGGCAGCGCCGGAGCCGGAGGTCTCTTCGTCGGTGGAGGAACGCAGGGAAGTTCGGGTCATGGCATGGGCATTGGTGAAGAAAGATGTCCCGATTGTCAGGCGGTCTGGGCCACCAGCGGCGTGGCCACGGCCTGCGTGCCCACGGCGCGCAGGTTCACGTTCTGCTTGAGCAGCGCCTGCTGCAGGCTCGCGATGTCGACCGCGCGCGGCTCCACTCCTTGCGACACCGCAAGGGCGGCGGCCGTGCCTGCGGCCTGACCGGTGACCCAGCACTGGGGAATCTCGCGCATGAAACCGTGCGAATTGGCATCGCAGGACAGATGGCGGCCGGCCGCCAGCAGGCCGTCGAGCTGCTGCGGCACCAGCGCGCCGTACGGTATGGAAATATTGGGAAATTTGGGCGAAACCGCCGGTGTGATGCCTACCTCGTCGGGCAGGGCGATGCCGCTGGACCATTGCGAGCGCAGCATCTTGCCCACGCCCACGAGCCGGCGCGAGTGGCGCACGCCGATCTGCGGAGCGCTGGTCATGATGAACGCGTTCTCGAAACCTGGCGCGTTGGCCTTGAAGAAGTCCAGGTGCTTGGCCATCAGGCGGTGCGAACGCACTTCCACTTCGGTCAGGTCGTCGACATTCAGCGCGGAATAGCCCGACTGGCGCGGACCCATGAACAGCGCGACATCGTTGCGCCACGACACGAAAGGGCGCTCGAACAGGCCTATGGCCTGGCGGCCGCTGCGCATGAACTCGCTGAACTGCTCGGGCTGGCCGGCCTTGAATTCGATCCAGCGCGTCATGTCGACGCCGCCGAACATCCACGAGGTGTTCATGCAGTGGTGCACGTCGTCGACCTCGATGTCGGACTCGAACGCGGTGCCGGCACGCGCGAACACATCGCCGTCGCCGGTGCAGTCGATCACCACTTGGGCTCGGATGGCCATGCGGCCCTCCTTGCTCTCGAACACCATGCCGCGCACGGCGCCGTCCTCGACGATGGGCATGGAACCCCAGGAATGGAACACCAGGCGCACGCCGTGTTCGAGCACCATGTCCTGCGACAGCAGCTTGAGACGCTCGGGGTCGACCGTGGGCGACCAGGTCACCACGCCGTGATAGGCCGCGGTGCGCTGGGCCCAGTAGGCCGAGCGCGTCGGATCCTGCGAGCCCCACTCGCCGCGCGGCGGGCCGGCGACGGCGTCCTTGGGCAGGCGGTGAAACAGGTCTTCGGCGAAACCGCGGATGGTCGGCACGCCACCCCAGTCCGACATGCGGTCTATCCAGATCACCAGGCCGCCGGTGGAAAGGCCGCCCAGGTGGTTGTAGCGCTCGAGCAAGGTGACGTCCGCCCCCTGGCGCGCCGCGGCAATGGCCGCCGCCGTGCCGGCAGGCCCGCCGCCCACGACCAGCACATCGCAGCGGTGGTACAGCGGCACCTTGCGCGCCGGCTCCTCATAGGTGCCTTCGCCCAGACGCTTGCGGTAGGTGCGCTCGCCCTCGAAGATATCGGAGGACAGGATGCGCTCGTTGCTTCTTTCTATCGTTTTCATTTTTCGACGCTCAAGACAGGTTTTTGCTTGATTTTTGTGAACAGATGTGTTGAATTATGAAATCGAGTTTCAAAAATAGCAATGTCTTTTGATTAGGGATTGCCTTAGGTTGCCTGGTCGCATCGCCGTGCCCAACGCTGACGGCCCACCCAAGACATTCGAGAAGAAAGGGGGCCCAGGCATGCTGGCGGTGAAACGTCTGGTCGGGGGCACGGGGGGATGTCCGTGAGGCCGGAGCATAGGGATGCAGCGGTCACCGCCAAAGGCAAACCGTGCTGGACTGCGGCGCCGATGCGGGCTGCGGCTGTCGTGTAGCGCTCGATCGCCATGAAACCGTATTCACCCTCGCCGATGCGCAAGCCGGGTTGCCGCGCGGCGGCGGCCGGGCTGAGAGTGATTGCGCAGTGAAAAAGGGCACACGCCCTGACTCCGGTGGCTGCCAAGCCCGGTCACGTCCGGGCGCTAGTTACTTGGCTTGCGCGCAGGCAAGGCGTGCCGCCTGGCATCGTGCGCGCTGCAGCAATGGGCCAAGCGGTGCGGCGCCCCGCGCGCACTACCTGGTGTGAACGAGGTTGGCGGAAATCCACGCTGTCACGTCGGTCACAGGAATGGACTGGCACTGATTGAACGTCCCGCTCTTTTCCCATGCGACACCGCGTCCTTGGGCAAATGCCGCGCGGTACTTCCGCATCATGTTGTTCGGATCCTGCGCAAGCGCATCGAGCAGATACTGCTCGCTCCACTGCGAACGCTGGAAAGGGCGGCCCAGCGCGGCTTGCAGCTTGTCAGCGACCTCACCGTAAGTCACGGTGTCGCCCGCGAGATACACGATCTCGTTGCGGATGCGCGGTTGTGCAAACACGATGGCGGCGGTCAATGCGCCAATGTCATCGGGCGTCGTCAAGGTCACGCCGGTTTCGAGGCTGCCCAGGGCATGGACCGCATCGTTTTGCAGATCGACAACACCGAATTCGGGCTCGAACAGGTAGCTCATGAACATGCCGGTCGAGATGATGACCCACTCGGTCTGATGCTGGCTGCGCAGCAGGTCGCGCACGTCCAGCTGTGCGTCGAAGATATCCTGGGGGCTGCCGCGGCCGATCACGTCGAAATCGACGCCGAATTGCCATGGAAAGTACCGCGGAATGCGCGCCTGCAAAGCGGCCCGTGCCAACTTCATTGGCGTATTGATTCCGGCCGCGTAGCCGGCGCATCCGATCACCGTGTCATAGCCGGCGAACACTTGCGCGAGCGCATCGATCGAGCTTTCGACCAGATCGCCGATGACGATGTCGATTCCTAGCTCGCGGATTTCCTCCATGTCCTTTCGCTTGCCTGGCGCGCTGGACTCCACCGCGCTGGCGCGCAGCAGCACGCTGATCTTTACACCGTCCATGTCCTTGGCCTGGCGTGCAAGATTGCGCAGCACCGGAAGTCCAAGCTCGCCGGCGCCGAGCACGAGAATATTCCTTGAGGTGGAGTTAGGATCAGTTTGGTTCATGATATGCCCACTAAAGTCGAAGTTGCGGCAGTCTAGCGACGCATGGACGCAAATGAAAAAAGGCACACGCGTGATACCGGGAGCTCAATGACAGTGAATCGAGATGAAATTCTTCGGTATTCGCAGACCGTTTGCGATGGCCTGAGAGACGATGATGATGGCCTGCGGCGTGAGGTGCTCGCCCATGCCGGAAACCGTTGGTCACTTGGTGTCGTGCACACGCTAGGCGTCTATGGCCAGCTGCGCCATGCAGAGATCGGCCGGCGCATGCATGGGGTGACCCAGCGCATGTTGACATTGACGTTGCGCCAGCTCGAGCGCGACGGCTTGGTGCTGCGCCATGATTTCGAGGAGATGCCTCCCCGGGTCGAGTACGCGCTGTCGGACATGGGCATGGAGCTGCTGGTGCGCATGGTTCCACTGTGGACCTGGATCGTCGAGAACGCCGACCACTTCCGCGCCGCGAGGCAGGATTTCGACCACCAGCACCGCGGCGCAAGCTCTTAGCCCGGTCGCAGATACGCGCTCGCCGCGTGGCGCGCATGTGCAGCAAACACGGTTGGACCAGACCTGTCATATCGCGGCAACGCCGGGTGAAGCCGGCTCCAGTCCATGGCATCTGCGCCATGGAGGCGGCTGCCCCCCGCATGTGTGCACGTTGAAACTGTTGTTTCATCCAGTATACTGGGCCGCGCCAGGGCTCTTTTGGCCAGAACCGTCCTCACTCCACAGCCTGCATCAGGCGTCCCATATCCCGTGACCGAACTCAAGGGCTTCATCCTCACCCGCCATTGGCGCGATGCTCCGGCCGGCACGGAAGTCGAGTTGTGGCTGGCGACGCAGGCCGGCCCCAGGAAGGTGGTTCTCGCTGCCCAGACCTCGGTCGCGTTTGTCGCTGCGCGGCACAGGACGGCGGTCGAAGCCCAGCTCGGCGCCTTTCCACGCATGCAGTTGCGCGCGCTGGAAATGCGGACTTTTCAGCAGGAACCGGTGATAGGCGTCTACGCGACGCATTTTCGGCAGCTGGGAAAACTGGCGCGCGCTCTGCAGCCTATGAATATCCCGCTGCTCGAAGCCGATGTGCGGCCGCACGACCGCTATCTGATGGAGCGCTTCATCACCGCGGGGGTGGTCATCGAAGGCGGGCGCGAGGTGGGCGCGTCCATCGTGGACTGCAAGCTCAAGCCCATCTCCGACTATCGGCCGCAGCTGAAGGTGGTGTCGCTGGATATTGAGACCAGTCAGCACGAGGCCTTGTACTCGATTGCGCTGGACGGCATGCCGCAGCGCGTGGTGTTCATGCTCGGAGATCCGCCCGCGCAGGCGGGTGAGCCGCTGGATTTCGCGCTCATCTATTGCGCTACCCGCAAGCTGATGATCGAGCAGCTCAACGCCTGGTTCGAACGCAACGACCCCGACGCCATCCTCGGCTGGAATGTGATCCAGTTCGACCTGCGCGTGCTGCAGAAGACGGCCGACGAGTGCGGCGTGAAGCTGCTGCTGGGCCGAGGCCGCCAGCCGATACAGTGGCGCACCCATCCGGGCAAGCAAGGCTACCTGTTCGCGCCCACTCCGGGCCGGCTGATCATCGACGGCATCGATGCACTCCGGGCGGCGGTGTGGAGCTTTACTTCCTTCAGTCTGGAGAACGTCTCGCAGACGCTGCTCGGCGAAGGCAAGGCGATAGGCGACGCCTACGACAAGATGGCCGAAATCGAGCGCCGCTACCAGGAAGACAAGCCCGCGCTGGCCGTCTACAACATCCGCGACTGCGAGCTGGTGCTGCGCATTTTCGACCAAGCCAAGCTGCTGCAGTTCGTCATGGAGCGCGCCCAGACCACGGGCCTGCAGGCCGACCACTTCGGCGGCTCGATCGCCGCCTTCAGCCACCACTACCTGCCGCGCATGCACCGCCAGGGTTACGTCGCGCCCAGCGTCGGCGAGATAGAGACCAAAGCCTTTCCCGGCGGCTATGTGATGGACTCCAAGCCTGGGTTCTACGACTCCGTGCTGGTGCTGGACTACAAGAGCCTGTACCCCTCGATCATCCGCACCTTTCTTGTCGATCCCGTGGGTTTTGCGGAAGGCATGCAGCTGGCCGACGCATCGCTGGGCGTGCGCGGGCCCCAGGACACCGTGTTCTCGCGCGACAAGCACTGCCTGCCGGAAATCGTGACCACGCTGTCCAAGGCGCGCGACGCAGCCAAGCGCGACCGGAACGAGCCTTTGTCCCAGGCTTTGAAGCTGTTGATGAATTCGTTTGCCGGTGTGCTGGGCGCCACCGAATGCCGGTTCTTCAACCCCAAACTGGTCGCGGCCGTGACCTTGCGCGGGCACGAGATGATGAAGCTCACGCGGACTTTCGTGGAGGGCAAAGGCTACGAAACCATCTACGGCGATACCGATTCGATCTTCATCTGGCTCAAGCGCGCTCACACGAATGACGAAGCGCAGGCCGTTGCGGCGCAGCTGGTATCGGATATCAATGCCTGGTGGACCCGTACCCTCGGCGAGGAGCAGGGGCTGGAGAACTTTCTCGAAATCGAGTTCGACACGCACTACAAGAAGTTCTTCATGCCGACCATCCGGGGCTCGGATGTAGGCAGCAAGAAGCGCTATGCGGGATTGAGCCTGGATGCCAGCGGCAAGGAGGAAATGGTCTACCGCGGGCTGGAAATGGCGCGCAGCGACTGGACCCCGCTGGCGCGCCAGTTCCAGGAGGGCCTGCTGACGCGCATCTTCAACGATGAGCCGCACCGCGCCTTCGTCACCGACTATGCGCAGGCCACGCTGGCCGGCGAGAAGGACGACCTGCTGATCTACCGCAAGCGGCTGCGCCATCGGCTCGACGCCTACGAGGTCAATGTCCCGCCGCAAGTGCGCGCGGCGCGCATCGCCGACCTGCACAACACCGCACTCGGGCGCCCCCGGCAATACCAGAATGGCGGCTGGATCCAGTATGTGATGACCCGCAGCGGCCCGCAGCCGCTGGAAGCGCGCCACAGCGGTATCGACTATGAGCACTATCTGTCCAAGCAGCTCCAGCCGATTGCCGATTCCATTCTTTTGCCGTTCGGCGAGAGCTTCACGGCGCTGACCACGGCCCAGCAAGAATTGTTTTAGCTGCGTTTGCCGGGTTGGCTGCCGCGTGACGCCAGGAACTGCTGTGCCAATGCGACTGCGCTACAGTGGGCCGGAAGCTGAAGCTCACATTCGAGCAAGTTCAGGGAATCAGGCCACGCTATACCTGTTTGGAGAGTGCAAGATGAAGGCAAGAGATGCGGCCGATTCGGACGCCGGCAGTATTGCAAATCTGCTGGGGCAACTCGGCTACAGCGCTTCGGAGCAGCTGGTTCGCGAGAAGATACGGCTGCTCGGTACCAGTCCCATGGATGCAGTGGTGGTCGTCGAGGACGAAGGCGCGATCGTCGGCGTCATCAGCCTGCATGTTTTCGAGCTGTTTCACCAGGTCGGTCGCATCGGGCGCATCACATCCTTGGTGGTCAGTGAAAGCGCTCGCGGCAAAGGTGTCGGTGCATTGCTGATGTCGAAAGCCGACCGGTTTTTCTGCGCGCTGGGCTGTGTGCGCGCCGAAGTCACCAGCGCAGACCACCGATCCATGGCGCACGCGTTCTATCAGAGCCAAGGCTATGCGCCCGACGAGCGGCGTTTTATCAAACGTTTTTAACTGTCTGAAATGGACAGCCAGGGCTGAATCAATTCCTTGGAAAAGGCGGCGGACGCTAGTGACCAAACGCCGCTGCCCGTCGTAGTCAGTTTCTACCTACCGCAGCAGGCATTGACCGGACAGGTGACCATTGCGCAGATCGCTTTTAAAGCAGGTTAGACAACACCTGTGTCAATCGGTCTTGCATGGCATTCATCACCTGCGTACGCCGTTCACGCTTGTCGCCTGCATAGACGGCCACCTTGAGAGTTTCGCGCATCGCAAATGACTCGAATGTGCCGTTATCCTCTTCGCGTTGCTCGATGCGGTTGCCGCCAATGACGAAAAAATCCTTTTTCTTGTTCTCTTGTTTGACAACGCCGACATTGACGTCTGTGAGCATGAGATAGGTGTCGTACTCGTTGCTGTAGCGCAGCACGTCCTGAAGCGTCGCACCGGCGATTGCGCCCAGTAATGCACCCGACCCCGCACCCATACCGCCAGGTCGCTTGGCCATCTCGTAGCCAGCCACACCCCCAAGCAGGGCCCCGACCTCGTTGGAGGCACGCTGGCGGCCCTGGGCCACCGAGTTCATGAAATAGAGGTTGACATCGACCAAAATTCCGAAGTTCTGCTCGGCAATCTGGTAACCAGCCGTGCGCAATCCCGATTCAACGGCAACTCTAAGACTGGACACGTCAATCGATGGGTCGCCCGAGGAGTTTCGTAGCCGCACTTTCACAGTTCTATTGGCGAACTGGCTGGCGTCAATGAAAACGTTCTTGGATGTCGCACTGCCAATTTTCAATTCGTTATTACGAAAGTCGCTGGCAGCGCAGCCAGCGAGGGCTAGGAAGATCAGAGGGAGGAAAAGGCGAGCTCTCATTTCATTTACTCTTGAACCGGTCCAGGTATGACCGAATCTCGTTGTAGGAGACGCTGAAGTTCAGGTTTTGTGAACCTTTGTCGACGCGTATCCAGTCATTGACACCAACGACTGCGTCCTTGAGCAGCAGCGGTCCGCCTGAATTGCCTTGGCTGATGGGCGTATCGGTCTGGATGAACTCGACCAAATTGTCCGAACCGATGGCGGCACTGCGCTGGCGGCGCGCTGCACTGATGACACCGCGGGTAATGGTGAAATCGTAGCCCTTGGGGTGTCCGATGGCCTCGACAGTCTCGCCAAGCCTGAGTGGCCCCGTGTGAATTGACAAGGGCTTGCCTGGCTGCTGCGCCTTGATCAATGCCAAATCAAGCCGGATGTCATGATCCACCACGCGACCATATGTCTTGGTTCCGTTGTAGTAGGTCATTTCAACGAGTGAGTTTCCTTCGACGACATGATAGGCGGTCAACACGAGCTCGGGCGTTACGTAAAAACCGGTGCCGGTGGACTTGGAGTTGCGAATGACGACCACGCTGTCAAAGCGTTCGTCGGCGATTGTCTGGCTCATCGCCGACTGACTCGTTGTCGCACCAGCAACTGCCTTGACGCTGGGCTCGGTTCCCCTTGAATAGGTAGGCGCCGCGGCCGCATAGTTGCGGGTGTTTAACGTCTTGAGAAAAGCATAGATATCCGTGTAAGACGAGGTTGTCGCTGCGCGCAAATTCTGGGCATTGAAGAGCGAACTGATAGGCACTGAAAACGGACTCTTTTCCCAGTCGGTGACTTCTGCTTCGGTCTTGATGTTGCGCTGGATGCTGGCCTTGTCTGGGTCCTCGTCCCGCAGGTTGTAGGCGACATTGAAGACCTCGTTGTCGTTGATCTGGAAGTTGTTCTTGAGAATGCGCTTTTTCTTGACGTCGATGACGTAGTAATTGACATCCGCAGTCTTTGTCGTGTTGACGTCGACAGATTGGTAGGCGTATTCGGAATAGACGGGCTGGCTGATCGTCTGGCTGGTCGCTCCCAATCTGGCTGAAGCCTGGTCGACCATAGAACGCGCGCCGGCGCTGGCCAACCCATCTGCCAAGCCTTGCAGCGCACAAGCCCAGCCTGAGCAAGCTTTCGGTATGGCGCTGTTTATCTGCGCGCGCTGAAACTCGGCCATGGCCTTCTGGTAGTTGGCCATTGCAGTGATGTACTCAGGGTTTTGCACCTGCAAAGTCCCGCTTTGGGCCCGGCTCTTGACTTCGCGTTTGCTCTTGAATTCACGAGCAACCTTGGCCATGGTCAGGTCCGTCACGAACAGGTAGTCGAACTTGGAAAGGTCGCCAGAAGTGAACACTGTTTCGGTTGCCGGGGAGAACTTGAAGTCCAAGTCCTGCTTGAAGCTGATTTCGAAGTCGAAGATGTTGCGGTTTTTAAGCCCTGAACTTGTCAGGTCGATGTAACCTATCGTTCCGAGGGCGGCAATGGCATCTGCGCTGCCACCGAAGGGTGTGCGCACGCTGCCCAGTGTGGCCACCTCGTCCAGCGACACTCGCCCGTCGGCGAGAAACTGCGTGCGCACCAACGCGATGTAGGCATCGTCGATGTTCTTGCGACTGTGCTCGCTAAGATACGCGCCAAGCTTGACGGCCTCCTTGTGGTAGGCGTCCCGGTCGCTTTGCGCAGACAATCGCGCCAGCGCCGCAGACTGGAACTTGTCAGACGAGATGTAGTCGTCCACGCTGAAGCTTTCCTTGCCGACAAATTCGGTTTCATGCTGGCCACTGGCCAACGTAGCACCCATAGTGGTCTCGATTGCCTGTGCCTTGCTGGTCTTGGCCAGTCGCACCACGCGCGCCAATTGTTTCTCAAGTTCTTGCGTTCGCTGCCCGCCGAATTCAGTGAGGTTTAGCAGACGATCCGCCGAGACGGTGTCGATCACCAGTTCGCTGTGCTTGAGCACCCGAGATACCTGAGGCCACTGAGCCTTGTCGGCAAGGTTGTCGATCGCCGTTAGCTCTCGGACGGCTTGCTCCGCCTTGTCTTCATAGCGCGTCTGCCACACATGCGCTGCGACTTGAGTAAACTCCGACGGAAGCTGCTTGCCGCTACCCTTGTAGCGCTTTTCGAAATAGGCCGCTTCCTTAATGAAATAGGCGTCGGCTTCATCAAGCTTCGATTCGTTGACCAGCTTCTTGAATTCACGCAACTGCTGACTGAGCACGTCTCCGATGGTGTCGCCTATTTCGGCCAGGTCCAACTTGCCGGGCTGGATCTGCAGCAGTGAAGACGAGCTTCCCTGGGTGGTGACGCAGCCTGCCAGTGTCATGGTCAGCGCCAGGCCTGTAAGGTGCAAGAATCTCGGCATGGTCTTATTCATTCGTTTAGTTCTCCTGATACTGCGGGCCGGTCTTCTAAAGCCAGGGCTCGACAGTGCTGCTCAGAACTAGTCGGAATGACCTCAAGAGCGCTTGCTCATGTTCACCACCAGAACCCACAGCACCTGCGTCGCTTGCATACAACTTGAAACATTTTAAGGCAAAAGCCCATGATGCCCAAGGGGGCAGGCTGTCCAGCCGGTTCTGGTGTCGGCGCAGCCGTAGTCAGGATGATGCAGACAATGCGGCCCGCGGTGCGCTCATGGCGCGCATGAAGCGGCTCGTTGACCAACACAGGAAAACATGGGGACAAAGCGGCGCGCACTATTCGCGCTCTTGGCAGCTTTCGTCTGACTGGCAGCCAACATAGCTTCGTCAAACCACGGCAGCGTCCAGCGATTCGGGCCGCTGCGCCAGCAGATGCGACAGCCGTTGAAGTCCTGCCCGCAAGCGTGCGCGGTCCTTGATGCTGCCCAGGGAGATCCGAATGGCATTCACCGATCCGCTGCCGGTGGCAAACGCCTCGGCCGGCGTGACGGCTATGCCCGCGGCGTCGGCCGCGCGCGCGAGCTGCGCGCAGTTCCAGTATCCGGGCAACTCGAGCCATACATGCAGGCCGTCGCCCGCGCCGCTGTAGCGCCCCGCCAGCAAATCCCTTGCCATGCGATGGCGCAGGCGCGCCTCCTTGCGCACGCCGGCCATCAATGCGTCAGCCGATCCGTCGAAGATCCATTGCGTGGCCAGCGCGGCAGTCAAAGGCGCGACCATCAGCGCGAAGGATCGCAGCGCGACCAGAAAACGTTCGCGTTCCTGTGGGTCCCGTATGAGCACGAAGGCGACCCGCAAGCCCGGCGTGAGGCATTTCGACAAGGTCGAGATGTAGTACACCCGTTCGGGCGCAAACGTGGCAATGGGCGGCGGCGGGGCCTCGGCAAGAAGCCAGTACGGATCGTCCTCGACGATGCGTGTATTGCAGCGCTGCGCGATGCCGGCCAGTTCCTTGCGCCGGCGCTGCGCCATGGTGATCGCGGTCGGGTTCTGCAATGTCGGATTCAGGTAGACCAGCCCTGGCTGGTGCTCGCGGCACGCCTGCTCCAGCATCTGCGGCAGCATGCCGTTCCTGTCCGCTTCCACCGCAACGACGCGCCGCCCGAATTGGGTCGCGGCGGCACGCAAGCCGGGATAGCTTGTCGGCTCTGCCAGGATCACATCGCCAGGCTCGGTCAGCGCCAGGATCAACGCGGCGATCGCCGCTTGCGCCCCTGGACAGACAAGCACCTGTTGCGAATCCAGAGGTCCAAACATGGGCGCCAGCCATTTGGCTCCGGCCTGGCGGTCGCAATCGCTTCCTCCCCCCAGGTGGTAGGTCATCAGCAAGCCACTGTCTGCGCTCATCAACACTTGAGACAAACCTTGTTTCAACAGGTCGTCGAAGTCCACGCCATCCGGCGGTGGCGGGGTGTTCATGCTCAGGTCGAGAACCGCGGTCAGCTCGACCTTAGGCGCCGCCACATAAGTGCCGCGCGCGCCGCGTCCCTCCAGCAAGTGGCGGCGCCGGGCTTCGTCGTAGGCACGCGTGACCGTCGTCAGATCGATGTCCAACTGGGCGGCCAACTGGCGCTGCGGTGGCAGACGGTCGCCCGGTTTCAGCGAGCCCTGCGCGACTGCGGCCTGCAACGCGTCCGCAATCTGCAAAAAACGCGGTCCAGCCCGCGCGGCCAATCGCGGCAACCAGATTGGCACAATGTCATCTTGCATGGTTTTAAGACGCGAGATTCGCGCGCGATGTATGGATATTGCTTTTAAGTAGTATCCCCTGGAATGTGCAGCGACACCATGCTTGTATGGCCGTCGCCGGCGTTTGCGTCTCGCGCATCCGTGAGGCGGTGCTCCCCACGACATACCATGTCAAGTCATACGCTGGAAATTCTCAAATGATCGATTGGATCCCTGTAGGCTTCGTTATCTTCAAGGTGCTCACGCTGAGCACGTGCATGTACTTTGCCGTCAAGTGGCATTACGACCAGGGAAAGAAGGGGGCGGACCGACGCACCTTGCTGCTGGCGAGCGGCAAGGTGGTTGCCATCTTCATGGTCCTGGTCCTGGTCCTGGGCTTCGGCGCGTTCTCGCTGGCCAGAATGCTCGGTCTGGACTTGAGCATGCCCTGACGGCTAAAAATGCGCTGCCGAAAACCAGCAATGCGGCGCACCGAAAGCGCGCAGGTGGCGGCACCGGCAACGCGTGATCCGAAGCGGCCGGCGGATTTATTAAATATTTAATAATTTGGACAGCAGCGTGCCAAGGCGCCCATCGCTCGGCGCCAGGCCAAAGCATCGCCGCACATGCACTGAGGAATACGCCGGGCGTGCAGACCATGCTCTGCAGATGGTCTGCCGCCGGCAAAGGCGAAGCGGATCAGGCCCGGCGCAGCAGCCGCAAACCGTTGGCCACCACCAGCAGGCTAGCGCCCATGTCCGCGAAAACTGCCATCCACATCGTCGCGCCGCCGAAAATGGCGAGCACGAAGAACACCGCCTTGATGGCGAGCGCCAGGCAGATGTTCTGCCACAGGATGGCATGCGTCCTGCGACTCAGTACTATGGTTTCGGCGATGCGGCCCAGGTTGTCGTTCATGATCACGATGTCTGCGGCTTCGACGGCCGTGTCGGTCCCCGCGCCGCCCATGGCGAAGCCTATGTCGGCCTGGGCCAATGCCGGCGCGTCGTTGATGCCGTCGCCCGTCATCGCTGTCGGGCCGTAGCGCGCACGCATTTCCTGGATGGCAGAGAGCTTGTCCTGCGGCAGCAGGCCGCCGCGCGCATCGTCTATGCCGGCCTCGCGTGCCACGGCCTGGGCCGTGGCGCTGTTGTCGCCCGTGAGCATGACGGGCGTGACGCCCAGACGCTTGAGTTGCGCCACCGCAGCCACCGAACTGGGCTTGATCGTGTCGGCGACCGCGAACAGACCCAGGACGCCGCCGGCATCGGCCAGCAGCGTGACAGTGCGGCCCTGCGCCTCGTGCGCCATCAGCTCGGCTTCGAGTTGCGCATCGGACTGGTTGCGCTCGCGGATCAGGCGGTGATTGCCCAGGACCATTGCCCGGCCATCGACCGACGCTTGCACGCCGCGTCCCAGCAAGGCGGTGAAATTCTCGACATCGACGGCCGGGCCCGCGATGCCCGCGGCAATCGACCTGGATACCGGATGATCGGAGCGTGCGGCAAGGCTCTTGGCCCAGCGCCCGACCTGTGCCTCGTCGGCCTGTCCCCAGGCCTGCGAAGCGACCAGCACGGGTTTGCCTTCGGTCAGGGTTCCGGTCTTGTCCAAGGCCACGGCCTTGAGCAGGCGCGCATTTTCGAGGTAGGTGCCGCCCTTGATGAGGATGCCGCGGCGCGCGGCCGCCGCCAGGCCGCTCACCACGGACACCGGCGTGGAGATCACCAGCGCGCAAGGGCAGGCGATGACCAGCAGCACCAGCGCCTTGTAGATGGCGCTCAGCCATTCCCAGTCGAGCAGCAGCGGGGGCAGCACGGCGACGGCCAGCGCCATGGCGAAGATGGCCGGGGTGTAGACCGCCGCAAAGCGGTCCACGAAACGCTGCGTCGGCGCACGCGTGCCTTGTGCCTCTTCGACGGCGTGGATGATGCGCGCCAGAGTGGAGTTGGCCGCGGCGGCGCTCACGCGGAATTCGAGTTCGCCGTTTTCGTTGATGGTTCCCGCGAACACCTGGCTGCCAGGCTCCTTGTCCACGGGAATGCTCTCTCCGGTCACAGGCGCCTGGTTGATGGTGCTGTGGCCCTTGGTGACCACGCCGTCGAATGCGACGCGCTCGCCAGGCCTGACGCGCGCGATGGCATTCAGTGCCACCTCGGCGGCCTTGACGCGGCGCCAGCTTCCGTCGGCTTGCTGGATCTCGGCTTCATCGGGTGCGAGGTCCACAAGGCCCTTGATGGCATTGCGCGCGCGGTCCACGGCGCGCGCTTCTATGAGTTCCGCAATCGCGTACAAGGCCATGACCATGGCGGCCTCTGGCCACTGGCCGATGATGAATGCCCCCGTAACTGCCACCGACATCAGCGCATTGATGTTGAGCTTGCCGTGGCGCAGCGCCGTCAGGCCCTTGGAATAGGTCTCCAGCCCGGCCAGCCAGATCGCCGCGGCCGCCAGCGCCATGCCTGCGGCCTTCCAGGCCGTGGTTTCGGGCGCGAAGTAAGAGAGGCTCTCGGCGATCAAGGCGAAAACAAGCGCTGCGGCAAACCGGGCATAGCCGGTGCTGTGCGCATGTTCGTGACCAGCGCCCCCGGACTCCATGCTCCCGGGCGCGGCAGTCAGGGGCTCGGGGGAAAAGCCGGCCTGGCGTATCACCGCCAGCGCCGCGATGACGGCCGTGTCGCTGCCGTCTATGCGCAGCTGGCGCTGGTTGAGGCGAAAGTGCAGCCCGCGGATTCCGGCGATGGGCTCGACCAGGCGACGGATTTCCGACTCTTCGACCGTGCAATCCATGGTCGAGATCAAAAACGTATTGGGAGCAATCGCCTGGGCCTTTTCTGGCATTGCAAAGGCTGCAGGTGCACAGCAGGCGCTGGTTTCACTGCGGGCCGCTGGCGGTGCGCAGCAAGCGCTCGCCTTGGCGTCGGTCGATGGATGGGATGCGACGTGCGGCGCGGCGCAGCAGTCATCGGGCCCGGTAGCGTTGACGGCATGCGGCATCTTGACGTCGGCGTCGCAGCCGTCCATGCCGGGGCTAGGGCGGGACAGGGGATCATGAAGGTGTTTGGCCATGGTTTTTCGCTTTCTGTGCCCATTTGAAACCCTGTACCCGCTACAAGGTCAAGCCGACGCCATGCATCTATCGGCAAAGATGGGCATATCCCACGAAAAGGACCTGCCTGAAGCCGCGCTGACGCTTCAGGCGCAGTGCTGGCGCCGCTTGAAAAGCGCGAGAGCGCCCATCCCCGCGATGCGCCAGCCTATGCCCAGCGCCCGATGCGCAGCGTGCCCAAGCCGGGACTACAGCCAGCCAGCCCGACGGAACCGGTAATAGACATAGCTGCACACGCCGCCCATCAACAGCAGCGCGGCCGGGTAGCCGTAGTGCCACTTGAGCTCGGGCATGTTTTCGAAATTCATTCCCCAGATGCCCACGAAGGCGGTGCAGATCGCAAAAATACTGGCCCAGGCCGCCAGCCGCTTGGTGACCTCGTTGTCGTCGATTGCCACCATGGAGAGATTGACCTGCATGGCCGTCGCTATGGTGTCGCGCATGCCGTCTATGAGTCCGTTGATGCGCACCAGATGGTCGGCGACATCGCGGAAATAGTCCTGCGATCCCGCGCAGATCTGCGGTACGCGCCCGCCGTGCAGCTTGCTCACCGCCTCGAGCAACGGCGCCACCGCGTGCTTGAGCACCATGGCCCGCTGCTTGAGCCCGTAGAGTTGCTTGATGCTTTCGCGCGCGGCGCGCTGCGTGAAAATCTGCAGCTCGACCTCTTCGAGCTCCGACTCCAGGGCCTCGATGATGGGAAAGTAGCGGTCGACCACGGCATCCATCAGCGCATACAGCACAAAGCCCGCGCCGTGCTCCAGCAGTTCGGGCTCGCGCTCGCAGCGATCCCGAACACCCAGAAATCCTTGCTGGCTGCGGTTGCGCACCGACAGAACATAGTTGGGGCCGATGAAGACATCGACCTCGCCCAGGGTGAACTGGCCGGGATGCGCCACATCCGGCTCCAGCAGGTGCATCACCGCGAACATCGACTGGCCGTACTCCTCGATCTTCGGTCGCTGATGTCCGTGACGGGCGTCCTCCACCGCGAGTTCATGCAGATCGAACTCGTCGCGCATTTCATTGAGCTCGGCCGCCGTGGCATCGGCCAGCGCCACCCAGACAAAGCAGCCAGGCCGCGCAATGTACTCGCTGATGTCGGCGACGGGAATGTCCGCCAGCTTGGAGCCCTTTTCGTAGGCCACGCAGTTGATCAGCATCGAGATCCTTCTGAAACAGTCGATAGAGCGCGATAGTGCCACGCCTGTGCGGCAGTCCCGTGCGACAGCGTCGCCAAGGCGCGCGCCGCAAGGGCGTGGATCCGGCGCCAAAGAAATGAAAGTTCGCAGTCGTTGCACAATCGCTCGACTGCGCCAAGCCGTACTATCCTTTGACAGGAGCTGGCCATGCACACATCTGACCCGATTGCCGATCGATTACTGGACCTCCCCCAGGAGAAGCTGGATGCGCGCACCCTCAAGGTGACCCAGCACATCGCCAAGCGAAAGCACATCACCCGCAATCTGGCGCAGGAACTGGCGACCCCGCCCAGTCTGGGCCAGCGCGCCGCCGACGCGGTGGCGAAGTTTGGCGGATCGTGGACCTTTGTGGGCCTGTTTTCGGCGACCATGTTCCTTTGGGTGACCGTGAACGGCGTGCTGCTGTGGCTGCACGGCAGCACTTTCGACCCCTATCCCTACATCCTGTTGAATCTGTTTCTGTCGATGCTGGCGTCTATACAGGCGCCCATCATCCTGATGTCGCAGGGTCGGCAATCCGAGAGGGATCGCATACGCGGTGAACACGACTACGAGGTCAACCTGAAGGCCGAGCTCGAAATCATGATGCTGCACGAGAAAATCGACCTGCTGCAGCAAAAGCAATGGACAGAGCTGATTGCGATTCAGCGCGAGCAGCTGGAGCTGCTGGCGGCGCTGGCGGCAAGCGGAAAGGGCACGCAGGCGCAGTAGCGCCGCGCACACGCTCATGCAAGCAGCTCGCCGATGGCCCGGGGCTGCCGCGGCGCCTGCGCGGGCGAAGTTGCTGACAGCTGGCGCGCTGGCGGCGAGACATAGCGCGACTCCACCTGCTTGAGAAAGTGCGACAGCAGGGTCACGTAGAGCGCATCGCCCCGGTCGGCATCCTCCACGCCTGCATCCAGGTTGGGGTTGTCGTTAATCTCGATAACATACACGCCCGCGGCGGTCGACTTCAGATCCACGCCATAAAAGCTGTTGCCCACCAGGCGCGCAGAGTTCACCGCGGCCGCGAGCACTTCGGCCGGAACCGCGTCAAGCGGCACGGCCTGCACCCGTCCCTCGGTGTACTTGCCGTTGGCCGCGTGCTGCAGGATCTGCCAGTGGCCGTCGCACATGAAGTACTTGGCGGCAAAGATCGCCTGCCCGGCAAGCACGCCTATGCGCCAGTCGAAGTCCGTGTACATGAACTCCTGCAGCAGAATGATTTCCGATTCCTTGAGCATCTCTTTGGCGATCTCCTGCAGGTGCTCGAAGCTGTCCGCTTTCTTGACGCTGCGGCTGAAGGCGCCATCGGGCACCTTGACGACCACCGGATAGGCCAGCCGCTTGTGCATGTCGGCCAGCGTGCGTCGACTGACCATGTGGGTCAGCGGCGTCGCAATCGCGTTCTCGCGCAGCATTTCCGCCAGAAAGGCCTTGTTGGTGCAGCGCAGGATGGACACCGCGTCGTCGATGACCGGCATTCCCAGGGACGCGGCCTTCTTGGCGAATTGAAAGGTGTGGTGCGTGACGGCGGTGGTCTCGCGGATGAAAAGCGCGTCAAACTGCCCCAGCCGCGAGAAATCCTTCTTCTCGATGAGCTCCACGGCGATGCCCATGTCGCGGCCCAGGTCGACGAGCTTCTTGAGCGTCTTGAGGTTGGAGGGCGGCAGCGGATCGAGGGGGTCGTGCAGCACCGCCAGATCCATGCGCGGCAAGGGCATGGCGATCATCGGCCGCCAGCTGCGCCGCGTGTACTGCAGGATCGCCTGCAGGAACACCGCGTCGCGCGCCGTGTCGACATCGCGCAGGTCCAACGCCTGCATGTCGCCTATCTGCCAGCTGCTCGACTGCTCGCAGCGCTGCAGCGTCATCTGCATCAACGGGCAGCGGAACAGCTCAAAGCTCTTGCGCGCCAGCGCCGCGAGTGCCGGGTCCTCGATCACGCCGAAATAGATATGCAGGGTGAGGGTGCTCACGGAGCGCGGTATCTCCTTGAGCGGCCCTATCAGCCGGTTGAGCTGCGCCAGGGCTGCGGGATGCATGCGCTTGCGCTGCACGCTGAGGATGGTGTCCACGCTGGGCGTCACGCGCTCGCCCCGGGCCTCGGCAAGCAGGGAGCAGTAGTAACCCATGCTCAGATAGCCGTAGGTGCGACAAAGATTGATGACCTTGCGCCGTGGACCGCGGGCCTGGGGCTGCTGGGCCACGAACTGGTCTGCAGTGATGACCTTGAGCGCCGTGTCCTTCCAGCGGAAGTCGGCCAGCTTTTCCACAACGATCAGATGTTCTGAAGACAATTTATTTCTTTCCAAAGATGATGACCGCCGCCGTGCGCCGGCGGCGCCCGTATCTGGCGATCTTCTTGAATTCGCCCAGGCTGATGGACATGCCGCCATCCGCATCGCTGGAGCGGGCCATGGGATCGAGAACGCGAAACACCGCTCCGTCGAAGCCGACGATCACCACCCAATGGGGGGTTTTCTCGCCGTGCAGTCGCCACAGGCTGATGAGCACGATGGGCAGCCTGCCCGCGCGCAGGTGGGCCACCAGGCTCTCGGCGGAGACCGGACTGGCATGCAGCGCCACCTGGTGCGCCAAAAGCTCCGACCGGAAGTCGTTCTCCACCAGCTCGATGACATCCTTCTTGTGCTGGTCGCGCACGCTGTTCATGAAGAGCGAGGCGCCGGCGTCGGCGTAGACCGAGACCTCGAAGCCACGCAGCCAGGCCGAGCGCGCCAGCCCGAACGGCCCGCAACCTCCATGGCCCGCGGCCATGAAAACAGTGGTGGCTTCGCGCCAGATGCGGATCTCGGCCGCCTGGTCCATGGCAAGAGATGGGTCCATGGCAGACATGGCCATCATCAAGGCGCAGGGGCCGCAGGTGAAATCCAGCGTCTGCGCGTAATGGCGCACCGCATAGGGGGCGCTGGCCCGCGTGCCGTCAAACAGATCGCGTTCAAAGCACAGCGCGTCCTCGCCATCCTGGTAATAGCCGGGCTTTGTGCCCGATGGGGTGAACCCATGGCGTTGGAAAAGCCGGTGTGCCCCAGCGTTGTCGCGCCGGCTTTCCAGCCGCAGCACCGCGCATCCTTGCTGCCGGGCGTCACTCAGCGCAGCGGCCAGCAGCCTGGCGGCAAGGCCCAAGCCGCGTGCCGGCGGCGCTACCGCCAGCGAATAGAGACGCGCCACCGATGCGCTCTTGCGGTGCAATACCACGCAGGCACCGGCAATCGTCCCGTCCGAGCGGCAGACGAAGACACGGGCACCGGGGCTGACGAGCAGGCGCCGCCAGCTTCGGGTGGAGATGCGGTCGGTGGCGAACGCGCTGCGTTCCAGCTGATCCAATTGGGGCCGGTCCTCAGGCGTGGCCAGCGCCACCTCAGCGCTGCGGCCCATGGCCGGACCTGCCGACGCTGGGGGCGCAGCAGGCGCCGCTGCGTGGTCCCCGAGGTATCTCAATGGCATTGCCTATCCTCGCTCTTGAGCACACGCGCAACCCGGCCGAATTCAGCGCCAGGCAGGGCCCGCGTCAGATGATGCAGGCACTCGTGCACGTCGCGCAGGTGCACATGCAGGCTGACGCACGCCTTGTGGCCCACGGCATCCCAGGACAGCCGGTAGCCGCGCAGCTTGGCACCGAGCACTGCGTGAAGCGTCATCCGCAGGCTGAGGGGGTGCACGCAGACAACGCGAATCGGCAACTCCACCAAAGGATCGGTATCGCCATGGGCCGCGCGCAGGCAAGCTGTGGTGAGCCGGTGCAGCCTGATACTTGGGCATTCCTGCAGCATGTTTTTCGCCACAAGACGCCGCTTTGGTGTGGCTCTTGGACAGGTGTTGGACATGCATCCAGTCTAGGAAAACCGGCCATGCTGCTTCATAAATGCTGCGTAAAAAGAGCCGGCCCACACGTTAAATCTGCGCCAATCTGGCGGCTCAAACGCACAATGGCGCCCGAGCCGCAGGCCCAGGCAGTGCCGAACGTTGCAGCCGACCGGATGCCGGTCAACGTGCGGCACTTTGCGCTGCGTCGGCAGTCTGGCATGGCAGGCCGTGGTCAGACTGCCTGCAGGCATTCGATGGGCAGAGTCCCCCCTGGATTGTGCAAATCAGCAGCGCCTGGTGCAGAAGCCTGCATAACGTAGTTCACCAATCCTGCTTACATGTTATCTTTATCAATCAGCCCACGGATCACCATTCACACCACTACATGTAATACGGATTGGCCAAGCCATTCCTATAGACAGACTTGGTCTAGAAAGAAGCGTGCTGGTCGCAGAAGATCCTTCACCCCTATTTTGTGAAACTCTACAAGAGGGAGTTCTACCTAGTCCGGGTACGGCAACATAGTTTCACAAGATAGGGGGGAGGACATGCCATCGCCAGCGTCCCAAGGGGTGGGCTGACAGTACATTAGGCCTTTCTTGCACAAGATGAGGGTGATGCCCTTCCCCTGAGTCAGTTCCACCACGCTCACCAAACATCCAATTTTTCACAAGACAGGGGTGAACGCTGCCCGCCCGCATCGAATAAGGCCTGTCGCCAGGCGACGCCTGACGAAAGAACGGTACTGCTATTGCTTAAAGTCGTGCTCCACACCGCACAACAGGCACCCGTCCCCCTCATCTTGTGCAAACCAGGGATAAGCACGGTTTTCACAAACCAAGGGAGAGATCGCCACAATCCAGGGGCTGGGTTTGCACAAACCAAGGGAGATTGCGTCACAATATAAGGGAGGACGCTTCACAAGATAGGGGCGACCATGGTCCCGGAGGCCGCGCCAGCATTGGCGATGCGTCGCTTAAAGTAGGAAACTACTTAAAGTGGTATTGAAAATAAAGAAACGCAGCAGCGTTGCGTGCTCAATAAAGTGACAAAACCTACCAGGCGCAAGGCCAGCCCCAAAGCCATAGACGTCGAGACCAAGGAAGTCGACAGCGACGCCAATGCCACTGCGCTGATCTCCATCACTGCATTGTCGCCGGCGGCAGAGGAGACCGACGAAAGCGCAGGCGCAGGCGTACCCGAAGACAAGCCTTTCGCGACGTTCTTCATCCAGCGCAAGAACCAGGGCTCCAACTTCAAGAAGCCCAATCCCATGGTGCACAACAAGCCGCATGCCGTGATGACGGTCATGCAGCAGAAGTTGACCAACATCATGCTGCGCCATGCACAGCAGAACCAACCCGTCGAACCTGCCACCTGGAAGATTTCTGTCGAAGAAATGCTGCGTCTGCTCAACGTCAAGACGCGCAATTACGAACATATCGAGAAGACCATTGACGAACTCATGTCGATCAAGGTCCGGCTGGATGTGTTTGAAGAAAAGGGTCTGGCCAAGCATTTCGCCGTGGTCTTTCCCTATGCCAAGTTCTATGCCGGAGAAATCACGTTCAAGATCGAGTCCAAGGCCATCTTGTTGCTGGGCGACAGCCCGTCCTACACCAGTCTTGACCTGCTGGAACTCAGCGCCTTGTCCAAGGTGTGTTCGGTGCCGCTGTTCGAATTCTGTTCACGCTATCTCGGCATCGGAGCCACGCGCCGAATTCCCTGGGAAGATCTGCGCGACATGCTGGTTGCATCCAAGAACATTCCCAACAAGGCGCAGCAGTGGAGCACGTTCAAGGAACGCTATCTTGATCCCGCGATCAAGGACATCAACGCTTCGACCAAGCTCTATATCGAAGTGGAGACCGAACGCTACAAGACCAAGGTCACCAATCTGCGTTTCCATGTCAGCCGCCAGAAATTAGCCCTCGACATGTCCGCCGCCCACAGCAATTCGGAAGCCAAGAAGCAGTTGGTCGATGCAATGCAGGCCATGGGTCTGCTGGACAAGGCAATTTACAAACTGCTGAGCACCTTCACGGAAGAGCAGATTGAAGGTGCGCTCAAGCACACCAAGTGGCGTGTGACCGAGTCCAAGCTCAGGAAACTCACTTACCCCAGCCGCTACTTCATGACTTCGCTCAAATCGGGCCACTACCAGGAGTTTCTGGACAATCGGGCGACGACTTCCACTGCGGAATTGTTCCCGGTCGTCGACGGCAAGCACAGCGCCTTGCCTGCGATGGAAACCGATGCGGCCGGGCCGCCAAATGTGCCGCAAGCCAAGACCCGCGCACAAAAATCGGAGCCTACCAACAGTGGCATCAACAAGGGACGCGCCAAGATCAATGCAGCGGTCGAAAAGCAGCGCATCATGGACGTCAAGGTGATTCTCGCGGAACTCGACAAGCCTGTGCTGCAAGGCGTTTACGACGAGTACAACGACACGCTCAGCACGGAAGCGAGCAAGATAAAGATCGGGCGCAACCGTGCCGGTGTTGTGCCCTCTTTCCATGCCTGGTATGCGAAAAAGCTTTGGGGCGAAGTGACCGACGCCGAAATCGTGAAGATCATGGAGCGCATGCTGAGCGCTTGACCTGTTTGCTCATCGGAATGCAAAAAACCCCTGTGCGGTGCACAGGGGTTTTTTGCTGAAGCAGGCTCAAATGGCGAATTTTTCGCGATTATCTTCGTTGGCGATCCATTTTGGCGCCTTGCCGCGGCCGGTCCAGGTATCACCGGTCTCGGGATTCCTGTACTTTGGCGCGACCTTGTTGCCGGTGGAGGTTGCACGCTTGCCGCGCGCCGGCGGGAAGACATCTTCCATCGTCAGCGAAAACTCTGCGACCAGTGCGCGCGCCTGACTGACGGCGTCGCTCATTTCCTTTTTGCGAAGCTCCTCAATTTCTTTTTCCAATTGCTCGCGTTGCTGCAGGAGTTCTTTGTAGCTGGCCATGATGTTTACCTTCTTTGAAAGTTAATAGTTAGAATTCTAGGGTCTATTATGCAATAGAACTTTTATAGCTTGCTAGAATGGACAGTTGGATCATTTTAAATGCAATCATCGTGCTCACAGGCCTCCAGCTGGCCAGAGCATTTAAGAATGCGCGTTTAAATGTCAGCGCTGATGAGTTCAGCATGTTTTTATTCTGACGCATAGTCATGTGATTTGCGATCATAAAATTGTAAAAAAATTTATGCACGTCACTTCAGTCTGCGCGAGACATGCGGTTGTGCGTGCCAGATGCCAGTCAATAGCTTGCGAGAGAATAGGAACTCGCCAAAAATGCCAACTAACATACGTGAGATAAAAGCCTCGGAGTTGAAAGCTCTTTTGGCGCTGTATGAGCATCTGCATGCCCAAGACGATCCCTTGCCTGATGCGTATACTATAGAGTCTGTATGGCAAGAACTGAGAGTGAGTCCTTACCATAAGTATTTTGGTCTTTATATGGATGCTCGTCTGGTCTCGAGTTGCACGTTGACGCTCACGCCCAATCTGACGCGTGGCTGCAGACCTTATGGCGTGATTGAGAATGTGGTGACCGACGCCGGCTTTCGCAAGCGCGGCTTTGCGAAAGCGGTGCTCGAAAAAGCGCTTGCATACTCCTGGTCGAGTAACTGCTACAAAGTGATGCTGATGACAGGAAGAACAGACGAGGCGACTTTTCGGCTGTATGAATCAGTGGGTTTCAATCGGCATGCCAAGCAGGCCTTTGTGTGTACGCCTGCAGGTGTGAGCGCGGATTGAACCGCTGCCAATTGACTGTCTGGTGTCGCTGCCGCGCTTCACCGGACCGCCACTCATAATCACGTGGCCGCGGGAACGACCTGCTGTTCCGGTGATTGCGCCAAACCCGGCAAAAAATTTCCGGTGCGCAGTTCTTCGGCGATCAAGCCTGCAATCCAGGCCTTGCGCTGCGCAGACATGCGGCTGTTGATGGCGGCGATGCTGATGGCCGCATGGCTGCCGGTCTCGATTTCAAACCGCATACCCACGCCGCTGACGCCATCGGTCACCAGGTCGTTGGTATCCGCATAGCCGCGTTGCCTGGTTTCGCCCAGCAGCTTCTTCAATTGCGCGATAGATGGGCCGCGCGGCTTCAGCTCCTCGAAATGCCGTTTATAAAGCGCTTCGACTTCGTCATCAGGCAGTGCTGAAAGCAGCGTCACGCCCGCGCTGCCTATGCCCAGAATGCGCATGCCCCCGACCTGCAGCACCAGCGCCTTGACCGGATAGGAGCCTTCCTCGCAATGCAGGCAGTGGCCGTAATCGCCGCTCCTGACCACGAGGAAAACGGTGTCGTCCGTGCGCCGTGCCAGGCGCTGCATCACGGGCCTTACCCGGTCGATGATGGGCGCCGAGCGCATGGCCGCCAGTCCCAGCTGCATGGCCTCGATGCCCAGGCGATAGTTCTTGGAAGCATCTCTGGTGACCAGTCCGAATTCCACCAGGCTGGACACCAAGCGGTAGGCGGTCGCGCGGTCCAGCGCCGCCAATTCGGCCAAGGTGCCCACATTGATGCCGTGCGGATGGATGGCTGCAATGTGCCGCAACAATGTCAAGGCGCGGATGACTGTCTGCGATCCCTTCATTTTTCTTCCGATTTTTTGCGTTATTGGGTGTATACCACCTGGTCCAGCAGCGCCAGATCGAGGCCCTGCGTCTCGATGCGCGCAAGGCTTGCGACCAGGCGCTTGAATCTGTCCTCTGCCTGTGGGCCGGGCCATTCCTGGGCGACTTGTGCGGCAAGCACCAGCGTCTGTTCCCAATCCAGCTGAAATGGGTGCTCGGGAGCGAAGCTTTGTTTGTGCACCCGGCCGGCGATGGTGGTCAGCGCGAGATCACAGGTCCATGGCGCGATCGATGCGCTCGGCTGCACGCGAATCCTTTGTGCCAGTTGATGCAGCGCGGGCAACAGGTGCTGCTGCTCGAAATGCGCGGTCCGCGGCAGACCGTGGATCAGCGCCGTGGCCAGCATGAAGGGCGCGCTCATGATCGCGCCGGACGGCGATGCAAATGGACCATGGCGCGCCACCCCGGGGTATTGCGCATCGGACGGATGCAGGTAGACGTCGATGTGGTCGACGTCGGCGGCGTCCAAGGCCTGGGTAGCCAGCAGATCGCGCAGGGCCTGGACGGGGGCCTGATTGAAAGCACAGCCGGGATAGGGTTTGAACACCATCTGCGGCGTTTTCCAGCCCGTGAAATCCAGGGTCGGCGTTGTTGCTGCATAGGCTGCGCCAAAGCCGCTGCTGCCTTCCAGGCAGAACGGCGCACCGCTGAGCCCTTCTCTTGCGAGCAGCGCGGCATGCACGCTGTCGCGGCTGGTTTTTGCGATCTGCAGGCGCCACTCCTGCGAGCCGTCAGTCCAGGTCTGCAACAGCCCGGATGCGAGGTTGGTCGCGATCGACAGCGCGTTGCGCGCCTGCTGCGCGCTCAGGCCCAGCACCACCGAACAGGCCAGCGCCGCCCCCAGTGATCCGTAGAGCGACGATGCGCGAAATCCGCGCTGCGTGCTGCGTGCCGCCAGGTTTTTTGCGATTCGTGGAATGGATTCGTAGCCCACCAGCAAAGCGTCGAGCACACGCTGGCCGGGTGCCTCGACCATTTCTGCGAGCGCGAGCACCGCAGGGATGACGATGCAGCCGATGTGGGTCACCACCTCCGGATGGGTGTCGTTCTGCCCGCGCGCGGTGATCAGGCCGGCGTTGATGAAGGCGGCGTCGGCCGCGCTGCGCCGGCCGCGTGCAGCAAAGAGCCGCGCGGGCCCGTCAGCGCCGGCAATGCTGCTCAATGTCTGGCCCAACGCATCCGCGGCCTGGTCGACTGCCAGGGCCATGCTGAGGTTGTAGAGCAGGCAGCAGCGCAAGGCCCGCTGGACTTCGCTCGGTGCCTGGTCGAAGCGCAGGTCCATGGCCCAGTGGGAAAGCGTGTGGGCAAGCGAAGGCGGTGAGGACATGTTCGCGTCCTGTTCCGTGCGCAACTCAGCCATAGCGCCCGCCGCTGATGTGCACCACTTCCCCGGAAATGAAGCCCGTGTGCGCGGATGCGAGGTAAGACACCAGGCTGGCGACTTCATCGACGCTGCCCAAGCGCTTGATGGGCATCACCGCTTTGGACCGCTCTTCTATGCCGGCGAAATAAGGCAGTGCGCGCAGGCGCTCGGTATCGATGATCCCCGGAGCGACCGCATTCACGGTTACCCCTTGCGGGCCCAGTTCCAGCGACAGCGCCTTGGTGAGGCCTATGAGCCCGGCCTTGGCCGCGGAGTAGTTGGCCTTGTTGACATCGCCGAAGTGGGCGCGGGACGTGATGTTGATGATGCGGCCGTATTGCCGGGCCGTGAGATGCGGGGCTGCGGCGCGGATGATGTGGAAGGCGCCGGTCAGCGTCACGTCCATGACCTGGCGCCATTGGTCGTCCGTCATGCAGTCGACGGGAGCGTCCATGGAAAAGCCCGCGCAGTTGACCACGATGTGCAGACCGCCGAGTTCCTGGACCACGCTTTGCACGGCGCTGGCCACGCTGGCAGCATCGGTGACGTCGGCTGCCACGGCATATGCCCGACCGCCGCGTTCTTGGATCTGCAGCGCTGGCGCGCCGGCCGATGCGCGGTCCCTGTCCAGCACGGCCACCTTGCAGCCTTCGCTCGCCAGGCCCAAGGCGATGGCTTTGCCTATGCCATGGGCCGCGCCCGTGACCAGGGCCACTTGTCCGTCGATTCCGAGGTTCAAGGTACTTCCCTCCGTAAATATGCAAAGTGCAGCCGCGCCCCATGACCGCAACGCGATGGCTGTTCAACGGCCGGCATCGAGCGACTGCATGGCCAGAAGGTGCTGCAAAAGCCTCTGCTCGGCCTCGTCCTTTTCTCCTTCGCGCCATGGGAAGATTCCCTGGCCCGACTTCGCGCCTTGGTCGCCGGCTGCCACCAGCTGCTTGATGAGCGCTGGCGTCTGCTTCACATCGCAAAGATGGGGGGCCAGATAGTCGAGGATGGCTTCGACGAGATCGAGGCCTATGTAGTCCGAATTGCGCAGCGGCCCCACTGCCGCCATGCGCCGGCCGAAGGTATGGCGTGCGACCAGATCGACGGTCTCGGCCGAACAAATGCCTTGCTCGACGATATGGGCTGCTTCCCGCACCAAGGCAAACTGCATGCGGTTGCCGACGAAACCCGGTGCATCCTTGAACACGTCGACCGGCAGCTTTCCTGCAGCGCGCAACCACTGGGTCACCTGGTCGGCAGCTTCCGGGCTGGTTCTTTCTCCGCGGACCACCTCCACGACGGGAATCAGATACGGCGGATTCCACCAATGCGTGCCCACGACGCGGCGCGGGTCCCTGGCATGCAGGGCGATTTCGGTGATGCGCAGCACCGAGGTATTGCTCGCGACGATGCAGTCGGGGTTGGCGGCATCGACCTGGCGAACCAGGTCCTGCTTGAGTGCGAGCTGCTCGGGCGCGGCCTCGACCACCAGATCGCAGCCGCCGACGCATTCCGCGAGCGTGCTGCACAGCGCCACGCTGGCACGGCGCGTCTCGCCCAGCTGCTGCAAATGCGCGTCTATCCTGCGCGGCACATCGCCGAGCGCCTGGGGATCCGGGTCCCAGATCGAGACCTGGAATCCGGCCTGCGAAAAGACCTGGGCGATGCCGTGCCCCATCAGGCCGGCACCGAGCACGCCCACGCGCGCCGCTGGATGCAAGGGGTTGGCGCTCATGGTTGTACGGCGGCCATGGCGGGACGCACGCTGTAGCCTTCGGTGCGGAAAGCGCCGTTCTCCTTGCGGAACTGCGACATGAAATCCGGCCACAACGCGGTCAGCTTGCCGCTGCCGGGATGCAGATACCAGCTGCTGCAGCCCCCCGATACCCAGACCGTGCCCTGGCTGCGCTGCTGGATGCTGTCCGTGTAGTCCTGCTCCGCCCGGGCATCTGGCTCGACCACGACGCCGTGGCCCAGCACATAGCCCGCGCCTTCGCGGATGTAGTTGATCTGGGTCTCGATCATGAAGATCATCGACCCCGCGCCCAGTCCGGTGTTGGGGCCCAACATGAAGAAGAAATTGGGAAAACCCGAAACCGTGGTGCACGCGAATGCGTGACCGCCATCCTTCCACTTGTGCGCCAGGCTTTGCCCGCCCGCACCGTGGATGCGCTCGGCGATGGGCAGCTCGGTCGCCTCGAACCCGGTCGCGACGACCAGCAGGTCGAGCTCGACTTTCTCGCCGCTCTTGAGCAGCACGCCGGTTTCGTCTATGCACTCTATGCCCGAGGTTTCCAGCTGCACATGCGGCTGCATCAGCGCGGGGTAGTAGTCGTTGGAGATGAGGATGCGCTTGCAGCCTATGGCGTAGTGCGGCGTGAGCTTCTTGCGCAGCGCCTCGTCAGGCACCTGGGCCTGCAAATGGCAGGAGGCCATGCCGCGTACCATTTCTATGAACGCCGGCACCTGTCGGCGCTGCGGAAAACGCGACTCGTTGCCCCAGAAGAGTTCGTCGCGCAGTTCCTGCATGGCCTCGGGAAAGCGTTCGAACATCCCTTGTTCGGCATCGCTGTACACATGGTCGCGCCGCGGTATGACGTAGGGAGCGGAGCGCTGGAACACGGTCAGATGACTGGCCGTGCGCGCGAGCTGAGGAACGATCTGTATGGCTGAGGCCCCGGTGCCTATGACTCCGACGCGCTTGCCTGCCCAGTCGCAGGAATGGTCCCACTTCGCGGAATGGAAGACCTGGCCCTTGAACTTGGCGATGCCGGGGATGTCGGGATAGGAGGGATCGGACAGGTGGCCCGCGGCCGATATCAGCACCGGCGCTTCAAAGACACCGCGCGTGGTCTGCACCACCCAGAGCCCGCGCGTTTCATCCCACGATGCGCGCTCCACCGAGGCGCCGAATTGCATATTTTCGAGAATTTTTTCGTCCTGCGCGGTGCGTCGCAGGTAGTCGAGGATCTCGGGCTGGGGTGCGTAGACGCGGCTCCAGCGCGGATTGGGCTTGAACGAGTAGGAGTACAGATGGGACTGGATGTCGCAGGCGGCCCCTGGATAGGTGTTGTCGCGCCAGGTTCCGCCCACGTCGGTGGCGCGTTCGAGCACGATGAAGTCGTGCCGGCCTTCGCGTTTGAGGCTCACAGCCATTCCCAGACCGGAAAATCCGGAGCCTATGATCAGCACGGAAGTCCGGGTGACCGAAGCTTCGGCATGCGTTGTGGAAACATTCATGGTCGGTTCACCTCAGGCGTGTGCGTTCTCAAAGACATGGCCGGCGGGCAAGGCCGACGGGTTTCTCACGAATTCATCGATCATCGTGAACAGCTCGGCGGGTCGTTCATGGACCACGCCATGGCCGCTGTGGATCTGCGCGAAGCGGCTGTTGGCGATGCCGCCAAAAAGCATGCGCGCATGGCGCATGGGAGTGGTGATGTCCAGCGAGCAGCCCACTACCAGTGTCGGGGCGGTGATCGCCGCGAGCTGCTGGCTGATGTCGACATTCCGGTTGAAGGCCATCTTCCTGGAGCGGTCCGAGCCGTTGCGTATGCCCTGGATGAGGGCCTCAAGCTCGCCTTCATTCTTCGCGTTGAGGAATGGCTGGCTGTAGTTCACGAACGCGGAAAATTCGGCGACCGCCTCATGCCCGCTCTCGTGCAGACTGCGCCAGATGGCGTTGCGCAGACGCTGCTGGTTGTCGGTTTTCACCCAGCCGCAGGCCAGCGTGAGCGAGGCGAGCGTGGCGCCGTGCTGCGCCGCATACAGCGCCGCGATCACGGCGCCGAATGAATAGCCCATCAGATGCACGGGAGCACCGGCGCTTGCTTGTCCGACGACGGCCAGCACCTGTTCGATGTAGGCCTGGGCCTGGGGAACGGCTTCATCGGGATCGACGAAATCGAGGGCCACCACGCGATGGCGCATGGCGAGCATGGGAAACAAGGCCCAGAAGTTGTTTTCGGCCGAGCCGCCCGTGCCGTGCAACAGCACGATGGTGGGTTCGCCCGCCTTCGTGGGATCGGAGTCGTGGTAGTGAATGGCGAGCCCTGCCGGCGTGGACGCGGTGAGGCTCTGGACGTTGGAGGTGAAAGGCATGGGGAGACGTCGTTGAAGCAGCGCAGCTGCTAGTTGGAGAAATTGACGACCTTGGCCACGGCAACGATGTTCTGCTGCTCTATCTGGACCTGGCGTGTGAGATCCGCTGCACTTCCGCCCAGCGGACGTGCGGCGAAGCCGCTGATGCGCTGGATCACGGCCGGATCCTTGAGCACCTTGTTGATGGCGCTGTTGAGGGTGGCGACGATTTCCGGCGGTGTCTTCGCCGGTGCGGCGATGCAGAACCAGACCGATACCTCGTAGTCGGACAGCCCTGCTTCGCGCAGCGTAGGCACGTTGGGCAGCTCGGGCGAGCGCTGCTTCGAGGTGACCGCCAGCGCCTTGATCTGTCCGCCCTGTATCAGCTTGAGCGCGGAGGAAATCTGGTCGATGCTGTAGTCGATGCTTGCCCCGGCCAGATCGCCCAGCATGGGTGCGCTGCCCTTGTAGGGAATATGCGTGGCCTTGATCCTGGAATGCAGATTGAACAGTTCGCTGGACACATGGCCGCTGGAACCTACGCCCGGGCTGCCGAAGCTCAGATCCTGTCGCTTCGCCAGCGCGACCAGTTCCGCCACGCTGTTCACCCCCAGTTGATTGCGCACCATCAGCACGTTGGGCAGCTCGGCAACCAGCGCGACATGCGAGAAAGCCGTCAGCGGGTCGTAGCTCAGATTGCTGTAGACGTATTTGTTGACGATCATCGGTCCGGGCGTGCCCAGCATGAGCGTGAGCCCATCGGACTTGGAACGCAGGACGTTGGTGGCGCCCAGGGTGCCGTTGGCGCCCGCAATGTTCTCGACGACCACGTTGATGCCCAGCTCCTTGCGCAGTCCCTCGGCCATCAGTCGCCCGAGTATGTCGGTGGTGCCTCCCGCGGTGAATGGCACCACCATCCTTATCACCTGGTTGGCTGGCGGCCAGTTGTTGGCAAAGGCACCGGGCAAACTGCCACCCAGTGCTCCCAGTGCTGCGTACATTCCGACCTTGCGTCGTGTGATCATCTTGTCTCCTTGCTGGCCCGGGTAATGCCCCGTTTGTTCGATTCAACGCCCGCAGGGATTGGCATCCCTTGTTGCATGCGTCTGGCCAATTCTTCAAGGAACCATGCGCGACCGCCACTTCAATTTCACGATTCGTTCAACATGTGAATTTCGACAAAGTCCTGGTGCGCGGAACTGGGGATCACGCGCTGCGTGCCCTGCTGCCCATGCCGGCACAATTTTGTCCATAAGGCGTTCAGCGCTGAACACGCAGCGCATGGCAGGACTTTGTGGATGAGACCGTATTGGCTACGCGGCGCATCAGGCCCAAAACCATGGCTTTCGCCAGCGCACGCGGTGCGCGCGGCCAGGAGTTCGGCGGCGTCGTTGCGCGGTTTGGGCTGGCCTGCTGTGCACAAACCAGGGGGTGGTTTGATCGAAACCTTCGCATTTTTGTCGATTCCCGCGGGGCAATTGCGCGGCGCATTGCCGCCGGCTTCGCGTCCCGGCAGCCAGTTGGCGTTATTAAACATTTAATAACTCACGCTGTTGACGATGGCCGAGGTCGTTTGCTGCGCTCTGATGGCGTCGGCCTGGGGTTTTTCTTCTGGCAAAGCCTCCATCGCCCCGTGCGAGCATTCGCAGGCCTTCCTCTGAAGCTTCTAGGCCCGCAGCGCAAAATTGCACAATAAAGGGGTGAGGTCGAGAAATTGACGGCATCTTGCGCCGCCGGAAATCCCGGGCATGGGCTGCTCAGCGTCGCTGCACTCCGCTGTCTTTGCGGTGTGCACCCTATGGCCTTTCGATGCGCGGGGCTGCGATTATTAAACGTTTAATAATTGCAGCGAAGGCAAGATCGCAATCCCGGCGTTTCTGGAAGCGCTTGCGGTTGTGCTGTGGCCGCTGGCGATGCTGGCTTGGCGATCCGCAACAAGCAAGCACGGCGGTATTCATCGGTGCAACTCAATGGCCTGTTCAGCCCATTGCGGGGAAATCGAGCAGGCGCGACCTCTGGCCGCACAGCGATTGCATCCAACCGCTGCGCTCCTTTGTGAGCGCTTTTTGAGTGCTTTGTAGTGGTTGCCAGGCGGGCGCCTTGGCTCGGCTCCCAGCCCGCATATCTGGTCGGTAGTTCACTGATGGCCTGGATTGGTCCTGCACCAATTCAGCCTCGAATCCATCAGACTGAGCGCGAGCTTGAACGTCGATCCCGGCGTGAGCCTGGTCGTGCAGTCGCCTTCTGGAACAAGAATCCTGCCCGTGCAAGCTTCGGCTGAAAGCAACGAGGGTATCGGTCCATGCCGAGGTCGTCACCTTCGCAACGCGTCCTGCCGCCGGTCGTTTCTTCAGAAGTCTGGTCTGCATGTGCCTTGTTGATATCCATGGTCGATGTCCCGGCTACAGCGCAATTCCCGCCTGCAGACGCGTTCTACGCACTTTCGAGATGCCTTGAATTGCGCTTTGCGCTTGCCAAACCTCGGCGACCAAGCCATTCGCACCGTGTCGTGTGAATCGGCATCGATCTTTGCAGCGTCGGCGCCCCGATCGATGCGCGCGCTGTTCTTCCGTGTCGCCATCAAATAAGCTGCAAGTAGCCAGGATGAGATGCAATCTTACATTTCAACCGAGGATGATTTTTAAAACTTTGAGCAAAAAAACATCCACGACATTGATGAAAGGCTATACACTTCCCATCAGCCCCACTTTGCAGCAGCAGCTATGCCCATTCCTATGCCGATCGAACCTACAGTCAAAGCGTCCGTCGCAATGTCGCTCCTGGGTCTAGAGCTGAACAACAAGCGCTTGATGCGGTTGAGCGGCAGCGAGAAGCCTGAAGGCCAGCGGCAGATGAAGTACAAGCCCCTGGACATGCTCAATATCCGGGCGCGGCTCGCGGGCATCACGCCCGAGGCGGTGCAGGAGGCCATGGCAGTCAATACAGAGTTGCCGGCCATCATCGTCACCCGCATGACCAAGGGCGGTATCGGCAAGACGTCGATCACGGTGAACCTGGCCACGGCGCTCGCGCTGTCGGGCTACCGTGTGCTGCTCATAGACGCCGATCCCCAGGCCTCGGCGACCAATATGCTGGGAATCGAGACCGAGACCTATCACGAACATATCGGCAAGCTGCTGCTCAAGAGCGGAGACAAGCCGGATGACCTGCGTGAATTCATCGTTCCCATCTTCGACGACGGTTTCCTCGATCTCATTCCTTCCGATGTGGAACTCGATTCCACCAATCCTGCGCTGATCGTGACCATGGGTCGCGAACAGAAAGCCGAGGAATTCGTTCTGCGCAACAAGGATTTCCTGGCGAAGAACTATGACGTCATCCTGGTGGACACGACTCCCGGCACGACCCCCGTGAGCGTGGCATTCACCTACCTGGCCCACCTCGCCGGCAAGATTCTCACGGTCGTGGAGCCCGAAGGCAGTTGCCTGCGCGCACTCGACGCCCTGCAGTTCAACCTGGAAGAAGTGCAGAAGCTCGCCAAGCGCCCGATCAATCTTTCCATCCTGGTCAACAAGGCGCAGATCGGTCGCAAGCATGTCGAACACAACTACGCCATCCTGACCAAGAGCTATCCGAATCGTATTCTGCCCGTGCAGATTCCGCATTCGATTGCGTTCACGCGGCAGATCGACGCGGATGATGTTCCGGCGTCCATGCCGGTGGTTCTCAAAGATCCCAACAGCAAGGCGGCTGACAGCCTCTACCATTTCGCGCGCGTGATCGAATTCAATGTCACCCAGCCTGGTTTTGTTGCCAACTCCTAAATGACCATGACCCCACCTCCAGTCACAGACAAGGCTGCAAAGCCCAAACACCAGCGCATGGGCGTCTCCGAGGCGATGGATCTTGCAGCCAAGGCGCACCAGCCCAGCCTCTCCGGACGCAGCCCGCTGCCCGAATTCAAGCCGTTCACTCCGGATCCGGTGGATGCCTCCAGCGAACCCGTCAAAACCGCTGCAGACAGCGGCCGCGACATTCGCCAGATCGTGCTGGATCTGATCGACGAGAATCCCTACGCACCGCGCGAAGTCTATTCGCAGGAAGTGCTTCGCGAACGCGCGGACAGCCTGCGGGCCAACGGCCAGTACGAGGTGATCCATGTGATCCCGCACCCGGACAAACCTGGTCGCTTCATGATTGCCGATGGCTGGACGCGCGTGACCGCATGCCGCGTCCACAAGGTGCTCGATGCACTTGCAGCGCAGGTCCACCATGATCTGAGCCCCATGCAAGCAGCATGGCTGGGCTACAACCAGAACGAATCGCGCGAGCAGCATTGCGATCTGGACCGCGCTTTCTTCTTCGACAAGATGTATGCGCAGGGGCAGACCCAGTCCGAGATCGCCAAGAAGACCGGCATCTCGCAGACCCAGCTGAGCTTCTACACGGCTTTCCGTAAATTGCCAGAGGAGACGCTGCAGATCGTTCGTCTCAACCCCAGCCGCTTTCCTGCGTACATTGCCCAGAATCTGGCGAAAGTTGCGCGCAAGGTGTCCGAAGACAAGGCCAGTTCGCTGGCGTCTATCTTCAGCTCCAACGGCCAATCCGTGAACTGGATGATCAACCAGTGTTCGCTGCTTCTCGAGAAAGAGCCACGCTCGGCGCTCAAGCAGAAGGTCGGCAAGGTCTTCCGCTACAGCAATGGCGTGCTGCGGCAAAAGGGCCTGCAGTTTGACCTGAGCATCGAAATCGATGAAGCCGATCAGGAGGAATTCAACAAGGCCTTGGACCAGCTTCTGAACAAGTTCGGCAAGCAGGTGTCCACCCCGGTTGCGGGTGTGCCAGAACAAGAGCAGTGACCGTGGTGCATATTCCGATGCGTTCGGAAACCGCAAGGCACTCTTCGCTTTGCGGGCGCCAGGTTCTTGTCAGCGCTGGCGTAAAGCTGCGGCGCGATTCGGCAGCTGCGACCAATTACTTTCCCATCCGACCTGCGGCGTTGCCAGCCTCCCGGTCTTGCGCCTTATTAAACATTTAATATTCGGGGCCTGGGCCTTTCGCGCGGCGGCCGCGAGCACGGCTGGCTGATTATTAAACGTTTAATAATTGAACCGCTGGAAGGCTTGCTCGACCGACGCGCCCCCCGCAGGGTCTGACCCAGGGATCTTGCATCCAAGGACCGCTTCCCACTGCCGGTTATTAAACATTTAATACTACCGCTGGGTGGGGGCCGTCAGCAAGCCTTCAGGGCGCTTGCGCATCGAAGATCGCCATATCGATCCTGCTTAATTCAGGCTTTTCGCAGATATCAGCGCTCTCCTGATTTCTTGCCGAGAACTGCTGCTGCTCACCCCTTTCTTGTGCATTTGAGCCCAAATCGGCGAGCGGATGAAGCGGCCCATATCGTGCTGCGACGGCAAAGGCCAGTGGCACCGGTGCATTTCGCTGCAGGAGGTGAGTCTGTTCAGGCAATGCCGCATGGAAGCCCCATGCGCGCGCCGGCATTGCAGCGTTCTTGGTGCAACTGTCTGCTGACGAGCCTGGGGAAAGCCTGGGCCCTGGTCTGTGATGCCGGCTTTGCAAGAAAGCCCGGAATTTTGCACAACCAAGGGGTGAGCTTGCGCAGTGGTCAAAAGATGGGCAATTGCTGCATACGCTGCACAAGGCAGGGGGGGATGCCGCTCCAGCAGTATGCAGCCGTGTGCACAGGGCCCCCAAGATGTTGCCTCTGCCAAGCTTGCCAGGCTGAAACGAATCTAGCCTGAAACACCCTTGCAAGCATATTTGCAGACCTTTGTGCCCGGCCGCTGCGAGGGCCAGCGCGCTGGCGAAGAAAGCCCGGCACGGACGGCGGCGATGCAATGTACGCTCTTTGGCAACACACTCACCCCCAGATTGTGAAAATTTACAGCTTTCATCGGTTCCGCCAGAAAAGGAGCAAAAATGCTTGCCGCGACAATATTTCGCAGAGTTTTTGCAAAGCGCCATGCGCAGGCAAAGCTTTTCCGACCGGCGGCAGCACGCTGCAGCGGCTGCCAATGCGAAATGGACGGCCAGATGCTGATGATTCGGCCGGCGCTGTCTCACCAAGGCAGCCGGGCTGGCAGCAGACAGTCGCGGTCCCTTCGAAGGCAGTAGCGTCGATTTGCAAGACACCCCCCTGGTTTGTGCATTTTTAATCCTGGCATCGTTGCCGGGCCCAAAGATTCTCAACCTGTTTGCCGGCGGCCAGCGTGCGGGCCAACGCGCGGCCGCGGCGATGAGCCCGGGGCAGTCGGCGCGCCTGACCGGGGATGACTTCTATGCCTACCTGAAGGACCTGCTCATGCGCCTGGCCGGGTCGAGAAATTGCTGCCGCTGCGCTGGCGGGCGCCCAACTCCTGATCCACACCTGGGTGGTCGGCCACGGCCAACATGGGTTCGACACGCGGTGAGCTAAAACAGCACTTGCAAGTGCCTGCAACCTAGGGTTTTCCGGGCGCCTTAATAACTGCGCTCAATTAAACTTTTTGCAACCTCTGAGGAAACGCTCATGACGCTCCTATTCAAATCAACCGCAGTTCTGCTGATGAGCTGTTCAATATGGGCGGGCTCGGCATATGCACAGGATCGCCAAAGTGTGTCCTTCAGGGCAGACACGCTGATTGAAGCAGATACCACGGTGCAAGGCGACCTGACGATACCCGCCGGCCAAAGTGATGCCAAATTCCCGGCGGTGGTGGTGATCCATAGCTCGGGAGGCTATGAGGATCTCACGAGGAAGCCCTACGTCCAGGCACTCAACAAGGCCGGCATCGCCACGCTGGAACTCAACCTGTTCTCGCGCGGCAACCGCCCCAAGAATTCACGCATGAATTTGCCCCACACTTTTGGCGCATTGAACTATCTTGCCCAGGATCCGCGCATTGACGCGAACCGCATCGGCATCCTTGGATTCTCCCATGGAGGCTTGCTGGCATTGTTCTCCAGCTCCAAAGAGGAAAACGCCACTTACTCTGGCGGCAAGCACAAATTCGCTGCGCACCTGGCACTTTATCCCGTCTGCTGGGCACATCTTGCCAGCGCCGAAGGCAAGAATCCTGTCTATCCGAAAAGTGTCTACACGGCGCTTACCGGTGCTCCCGTGCACATTCTTGCCGGCGAAAAGGACGTCTACGACGCACCAGATTCCTGCCAAAAATTCATTGCCGCCTTGCCTGACGAAGCTCGCACCCATGTGGACATGACCCTTTATGCCAATGCCACACATGGCTGGGACAGCCCGGAAGACAAAAGCTACCAGGACCCTGCGGCAAACATGGGGCGGGGAGCGTATGTGCGGCACTTGCGCAATCCGGCCGTGACAGCGCAATCGTTGGACTTTTCGCGGCAGTTTTTCAGTCGAGCATTTGCCGAAAAGTAGTTGCCCAGTTGGTTGAATGCCGCCCCTCATTCCTGCCAATTGCGATAGCAACAAGCTCATTTCGCGTCAGCGTCGAAGCCCTTTCACGCACAAGCGCATGCAGCCGCGCAGGGAGGTTTGCGGGAGGCGATCCTGCGCGGAAGTCAGACGGGATGACCGGCCGAATACTGTTCGCCGGCAGCCTGCGCGCGGCCGCGGTGATGGGCCTGGAACGGGCATGACCCCTATGCCTGCCTGAAGAACGTACTCACGCGCTTGCCCACTCACCGGGCCAGCCGGATCGAGGAACTGCTGGCAGGCTCCGAACTCCTGATCGATACCTGGGTGGCCGTTGAAGGTCAACCGGGGATCGCCGCGCATCGCCTTGGGGCCGGACAATGCCGTCCTCTCAGCAGGCAGGTTGCGCCAAGCCCGACCACAATTCGTTGAGATCCGTGAAGTTCCACTTGCCGGGATTTTCCCGCGCCACGATCTTCTCGGCCGGGTCTTGCTGGGCGAGGTCGATGACCATGGTCGGAATGCGCTGATTCGACTTCGTCGAAAAGAACACCTTGACCTTGGGCGATATCAGCGATTGCTGGCCCTGCTCGATCACCACCCCGATGCGGCCCGAAGTCAGCCGCACCAGCGAGCCGACGGGATAGATGCCTATGCTCTTGACGAAGGCATGGAACAGCCGCGGGTCGAGGTGTCCGTTGGTCCACTCCGCCATGCAGCGCAGCGACTCCGCCGGATCCCAGCCGCGCTTGTAGGCGCGGTCGGATGTGACCGCGTCATACACGTCGCAGATGGCCGTCATGCGTGCGATCAGGGAAATCTCTTCACCCTTGAGCTTGTCCGGATAGCCCGTACCGTCCATCTTCTCGTGGTGGTGGCGGCAGGCGTCGAGCACCGCAGCGTCCGCGCTGTCGCCTGCCTTGAGCATGGCATAGCCTTGCACTGCATGGTCCTGCACCATGGCGAACTCCTCGTCCGTCAACTTGCCCGGCTTGTTGAGCACGGCCAGCGGTATGGCTGCCTTGCCCAGGTCATGCAGCAGGCCCGCCATACCGGCAAGGCGCGTTTGCTCCTCATCCAGGCGGATTTGCCTGGCCAGCGCCACCATCAGTGCGCAAACCGCCACTGAATGCATGTAGGTGTAGTTGTCCGCCGTCTTCAGCCGGGCCAGGCTGATCAGCGCGCTGGGGTTGCGCGTGACGGAGTCGGAGATTTCCTCGACCAGATTGCGCGCATTCTCCGAGTTCACTGCCTGGCCCATGCGCGCCTCGTTGAACATCGAGACCACGGCCTGCTTCGCTTGCACGCAGATCGACGCCGCGGCTTGCAATTCGACGCTGATGCTGGTCGGAGCGCGGCCCAGTGCATGAGAGAAAACAGGCGCAGGGGGCGGGCTTTGGGGATGGGGTGTGGCCGCCACCATGGGGGTCAGCATGTCGAGCATGCCGAATTCGGTCTCCACCTGGAAATCCACTTCATCACGCGAGACGGCCTGCACGCCTGCGGCCACATCGAGGCCCCGTGAAGTGTCGATCCAGACCTCCTTGATGGCGGTGGCCTGGATCCGCGCCAGGTCCTTGGGCTCCTTGAGAACGAACTTGGCGCGCCAGAACGGATGGTCCATCCAGGAGCTGCAGAAGTCGTGTACGTACATGCCCAGAGTCAGATGTTGAATGCGGATTCGCTTGAGCATGAAAAATTTCCATTTCGGGCTGCGCACTCCGGCAGCGATCAGATTCCTAAATACCAGAATGCCTCTTTCGGCGCTACGCGTGTGAACGCTGTGCCGGTTTTTTTACATTTCTCTCGTACTTTTGGGGGCGTCCCGAATTGACCCGAGGTCCACGACTTCGTAACTGCATTGCTTGTCTCCCATTGCGCAGGTGAGCAGGTCGAGGCTGCGGCCGTGGTTCAGCCGCAGCGAAATAATGGAGCCCGCCAAAGCCGGTACCAGGTCAAGGACGGCCTCCACCACGAGAGCGGTCAACGCCTCGCCCTCCTGCATGATGAGCACGCGTGCTTCGGGCCCCGCAATGCATGCCATGCCGTCGGTGAGCCTGCGCAGGTCAAGCAGCGGAACCAGTTTCCCGCGCCAGGGGAAGTGGGTGGGTTCGGGCAGGTTGTCGTCTGCGCCGGCCGGCGGGCACATGGCAATATGCTGGATGCTTTTGAGGCGCGCGGCCACGGTGCGGCCGGCCTCGATGATCAGGTATGCCTCTGGTGAGACTTTGCTGGCCAGCGCTGCGGTACGGCCCCGAACAAGCTCTACCGGGCTGGTGCGCGCAGGCTCAGGGGCCGGCGCTTGCATGGGTTGCGGGCTTGCAGCACCTATGGCGCTCATGGAAAATGCGCTGAACAGCGCGGCAGCCGACAGCAGCTGTATGGGCGGTGCTCCCGCATCGCCGGGATCGGGCGCCACTTCGGTGCCCAAGGCGGTGACGGCCGGCTGCAGGCGGCTTGACGCAAACCGCTGTACTGCCACCAGGCGGTCGACCAGAATTCCCAGGGCCGCGCTTTCCGTGCGCACCACTATCAGCCAGGCCTGCATCGGGCTATCGGCGGGCGGCAGTGCCATCCCCAATTCGTGGTGAATCCGCACGACTGGGATGTTGCGCCGGCCCCATGTAAAAGCGCCTTGCAGGCCTTTTGCCAATTGGGGCAGCTTCTGTATCGGCGGAGTTTGCAAGATGCTGCCTATGGCCTGGACCGGCAAGGCGAAGCGCAATCCCTGCAGTTCGGCCACGACATAAGTCTCGGTGCACGCATTGCCGGCGGCTTCCGTGGCGCTGCGCGCAGCGGGTGGAGCGTCGGATGCCGGCCGCTCGAGCGCTTGTTCCTGCACCCAGACCTGGGTCTGTTGCATCAGATGCGCGGTATCCAGCAGGGGAATCGGGTGTTCGCAGCCGTCCACTTTCAGAACGCTGTGGAACAACTCGTGCGCGGCTGTCTCATGGTGTACCCGTTGCACCGCACCATCTCCAACGACCGCGATACCGACCGTGCGTTCGATGGCGATTGCGGTCATTCGGCCGCAGTGTTGCAGTATCAGCACCTGGGCATGGATGGCCGCCTCGCCTGCCTGCCGCAGGCTGCCCCAGCAAGCGAGATCGACCACGGGCACCACCTTGCCCTGATGATGCAACACGCCCACGAGTGGTCGTTCGCTGCGCGGCAAATGGCCGGCCGCTCCATTGAACGGCATCGCCTGGCTGACTTCGCCCACCGATACGGCCAATGTGACGCCAGCCATGCGCACCATTGCATAGCGGTTGTGACTGGTTGGTGAACGAGATGGATGCATTGTCCAGTCCTAACCCCGGCTCGACGCGCCATGCAATTCGGACAGCAGGCGCGCGGCGCTGTGCGTGGCTTCGGCTTGCTGGGCGCAGGCCTTGTGGATGTCCGTCATCGCTCCGCACGAGTTGCCCACGGCACGCGTGATTTTCGAGAATACATCTTCGACCTGTTCCGAGAGGCGGCTGCCTTCTTCGATACGCGCCATGGTCTCGGTCATCAATTGGCTGATGCCCTTGGTCGCGGCGGCAGACTTTTCCGCCAGTTTGCGGACCTCGTCGGCGACTACCGAAAATCCCAGTCCATGTTCCCCAGCGCGCGCGGCTTCAATGGCGGCGTTGAACGCCAGCAGGTTGGTCTGGCTGGCGATGTCGCGGATGCTGTCCACAATTTCGTTGACACTGCGGGACGCATTCTGGATCTGCCGTGTCGCTTCGCGCGAGCGCTCGAGCAGCGCCGCGCCGCCGCAAGCTTGCTCCTGTGCCGACAGCACCAGCGCAAGCGACTGCTGGGAGCTTTTGGTGATGCCATTGGTGGAGCCCGAGAGCTGCTCCAGCACGGCGGATATCGCCGGGACTTTCTCGCGTATCGTCTGATCCCTATGCACCTGTTCGGTGACGTCCATGGCGAATTTCACCACCTTGTAAGGATTGCCGTTGGCGTCCGTGATGGCGTTGTAGGTGGCCTGTATCCAGACCTCGGCGCCATGCTTGCCCAGCCGCATGTAACGGCCGCTCTGGAACCGGCCTTGCGACAGATCCGCCCAGAAGTTGCGGTATTCGGCGGATTTGACCAACTCCGGGGTGCAGAACATGCTGTGGTGCCGCCCCTGGATTTCCGGCAAGGTGTAGCCCAGCGCGCGCAGAAAGTTGGCGTTGGCGTCGATGACGTTGCCCTGCATGTCGAACTCTATGGCTGCCTGCGAACGCGACAGGGCATCGAGCTTGCCCTTGAATTCGCTGTTGCGCATTTTTTCCGCAGTGATGTCCGTGGCGAACTTGACCACGCTTTCAGGCCGTCCCTGGGCGTTGAGCACGGGGTTGTAGGACGCCTGTATCCAGATCTCTTTTCCCTGCTTGTCCAGGCGCCGATATTCCCCGGCATCGAATTCGCCCTTTCCCAGCCGTTCCCAGAAAAAAGCATATTCGCGTGATGCTGCGAACTCCGGCGTGCAGAACATGCGATGGTGCTGGTTCTGTACTTCCTGCAGCGAATACCCGAAGGTGTGCAGAAAATTGTCATTGGCATGCAGGACTCGGCCGTCGAGCGAGAACTCGATGATCGCCTGGACGCGGTTGATGGCATCGTAGAGCGCCTGGGTGCGTGGGCCCTGGTCCGGTAGCTGGAATGCGCAAGCGGCAATGGAGGTGGGGGTCATGGCAAAACCTAGGGTGAGCTTGATTGCCCAGGGAGTGCATCCCTCTGCAATCAGGCAGGAATCGAATGGCTGGACGCTGCGCGTCGAACAGCACGTCGTGCAGTTGCTGGCTGCGGTCAGAAGCTTTCCCACTCGTCGCCGGCGGCCACTGCAGTGCTGGCCCGGGGGGGCGCAGGGCGGGCAAGCGGCTTGGCCTTGACAGGCGTGGCGCCGGTGTTGCTGGCGGGCAGCGAGGCGCGCGCTGCGACGGGGCGATGCGCCGGGATCGTGGCTGGACGGGGCACAGGGGCCGGCGCATTGCGCGGGCTGGCGCTTGCGCCCAGCTTGAAGACCGCCACCGCGCTGACCAGCTCGCCGGCCTGGCTGTTCAGGCTGCTGGCGGCTGCGGCCATCTCCTCCACCAGTGCCGCGTTCTGCTGCGTGGTCTGGTCCATCTGCGTGACTGCCTCTCCGACCTGGCCCACACTTGCCGCCTGTTCGCTGCTCGCTGCGCTGATCTCGCCCATGATGTCCGTCACGCGCCGAATTGCGCCTACGACTTCGGTCATGGTCGCTCCAGCCTTGTCTGCCAGGGTGGAACCCTGCTCCACGCGTTCCACGCTGGCGGTGATCAGGCTCTTGATTTCCTTGGCGGCTTCGGCGCTGCGCCCGGCCAGGCTGCGGACCTCGCCGGCCACGACGGCAAAGCCGCGGCCTTGCTCACCGGCGCGCGCGGCTTCCACTGCTGCATTGAGCGCCAGGATGTTGGTCTGGAAAGCGATGCCGTCGATGACGCTGATGATGTCGGCGATCCTGGTGCTGCTGGCGTTGATTTCCTTCATGGTTTCCACGACCTGGCTCACGACCTGGCCGCCCTGCTCGGCCACCGTCGACGCGTTGACGGCCAGCTGATTGGCCTGCTTGGCACTGTCAGCGTTCTGGCGCACGGTCGAGCCCAACTGCTCCATCGAGGCCGCCGTCTCTTGCAGCGCCGAGGCCTGCTGCTCCGTGCGGTTGGAAAGATCGTTGTTGCCCGAGGCGATTTCCGCGCTGGCCGAAGCCACGCCTTCCGCGTTCTGGCGCACCGTGCTCACGGTGCTCACCAGGCTTTGCTGCATGCGCTGCAATGCGCCGAGCAGCTGGCCCGTCTCGTCGCGGCCCTGGCCGGCGATCTCGACATTCAGGTCGCCGTCGGCGATCCGGTCGGCCACATTGACCGCCTGCGCCAGGGGCCGGGTGATGGAGCGTATCAGCCACAGCGCCGCCAATGCCGCAAAGGACACGGCCAGTGCGGCCGTCGTCACCATGACAATGCGCGCCTGCGACTCGATCTGCATGGCCTGCTGCGCGTCTTCGCGCGCGCCCTTGCCATTGAGCTCCACGAGCTTCAAGAGGGTTGCCGAAAACTTTTCATACAGGCGCAGGGATTCACCATCGAGCAAGGCCGCCGCCTGTTCCTTGTCGTTGCTGCGCGAGAGTTCGAAGATCTTGGCGGAGAGCGCGACGTACTTTGCGCGGTCGGCGTTGTACTCGTCGTACAGCTTCCTCTCTTCAGGCGAACTGATCAGCGCTTCGTAGGACTTCTGGATCTTGTCCAGTCTTTCCTGCAGTTGGCGCATGGCCTTTTCGTGCCCGGCCATGGCCGGCGCGCCCGAAGCCATCACATGGCGCAGTTCATAGATGCGTGCATCCGATAGTCCCGTGTTGAGTTGGTTGACCTGCTCGACACTGGGCAGCCAGTTTTCGGTGATTTCGTGGGTCTGGGCGCCCATCGCCGCGAGTTGCGACCACGCTACCGCGACCACGGCCAGCAATACCGCGACCAGTATGGCGAACGTGCCCGCGAGGCGAGTGGAAATTTTGAAGTTGTTCATGGTGGGCTCGGTCAGAGGGAAAGCCAGGGCCCGCTCGATGGCGCAGGCGCTGTGAAAGTGGGGTTTTATGCGGCGACCTGTGCCAGGTCAGGCCGGCGCCGCGGTCTCAGCCCAGTCGATGCCGTCGTTGTTGAGCAAAGCCATGACGTCCATCAGGATCAGCATGCGGTCGCCCATGTGGGCTATGCCTTGCACGAACGATGGGTCCAGGCACCCTTGTGTCGCGAACTGCGGCGAGGGCTTGATCTGCTCGGCTGTGAGCGACACCACATCGGCGACGGAGTCCACTACCGCGCCCACCACCGTAGAGATGCCCATGTCCAGAATGATGACGACGGTGCATTCGTTGTAGGCCACTTCGGCGCATTGCAGCTTTATGCGCAGATCCGCGATGGGCACGATGCGCCCGCGCAGATCGATCACGCCCGTGATGAAGTCGGGCGCATGCGCCAGGCGGGTGGGCGGCTCGTAAGAACGGATTTCCTGCACGCGCAGTATGTCGATGCCGTACTGTTCGGCGCCCAGACGAAAGGCCAGGTACTCACGCGGCAAGACGGGAGTTTCTTTTGTCGCTGAGTAAGAGCGGGGGTGGGGGGCGGAGGTGGTCATGGTGCGTAAATATGTATCTTTTGCAACAATGATCACATGATAGTGATAAATATGATTTTTATCAAATATTTTTTGTATTTTTTTTCATTTGTAGATCGAAAGTGATATTTCTGCTGTTTTGGTGGTGATATCACGGACTCAGGGCGTGGGCGGCGTGCATGCCTGCAGCGCCCGACCGGACCGGGGGAACGCTTTTGCATGCGCGTTGGCGCGTGTTTCGCCACAAATAGCGCGGCGCCAGGCGCTGGCGGCGGTTGGGTGCCGCAGCCGGGCAGCTTGCGTGGCTGCCGGGGCGGAATTACGCGTTACTGCAGCTCGGCCGGGATGGTCTCGCTGAAGCCGCGCGCCGGCAAGATGATGTGGAAAACCGACCCGCCTTGCTTGACGTTCTCGGCATAGATCCGCCCGCCCAGGGCTTCCACGATCTTCTTGCAGATGGCCAGGCCCAGGCCTGTGCCGCCCGAGCCGTCCTTGGTGGTACTGGACTGCTTGAAGGCCTCGAAAATGGCGCCGAGTTCCTCCTCCGGAATGCCCGGACCGTGGTCACGCACGGCCAGCCGGATCTGGCCCCTGCTGTCCATCCTGCCGAGCAGGGTGATGGACGATGCCTGGGGAGAGAACTTGATGGCGTTGGCCAGCACGTTGCGTATGACCTGCTGGAAGCGCACCGGATCGACCTTGGCGGTGAGCGGCAGGTCGCCGAGCGCCACGTCCAGGCGCAGCTTGCGCTGGGCCAGCAGTGGATCGAGCTCGCGCAGCACCGGGTAGATGACGCCGCGCAGGTCCACTCGCTCGAGCTGGAAAGTGCCCACGGTGCTTTCCAGCTTGGCCACATCCAGCAGATCGTTGACCAGCGACAGCATGCGTTCGCCCGAGCGGTGGATGTCCTCGAACATGCCGGTCAATCGGGCGTCCGCCTTGCTGCGGAACATGCCCAATTCGGAAAATCCCATGATGGATTGCAGGGGCGTGCGCAATTCATGGCTCATGTTGGCGACGAATTCGGATTTGGAGCGTGCGGCCTCATCGGAGGCCTCCTGCGCCTGGCGTGTCAGCCGCTCCGCCGCGCGAAAGTCGCTGACATCCATCAACGTGCAGAGTATGCCCGTTGCCTGTCCGCCGGCGTCGTACACCAGGGCCTTCGTGATCCGTGTGTCGCGCCAGGTCTTGCCGCCGTGAAGCACCCGGGTTTCAAACATGGTCTGACCGCCCTCGTCCAGCAGTTGCCGGTCTGCGGATTCATGGACCGCGACTTCCTCGGCGGGAAGAAAGTCCGCCAGGCGCAGGCCTATGACCTGCGCGCGATCGCGACCTTTGTATGCTTCCCATGCGCGATTGACCATCATCAGCCGTCCCTGGATGTCCGTCATGGAGATAGGCAGGGGATTGACCTCCAGCACCAGCCCGCGGAACTCCAGCTCGTTTTGCAGTTCCTGCTGGGCCACCCAGCGTTCGGTGATGTCCACGGCGCTGCCGGCGTAGCCCATCAGCTTGCCGTTTTCCAGCAGCGGCACCATCGCCACGTCGAACAGCAGCTGGCGACCGCCGTCGAGGTGAAACATGGCTTGACAGGTGCGGACCCCGCCGGCTTCGGCGCGCGCGAAGAGATTTTCCACAGCCGACCTGTAGCTGGGCTCGACCAGCTCCTGCAGCGTGCGGCCGATGGTCTGCGATTCGCTGCCGCCGGTGAGCAAGGCCAGCCGTGCATTGACGAACGTGATGCGGCCCGCGGTGTTGGTGCGGAAGATGACTTCCTGCACACTGCGCATCAGCACCGCCAGTTCGCGCTCGCTTTGCGCAATGCGAACTTGAACCTGCCGCGCCATGCGACGCGCAGCTTCACGCGAACGCAGGCCGCGCCATGCCACGATGGAGAGCAGCAGCATCAAGGCGCAGGCCGCGAAGCCGACGTACAGATACCCCATGACATCCTGTTGCCAGCGCGCGATGGCGCTGTCCATGGACTCCTCGACCATTATCACCAGGGGTTGTGTCTTGGAGAGTCGAAACGCAACGATCTGCTCTTGTCCGCCGAAACCTTGCCCGGTGAAGACGCCATGCTGCTGAGCGGGCAGGTAAGTGCGAAACACCGGCAGATCCGCCACGTCGGCATCACGCATCGAGGGCATGCCGGACGTCGCGATGACCTTGCCGTCGTATGCGGCAATCATCGAGTGAAAGCCGATGCGGCCCACGGCCATCTGCTGCCGGTTGGCCAGCGAATCGGGGTTGAGCAGCCCGACCAGTATCAGCTGCTGTCCGTCTTGCGCCATGAACGGACGCAAAAGAGGTATGAAGGCCAGGCCCGCGGGTGTCGGACGCTGGAGATTGTCGGTGCTCAGGGCCGCAAGGCTGCGCCCTAGCGTGAGCGGGCCTACGGTATGTTTGCCGGATTGTGGCCCATACCCCAGTTTCTGCAGCGCGATATTCAGCCCTGCATCTCCTGGCGTGCTGCTGGCGATCACCCGGCCATTCGTGTCCACCAGGGCCAGGCTGCGCATGAACGGCAGGCGTCCCAGTGCATGTGTCAGAAAGGCTTCGGTGCGGGTCTTTTCCGCGCTGGATGCGGGCAGCGTGGCGAACTCGACCAGCGTGTCCAATGCGAAAAACCCGGTTTCGACGGTGCGTGTGGTCTGGTCTTCCAGCATGCGTGCCACCAGCTCTGCCTTCTCCTGGACCGAGAGAAGGGTTTCAGCCCTGTCATTGAAAGCCACCCACAGGGTCGCCACCAGAACACCGGCGGTCAGCAACATGCCCGCAACCAAGGCTTGCGTGCTTGATCTGGGACCCAGGCTTGCGGCGAAAGCGCGCAAATTGCTGCGCAATCTCTGCAGGAAAGATGCTGGCACCATGTCAACGAACGACAATTTCGGAGAGGCCGTTCCTGCTCGCCGCGGCATCCAATCTGCCGTCACGCTTGATGCGGGCGACGAAGTCATCCATCGTCTTGAGCCAGGCGTCGTCTCCCGGCTTCACGGCATAGGCATACGGCAGCACGTACACCGGCTTGGGCGGAGAAACCAGGCGCGCCCAGTCGGCGTTGTCGAGCAAGCGGCGGGTGTAGGGGTAGTCGGACAGGAACACATCGATCCGTCCGCTTTCCAATTCCTGCTCGCGCGTAGCCGGGGGCGAGATCCGGATCAGCTTGGCGTGCTTGAGGCGTTCGCTCATCACAGGTTCCATGAAGGTGCCCGCCTGCACGCCAACCAGCACGCCTGACTGGTCGATATCGGACCATTGCTTGATCACGGCATTGCTCTGGGTGGTGATGCCGTAGATGTCGCTGCTGAGGTAGGGCTGGGTGAACCGCATGTGGGCCAGGCGCTGGGGCAGCATGCCGATGGCGAACATGCCTACGTCGCAACGGTCGGTGCGCAGATCCTCGGCAATCGAGGTGAAAGAGGACTCGACGTATTCCACCTTCACCTTGAGATCCATGCCCAGTTCTGCGGACAGATCGATGTCTATGCCTTTCAATTGCTGGGTACGCGGATTCCTGAACGTGACGCCATAGTAATCGGGCCAGATGCATACGCGCACCACCTTCTTGCCCGAGACCCTGTCCTGCACCGGTCCCGCCGACGCGGCCCCGCTGCAGACCAGGCTGGCAAGGGTGCTGACGCAAGCGAATTGAATGAGGGTATGCATGGTGGTCTTCATGGTGTTTCTTTCACTCACGGTGCGTCTATCAAATCGGCAAATGAGGGGCGCAGCTTGCTGATTCTGCAGCGCAAGCCGTCCAGCATTTCGCTGTGAAGAACGAATGTGTCCACGATCACGGGATCGAATGCCTTGCCGCGTTGCTCCACGAGCATATTCAGGGCCGTGCTGGCAGTCATCGCCGGGCGATAGACGCGATCCATGGTCAAGGCATCGTAGAAATCGACGATGGCGGTGATGCGGCCCGACAAGGGGATGGCGTGGCCAGCGAGCCGGCTCGGATAGCCCGTGCCGTCGTAGCGTTCGTGGTGGGTCAGTGCAACCTCGGCCGCGAGGCGGAACACAGGAACGCTCGAATTGCCTATGATCTCGGCACCCGCGCGTGGATGCCGCTGGATGATTGCACGCTCTTCCTGCGTGAGGGGGCCGGCTTTCTTGAGCACATGGTCGGGGGTGCCGATCTTGCCGATGTCGTGCATGGGCGCGGCGCGTCGCAGCATGCGTGCAAAGTCCTGTTTGCAGCCCAGGAGAAGCGCCAGCGCCTCGGCAAGAAAGCCGATGCGCACGATATGCACGCAAGTGTCGTCGTCGCGCGCCTCCGCTGCCGAGCACAATTGCAGCAGTGTTTCATTGTGTGCCCGGGTGAGGTCCTTCAGCGCCTTGTTGCGTTCACGGTACACATGCCCGAAATCTTCGACAAAGCGGATCATCTGTTCGGCCGCGGCTTCGTCAAAGCGCATGCTTTCGCCCGGAGATCGGTAGAGCGGACCTTCAGTGGTTCTCGTCATGGGCAGCCTCCAGTCGGTAAACTGTTTCCAGCACCTGGATGGTGCTGAAAGGTTTGACGAGGTATTCATCGGCACCTGCATTCATGCCGTTTTGCCGGTCTTCTGCCTGGCCGCGTGCCGTGAGCATGATGACCTTGGTATGCCTGAGCGCCGGGTTCGCCTTGATGCAGCGGCAGACCTCCAGGCCCGACAGCGTTCCGGGCATCATGACGTCCAACAGCACCACATCGGGAGCGTGGCTGCGTGCCATCTCCAGGCCGGTATCGCCGTTGGCCGCTTCATAGATCTCGAAATCCTCAAACTCCAGGGTCATGTGCAGCAACTTGCGGATGTCGGCGTGGTCTTCGACTATGAGTACTTTTTTCATATGTTCCTGCATGGAGACAAGAAATTGTTCAAATTCACAGAATTGCTGCGTAAGCAGAAGTAAATTTATCATATCAATCATTTGATTTGCTTGCAAGTCACTGCAATACAAATCGTTTGCAAGTAAACTATCCAAGACATGAAAAATGAAACACCCTTAGACACTTCGGCTGCGTCAGACCAGCTCACCACCTTCGAAGCTGCGCGTATGCTCGGGCTGGCCGTGCGCTCCGTGCAACTAATGGTGGACCGCAACGAACTGCAGGCGTGGAAGACTCCGGGGGGCCACCGGCGCATTTCGCGTCAGTCGGTGGAGCAGTGTTTGCGCGCGCGCGCCGGCGAGGAGACGCATGCAGCCGATCCCGCGGTGCACGGGACTGTGCGCTCGGCGGTCGCGTCGGCACAGCCGCCTCACGCGGTCAAGACGGCGGTAGCTGGCGCAATGCATGTGCTGCTGATCGAGGATTCCATACACTTCCAGAACCTGGTGTCCCTGCTGGTGACGCAACACTTTCCACAGTGGCAGTTGCACATTGCGAATGATGGAATCACGGGGCTGGCCATGTACGGCCAGATCCAGCCCGATATCCTGATTGTGGACATCCTGCTGCCCGGCATCGATGGCGGCACCCTCATCACCACGCTGCGCTCGCATCCCCAGTTCGCCAAGAGCCAGTTGATCGTCGTGACCTCGCTGGATGAAGCCCAGCGCGCTCCGTATGCATTCGCATTGCAGGGCGTCAATGTCATCTACAAGCCACGGTTGGTGGCCGAACTGCCCGCGCTTCTTGCCCAGAGCCTGGAAGCGCGGCAGTCTTCTGTGCGCGAGGAGTGAACCCATGACGAAAGAGCCTGGCGCAGCGCTGGCGCGCGTGCTGCTTGTGGAGGACGATGTTTCCATCGCGCGCTTCATCGAGATGGCATTGGAAGACCAGGGGCTGGAGCTGACCGTGTGCACCGATGTGGAAAGCGCGCTCGCTGTGCTCAAGGACGGCCCGGTGCAACTGATCATTTCCGATCTGATGCTGCCCGGCTTGTCGGGCTACGATCTGCTCGATCGCTTGCATGCCGAGCCCGCGCTTGTGGCCGGCGCCAAGGTGGTGATCTTCAGCGCCGGCCTGGGCGCTGGCAAGCCCGCAGAGCTGGAAGGCCGCGGCGTGTGGCGCGTGTTGAGCAAGCCGGCATCCGTGGTCCAACTGCTCGCCTGCGTGAGCGATGCGCTTGCGCAGCGTTCTGACTCTCCTGCGAGCCAGTCCGCAGTTGCGCCGCCCGCGCCGGGCTTGGATAGTTCTGAAGACGCGGCGATCGCTGCGTATTTCGACGGTAATACGGCACTGTTCCTGGCCTATCGCGCCAAGTGCCTCGCGCAGTTTGCCAACGATCTGGCGGTGGGCGACGCCGCACTGCGGTCGGGCGATCTCCCGGCGCTGCAGCGCCTGTCGCACAGTCTGTCCACCGTGTTTTGCACCCTGGGCTGGGCCCAGGACGGCAGGACCGCAAAGGCGCTGGAATCGCGGGCCGCCGAAGGCGATGCCCAGGCCGCGGCCATGGCCTGGGGAAAACTGCGCGCCCGGCTGCTCAACGGCGGCTTGGCCTAATCTCGCGAGCGGGAAGCGGGTAGGCCTGGCTCAATCTCCGGCCTTGCCGGCGCGGCGCAAGGTTACCGCATCGAGTTGAGACAGCGAGACCTCGTTGGCCCCCAAGCGGAACAGTCGCATGGAGTTGCTGACGCTTTGCACCTGGCCATGGACCGATTGCGCCGCAGCTGCGAGCTCTTCCACCATGGCCGCATTCTGTTGCGTGATGGAGTCCATGTGGGCCACCGCCTCGTTGATCTGGGATATCCCCACCTGCTGCTCGCCTGCGGCAGTGCTGATCTCGTCGAGCAAGACGTTCACCTGGCCTATCGATTGCACGACGGCTTGCATGCGCTCGCGCGCCTGTGCGGCGCTGGTGACGCCCGCCGTAACGCGCGTGCCCGACTCGCTGATGAGTTGCTTGATGTCCTTGGCCGCGGCTGCCGTGCGCTGCGCCAGTGCGCGCACTTCGGACGCCACCACCGCAAAGCCGCGTCCCTGGTCTCCCGCCCGGGCCGCTTCCACCGCAGCGTTCAAAGCCAGGATGTTGGTCTGGAATGCCACGCCTTCTATCAACTGGATGATGTCCTCGATGCGCCTGGACGACGCGGCTATGCCTTCCATGGTGTCGGCAAGATGCTTGACCGCTGCATCGCCGTTGCGGGCGATCTCGGTGGTGTCTCGGGCCATCTGAGCGCCATGGCTCGCCGAAGTGGCGCTGTTCTGGATGGTGCCGTTGACTTCCTCCATCGAGGCTGCCGTCTGCTCCAGGCTGCTGGCCTGTGTCTCGGTGCGGGAGGATAGATCGTTGTTTCCCGAGGCGATTTCCTGCACCGCCACGTCCAGATGGCTCACTTCCTGACGTACGTCGCTCACCACCGTGCACAGGTTCACGCTCAGTTGATTCAGTGCCTGTTGCAGACGCCCCACCACGTCGGCGGCTCCGGTTTCAACGCTGCACGACAAGTCGCCCGCTGCGAGGCGGTTCGCATCCTTGACCAGGCGGTGCAGCGGCTGGACGGCGAAGGCCTGGATGAGAAATGCACTGGCCATCAGCGCCAGTGCCGCGGCGCCCAGCAGCGCGTATCCCGGAGCGCCCAGAAAATGCGCTGCGACCACGGTGGCCATGGCCGCCGCCTGTGTGAGCATCAGCTTGACAGCCAGAGAGGGCTGGACCAGGCGCCTGAGCCATCCGGCCAGCCCCTTGTGCACCACATGGCCGCCCCGCAGTCCCAGATTCGTCTTTCCTGTTTCCTGCCCGGACCTCAACTGCGCATACAACGCCTCGGCGGCGCGCACTTCTTCCCGGCTGGGAACGGTTCGCACCGACAGAAATCCCGTGATCTGGTTGCCGTTCATCATGGGAGTCGCGTTCGCCTGCACCCAATAATGGTCTCCATCCTTGCGGCGGTTCTTGACGAAGCCCGTCCACGGCAAGCCGGACTGTATCGTCTCCCACATGTCGCGGAATGCCTCCGAAGGCATGTCGGGATGGCGGACCAGATTATGGGATTGACCCAGCAACTCCTCCCGCTGGAAGCCGCTCACATGGATGAACGCATTGTTGCAATAGGTGATCCTTCCCTTGAGGTCCGTCACGGACACCAGAGTGTCATTTGCGGAAAGGGTGAACTCCTGCTGGGTGATAGGTAGGTTTTTGCGCATGTAGGCCTATGAAGTTGGAGGCGTAGCGGCGGATTCGGGGCCAGGGCCGCATGGCGAATTACATCCGAATTTCGGTGAAAATGAAACAAGTTTCTGATAATTATGTTGGGTATGATTTTTTTGAAGCCGTTGATGTCTGCAGTATTGGCGGCGCTTTTCCGCTTTTCCGAGACCATCGAATGCGCTGCGATGCCAGAAATCGCCGCCGGGCTGCTCGCAGTGCATGGGCCTGCCGGTCTCCCGATCGCGCCCATCGGGAATGAGGGATGACTTGCACTCGCGGCAGGGCCAGGTTCTGCTGCGCGATGCGTGCGTCCTAGATGGCCTGCAGCGTTTGAGGCCTCGGGGCTGCGCCCAGCGCCCAGCGCACCACTGCTGCGCTGCCCATCCATGGTTTCCCCTTAGAGAGACATTTTGGCGACAGCGGTTCGTTGCCAGGCCGGCGCACTATCGATAAGGCAAAAACGTCCCGGCATGGATTCATCAGGAAATGCACCAATGCATTGCGGATCTCATGGCGGGGATCCCTATGCAGGCACTTTCTCGGGAGCAGTAACCAGCATGATGAGCCAGCCAACCTTGAACCGGGCACCTCTGTTTTACGCCATGTCGACAGCCCTGCTGTTGAGCGCGTGCGGCGGCGGAGGTTCCGGCGACAACGCCAGCGAAAACACCACCCCCAAGTCCACCAGCATCGTCGATGGCGTTCCCGCCATCGATCCGGCAATTTCCGCGGCAGCGCAGAAGCTCGTGGCGGACAAGAACATCCAGGCCATCGTGGCGGATCTGAAAACGCCGGCCAGCGAGAAGGCGCGCTTCAACCAGCACATGGAGCTGGTGCGCATCGCTTCGCCCTCGCGCTACGAGCACCGCATGGCGGCGGAAGTGCATCGCCGCATGGTCGCCGAATGGGGTTTTGCCGCAAGCGAAGTCAAGACCCGCGCCGACGGCAATCTTCCGGGCTCGGACGTGCAGATCGTGGACGGTCTGCCGGTGTACAACGCCTGTGTCGAGATCAAGGGCAGCTACTCGAGCTCGCCCGGCGCCAAGGCATACAACGGCCAATACCCCAAGGTGCTGATCGAGTCGCACATCGACGTGGTCAATCCCGAGGTGTTGCCGCCGGCGAGCAAGCCTTTCCTGCCGATCAAGCTGCAGCCCATGACCGAAGCCGTGGTCAACACGCCCGAGGAGCTGGCCGCCATTTCGCGCGAGCTGGCTTTCGACGACCGCGGACGCATTGTGGAGGACGCCAACTACGCGGCAGCCAGCCGCTGGTTCGCGACCGAAACCGCGGCCCGCCAGGGCGGTGCGGTGCGTATGTATGTGCCCGGCTACTCCGACGCGATGGGCAATACCTCCAGCCTGTTCACCCTGGCGCAGATGTTCAAGAAATACCGGATCAAGCCCGTGTACGACGTGTGGATCTGCGGCACGGCGGGCGAAGAAGGCAAGGGCAATCTGGCCGGGATGAAGCAGCTCTATGGTTTCGACCAGGACAAGGGTACGGGTTCGAATCCGCTGAACATCGTGGCCAATTTCGGCTCCGAAGGCGGCGGTGCGATCAACTTCACGGGCAGCTATCGTTTCGAGATGAAGTTCAAGGCGCCCGCGATTGCCGGCAATGGCCCAAGTGCGGTCGAAGCCATGGCCGCAACCATTTCCAGGATTGCCGATCTGAAGACGCCTTCGGAGTTGCGCACCGATGCGGTGAAGACGACCTACACCGTGGGCCAGTCGAGCTGCGAGGCGCCGGCCGCGGGCAGCAGCGTGATACCGAGCTGTACCTTGCTGGTGGACATGCGCAGCGAGCGCACCGATACGCTCAATGAAATCCGCAGCGGCATCGAGCCCACCTTCAAGGCCGGCGTCGCGGCGGAAAACGCGCGTTACGGCAAGGCCGATGGCGCGGGCGACGCGGTCGGCCTGGAACAGGTCTGGTATGGCCTGCGTCCGGCCTTCGTCAATGGCAATACGGCCAACATCGCCTTGCAGGCCGGCTGGCAGGCGGCCAAGAGCGTGGGCGTGGACGAGGTGGCCAAGGTGCCCACAGGCTCGAGCAGCCTGAACGACAACGTGCCGGCCAACACCGGTGTGCCGACCTACAACTGGTCGCTGGCCTCGAATGTGGCCAGCGGCGGCACCCATGCCTTCTGGGAATGGGGCACCAAGGGCGATCCGGCGCGCGAGACGCAGCGCATCCAGCGCGCGCTGACCGCCGTGCTGATCGCCTCGGGCTACAACCTCGCCGACGGCGGCGTCATTGCCCCGGCGCTCGATCCCATAGGCGTGCGCACCCGCGACGTGAAGTAAGCCAGAACAAGAGGTGACACCATGAAAAAACTGATCTCTACCCTTGTCTTTTCCGCCATGGCCGCAGGCGCCGGGCTCGCGCATGCGCAAAGCTCCGTGCTGGTCGAGTTCCAGGGGCCGGGAGGCCACAGCAGCAGCAACTATGGCCGCACCAGCGCCCTGCACGCGGCAGCGCGCGCGGTGATGGCGCTGCAGAAATCGGGACTGCCTGCAGGCAGCTATGCCGTGACCGATCTGACGGGCGGCAATTCGGTCAACTCGATTGCTTCCGACGGCAAGTTCGTCGCCACGCTCAACGCCCAGTCGGGGGTGTCGGCCGGCGACTTCCTGGCCAAGGTGACCGAGTCCGCGAAGGCCGGCGCCGCGGCAGAAAACGCGTTCCGCAATGTCAAGGCCGGCGACCTGACGGCGGGCGCGCCGGCGGACATACGCTACGCGGTCAAGCCGCAATGACCGCCTGCCCGTGAGCGCGGGCGCTGCAGGCAAATGCCAGTCAGTGCGCTGCTGACTGGCATTTTTCGTGGCCGGTCTGGGCAAAAATGCGGCCGGCGCTGGCATGGGGCCGTATCGTCAAGGCATAGGGGGCCAGCGCCGACTGAGTGCATGCGCGGCGCTCAGCCGCCCAGCAGCACGGAATCTGCCGCATCCATGTCGCGCACCGCGTCGTGGAACACGCGGCGCAGCCATTCGATGCCGGGATCGCGCGTGCGATAGCGGTGCCACTGCATGGCCTGGCGCATCTCGCCCAGCGCCACCGGCACTTCGCGCACCACGATGGGCAGGTGGCGCGCCGCCTGGCGCGCAAGCCGGCTGTGGATGGTCGCAACGCGCTCGGTGCCGACCACCAGGGCGGGCGCGCAGGCAAAGCTGAAGCTGGTGACATCGATGCGGCGTTCCAGCCCATGGCGCTTGAACAGCCCGTCTTCGAGCGAACTCGCGTTGGTCGCGGGCGGCAGCGTGAGCACATGGCCGGCGGCGACGTAACGCTCCAGATTCAGATCGCCTTGCGCCAGCCGGCTGTCGCGCCACAGCACGCACTGGAAGCGCTCGCTGAACAGGTCTTCGGTCGGGTGGCTGGCCGAGCAGTATTCGCTGGGCATCACCACCATGTCGACCTCGGCGCGGTCCAGCGAACGCGTGGGCTCGAGCACCTGGGGCAGCAGCGAGAAGCGGATGTCGGGGCCTTGCGCATGGGCGCGCGCCAGCACATGTGGAATCAGCGTGGCCAGCGTGAAGTCCGAGACGAAGATGCGGAACTCGCGGTCGGATTTGGCGGGCACGAACTCGGGCTTGGCCGCGACCGAGCTGTCGATGCGCAGCAGCACGTCGCGCACCGTGTCCTTGAGCACTTCGGCGCGCGGCGTCAGCTCCATGCGCCGGCCCACCTGCACCAGCAATTCATCGTCGAAATAGTCTCTGAGCCGGGCCAGCGCATTGCTCATGGCCGACTGGCTCATGTGCAGCCGCTCGGCCGCGCGGCTGATGCTGGCTTCGATCAGCAGCACGTCGAGTGCCACCAGCAAGTTGAGATCAAGTTTGTTGAAGCGCATCGGGGTCTCCTCGGGCCGCATCGTACTGGCTGTACGCAAGTCGCGGGTTAACCCGAAAAGTATTTGCGCCGTCGATGGCAGGGATGGATTCAAACCATTTTCCAGTATGCAAGCCGCTTCCTACACTCGCCGCACTACTAGAAAAAACGCGGTTCGAGCGCACTCCAAAGTGCCCGCCGATGTCCGGCCTGCAAGGCCCCATGCAACGGAGACAAACCCTTCCATGTCCACGATTCCATCCCTTCGCCACGCCGGGGCGGCGCACACCCTGGCAGCCGCCGCGGCCGCGCTGCTGGCCAGCGGCGCGAGCCAGGCCTTCGAGTTCGATACCGGCAATCCCGACCTCAAGATCCGCTGGGACAACACGCTCAAGTACAGCAATGCGTTGCGGCTCAAGGACCGTTCGCCGGGGCTGTCGAGCACGCAGTTCGGGCCGGCGGGCGTGATCGGCGCCAACAACCTCAACCAGGACGATGGCGACAACAACTTCGGCAAGGGCCTGGTCTCCAACCGCGTCGATCTGCTCAGCGAGCTCGATGTGACCGGCCGCAACTGGGGCGGGCGCATCAGCGCCGCGGCCTGGTACGACACGGTCTACCACCGCGCCACCGACAACCCCGGCATCAGCGCCAACCACACGCCGGCCAGCGAGTTCACGTCGGACACGCGTTCGCTGATGGGCCGAAAGGCCGAAGTGCTCGACGCCTTCGTGTTCGGCAAGTTCGACCTGGCCGACAGGCCCGCGACCGTGCGCCTGGGCCGGCACACGCTGCTGTGGGGCGAGAGCCTGTTCTTCGGCGTCAACGGCATCGCGGGCGGCCAGGCGCCGCTCGATCTGATCAAGCTGTTGTCGGTGCCGAACTCGCAGTTCAAGGAAACCGTGCGCCCCACGGGCAAGCTCTCGGGCCAGGTGCAGCTGTCCAGCGATGTCGCCGTGGGCGCGTACTGGTCCTACGAGTGGCAAAAGACCCGGCTCGCGCCCGTGGGCAGCTATCTGTCGGCCAGCGACGCGATGGGCCCGGGCGCGGAGCGCATCAATGCCGGCCCCACGGGCACGTTCGTGCGCCAGGCCGATCTCGATGCGCGCGACGGCGGCCAGGGCGGGCTGCAGCTGCGCTGGCGCGTGGACGCGATCGACACCGATCTGGGCTTTTACGCCATCCGCTACCACGCGACCACGCCCAGCAACATCTGGAACACGCTCAGCGGCGCGCCGCCGGCGCTGCGCGCGAGCAGCTACCGCTGGGTCTACCACGAAGGCGTGAGCGCGTTCGGCGCGAGCTTTGCCAAGACCGTGGGCGAATGGGGCCTGGCCGGCGAGATGTCGCTGCGCCGCAATGCGCCGCTGTCCAGCAGCGGGCTGTCGGTGATTCCCGCCATAGGCGTGGGCACGCGCTACGACAACCGCGATAACCCGGGCTATGCCGTGGGCGAGACCGGACACGCGCAGTTCTCCTGGCTCGCGAGCCTGGGGCCCAGCTTCATTGCGCGTGAAGCCAGCTTTCTGGGCGAGATCGCCTGGAACCGCCGGCTCAAGGTCACGCAGAACGCGCAGCTGCTCAACCCGAACACCGACCGCGACGCCACGGCGCTGCGCATGGTCTACGCGCCGTCGTACCGCCAGGTGCTGCCCGGGCTGGACCTCACGCCCAGCGTGGGCATCGGCTATGGCTGGGGCCGTTCATCCGCCGTGGGCCCGGGCTTCGGCGTCGACAAGGGCGGCGATTTCAACATCGGCCTGGCGGGGGTCTACCTGGGCAAATGGACCGGCTCGCTGAACTACGTGCACTACCTGGGCAAGGAAGGCCCGACGCTGGACAACAACAACAACGCCCAGTTCCGCCAGTCGCTCAAGGACCGCAACTTCCTGAGCCTCTCGCTGCGCACGACTTTCTAAGAATTACCCGGAGACAGACATGAAGCATTCAACGATTGCCGCCGCCGTGCTGCTGATGGCGGCGCTGGGCGCCCAGGCCGGCGCCACGCCCGAAGAGGCCGCGAGGCTCAAGACCGAACTCACGCCGCTGGGCGCCGAGCGCGCGGGCAACAAGGACGGCTCCATTCCCGCCTGGACCGGCGGCTACACCACGGCCATGCCTGGCTTCAAGAACGGCGGGCGCCGCGGCGACCCATTCGCCGGCGACAAGCCGCAGTACGTGATCAACGCCGCCAACATGGCCCAGCATGCCGACAAGCTGACCGATGGCACGCAGGCGCTGCTGAAGAAGTATCCGACGTTTCGCATCGATGTCTACAAGACGCTGCGCACCGCGGCCGCGCCGCAATGGGTCTATGACAACACGTTCAAGAACGCGACCTCGGCCAGGCTGGACGGCGAAATCCTGCGCGACGCGTTCGGCGGCATTCCGTTTCCCATTCCCAAGACCGCCAAGGAAATCATCGCCAACCACGAGATGCACTGGCGCGGCGAAGCCTGGCAGACCGATTTCCGCGGCTATCTTGGCACGGCCAACGGTCAGAGCGTGCTGTCGGTCGAAGCCACGGGCGACTTCCAGATGCCGTACTACGCCCAGGGCCAGGAAGCGAAGTACAACGGCGAGTACTGGATGATTCGCATGCTCAACTCGGGCCCGGCGGTGCGCGCCGGCGAAGCCCTGGTGGGCCGGCAGAACGTGGACCAGGACAAGACCGCGAACTGGGTCTACCTCACGGGCCAGCGCCGCGTGCGCAAGCTGCCCAACGCCTGCTGCGACACGCCCACGCCGGCTTCCAGCGGCGTCGCGAGCTTCGACGAGGTCGACGTGCTGAGCGGGCGCACCGACCGCCACGACTGGAAGATCGTCGGCAAGCGCGAAATGCTGATTCCCTACAACAGCAACCGCATGCACCAGCCCGAGAAGGACAGCGAGCTGCTGATGGCCAATCACCTCAACCCCGACCATGTGCGCTGGGAGCTGCACCGCGTCTGGGTGCTCGAGGCCACGCTCAAGCCCGGCCAGCGCCACCAGGCCGCGCGCTCGCGCTACTACATAGACGAGGACACCTGGGTCGCGGTGCTTGCCGACCGCTGGGACGCCAAGGGCCAGCTGTGGAAGACCGTCTGGTCCCATCCGGTGGTGATGCCCGATCTGCCGGCGACCACGCCGCAGCAGCAATGGGGTTTCAACGACCTGATCAGCGGCGCCTGGTACGCCAGCGGCGTGGTCAACGAGCGCAAGCAGCACTACCGCATCGTGCCGCGCCGCGCCGACTCGCACTTCACCGCCGAAGCCATGGCCGGCGAAGGCCTGCGCTGAGGCCATGATGTTCACTTTCTTCTCCAGCGCGCCGACCTGGCGCGCGAGCGCAGCCGCGACCTTTTGCGCCGGCCTGATGGTCGGCGCCGGCGCCGCGACACCTGCGGCGCCGGTGGGCGCGGCCGCTGAACGCCCCGCAGTGATGGTGCAACGCCCGGCGGCGGCCGTGCTGCTGGGCGCGGCCAGCGCGGGCCAGCGCACGGTGGCCGTGGGCGAGCGCGGCGTGCTGATCGTCTCCGACGACGGCGGCGCGCAATGGCGCCAGGTGGCGCTGCCCACCAGCGTCACGCTCACGGCGGTGCGCTTTGCCGATGCACGCCATGGCGTGGCCGTGGGACACGGCGGCACGGTGCTGACCAGCAGCGATGGCGGCGACACCTGGACGCGCCGGCTCGACGGTCAGCGCCTGGCGCAACTCGCGCTGCAGGCCGCGCAGCGCGGCGGCGATGCCGCGGCCATGCGCGACGCTGAACGCCTTGTGGCCGAAGGCGCGGACAAGCCGTTTCTGGACGTGCTGCTCTGGGACGCCAGGCGCTATCTGGCCGTCGGCGCTTTCGGCCTGGCATTCGCCACCGACGACGGCGGCCAGAGCTGGACGCCCTGGATGGGGCGCCTGCCCAATCCCAAGGCCATGCACTTCTATGTCGCGCGCCGCAGCGGCGATACCGTGGTGCTCGCGGGCGAACAAGGCCTGCTGCTGCGCTCGGGCGACAACGGGCACAGCTTCGAGGCCCTGGCCAGCCCCTACCAGGGCAGCTGGTTCACGGCCGAGATATCGGGCCGGGAACTGCTGCTCGCCGGTCTGCGCGGCAATGTCTGGCGCAGCGTCGATGGCGGCAACGCCTGGGCGCAGATCGCCAATCCGCGTCCCGCTTCCATCACCGCTTCGCTTGCGATGGAAAGCGAAGTGCTGCTGGCCAATCAGGCCGGCCAGGTGCTGCGTCTGCAGGGCGCCGAACTCCAGGCGCTGGACCATGCGCCCCAGGCGCCGCTGGCCGGCCTGGTCGCTTCGGGCCGGCAGCTGCTGGGCCTGGGCGTAGGCGGTATCCACGCAGTGCGCGGAGGCAAACCATGATGCCGTCCTCCTCCCCTGTTCCAACGGCTGCGCGCTTCGATACGCGCTCGGGATCGGTCGTCGAGCGTCTGCTGTTCAACCACCGGCTGCTGGTGGTCGTGCTGTGCGCGCTGGTGACGCTGGTGCTGGGCTGGCAGGCCACGCGGCTGCAACTGCAGGCCAGCTTCGAGAAGACCATTCCCACGGGCCATCCCTATATCGCCAACTATCTGGCGCACCAGACCGAACTCAGCGGCCTGGGCAATGCGGTGCGCATCGCCGTCGCACGGCCGCAAGGCCCCGAGGGCGGCATCTACGACGCCGCCTACCTCGACACGCTGCGCCGCCTGACCGATGCGGTCTTCCTGCTGCCTGGCGTGGACCGCGTGGCAATGAAATCGCTGTGGACGCCGACCACGCGCTGGTTCGGCGTCACGGAAGACGGCCTCGAAGGCGGTCCGGTGATACCCGACGGTTTCGACGGCGGCCAGGCCAGCCTGCAGCAGCTCGCAGCCAACGTTGCGCGTTCGGGCGAGATCGGCCAGCTGGTGGCGCGCGACGCGCGCTCCTCGGTGATCTTCGTGCCGTTGCTGGCCAAGGACGCCGAGGGCAAGGCCATCGACTATGCGCGGCTGTCGGAGCAGCTCGAGGCGCTGCGCAGCCAGTTCGAGCGCGAGGGCGTGACCATTCACATCACGGGCTTTGCCAAGCTGGTGGGCGACCTGATCGACGGCGTGCGCGCGGTGCTGCTGTTCTTCGCGCTGGCCGTGGCCATCGCCACGGCCATGGTCTACTGGTACACCCGCTGCCTGCGCTCCACGCTGCTGGTGGTGCTGGCCTCGCTGATCGCGGTGGTCTGGCAGCTGGGCCTGCTGCCGCTGCTGGGCTTCGTGCTCGACCCGTATTCCATCCTGGTGCCGTTCCTGGTGTTTGCCATAGGCATGAGCCATGGCGCGCAGAAGATGAACGGCATCATGCAGGACATAGGCCGCGGCGCCGACAAGCTCGTGGCCGCGCGCTTTACCTTCCGCCGGCTGTTCCTCGCCGGCCTCACGGCGCTGGTTGCCGACGCCGTGGGCTTTGCGGTGCTGCTGGTGATCGACATCCAGGCGATCCGCGAACTCGCGATCGCCGCGTCGCTGGGCGTGGGCGTGCTGATCTTCACCAATCTGATCCTGCTGCCCATTTTGCTGAGCTATACGGGGGTCAGCGCGCGCGCCGCGGCACGCAGTCTGCGCGCCGAAGAAGGCGCTGCCGCGGGCGGCCGGCTGTGGGCGCTGCTCACGCGCTTCACCGAGAGGCGCTGGGCCGCGGCGGCCGTGACCGCAGGCCTGGTGCTGGGCGTGGCGGGATTTGCTGCCAGCACCCAGCTCAAGATCGGCGATCTCGACCCGGGAGCGCCCGAGCTGCGCGAAGGCAGCCGCTACAACCGCGATGTCGCCTATCTCAACGCGGCCTATGGCGCGTCCAGCGACATGCTCGCGGTGATGGTGCGCACTCCGCCGGGCCAGTGCGCGAACTACGAGACGCTCAACAAGGTGGACGCGCTCGAGTGGCAGCTGCGCCAGCTCGACGGCGTCGAGTCGACCAACACCCTGGCGCTGCTCAACCGGCGCGTGCTGGCGGGCCTCAACGAGGGCAATCCCAAGTGGTACGAGTTCGTCCCCAACCAGGACATGCTCAACACCGCCACGGCCAGCGCGCCGCGCGGCCTCTACAACGACGCCTGCTCGCTGCTCACGGTCTATGCCTACCTGCGCGACCACAAGGCCGACACGCTGGCGCGCGTGGTGGCCCATGTCGAGGCCTTTGCCCGCGAGAACAACGGCCCGCAGTCCGAGTTCCTGCTGGCCGCGGGCTCGGCCGGCATCGAGGCCGCGACCAATATCGTGGTGCGCGACGCCTGGCGGCAGATGCTGTTGCTGGTCTACGGCGCCGTGGTGCTGCTGTGCCTGGTCACGTTCCGTTCCTGGCGCGCGGTGGTGGTCGCGGTGCTGCCGTTGGTCATCACTTCGCTGCTGGCCGAAGCGCTGATGGTCGCTCTGGGCATGGGCGTCAAGGTCGCGACGCTGCCCGTGATCGCGCTGGGCGTGGGCATAGGCGTGGACTACGCGCTCTACATCCTGTCGGTCACGCTGGCCGAGCTGCGCCGCGGCCAGAGCCTGGCTGCGGCCTACCACCGCGCGCTGCTGTTCACCGGCAAGGTGGTGATGCTGACCGGCGTGACGCTGGCTGTGGGCGTGATCACCTGGGTCGCCAGCCCGATCAAGTTCCAGGCCGACATGGGCCTGCTGCTGGCTTTCATGTTCCTCTGGAACATGGTCGGCGCGCTGGTGCTGCTGCCCGCGCTCGCGCATTTCCTTCTCAAGCCGGCCTTGCTGCCGGTGTCCCGGCCGGCAGCGATGCCGGCACCTCTTCTCACTCCCAACTATTGAACATGTTCAAGTACTTCCCCACCAACTACGTCTGGAATCTGTCGGTCAATCTGGCCATCGAGATGGGCGCGCGCATAGGCGAGATCGAAGAAATGTGCGCGCCGCTGCAGGAGGCCGCGAAGGCGCCCGACGCCGCGGGCACGCAGGCCTTTCGCGCCACCTGGGCGGCCATGGCCGACAAGCTGTGCGAGCTCGCCGCGGAAGACGAGGCGCGCGGGCGCCTGCTGTCCGCAGGCGAGAAATACGGCCGCGCAGCGGCCTACTACATCACCTGCGAGCGGCTGCAGGCGCATGGCGCGCCGGGCCGGCTGGCACTGTACGAACGCTGTCTCGAGGTGTTCGCCAAGGGGGTGCGCCTGGCAGGCGACAACTGCGAGCGCGTGGAGATTCCCTATGAAGGCAAGGTGCTGTCGGCACTCTATGTGCGCGCCCTGGGCGTGGACGGCCGACCGGCGCAGGGCCCGGCCCCGCTGCTGGTGCAGATCAACGGCCTGGATTCGACCAAGGAGATGAAGTACCGCGTGGGCTTGTGCGCGTGGCTGGCGCGCCGCGGCGTGTCCTCGCTGATCGTCGACCAGCCCGGCACGGGCGAGGCCTTGCGCCTGCATGGGCTCACGGCGCGCTACGACACCGAGCACTGGGCCAGCCGCGTGGTGGACTGGCTCGAGACGCGCGCCGATGTGGACCCCAAGCGCATAGGCATGGAAGGCGTGTCGCTGGGCGGCTACTACTGTCCGCGCGCCGTCGCCATGGAGCCGCGCTTTGCCTGCGGCGTGGCCTGGGGCGCGAACCACGACTGGCGCGACGTGCAAAAGCGCCGGCTCGAGAAGGAAGGCAGCTTTCCCGTGCCGCACTACTGGAGCCATGTGCAGTGGGTCTGGGGCGCCAAGGACATCGATGACTTCATGCGCATTGCCGAGGATGTGCACCTGGACGGCGTGGTCGAGAAGATCCGCGTGCCTTTCCTGGTCACGCATGGCGAGCGGGATTCGCAGATTCCGCTCAAGTGGGCGCATCGCACCTACGACCAGCTGGTCAACAGCCCCAAGCGCGAACTCAAGATCTTCACCGACCGCGAAGGCGGGGTGCAGCACGCGAGCTTCGACAACAGCATCAACGCCGGCCAGTACATCGCGGACTGGGTCGCCGAAACCCTGCAGGGCCGCACGGCCTGAAAGCGCATTCCATGAATATCCTCGGACCCGATGCACTGGTATTTGGCGTCGACGACCTGCCGGCCTGCCGGCAATACCTGACCGACTACGGCCTGCGCGACGCAGGCAATGACTTCTTCGAGGCGCTCGACGGCACGGGCATAGTGCTGCGCGCCAAGGACGACGCCACGCTGGCGCCCGCCATGGGCACGGCCAGCATGCTGCGCGAGACCGTCTATGGCGTCGCCGACGCGGCCACGCTCGACGCGATCGAGGCCGAGCTGCGGCGCGACCGCGAAGTGCGCCGCGACGGCGGCGTGCTGCGCTGCGTGGACGACCTGGGTTTTGCGCTGGCCTTCCAGGTCAGTGTGCGCCGGCCCCTGGCGCTGGCCGCCGAGGCGATCAATGCGCCCGGCGCCGCGCCGCAGCGCGCGCCCAATGTCACGGCCGTCGACGACCGCCTGCCCGCGCTGCCGCGCTCGCTGTCGCATGTGGTGTATTTCGTTCCCGACGCCGCCAAGGCCGAAGCGTTCTACACGCGGCTGGGCTTTGTCTGCACCGACCGCTTCCTCGGCGTGGGCCCGTTCCTGCGGCCCGCGGGAACGCAGGAACACCATACGCTGTTCATGATCCAGACGCCGCCGTTCATGAAAGGCTGCGAGCATTTCACCTTCCATATGGGCGGCCCGACCGAGCTGCTGCTCGCTGGCACGCGCTTTGTCGACAAGGGCTACCAGAGCTTCTGGGGGCCGGGGCGCCATCGCTTCGGCAGCAACTGGTTCTGGTACTTCAACTCGCCGCTGGGCTGCCATGTGGAGTACGACGCCGACATGGACCGGCATGACGAGCACTGGTCGGCACGCGAGGCGCCCATGGGCGCCGATGCCTCGCAGCTGTTCCTGTTCCAGCACCGCGAGAAGTGGGCGCCCAGCGGTCCCCCTCCCGGTGCCAAGCCTGCGCACTGAAGCGGAGCCCGCGATGCGGCTTTGCCATCTTGATGAACTACCCGAGGGCGGCGCGCGCGGCTTCGACACCGAAAGCGCAGGCCAGGCCACGGTGTTCGTGCTGCGGCGCGGCAGCGCGCTGCGCGCCTGGCGCGACGCCTGCCCGCACCTCGGCACACCCTTGCCCTGGCGGCGCGACGCCTATCTGGACGCGTCCGGCAGGCATATCGTCTGCGCCGCGCATGGCGCGCTGTTCGACCCGCTGACGGGTGTCTGCAGCCTGGGACCTTGCCTCGGCGATGCACTGACACCCGTGGCGATCGAAGTGCATCCCGACGGCAGCCTGCACCTGGTGCCCTGAAAACAATAACTGGAGACAAACCATGACAAGCCAACGCATTCTCATCATCGGCGGCGGATTTTCCGGCATGTCGGCCGCCATCGAACTGCGCAGGCAGGGCCATGCGGTCGATCTCGTCGAGATCGACGCCGGCTGGCGCAACTACGGCGCGGGCATCAGCCTGGGCGGAGCGACGCTGCGCGCTTTCCGCCAGCTGGGCATTCTCGACGCCTTTCTTGCACAAGGCCATGCGGCCGACGGCGTGCGGCTGTGCCTGCCGCACGGCCCCCAGGTCGCCGAGCTGCCGACGCCGCGCATTGCGGGTGACGATGTGCCCGGCGGCGCGGGAATACTGCGCCCGGTGCTGGCGCGCATTCTCGCCGACGCGACGCGCGCCAGCGGCGCCGACATCCGCCTGGGCTGCACGTTCACGCGCTTCGTGCAGGACGCAGATGGCGTGGACGTGGAGTTCACCGACGGCCAATGCCGCCGCTACGACATGGTGATTGGCGCAGACGGCCTGTATTCCAAGGTGCGCGCAGCGCTGCTGCCGCAGGCGCCCCAGCCGGTGTACAGCGGCCAGGCGGTCTGGCGCGCGGTGCTGCCGCGCCTGCCTGGAATCGACACCGCGACCATGTGGATGGGCCCGAACATCAAGCCCGGCGTCAACCCGGTCTCCAAGACCGAGATGTACCTGTTCGTCACCGAGCCGCGGCCCACCAACGACCATGTCGATCCCGCGAGCTTCGTCGATCGGCTGCGCGGCCTGCTCGAAGGCTTTGCCGCGCCGGCGCTGCAGGAGGTACGCGCGCAGATAGGCGCGCAGTCGCAGATCGTGTTCCGCCCGCTCGAAGGCCTGCTCGTGCCCCGGCCCTGGTCTCAGGGACGCATCGTGCTGATAGGCGACACCGTGCACGCGACCACGCCGCATCTGGCGTCGGGCGCCTGTATCGGCGTCGAAGACGCGCTGGTGTTGGCCGAGGAACTGGCGCGCGCTGCGCAGGGCGTGCCCGCGGCGCTGGCCGCGTTCGAGGCCCGGCGCTGGGAGCGTTGCCGCATGGTGGTCGAGAACTCGTTGCGCCTGGGCGAGATCGAGATCGCGGGCGGGGACAAGGACGAGCACGCGCACATCATGCGCAGCTCGCTGATGGCCTTGGCCGAACCCATCTGAGGTGGCGCCCATGATCACCACGGACTCCAGGCGCGGGCGCAGCGCGCTGATGATAGGCCACTGCGCCGGCATGGTCGACCTCGTGGCCTTGCCGGTCTGGGTCGGCACGCTGGTCGCGCAGTACCGCTTCGATGCGCAGCAGGCGGGCATGCTGGCCTCGCTGTTTCTCGGCGGCGCGGTGCTGGCCAGCATCGCGCTGGCTTCACGTTTTGACCGGCTCAACGGGCGCCTGGTGGCAACGCTGGGCTTTGGCCTGGCGGCGCTGGGCTTCGGCGTCGCGGCCGGCGCAAGCGACTTCGCTACACTGGCGGTGCTGCACGCGCTCAGCGGCATGGCCTCGGGCGCGGCGCTCAGCGCCACGCACGGCACCATAGCGCGCAGCGGCCGTCCGCACCGGCTGTTCGCCATCGTGGGCATGGCGCTGGCGGTGTTCGGCATCGCCTTCATGGGCGCGACGCCGCCGCTGGTGGCGCAGCTCGGCGGCCCGGTGCTGTTCCAGGTGTTCGGCGGCGTGATGGTGGTGGCGGCGCTGGCTGCTGCCTTGGCTTTCCCGGTGGCCGATGCCGTGCGCACGCCCGTCCAGGCGCAGGGGCGCGCGCCGCTGCCGGCCGTCGTCTGGTGCGGTATCGTGGGGATTGCCTGCATGGGCCTGGTGCAGGCCATGACGTTCAGCTTTCTCGAGCGCGTGGGCAGCGACCGCGGCTTTGGCGCGGCGGCCGTGACCGGCGTGCTGGTCGCGCTGGGCATAGTCAACTTCGCTCCGCCCGCGCTGGCCGCGCTGCTCGAAAAGCGCCTGGACGCGCGCCGCGTGCTGCTCGGCGGCGCCGCGCTGCAGGCGCTGCTGGTCTGCGTGATCATGCTGTCGACGCAGTTCATCGCCTATGCGCTCGCCGCTTCGGTGTTCGCTGCGGTGATGATCTTCACGCACACGTTTGCCTTCGGCCTGCTCGCCCGCCTGGACCCTAGCGGCCGCGCGCTCGCCGCGACGCCGGCAATGCTGATGACCGGCGCGGCCATAGGCCCGGTGCTGGGCGGAACGCTGGTCAAGTCATTCGGCTATGGCAGCCTGGCGATCGCCGCCACGGCCATCGCCGTTGTCGCGCTGCTGTGCTTTTCGCGATTGCCCGCCACGGGGGCTACGCCGCGGCAGCGGGCTCTGGCTTGAGTCGGAGCGGAATCCGCCGCGTTTGGCTTGGCTCGCCAAACTGCGGTCAGCGACGCATCCAGGGTGAGCTCAGGGCTGAGGGTTGCCTTTGATAACCAACCTTCACCTGGCTTTCTCGAAGAGGCGAATGCGATCTGCTATTTGGGACGATACATGCGGAACTTCTGCGCTTCGCCGATCGAGAAATAGTCCGCCGGGCCGCCCGCGCGCAGAATCGCGCCGGCATTGGCCGTGTCGAACACACCGTCCTTGAGCAGCCGATGATCGATGTAGACCTTGACCACCTCCCCAAGCACCAGCCAGGACGGAACCAGCTCATGGCTGGCGGTGCGCAACTGGTGGATGTCGGTCAACCGGCATTCGAAGGTCACCGGGCTCTGCGCGACTCTGGGCACCCGTATCAACTCGGAATCCACGGCTTCCAGACCTGCCAGCTCGAACTCATCCACCTCCGGCGGGACGGCGGCACAGGTCTGGTTCATGGCATCTGCCAGTTCACGCGTGGCCAGGTTCCACGCGAACTCGCCGGTCTCCTGGATATTGCGCACCGTGTCCTTCCAACCGATGCTGGAGAAGCCGATGATGGGCGGGACGTAGTTGAAGGCGTTGAAGAAGCTGTAGGGAGCCAGATTGACCCGACCGCTCGCGCTCCTGCTCGAAATCCACCCTAT
>Ga0308165_1000176_pt1 | contig 156037 bp, 142 predicted proteins | sample PhyWR2_FD_201032 | JGI IMG/M metagenome (GOLD analysis project Ga0308165, IMG submission 201032) | Phyllosphere microbial communities from UC Gill Tract Community Farm, Albany, California, United States - DLSLW.R2 | ecosystem: Host-associated > Plants > Phyllosphere > Unclassified | place...
TCGTCGGGCCGCTCTCGCGCCGCTTTGGTGATTTGGGCACGTTGATGATCGGCGTTGGCTTTGACATGCTGGCTTATATGCTGATGGCCTTCGCCAACCAGAGCTGGATGGGCTACGCGGTAGCGCCGCTGTTTGCATTGGGCGGCGTTGCCATGCCGGCGCTGCAATCCCTGGTAACCAGCCGCGTGAACGATGATCAGCAGGGCCAGTTGCAGGGCGTGCTCGCCAGCCTCATGAGCTTGGCGGGTATAATAGGGCCGGTGCTGACCACTGCAGTGTTCTTTTCCACCAAAAGCATCTGGATCGGGACGATCTGGCTGGTGGGTGCCGGACTTTATCTTCTCGCCTTGCCGCTGTTTTCAACGGTGAAAACCCCGAAGGCTGTGGTGGCTTAAAGATTCCGGACGTCATGCGCCTCGTGTTTATCTTCGCCGCCGATTTGATGTCAGCAGCGCTGGTCATCGCTTCGAATCAAACAGGCACGAGCGTTGAGCTGGAAATCAGAACGCCAGTTCAACGGCATCTCCAAGCGACGCTTTTCGGCCTATCACGATTGCGAGCGCATATTGGCTATGGCTGGAAGGTCATGAAGGATCATGGCTGCCGCGCCGAAAGCCACGGTATCCGCAGCAGAGACTTCGGGCAAAAGAATTGCCGAGGCGAGCCGCAAAGCCGGTCTGGAAATCATGATCTATTATGGTGGCGATGACATTGCCGTTCATCGCGAAATCGCAGCGAGTGATGTAGACTACATCAACCTTGACCGCCCGGACCTGTTCGCCGCGGTCCGACACGGGATGGCGGAACTATTGCTTGCAAGCAATTCATCTTCCACTTGCTGAACGTCAAGATGCTTCCAGATTTGGGGATATATGACACATATTGACGCCGATAACCCGATCGTCGCCATCACATCGGCGAGCGGGTAAGACGCAGGTTCCACCTGGTCATACTATTCGCGTGATTGTCGCCCTTGGGAAAACAGAATAGATGCCGTCGGTCGAGGGCGGGTAATGTCCGCGCCGTCCATTTTGACCAGGCATAAGCGGTGAATGCCTCGAAGCTCTCGCCGGAAAAGCCGCCATATGAAACGCACGGCGCTGGGGTTCAATTCGGCGTTCGAGCAATTTCGCCTGGAAATTGTGAAGCATTGCGTCGGCGAAGAGCGCCACCTCGCCTAGACAAGGTGGCGCTTCATTCGTGCTGAAACGAGTCGTCGACCTGTTCGCCTGCGCTACGAACCGATGCATGTGCATTCCAGGCCTGATACGCGACCCGCGCTTCAAAAAAGCGGTCGAACGCGCATCCTCGCTGTTGGGAGCTTCGTCCATTGCCGTTAGAGCAACTCCCGGTCCAGCGAGCAGGGATACCCTCACTTGGCCTTTCGGTTCGAATGCCGGCGGTGGCGGCCCAGGTGCAGCGTAGTGCTCACGCGCCATCGTGCGTTGGGCCGCGGCGCTGCCATCAAAGGAGAGTGACGTTCTCGGCTTTCGATTTACCGGTCTTGCGGTCTTGTCCCAACTCGTAGCTCACCTTCTGACCATCCTGAAGAGAGCCGCCGAAACCGACTGCCGAGATGTGAACGAATACGTCAGGACCGCCATTGTCAGGGGTAATGAAGCCAAAGCCCTTGTCCTGAGCGAAGAATTTTACAGTGCCAGTTGCCATCTTGTCCTCGTTGATTGCTGAGTGCACCTCAACGCAATACCGATCATTGATCGGTACGGCAAGGATTTCGGTGACAAGCAAATCCATCGGTTCGGATGAATTCTATCTAACTATATGTTTTGCAATAATTTTTAATGATAAAGATCCTTCATATTCTCGGCCGCGTCACGTGGCAAACCAGCTCATTCGCCACGTTCCACCTAGTTATTTCTCACTTAGCGTGGCCGGCGAGCAGCCGATCTGTGCCGTAACTGATGGAACAGCAGCCCGCCGCGAGGGATGTTCTGCCTCGATATCCAGCACCATAGGAATAGAACGTTGTCTCACTCATGTCGGCTCCGCGTTCTCAAAAATAGGAGCCGCAAACCAGCCATTTCGATTACAGGAAAGTGGTGATCCAGCACGGGCGATGACGGGTGCCGCACCTGTGCCTGTTCCGCCCCCCATGCCCGCCGTCACGAAACACATATGCATTCCGTCGAGGTGGTCCATGATCTCGTCAATCGATTCGTCGGCTGCCGCCTGTCCAATATCAGCCAATGATCCGGCACCAAGCCCCTACGTGACCGTCGGGCCAAGCTGGACAAGCCGTGGCGCTTTCGACATCGACAATGCCTGGGCATCGGTGTTCGCAACGATAAACTCTGCGCCCTCAAGACGTGGTCATATTGTTGACCGCATCGCCGCCACCACCGCCGACGCCGATGACGGCAATTCTGGACTTGAGGAGCGTTATGCTGGGCGTCGTTGTGACCATTGTTGGTTTCATGGAAGCCGATCTCCTAGCAAAGGCATGATTTCATGCGGTTGTGAATGTGGTGACGGGCATCAGCGCACGGAGGATATCCCGCTATTGCTTGCCTTTGGCCAACGTCGGAAAAGAACGCTGGCATTGACGCCGCCAAAACCGAAGCCGTTGGATATGGCATATTCGGCATCCAGGGGTCGTGCCTGGTTTGCAACAAAATCGATCCCGTCCGATTCCGAATCCGGCGCGTTCAGGTTCAGTGTCGGAGGGGCGATCCGATTTTTGAGCGCTAGAATCGTGAAGATGGCTTCCAGCCCGCCGGCCGCGCCAAGCAGGTGCCCCGTCGCCGACTTGGTCCCACTGACAGCAACCGACTTTCGTTGCCCAAACACACTCTTGATGGCCCTGATTTCTCCGAGGTCCCCGACCGGCGTCGATGTCGCATGCGCGTTCAGATGACCAATCTCATGAGGGGCGATGCCCGCTTGCGCGATGGCGATCTCCATCGCCCTGCGCGCGCCGCTGCCGTCCTCAGGGCCTGAGGTGATATGGTGGGCGTCGGCTGTCGTGCCGTATCCAACGAGTTCGGCAATCGGGGTGGCGCCGCGGGCGAGAGCGTGGCTGAGTGCCTCGATGACGAGTACGCCCGCGCCTTCACCCATGACGAAACCGTCACGCGCGGTATCGAAGGGACGCGACGCCTTGGTCGGCGTCTCGTTGAAACCGGTGGAAAGCGACCTTGCCGCCGCGAAGCCGCCGAGGCTGACGATGTTCATGCAAGCTTCCGCTCCACCGCAAACCGCAATGTCGGCTTCATTGGACCGAATAAGCCGTGCAGCGTCGCCGATCGCCTGAACGCCGGCGGCACATGCCGTTACGGGTGCTCCCAGCGGACCTTTGAAACCGTGGTGGATCGAGACTTGCCCGGCTGCGAGATTGACGAGGAACGACGGTATCGTGAAGGGAGAGAGGCGGCGTACACCGCGTTGATCAACGGTTCGCACGGCTTCTGTGATTGCAGGGAAACCGCCGATGCCGGATGCGATGATTGTCGCGGTTCTCAATCTGTCTTCATTCGAGACCGGCTTCCAATTTGCCTGCGCGAGCGCTTCTTCCGCCGCCGCCAGCGCAAAGATGATGAAGCGGTCGACCTTGCGCTGATCCTTTGGCGCAATGATCCTGTCCGGATCGAATCCTCCTTCGGCGTCTTCGGCGAGAGAAGGGACAACGCCTCCCACTTTCGCCGGAAGATCTCCGACGACATCGTCGGTCAGTCGCCGGATCCCGCTTTGGCCAGCAAGGAGCCGCGACCATGAGATATCCACATTCGCACCAAGAGGGCTGACGGCTCCCATTCCTGTTACAACGATACGACGCATCTGTTTCCACCTGTCTTCACGATAAAATAGGCATGCCTTCGGCGTCCCGACCGAGAACAGGGTCAGGATCATTTCTCTAGACATGCAGTTTAAGCAGAGCCTAGGACGCTCTCACCTCCCAGGGTGGTCGGACCGGGCCGTCGCCTTCAGTCATCACCATCACTGCGCGCTATACGCTTGACTTCGCCAGCGGCCGCATCGAGGACGCTTTCCGACAGGCGTTCGTCTTCGATGATGCGGGAGAGCGTGACAGCCCCCACCATCATCGACAGGATCGCCATTGCCTTTTCGCTGGGGTCGGAGCTGTCGGCGTGACCCATGAGTTCATCCAGCACCTCAAAATGGTCACGGATACCGTCCTCGAACGGACGTCGGACTTCCGCGCTCTGCCGAGTGGCATCCGACCCCAAAGCGACAAGAGGGCAACCTTCGGCTTTCTCTCCTCTGTGATCCTTGGAAAGATAGAACGCCATAATTGCTTCCAGCGGATCTGAGGTGTCTGCGGCCGCGTCTGACCATCTTCTTGTGGCGCTTTCGAGCGCGCGCCGGGATGCAAGGGCGGCAAGGTCGTCCTTCGAGGCGAATTGTTTGTAGAATCCCCCCTGCGTAAGGCCGGCGCCCTTCATCAGATCCTTCAGCCCTATCCCGTCGAACCCATGCTCTCGAAACAGCCGGCTTGCAACGGTGATGACCCTTTCTCGATTTTCCTCGGCCTGTGCGCGGCTCACTCTCATGTGGACCTCCAATTAGATTTCACTTGACATCTATATATGCTTTAGATTTAGGATGCAATCTAAGAATTACGCTATCGCTGTCGAGAAGGCCAGTCCCATGAAACGAAAAATCCTCCTGTCAACTGTGGCTGTGGCTGCTCTCTTCGGGGTAGGGGCTGCTATTTTCCTGCTCCCGTCGACAAGCAAGGATGCGGAGGCCGCGGATCCCCGCAGCCTCGCTCCGCTCGTCAGCGTAACCAAGGTCAAGACCCCGGACACGGCAAGCCGAAGCTTCACCGGCACGGTGGCCGCCCGGGTCCAAAGCGATCTCGGCTTTCGGGTTCCCGGAAAGATTGTCGAACGGTTGGTCGGCCTTGGTGAGGAAGTAAAGGCCGGGCAGCCCTTGATGCGGATCGACGAGACAGATCTTCGACTTGCCCTGACGGCCAAACGGAATGCCGTGGTAGCGGCGCAGGCAACCTTTGTCCAAGCGCAAGCAGACGAGAAGCGCTTTGCGGTCCTCGTCAAATCCAACGCCGCGTCCACCCAGCAGTATGAAAGGTCAAAGGCCACACTGGATACGGCGACAGCGCAACTCGCCGCAGCCAGGGCTGATGCGACAGTGGCTGAAAACGAGGCGGCCTATGCTCTGCTTGTCGCAGATGCGGATGGCACGATCGTCGAAACACTCGCCGAACCGGGCCAGGTGGTCTCAGCGGGGCAGCCGGTCATCCGGCTGGCGAAGGCAGGACCGCGCGAAGCGCTGGTCTGGCTGCCGGAAAATCTGCGGCCCGAGATTGGCGCTGTGGCGCAGGCCGCTGTCTATGGTCGTAACAGGCAAGAAAAAGCGGCGCTCCGCCAGATATCCGATGCCGCTGATCCGCAGACACGGACCTATGAGACGCGCTGGGTGTTGCAGGGCGCTGCCGCGACCGCGCCACTGGGGGCGACGGTTACGATCAGCGTCCAAAACAAGGACGCGCTGAGCCACGCCGAGGTCCCCGTTGGCGCCCTTCTGGATAACGGCGATCGCACGGGCGTGTGGGTCGTCGACGAGCAATCCTCAAGCGTTCATTTCCAGGCAGTGAAAGTAGAGCGGATTGGCGAGGATAAGGCCATTGTTTCGAACCTGAGGGCAGGGGAGACAGTCGTCGCGCTCGGAGCGCATCTGCTTCAGGATGGTGCGAGCGTTCGCATCGGCGTGGAAAAAGCAGAGGCGGCAAACTGATGAGCTTCAACCTATCTGCGCTCGCCGTTCGTGAGCGGGCAATCACCCTGTTCTTCATCGTCCTGCTGGCAGCCGCCGGCGCTTATGCATTCATCAAACTTGGCCGCGCCGAAGACCCATCATTTACCATCAAGACACTGACCGTTACATCCGTCTGGCCCGGCGCGACCGCGCGTGAGATGCAGGACCTTGTCGCGGAACCGCTCGAAAAGCGCATTCAGGAACTGACCTGGTACGATCGCGTCGAGACGACCACGCGACCCGGTTACGCTTTCCTGACCGTGACGCTCCGGGATGATACGCCGGCATCGGCCGTTGAAGGGGAATTTTACCAGGCTCGCAAGAAACTTGGAGACGAAGCCCGCAATCTTCCTCCGGGGGTGATCGGTCCCTTCGTCAACGACGAATATTCCGACGTCAGCTTCGCGCTTTATGCCCTGAAAGCCAAAGGCATGGCGATGCGTGACCTCGTGCGTCAGGCCGAGACGATCCGTCAGGACATGCTTCACGTTCCCGGTGTGAAAAAGATCAACATTCTCGGCGAGCAGCCGGAGCAGATTTTCGTAGAGTTCTCCTATTCCAAGCTGGCGACCCTGGGGATATCGGCGCAAGACATTGCTTCCGCCCTGCAACGACGCAATACCGTCACCCCGGCGGGTTCGATCGATACGCAGGGGCCGCAAGTCTTCATCCGGTTCGATGGCGCCTATGACAGCGTCGAGTCGATTGCCGATACGCCCATCGTCGCGGCCGGACGCGTCCTCAAGCTTTCGGATTTCGCCGAGGTGCGCCGCGGATATCAGGACCCCGCTACCTATCTCATCCGCCATGACGGCGAGCCAGCCATCATGCTCGGCGTGGTGATGCAGCAGGGCTGGAACGGCCTGGAACTGGGCAAGGCGCTGGAAGAACGGTCTTCGACAATCGCGCAAACCCTGCCGCTCGGCGTGACACTCGCTAAAGTCAGCGATCAGGCGGTTAACATCGACGAGGCCGTCGGCGAGTTCATGCTGAAGTTCGCCATGGCCCTCGGTGTCGTGTTGTTCGTGAGCCTGATTGCACTGGGCTGGCGCGTCGGCATCGTTGTTGCGCTTGCCGTGCCGCTGACGCTGGCCGTCGTCTTCCTCATCATGCTGGAGACTGGCCGGTTCTTCGATCGCATCACGCTCGGTGCGCTCATCCTGGCGCTCGGCCTTCTGGTTGACGACGCCATCATTGCCATCGAAGTCATGGTCGTGAAGATGGAAGAGGGCATGGACCGCATCAGGGCGGCGGCCTATGCCTGGAGCCACACGGCGGCGCCTATGCTGTCGGGGACACTCGTCACTATCATTGGACTAATGCCTGTGGGCTTCGCCAAGTCGAGCGCGGGCGAATATGCCGGCAACATCTTCTGGGTCGTGGGCTTCGCCCTGATCGTTTCCTGGATCGTCGCGGTGACATTCACACCTTATCTCGGCGTGAAGATGCTGCCTGAGATAAAGCCGGTGGAGGGTGGGCATCACGCGATCTACAATACGCCGAATTACCGTCGGCTTCGCAGCCTCATCGAGTTTGCAGTCCGTCACAAATTCCTCACCTGTGGTCTTGTCGGCGTTATCATGGCCGTCTCCGTCGTCGGTATGGGTTCCGTCAAGCAGCAGTTCTTCCCAACCTCGGATCGTCCCGAAGTGCTGGTGGAAGTGCGCATGCCTGAGGGCGCCAGTATCGAGACCACGACGGCAACCGTCAAAAAACTCGAAGGCTGGCTGAAAGAGCAGCCCGAAACGAAGATCGCCACCAGCTACATCGGCCAGGGCGCGCCACGTTTCTTCTTCGCCATGGCACCTGAACTGCCGAATCCGGCTTTCGCCAAGATCGTCGCACTGACGCCCGACGCCCATGCGCGTGAGGAACTCAAACATCGACTTCGGGAAGCGATTGCAAGCGGCCTTGCTTCGGAAGCCAACGTGCGCGTTACGCAGCTCGTCTTCGGTCCCTATACGCCGTTCCCGGTAGAGTTCCGTATCACAGGGCCGGATCCGGACCAGTTGTACAAGATTTCCGACGAGGCCCTTGCGATCATGCGGAGTGTGCCGGATGTGCGCCAGCCCAACCGCGACTGGGGCAACCGCACGCCAGTCCTGCGCTTTATTCCCGATCAGGATCGTCTCAACCTTATCGGCCTCTCGCCTGCCGAGGCTGCGCAGCAGATGCAATTGCTGCTGAGCGGCGTGCCGATCACACAGGTCCGTGAAAACATCCGCAACGTTCCGGTGGTTGCGCGCAGCGCCGGCGAAAACCGGCTCGATCCTTCACGGCTTTCGGATTTTTCTCTGATGAGCAGAAGCGGCCGCCCGGTTCCGCTCGATCAGATCGGCCACTCCGAGATCCGTTTCGAGGAGCCAATCATGAAGCGCCGTGACCGCACGCCGGTCATCACGATCCGTTCTGACATAAACGAGGCAACCCAGCCGCCGGAAGTGTCGCAGCAGGTATTCAAGGCTCTCCAGCCGTTGATCACCTCGCTTCCCGACGGCTACCGCATCGAAATGGGCGGTAATATCGAGGAATCTCTCAAGGCGAATACAGCGCTTGTGAAGATTTTCCCGCTCATGGTTGCCGCCATGCTCATCGTCATCATCCTTCAGGTCCGCAGCCTGTCGACGATGACCATGGTGATGCTGACGGGCCCGCTCGGGCTCGCCGGCGCGGTTCCGATGTTGCTCATCTTCAATCAACCCTTCGGTTTCAACGCCATCCTCGGGCTTATCGGCCTGGCGGGTATTCTCATGCGCAACACCTTGATCCTGACGGAGCAGATCAAGGAAAATCAGGCGGCCGGTCTGGATGACTATCATGCCGTCATCGAAGCCACCGTGCAGAGAACAAGGCCGGTTATCCTGACCGCGCTCGCCGCCGTCCTCGCCTTCATCCCGCTGACGCATTCTGTCTTCTGGGGATCAATGGCCTATACGCTGATCGGCGGCACGGCCGTCGGGACCGTCATGATCCTGCTGTTTCTTCCCGCACTTTATGCGGCCTGGTTCCGCATCAAGCCGCCCCGTAGCGAGGCACCGTCAGTGGCAGCGACAGTCGAAGAATATCAGCATTCGCTAGCTGCCGAGTAGCGCGCAAATCGACCGGTCACGCACCAACTATGCTTTTGCGTGAGCCTGACCCAATGAATGTGAAGGAAAAACAGATGCAGCATACAGATGATACGAGAGACATCGCCGGTGTACAAAAGCCGGAGGCTCCATCGGGAAGACGAGCCCTCATCACGGGCGCATCGAGTGGCCTTGGGATCGAATTTGCCGAGCTTTTGGCAGCGCAGAAGATCAACCTCGTGCTCGCAGCCCGTCGAAAGGAGCCGATGGAAAAACTTGCCGAGGACCTTCGCCGAAGACATGGCGTCGACATTGTTGTTGAGCCTATCGACCTTGCCGCACCCGGAGCCGCCGCTCGCCTGAAAGATACCCTGAACGAGAGGGCGATACAGATCGACATACTGGTGAACAATGCCGGATACGGGCTACAGGGTGAGTTTCTGAAAACCCCGATCGAGCGCACCACCGACATGATTCAGCTCAACATCACGGCGCTGACTGAACTCAGCTATGTTTTCGGCCGGGACATGGCCGCCAGGGGATCGGGAGAGATTCTTCTGATAGCCAGTCTACTGGCTTTCCAACCTGTCCCTACCTATGCCGCATATGCGGCCACGAAATCTTACGTGCTGTCATTTGGTGAAGCTTTGCACGACGAACTTCGCACGCAAGGCGTGGTCGTCACCAGCCTTTGCCCGGGGCACACCGAAACAGGATTTGATGCCGCTGCCGGCGCTCAGGTCTCGCCGATGTTGCGCCTGCTCACCATGAAACCCCGTCCCGTTGCAGAAGCCGGACTTGAAGCTCTCGCCAAAGGCAAGGCGTCTGTTATTGCCGGTTTCATGAATAAGGTGGTTGCGTTTTCAACTCGTCTGACCCCGCGTTCCATGCAGCGGGCTTCCATGCGCAAAGTAATGGTGCCGTAGAACTGGAGAATGAGGTACGCGGCTTAAACGAACTCCAGGCTCATGCGAACGAGATCGTCCCACAGGCTCTCCGCGAAACCGCGCAGTACGATAATTTCAAAAGCGGAAATATCGATACGGGTGATATGGGCGGCGATATGGCCGATCAGCGTCGCGGCGGAGCGTCCGACCGGAAAAGTGGCGAGCGAAAGATCCACCGCTGTTCCTTTTGCCAGCACCCGTTCGGCCATCTTGCCTTCAATGCGGATGCGCACGCGCCCCTGGCTCTGGTCCACACCCGCTGCCTGCGGCTCGAGCGCGGCGAGAAGCGTCTTCATATCCACGCCAGACAGCGGCTGTTCACCGACGATGAGCCATTGACCGGGAGAGACGACGCGCACATCGCCTTTGTCCAGGCCGCGCAGGCGGGCCTCCATATCCAAAGCGTCGGGTGAGGCCAGCACATGGATGATCGCGCCTTCCGGCAGCGGCGAGAGCTTGATGGCGGCGGAGGCAATCGCTGCCTTGGCGCCAAGCACCGGGCGGAGCGCTGGCCGGAAACCGGATTTGAAATCGGTCTTGGGATCAGACATGGAGTTTCTCGTTTTGGGGGTCGAAGAAAACCGGATTGCAGAGGCGGGCGGTGGTGAACTCGTTGCGCAGACCGTTCCAGACCATGACCTCCTCGCCATGGCGGGCAGCACCGTTCTTGACGAGGGCGAGGCCGATGGTCGAGCCGAGATGTGGTGAAAAGGCGCTTGAGGTCACATAACCCTGATCGTTTTCCAGCGTTGCCGCAGCATCCCTGGCGAGAATATGCGAGCCGCTGCGGAAGGAGTGGCCGGGATCAAGCGGCATGACACCAACGAGACCTGGACGGTCCGCTGCCGAAAGGCCCTCGCGCTCCAGCATCCGCCGGCCGATGAAATCGGCCTTGGTGGTGGAAACCATTTTACCGAAGCCGAGATCGGCGGGCACCACCGTGCCATTGATCTCATTATGGGTGACATGGCCCTTTTCGATCCGCAGCACGCCGAGCGCCTCGACGCCATAGGGCATGATGCCTTCGGGCGTGCCTGCGTCCATCAGCGCATCGGCAACGCTTTCGCCGTAACCGGCCGGCACTGCAAGCTCGTAGGCTAGCTCGCCGGAGAAGGAAATCCGGAACAGGCGCCCATGCAATTGCCCGCCAAACAGAGAGACTTCTTTGGCGGCGAGGAACGGGAAGGCCTCATCCGAAATGTCCTCATCGACGATCCTTTGAAGAATGTCCCGTGCCTTTGGCCCGGCAATCGCCATTTGCGCCCATTGGTCGGTGACGGAGGCGAGCCGCACGTCGAGATCCGGCCAGAGCGCCTGGGCGCAGAATTCTAGATGGTTCATCACACCAGCGGCATAGGCCGTGGTGGTCGTCATGAAGAAGCGGTTTTCCTCTAGCCGGCTGGTGGTGCCGTCGTCATAAATCATGCTGTCTTCGCGCAGCATCAGGCCATAACGCGCCTTGCCGACCGGCAGCTTGAGAAAGGCGTTGCAATAAACCCGGTTGAGAAATTCGGCGGCGTCCTTGCCACAGATTTCGATCTTGCCAAGCATCGAGACGTCGCAGAGCCCGGCATTTTTGCGGACGTTCAATACCTCGCGGTCGATGCTTTCCCGCCAGCCGTTTTCGCCTTTGCGGGGAAACCAGGAGGAACGATACCAGAGACCCGTTTCGACGAAGACCGCGCCGTTTTTCTCGGCCCAGCCATGTAGCGGCGATTTGCGCACCGGCTGGAAATGATGGCCGTGATAGGCTCCTGTCAGGGCGCCGAAGGAGACGGGCGTATAAAAAGGCCGGAAGGTGGTCGTGCCGACCTCCGCCGGGGAAACCCCACGCGCTTCGGCCAGCAGCCCGACGGCATTGACATTGGAAAGCTTGCCCTGATCGGTCGCCATGCCTTTTGTCGTATAACGCTTGGCCAGTTCGACATGGCCATAACCTTCACGGATGGCGAGGCCCAGATCCTTGCGATGAACATCGTTCTGGTAGTCGATAAAGGCTTTCGCCTTGATGCCGGGGATGGACCAGAGCGCCTTTGCGGGAGGAGCCACGATATCGTTTTCCACCATGCCGAATGCGGGTGCGGTCGCTGCAAAACCGAGGTCTTGCGCAAGTGCCGCGCCCTTTCGCCCGCCATCCTCAAGGCAGGCTGCGATGCCGTTTGTCGCAGATACAGCACCGGCGAGTTCCAGGCCCTTGAGATTGTCGGGCGCCAAGAAAGCGGCATGGTCTTCCGACCAGACCGGTTTGCCGCCGCGATGGCAGGCGAGATGGATGACCGGGCTGAAACCGCCCGACATCGCCAGCGCATCGACATTGAGGTTTTCCGTGCGTCCGTTCGCATAAATCTCGATGGCGGAAAGCGCCTTGCCGCCCTTTGCATTCGAGACAACGCCACCCTTGATGACACGCGCCTTGCCGTCATAGCCGGGATGACCCTGCTCGCGGCTATCGATGATGGCGGCAAGAGGAATGCCCTGTGCCTCCAGATCGCGGGCGAGTGCATAACCGCTGTCATTGGTGGTGAAAATCGCCGCCGTTTTGCCGGGGTTGACGGCATAGCGGTTGAGATAGCTGCGCATCGCGCCGGCCATCATCACGCCGGGAATATCGTTGCCGCCGAACACCAGCGGCCGCTCTTCCGTGCCGGTGGCGAGCAGTGCGCGCTTGGCCACAATGCGCCACAGGCGCTCCACAGGCACATGCACTTTCGGGTTGGCCAGGTGTTTCTGCACCCGCTCCACCGCGCCGAAGACATTGCCGTCATACCAGCCGAAAGCTGTGGTTCGCGTCAGCACTGTGACATTCGGAAGGGCTTCGAGTTCGGCGACGCAGCTTGCGGCGAAATCCGCAGCGCTCCTACCGCCGACGGTCGCGGTTTCGGAAAGAAGCCCGCCACCTGCCACGGAATGTTCATCGACGATGATAACGCGCGCGCCGGCGCGGCCGGCGGCAAGGGCTGCCGCAAGTCCCGTTGCGCCGGAGCCGATCACCAGCAGATCGCAATGCGCCCAGCATTTGTCATAGGCATCCGGGTCCGCCTCGTAGCTCGCCTTGCCTAGGCCGGCCGCCTTGCGGATGAAGGGCTCGTAGATTTTTTCCCAGAAGGCGGCGGGCCACATGAAGGTCTTGTAGTAAAACCCTGCGCCGAGAAAGGGCGAAAGCAGGCCGGTCAATGCGCCTATATCGAAATCGAGGGAGGGCCAGCGGTTCTGGCTTTTCGCTTTCAGCCCTGCATAAAGCTCCTGCATGGTGGCGCGTGTATTCGGCTCGGTGCGGCCACCGCTGCCAATGGTCATCAGCGCATTCGGCTCGGCGGCGCCTGCCGTCAATATGCCGCGCGGGCGGTGATATTTGAAACTGCGGCCGACGAGCTGCTGGCCATTGGCGAGCAGGGCGGAGGCGAGGGTGTCACCCGCAAAGCCTGACATCGGCCTGCCGTCGAAGGTGAAGGAAAGCGGTTTGGAGCGGTCGATCAGACCGCCGGTCTTGAGGCGGTTGGAACTCATGCGCTTGTCACTTTCGTTTTTTCGGCAGCGTCGCGGCAGGCGGATATTTCGTGCGTGACAGTATCGCGGGTCACGACCAGCCAGCGGCGGCAACCGGAGGTATGGTGCCAATATTCCTCATAGGAGCCGCGCGGATTGTCGCGCAGATAGACATAGTCGAACCATTCATCGGAGCCAGCATCGGCGGCGGGCCTTTGGAGGGCTGCACCCTTGACGGTGAATTCTTCCTTGGGTCTTGGCCCGCAATGCGGGCAGGATACGAGACTTGCCATATCGAACGTCCTTGATCCGCTGGATTAATGAAGGTTGGGCTGGGCGCCCTGGCCTTTTTCATCGATGAGATAACCACGCCGGAAACGATCCAGCCGGAACGCCGTTGCCGTTTCCTGCGGTGTGCCGCGTGCGAGAAGATGGGCAAAACAGAAGCCGGAAGCGGGTGTTGCCTTGAAGCCGCCGTAACACCAGCCGGCATTCAGATAGAGATTGTCGATCGGGGTTTGGTCGATGATCGGCGAGCCGTCCATCGACATATCCATGATGCCGCCCCATGAGCGAAGAACCCGGACGCGGGAAAGCGCCGGTATCATCGCCTTGCCGGCTTCCGCCACATGTTCGACCGTCGCCAGATTGCCGCGCTGGGCGTAGGAATTGTAGCCGTCGATATCGCCGCCAAAGACGAGGCCGCCCTTGTCGGATTGCGAGACGTAAAAATGCCCCGCCCCGAAAGTGACGACGCCATCGATGAAGGGTTTCAGCCCTTCCGACACAAAAGCCTGCAGCACATGGCTTTCGATCGGCAGCTTCAGCCCGGCCATGGCGGCGACCTGTGAAGAATTACCCGCCGCTGCCAAAGCCAGCTTGCCGCAACCGATGAAGCCGCGGCTCGTCTCGACGCCCACGACCGCGCCGTTCTCTCTGCGAATGCCTGTCACCTCACAGCCCTGAATGATATCGACGCCCCGGCTGTCTGCTCCGCGCGCATAACCCCAGGCGACGGCATCGTGACGGACGGTGCCGCCGCGCTTTTGCAGCAATCCGCCCTGAATGGGGAAGCGGGCATTGTCGAAATCGAGAAACGGCAACATCGCCTTGACCGAGGCACGGTCCAGCAAGTCGGCATCGACGCCGTGCAGCCGCATGGCATTGCCGCGCCTTGTATAGGCATCGCGCTGCGCATCCGAATGGAAGAGATTGAGCACGCCACGCTGGGAAACCATGGCGTTGAAATTGAAATCCTGTTCCAACCCTTCCCACAACTTCATCGAAAGCTCGTAGAACGGGTTATTGCCCGGCAGCAGGTAATTGGAGCGGATGATCGTGGTATTGCGGCCGACATTGCCGGAGCCGATGTAGTTTTTCTCCAGCACGGCGACATTGGTGATGCCGAATTCCTTGGCGAGATAATAGGCCGTTGCCAGCCCATGCCCGCCGCCGCCAACGATGATGACGTCATAATGCGGTTTCGGCGACACCTCCCGCCATGCGGGTTTCCACGCCTTGTTGCCGAAAAGGCCGTTCTTGAAAATCGAAAAAGCAGAATAGCGCATCTGGCGTACCTCGAACGATATCGAGCAAGCTTAGCGATGCCGTTCGGAAGGGGATTGCAGATAAGAGACATTATGATTAAAAAAAGAGACATGACGACCATCGAACAGAAGAATGTCCAGCGCATTGGTTTTATCCTCGTTCCGAATTTTGCGCTGATGTCCTATGCCTCGGCGGCGGAGCCGTTGCGCGCCGCCAATCTGATCGCAGGAACCGATCTGTACGATGTGGTTCCCCTGTCTTTTGATGGCGAGGCCGTCAGAAGTTCGTCCGGCATCATTGTCGGCTGTGAGGCGCTCGCCGCTGCCGGCGAGAAATGCCACACGATTTTCGTCTGTGCGGGCGGCGGGCCGCAGGACTGGACCGTTGCGGAAAATTCTTACGGGACGTTACGGCGGCTGGCGCGGCAGGGTGTCAGGATCGGGGGCATTTCCAGCGGCGCTTATGTGCTGGCAGCGGCGGGATTGCTGGAAAACCGCGATTTCACCATCCATTGGGAACATGCGCCGGTACTGAAAGAGGCCTTTGGCCATCTCACGCCCCGGCAGGCGCGGTTTGTTTTCGATGGCGACCGCATCACCTGCGCCGGCGGCGTTGCCCCCCTCGACATGATGCATGCGATGATTTCGCAGAGAATGGGTGCGCATTTCGCAAGGCGTGTCAGCGACTGGTACCTGCACACGGCCGTCGCCGAACCCGGCGCACCGCAGCGCGGTTCCTCTGCGGAACGTCATGGCACCAACCATCCGGCCTTGTTGACCGTGCTGGAAAAAATGGAAACGACAATTGAAAGCCCGCTCGACCGACAGACGATGGCAAAACTGGCGGGCACAAGCGCGCGCCACCTCGACCGGCTTTTCGCGACCCATCTGAAGTCGAGTTTTCTGGAGACATACCGCGCGATCCGTCTCGACCACGCCCGGCGATTGCTGGAGCAAAGCCCGCTCTCCATCGCGGAAGTGGCCTTTGCCACCGGTTTTTCCAGTGCAGGTCATTTTTCAGTGAGCTTCAAGACCCGCTTCGGCCAGACGCCGAATGCCATGCGGCAAAGATTTCCTCTGAATTAAAATAGTTTTCCTGTAAGGAAGGGAAACACGATAATGCCGGAGGACACCATGGCCAAGGATGCCAACCAGAGCGACGCTGCGCAGTTCCTGTCGCAGGACCCGCATGCCGTTCGCGAGCCGAGGGTCAACAATCTGGAAATGGCAATCGGCCACGAGGTTCGCGCCTATCGCAAGAAGCTCGGCATTACCGTCACCGATCTTGCATCGGCGACCGGCGTATCCGTGGGCATGCTCTCGAAGATCGAGAACGGCAATATCTCGCCGTCGCTCACCACGCTGCAAACGCTCTCCAAGGCGCTGGGCGTGCCGATCACGGCCTTCTTCCGTGGTTTCGAGGAGCCGCGCAGCGCCACTTTCGTCAAGGCGGGGCAGGGGGTGAATATCGAGCGCCGCGGCACCCGCGCCGGTCATCAATACAGCCTGCTTGGCCATATCGACAACAATACCAGCGGCGTCACCGTCGAGCCCTATCTCATCACGCTCACCACGGATTCGGATGTGTTCCCAACCTTCCAGCATGAAGGCATGGAGTTTCTCTACATGCTGGACGGCGAGGTGGTCTATCGCCATGGCGAACAGCTTTTCACCATGCAGGCCGGCGATAGCCTGTTTTTCGACGCCGATGCGCCGCACGGGCCGGAAGAGCTGGTAAAACTTCCCGCGCGTTATCTGTCGATCATTTCCTATCCGCAACGGCGGATGACCAATGACTGAGATTTTGCCTTAGAAGAAAAAAATATTCCTGATAGTTGACGGAATGGAATGCCATATGTTAGCCCTTCATTCAGAAACGAATGGAGGTGCCTGTCGATGTGCGGCATTGTTGGACTATTCCTAAAAGACAAAAGCCTTGAACCGCAGCTGGGTCAGCTGCTTTCGGACATGCTCGTCACCATGACCGATCGTGGGCCGGATTCAGCCGGCATCGCGATCTATGGAGGTGCGGCCGATGGCCGCGCGAAAGTGACGATCCAGTCGGCCGATCCCGCCGCTAATTTTTCCGGCCTTGCCGAAGCGCTGAAGGAAAACGGCGTTGAAGCCTCGGTCATGGTGAAAAGCACCCATGCGGTGCTGGATATTCCGTCGCAGAAGCTTGACGGAATTCGTGCGGTCCTCGCCGCCATCCGGCCGAATGTGCGGGTGATGGGCTCTGGCGACAGTGTGGAAATCTACAAGGAAACCGGCCTGCCGAAGGATGTCGTCACCCGTTTTGACGTGCGTTCCATGGCCGGCAGCCACGGCATCGGCCACACCCGCATGGCGACGGAATCGGCGGTGACGACGCTTGGCGCGCATCCCTTCTCCACCGGCGCCGACCAGTGCCTGGTGCATAATGGTTCGCTCTCCAACCACAATAATCTGCGCCGCGAACTGGTGCGCGAAGGCATGACGTTCGAAACCCAGAACGACTCGGAAGTCGCCGCCGCCTATCTCACGGCGGAAATGGCCAAGGGCAAGGATCTGGGGGAGGCACTGACAAGCGCGCTCGACGATCTCGACGGTTTCTTCACCTTCGTCGTTGGCACCAAATCCGGTTTCGGCGTGGTGCGCGACCCCATCGCCTGTAAGCCGGCAGTGATGGCCGAGACCGACCAATATGTCGCTTTCGGTTCGGAATATCGCGCTCTGGTTAATCTGCCCGGCATTGAAAATGCCCGCGTGTGGGAGCCGGAACCGGCGACCGTCTATTTCTGGGACCATGAAAAGGCTGCCTGAGACCCATCATCGGCGCCTGTTTTGAAAGTCATAATCCATGCCAGTTTTCGATCTCTCCCACACGCCATTGCGTGAATTGAATAGCGCACTCCATGGCCTCTCCTCCGGTGTCAACGATACCGAATTCGAAGTCGTCAATCCGCGCGGCCACCATGCCGTCGCTGTCGGCATCGACAGCCCCGTCACCGTCGATGTGCGTGGTTCGGTCGGTTATTATTGTGCCGGCATGAATGATGGCGGCACTGTTACCGTTCATGGTTCGGCGGGGCCGGGTGTCGCTGAGAACATGATGTCGGGCACCGTCGTCATCGAAGGTGATGCCTCGCAATATGCCGGTGCCACCGGCCGCGGCGGGCTGCTCGTCATCAAGGGTAATGCCGCCTCACGCTGCGGCATTTCCATGAAGGGCATCGATATCGTCGTGAAGGGCAATATCGGCCATATGTCTGCCTTCATGGGCCAGTCCGGCCATCTCGTCGTTTGTGGCGATGCTGGCGATGCGCTCGGCGATTCCCTTTATGAGGCGAAGCTTTTCGTGCGCGGCTCGGTCAAAAGCCTGGGTGCCGACTGCATCGAAAAAGAGATGCGGCCCGAACATCTCGAAAAGCTCGCAGAACTCCTCGAAAAGGCCGGTGTCTCGGATGTTCGGCCTGAAGATTTCAAACGCTACGGCTCTGCCCGCACGCTCTATAATTTCAACATCGACAACGCCGACGCGTATTGAGGCGAGGGATATTCAGATGAGCTATCACAACCCCTTCACCCCGCCGCGTAAATCCGCGACCTTCGACGACCACACGCTGGCGGAAATCCGCCGGGCGGCGGCGACCGGCATCTATGACATTCGCGGCGCAGGCACCAAGCGCAAGGTGCCGCATTTCGACGACCTGCTGTTTCTCGGCGCCTCCATCTCGCGTTATCCGCTCGAAGGTTATCGTGAAAAATGCGATACGACCGTGACGCTCGGTACGCGCTTCGCCAAGAAGCCAATCACGCTGAAAACGCCGATCACCATTGCCGGCATGAGTTTTGGCGCGCTTTCGGGCAACGCCAAGGAAGCGCTCGGCCGTGGTGCGACCATTGCCGGCACCTCCACGACGACGGGCGACGGCGGCATGACGGATGAGGAGCGCGGCCACAGCCAGACGTTGGTTTACCAGTATCTGCCCTCGCGTTACGGCATGAACCCGAAGGATCTGCGCCGTGCCGATGCCATCGAGGTCGTGGTCGGCCAGGGCGCGAAGCCGGGCGGCGGCGGCATGCTGCTCGGCCAGAAGATTTCTGATCGCGTCGCCAATATGCGCAACCTGCCAAAGGGCATCGACCAGCGATCCGCCTGCCGCCACCCTGATTGGACTGGTCCTGATGATCTGGAAATCAAGATCCTCGAACTGCGCGAAATCACCGACTGGGAAAAGCCGATCTACATCAAGGTCGGTGGTGCGCGGCCCTATTACGACACAGCCTTGGCGGTGAAGGCAGGTGCCGATGTGGTGGTGCTCGACGGCATGCAGGGCGGCACGGCTGCCACGCAGGATGTCTTCATCGAAAATGTCGGCATGCCCACACTTGCCTGCATTCGCCCCGCCGTTCAGGCGCTTCAGGATCTCGGCATGCACCGCAAGGTGCAACTGATCGTCTCCGGCGGTATCCGTTCGGGTGCCGATGTTGCCAAGGCGCTGGCGCTTGGTGCGGATGCTGTCGCCATCGGCACGGCGGCGCTGGTGGCGCTGGGTGATAACGATCCGCATTGGGAAGAGGAATATCAGAAACTCGGCACCACGGCCGGCGCTTATGATGACTGGCACGAAGGCAAAGACCCCGCCGGCATCACCACGCAGGATCCCGAACTGGCCGCGCGTCTCGATCCCGTCGCCGCCGGTCGCCGCCTTGCCAACTACCTGAAGGTCATGACGCTCGAAGCGCAGACCATCGCGCGCGCCTGCGGCAAGAACCATCTCCACAATCTGGAGCCGGAAGATCTGGTGGCGCTGACCATGGAGGCGGCTGCCATGGCGCAGGTTCCGCTGGCGGGAACGAACTGGTTCCCGGGGAAAGGCAGTTTTTAAGCCACAAAGAACGGACGGGCGCATTTGGGAGGATGTGCCCGTCTTTTTTCAAAGAAGTGTCTGATACCAAAAAAAGGGGAATGACGTGACACTGGACCTCTCCACCTTTGCTGCCGAAAAGGGCATCAAATATTTCATGATCAGCTATACCGATCTCTTCGGCGGCCAGCGCGCCAAGCTGGTGCCGGCGGAAGCGATCGCCGATATGCAGAAAGGCGGCGCGGGTTTTGCCGGTTTCGCCACATGGTTTGATCTGACGCCTGCCCATCCCGATCTTTTCGCCGTGCCGGACGCCTCCTCGGTCATCCAGCTTCCGTGGAAAAAGGACGTCGCCTGGGTGGCAGCCGATTGCGTCATGGAAGACCAGCCGGTGGAGCAGGCACCGCGCGTGATGCTGAAAAAACTCATCGCGGAAGCGGCGGGCGAGGGGCTCAGGGTCAAGACAGGCGTCGAGCCGGAATTTTTCCTGATTTCGCCTGACGGTGCGAAAATCTCCGACGAATACGACACGGCGGAAAAGCCCTGCTACGACCAGCAGGCGGTGATGCGCCGTTATGACGTTATCGCCGAGATTTGCGATTACATGCTGGAGCTTGGCTGGAAGCCTTACCAGAACGACCATGAGGACGCGAATGGCCAGTTCGAGATGAACTGGGAATATGACGACGCGCTGCAAACGGCCGACAAACATTCTTTCTTCAAATTCATGGTCAAATCCGTCGCCGAAAAGCACGGGCTGCGCGCCACCTTCATGCCGAAGCCGTTCAAGGGGCTGACCGGCAACGGCTGCCATGCGCATATCTCGGTCTGGGATATGGACGGCAAGGTCAACGCCTTCGCCGACAAGGAAATGCCCTTCGGCCTCTCGGCTAAAGGCAAGACCTTTTTGGGTGGCATCATGAAACACGCTTCAGCGCTCGCGGCGGTTACCAATCCGACGGTCAATTCCTACAAGCGCATCAACGCACCGCGCACCATTTCCGGCGCAACCTGGGCGCCGAATACGGTGACATGGACCGGCAATAACCGCACCCATATGGTGCGCGTGCCGGGTCCGGGGCGTTTCGAACTGCGCCTGCCGGATGGTGCGGTGAACCCCTATCTGCTGCAGGCCATCATCATCGCCGCCGGTCTCTCCGGCGTTCGCTCCAAGGCCGATCCCGGCCCGCATTACGATATCGACATGTATCGTGAAGGCCATACCGTCACGGATGCACCGAAGCTGCCGCTCAATCTTCTCGATGCGCTGCGCGAATATGAGAAGGATGCGGAGTTGCAGCAGGCGCTCGGCATGGAATTCTCGAAGGCCTATCTCAAGCTCAAGCAGGGGGAGTGGAACAGCTATTGCGCACAGTTCACCGCCTGGGAGCACCAGACCACGCTCGACGTCTGAGCCGGTTTTCCCCGCCGCCCTTGCGGCTTTTCCCGCGCGCGTCAAACCGCGCGGGTTTTTCCCATATCGATGACAGAGAGGCGCCAGATGACGAATTTCGTCCTCACCGTAACATGCAAATCCACCCGTGGCATCGTTGCCGCCCTTTCAGGCCTTCTGGCGGAAAAAGGCTGCAACATCGTCGACAGTTCGCAGTTCGATGATCTCGGCACCGGTCGCTTTTTCATGCGGGTTGGTTTCATCTCCGAGGAAGGCGCGACGCGGGAGGCACTGATGGCGGGGCTCGCGCCAATCTCGAAGACATTCGGCATGGAGGTAGCGCTCCATGACCAGTCCGAGCGCATGAAGGTTCTGCTGATGGTCTCGCGCTTCGGCCATTGCCTAAATGACCTGCTGTACCGCTGGCGTATCGGCGCCTTGCCGATCGATATTGTCGGCGTCGTCTCCAACCATTTCGATTACCAGAAGGTCGTCGTCAATCACGATATCCCCTTTCACCACATTCCGGTGACGAAGGAGAACAAGCCGCAGGCCGAAGCCCGCATCATGGAGATCGCTGAAAGCACCGGCACGGAGCTTGTCGTTCTGGCGCGCTATATGCAGGTGCTTTCCGACAGGATGTGCGAGGCGATGTCTGGCAAGATCATCAATATCCACCACTCCTTCCTGCCGTCTTTCAAGGGCGCCAACCCCTACAAGCAGGCCTATCAACGCGGTGTGAAGCTGATCGGCGCGACGGCGCATTATGTCACGGTCGATCTGGATGAAGGGCCGATCATCGAGCAGGATATCGTTCGCATCACCCATGCCCAGTCGGCCGAGGATTATGTCTCGCTTGGCCGTGACGTGGAGGCGCAGGTGCTGGCGCGTGCCATCCACGCCCATATTCATCGGCGCGTCTTTTTGAACGGCAGCCGAACGGTGGTGTTTCCACCCAGTCCCGGTTCCTATGCATCGGAAAGGATGGGATGAGGTGTTTCGGTCTGGTCAGACCGCCCGCCGCGCGCCTTGACTGTTGCCATGAAGATGATGCGCGGCTAAATAAGTTGGTACGCCATAATATAAAGAGCCAGAACCTGCTTCGACGTGCGGCGAGCGCAGGCGGGATGTGCCAAACGAGGTGATACCATGACCGGTGCTTTGCAGGGAACTGCCATTCGCGTTGAGCGTCCGACGAAGACGCTGAGGGAACTCGCGCTCGACAAGGTGCGGGATGCGATCGTAAATGGTTATTTCCGCCCGGGAGACCGTCTGGTTGAGCGCGATCTTTGCGCCCAACTCGGTGTTTCCCGCACCATCGTGCGCGAAGTCCTGCGGCATCTGGAATCCGAAGGGCTGGTGGCGAACCTGCCGAATAAAGGCCCGATGGTTGCGCTGCTCGATCTCGACGAGGCCAAGCAAATTTACGAAATCCGCGGCGCGCTGGAAGGAATGGCGGCGCGTCTTTGCGCCGAACGCCGCGACCCCGCCATTGTCGAGGCCCTGGAGGTTTCGCTCAGGCACATCCGCGAAAGTTATGTCGCCAAGGATATGCCGGGCGTGCTGGCGCATACCTCGTCCTTCTACCAGACGCTGTTCAGCAAGATCGACCGGCATGTCGCCTGGGGCGTCGTCAATTTGCTGACGGTGCGGATCAACCATCTGCGCTCCATGACGATCAAGACGAAAAGCCGCGATACCGACGGTCCGGCGCAGATGGAGAAGATCGTCGATGCCATCCGCAAGGGGGACGGTGATGCCGCTTACAAAGCCGCGCTCGATCATGTGACCAGCGCCTGTGCCATTGCCGAAGCAGTCCTGACGGCGCAAAAAACCGCCGACTGACGGATTTTTCGGCTGAAATCGATCCATCCTTGTGGCTCCCCTGCCGGGAGCCGCATAGGTGCGTTTATTTGCTTTATCGTTGTTTTTCAATAATTTAGAAAAATAATTAGCCGCTTCTTGACAGGGTAAACCGTTTGGTGTGATGGTATGCCATAATCAATAATATAAAGAGCGGAGCTTAATATGAACTGGAATCCGATTTCCCGGAAATGCATAGCCGTGCGCGCCAAAACCCTCTTGGTCGGTGCCGCACTCACTCTTTTTGCCGGCGCCGCCTCCGCGCAGGATTGCACGCCGAAAATATCCGACGACCATCTCATCAAGCCCGGTCATCTCGTCATGGCCACCAGCCCAACCCTGCCGCCAATGGCCTATGCCGATCAGCAGGGTGTCCTGAAAGGTCTTCGTATTGAACTCGGCTATGAGATTGCCAAACGTCTGTGCCTGAAACCCGAATATATCAGCACGGAATATGCGACGATGGTGCCGGGCCTGCAGGGCGGGCGCTGGGACATGATCAATGCCGGCCTGTTCGTGACGGCGGAGCGGCGCAAGATCCTGTTCATGATCCCCTATGAAAACCTCGCCATCAGCATTTCCACAGCTGTAGGCGCATCCGGTCCCATCACCAAGGTCGATGATCTCGCCGGCAAGGCCGTCAGCACCGACATCGGCGGTTATGCCGAGCGCAAGATCAAGGAACTCAACGAGGACTTCAAGAAGCGCGGTCTCGCGCCGATGACGGTCAACCTGTTCGACAATTATGCGACCGTTTATCAGGCGCTGCGCGCTGGCCAGGTGCAGGCGGCCGTTTCCATCGACCCCGTTGCCAAGCAATATCAGGATCGCGGTGAATTCACCCATGCGCTTTCTGGCATGTATCCCACGCCCGGTTCGCTCTCCTTCGGCAGCAAGGACGTGGCCGACGCCGTCTCCGCCGCCCTGAAGGAGATGAGGGCCGATGGTTCTCTCGAAAAGCTGATGGGCGGCTACGGTGTCAGCATGGCGCCCGGCGACCTCGCCGTTCTCGGCCCGGAAGGCTGAATTCCACCCATCTGAACTGTCATCGTGGCGGGGAAAGCTCCCGCCGCGACCGTTCCCGCATGAATTGGAGAAAGACGTGAAGGGTTGGAACTGGGAAGGTTTCTTCGAATATCTGACGAATTATTATCTGTTCGAGGGCGCGCTGGTGACGCTCGGTCTCACGGTGTTTGCCATGACGGCGGGTCTTGCGCTGGGTTTCGTCATTGCGGTCATGCGCATGTCTAAATACCGGTTCTTGTCCGGTCCGGCCTATTTCTACACCTGGATCTTTCGCGGCACTCCGCTTCTGGTGCAGCTCATCATCATCTATACCGGCCTGCCGCAAATGGGCATCAAGCTGACGGTGCTGCAATCCACCCTTATCGGCCTGTCGCTCTGCGAAGCGGCCTATCTTTCTGAAATCGTCCGGGCGGGCATCGCCGCCGTGCCGAAGGGCCAGATCAATGCGGCGCGGGCCATCGGCATGACCGAGGCGCAGGTGATGCGCTACATCGTTGCCCCGCAGGCCTTCCGCATCATCATCCCGCCGCTTGGCAACTCCGTGAACGGCGTTTTGAAGACGACATCGATCGCCTCGATCATTTCCATGGAGGAGCTTCTGCGCCGCACGCAGGTGCTCATTCAGGAAAAGTTCCTCGTGCTGGAGCTGTTCACCGTCGCGGCGCTTTATTATCTGGCCATGACGACCGCCTGGGAACTCATTCAGCGCCGTATCGAGAAGCGCTTCGGCAAGGCCTATGGTCCCATGTCGACTGACATACATTAAGGAGCGGTCCGATGTCGCAAACAACCAGCATGATCGAACTGCAATCCGTCAATAAATGGTACGGGCCGCATTTCCAGGTTCTGACCAATTGCAGCCTCAATGTCGCCAAGGGCGAAGTCGTCGTGATCTGCGGGCCCTCCGGCTCGGGCAAGTCGACGCTGATCAAATGCGTCAATGCACTCGAGACGATCGGCAACGGCGTCATTACCGTCAATGGCGTGGAAGTGACCAACCCAAAGACCGATATGCCGAAACTGCGCTCCAGAGTGGGCATGGTATTTCAGCATTTCGAACTCTTCCCGCATATGACGATCCTCGAAAATCTCTGCATCGGGCAGGAGAAGGTTCTGGGCCGTACACCGGCGGAAGCGCTGGCCAAGGCCAATGCGCTGCTGGAGAGGGTGGGACTGACGGCGCATGCCAGAAAATATCCCGGCCAATTGTCGGGTGGGCAGCAGCAGCGCGTCGCCATTGCCCGCGCGCTGGCCATGGACCCGGTTGCGATGCTGTTCGACGAGCCGACATCGGCGCTCGATCCGGAAATGATCAACGAGGTCCTCGACGTCATGGTCTCGCTCGCCCAGGAGGGCATGACGATGATGGTGGTGACGCATGAGATGGGGTTTGCCCGCAAGGTGGCGGACCGCATCGTCTTCATGGATGGCGGCGAGATCGTCGAGATCGGTGAGGGCGACAGTTTCTTCACCGATCCGAAGACGGAAAGAGCCCGCTCGTTCCTGTCGAAAATCCTGGCCCACTAGGCCCATGCATGCCGGAGCAGGGTCGTAAATCTGCTTCGGCCATTCCGAACAACGCAGAATGATAGTGGCGGAGAACCGCAATGATAAACCGTGTCCTGATGCCCCGCGAAATGCTTATCGGCGGCGGCAGCCGATTTCGATTACCCGCCGTGGTAAAATCGCTTGGCGTCCATCGCCCCCTGCTGGTCTGCGATCCCGTAATGCAGAAGCTCGGCCATGCCGATGCGCTTTTGCAGGCGCTGGCCGAGGAAGGCATCGAGGCCGCCGTGTTCTCGGACGTCGTGGAAGACCCGACGGATATATCCATCGCCACCCTGGTGAAACGCATTTCCGATGGCGGCCATGACAGTCTCGTCGCACTTGGTGGCGGCAGCGCCATGGATACGGCCAAGGCGGGCGCCATCGTTGCAACGAGCGGGGAGGATTTGCGCGCCCTGAAAGTGCCGCGGATCGTGGATTTCGCCGTCATGCCGGTGATTGCCATTCCGACGACGGCCGGTACCGGTTCGGAAGTGACCCGCGCCGCCGTCGTCACCGACACGGCTGCCAGCGAAAAAATGCTGATCCTCGGCACCGCCGCTTTGCCGGTCGCGGCCATCATCGATTATGAGCTGACGCTGACATGTCCTTACCGTGTCACGGTCGATACCGGCATCGATGCGCTGACCCATGCGCTGGAAGCGCTGGTCAACCGCAATGGTAACGCCCATTCCGAGGCGCTGGCGCTTTCCGCCCTGAAGCTGATCGGCGCCAATCTTGAAAAAGTGGCTGATAACCCTGATGACCGGGATGCGCGTGAAGCGATGATGCTGGGCGCGACCCATGCCGGGCTTGCCGTCTCCAATACATCGACCGCACTGATCCATGGCCTCAGCCGTCCAGTCGGCGCGTTTTTCCATGTACCGCATGGCATGTCGAATGCGATGGTGCTGCCGCTGGTCACGCAGTTTTCGCTGAATTCCGCTCTTCCGCATTATGCTGCGGCCGCGCGGGCGCTCGGCTCCGCCGCCGCGACAGATAGCGATCAGGTCTCCGGTGCGAAGCTGGTGGAGGCTTTCCTCGGCCTGAACAGGCGGTTGAAGGTGCCGACCCCACAAGAGTTCGGTATCGACAGGAGCCGCTATCTCGATCTTGTGCCGGAAATGGTGCGGCAGGGCCTTGCTTCGGGTACGCCGGCAAATAACCCCCGAGTGCCCACAGTTGCCGAAATGACGAGGCTATATGAACTCGCCTATGACGGAAGCATCGCGGAATTTTAAGTCATAAATATCTGTTAATGTTAATGATTTTCCACTTTCTGACGAAAAATCATGCGGTACTTGACAGTCATATATTATGGCATACCATAAGACATCATATTTACGGAGAAAACGCCCATGTCCATCCAGATCCGCAAGACCCTGCTGCAGGTCGAAACGACGTTGATTGAGGGAGGCAAGGCCGCCGCAACGCCTCTGAAGCTGTTCAGCGCGATTGCGGTGGTGAAAAATCCCTGGGCGGGAAAAGGCTTCGTGGAAAACCTCAAGCCGGAAATCCATGCCGGTGCGCCTGTGCTCGGGGAGCTGCTGACGAAGATGATCCTTGATGCCGTTGGCTCTGGCGAGGCCGTGGAGGCCTATGGCAAGGCGGCGGTTGTCGGGCTGGATGGCGAAATCGAACATGCCTCCGCGCTCATTCACACGCTGCGCTTCGGCAATCATTATCGTCAGGCGGTGGGCGCCAAGTCTTACCTCGCCTTCTGCAATACCCGTGGTCCGGGCAATGCGCCGATCATGATCCCGCTGATGGACAAGAACGATGAAGGCCGCCGCTCGCATTATCTGACCATACAGACTTCCATTCCCGATGCCCCGGCTGCGGACGAGATTGTCGTGGCGCTCGGCGCTTCCGTTGGCGGCCGGCCCCATCACCGCATTGGCGATCGTTACCAGGATCTGCAGGATCTTGGTCAGGATGTCGCCAACCCGGCCGGCGTTTGAGGGTGACATCAATGCACGAGGCTGCCACCACGTCACGGGTCAATGTTGCAAAGGCAGGTGCTGCCGCGCTCCCTCGCAAGATGACCGAGGGTGGGGCGGCTTATTTCGAAGCCGGTGCCGGAGAAGAGCTGATCCTCATCCACGGCGTCGGCATGCGGCTTGAGGCTTGGGAGCCGCAGATCGACGTCTTTTCCCGCACGCACCGTGTCATCGCGGTCGACATGCCTGGTCATGGCGGCAGCGAACGGTTGCCTTCGGGCAGCACGCTTACGGATTTCGTCGGGTGGTTCGGCCGTTTTCTGGACGATATGCGGATCACCCGCGCCAATGTCGCCGGGCATTCCATGGGGGCGCTGATTTCCGGTGGTGCCGCTGCGACCTTCGGCGATCGTATTGCGCGCGTCGGTTACCTGAACGGTGTCTATCGCCGTGATCCCGCGGCGAAGGCGGCGGTGCTTGCACGGGCTGCGGCCATCCGCACCGAGGGCGTCGACAAGCGAGGCCCGCTGCTGCGCTGGTTTGGCGATGACGCCAAGAGCCAGCATGCGCGGGAACTGACACGCGGCTGGCTGGAAATGGTTGATCCGGAAGGATACGCGGTTGCCTATACGGCCTTTGCTGGTGGTGACGAGACTTATGCCGATCGCTGGCCGTCGGTCACCTGCCCGGCGCTGTTTCTGACCGGCTCTGACGATCCGAATTCGACGCCGCTGATGGCCGAGCAGATGGCGGCGATCACGCCGCGCGGTTACGCTCGTATCGTCGAGGCGCATCGGCATATGGTCAATCTGACCGCGCCTGAGACTGTCAATGCATTGATGGCCGAATGGCTGGCTATTGAGGAGGAGCCGCAATGACTGTTGCAACGCTTGACCCGCGCGCCCTACGCGACGCCTTCGGCGCTTTCGTGACGGGAGTAACGATCGTGACCACGCGGGATGATGCGGGAAAGCCCGTGGGCTTCACCGCAAATTCCTTCACTTCGGTATCGCTCGATCCGCCGCTGCTGTTGATCTGCCTCGCACGCACCTCGCGCAATTTCGCGACGATGACCGGTACGAAAAACTTCGCCGTCAACGTTTTGTCGGAAAGCCAGAAGGACCTGTCCAATACCTTCGCGCGCCCGGTGGAGGATCGTTTTGCCGCCGCCGAATGGTCGGATGCGCCGCAGGGTTCGCCCGTTTTTGCCGAAGTCGCAGCCTGGTTCGAATGCACCATGCAGGAGGTTATCGAGGCGGGTGACCATGTCATCCTGCTCGGCCGCATCGGTGCTTTCGACAATAGCGGCCTGAATGGTCTCGGTTATGCACGCGGCGGTTATTTCACGCCGATGCTGGCCGCCAAGGCGGTGTCGGCCGCGGCCGAGGGTGAAATTGTCGTCGGCGCGGTGCTGGAACGCCGTGGCGAGATTTACCTTGTTGGAGATGATGTTCTGTCGCTGCCCGGCTGCGTCGTCGCAGGCGGCGATCCGGTTGCAGCGCTGACATCGCGCCTTGAGGAACTGACGGGTCTCTCCGTCAGGACGGGTTTTCTCTACTCCGTTTACGAAAACAAGGCGGATGGTCGCCAGCATATCGTTTACCACGCACTTGCCGAGGGCGATGATGCACCGCGTCAGGGTCGCTTCCTGTCGCCCGGCGCGCTCGGCTCCGCAAAATTCGACTCCGGCGCAACGGCGGATATCGTCAATCGCTTCGCGCTGGAAAGCTCCATCGGCAATTTCGGCGTTTATGTCGGCAACGAGACCGCCGGCAAGGTCCATCCCATTTCCATGAAGGCGGTAAACCCATGAAATTTTCCCTCTTCGTCCACATGGAGCGGCTGGACGCCTCGCAGGATCACAAGACCCTCTACGAGGAATTCGTCACCCTTTGCGAGATCGCCGATCGCGGCGGCATGCATGCCATCTGGACCGGCGAACATCACGGCATGGATTTCACCATTGCGCCCAACCCCTTTGTGACGATTGCCGATCTCGCGCGCCGCACGAAGACGGCACGTCTTGGTACCGGTACGGTCATCGCGCCCTTCTGGCATCCGATCAAGCTTGCCGGCGAAGCGGCGATGACCGATCTCATCTGTGATGGCCGTCTCGATATCGGCATTGCCCGTGGTGCCTATTCCTTTGAATATGAGCGGCTGCTTCCCGGCCTCGATGCCTGGGGCGCCGGCCAGCGCATGCGCGAATTGATCCCCGCCGTCAAAGGCGTGTGGGCGGGCGATTACGCCCATGACGGCGAGTTCTTCAAATTTCCCGCCACCACGTCCGCTCCCAAACCGCTGCAACAGCCCTTTCCGCCCATCTGGGTGGCGGCGCGCGATCCGAATTCCCACGAATTCGCCGTCGCCAATGATTGCAACGTGCAGGTGACGCCGCTGTGGCAGGGTGACGACGAGGTGGAAACCCTGATGGGCCGCTTCAACCATGCCTGCGCCAAGAACCCGGAAAAACAGCGCCCGAAAATCATGCTGCTGCGCCATACCTATGTCGGTTCCGATGAAGCCGATATTGCGCAGGCCGCCCATGAGATGAGCGTCTATTACAACTATTTCTTCGCGTGGTTCAAAAACGAGACGCCGGTTCATCAGGGTCTCATCGAGCGTATTGCACCGGAGGATATCGCCGGAAACGCCATGCTTTCCGGCGATGTCATGCGCAAGAACAACGTCGTCGGCGATGCCGATGAGGTCATTGCCCGTCTCAAGGCCTACGAGGCCATGGGTTATGACGAATATTCCTTCTGGATCGATACGGGCATGAGCTTCGAGCGCAAGAAGGCGTCGCTGGAGCGTTTCCTGTCCGACGTCATGCCGGCTTTTGCGGAGTAAGGTGATGCGCCGTTTTCAGTGCTATATCGACGGACGTTTCGAGGATGGTGAGGCCAGCTTTTCCAGCCTCGATCCCGCAACCGGCCAGCCCTGGGCCGAAATGCCGGAAAGTCGCGAGGCGGATATCGGCCGTGTGGTCGAGGCCGCGCACCGGGCGCTTTATAAGGATGCCGCCTGGTCGAAACTGACGGCGACGCAGCGCGGCAAGCTCCTCTACAGGCTGGCCGATCTCGTCGCGGAAAATGCGAAGACGCTCGCTGAACTCGAAACCCGCGATACCGGCAAGATCATCCGCGAAACGTCGGCGCAGATCGCTTATGTCGCTGACTATTATCGCTATTATGCGGGCCTCGCGGACAAGATCGAAGGCGCCTACCTGCCCATCGACAAGCCGGATATGGATGTCTGGCTCCGGCGCGAACCGGTCGGCGTTGTCGCGGCGATCGTGCCGTGGAACAGTCAGCTGTTTCTTGCCGCCGTGAAGATCGGTCCGGCGCTGGCCGCCGGCTGCACTATCGTCGTCAAGGCATCGGAAGATGGGCCGGCACCGCTTCTGGAATTTGCCCGGCTGGTGCATGAGGCCGGTTTTCCTGCCGGTGTCGTCAACGTTGTTACCGGTTTCGGCGCGTCATGCGGCAACGCCCTCACCACGCATCCGAAGGTCGCCCATATCGCCTTCACCGGCGGCCCGGAAACGGCCCGACATATCGTCCGCAACTCGGCCGAAAACCTTGCCTCCACATCGCTGGAACTCGGCGGAAAATCGCCGATCCTCGTTTTTGCCGATGCCGATCTCGAAAGTGCCGCCAACGCCCAGGTGGCAGGCATCTTTGCAGCGACCGGCCAGAGCTGCGTAGCTGGTTCGCGGCTGATCATCGAAAAAAGCGTCAAGGACCGTTTTCTCCAGATTCTGGCGGCAAAGGCCGAGACGATCCGTATCGGTTCGCCTTTGGATATGGCGACGGAAGTGGGGCCGCTTGCAACGGAGCGTCAGAGGACGCACATCGTTTCGCTGGTTTCCGCCTCGGTAGATGCCGGCGCGAAGGTGGTGACGGGCGGTGAGCCTGTGGAGGGTGAAGGCTATTTTTACCGGCCCACCATTCTCGATTGTGACGGCATTCGCTCGCCTTCCTTAGAAAAGGAGTTTTTCGGCCCTGTTCTTTCGGTCGTTTCCTTCGAAACCGAAGCGGAAGCCATTTCGCTTGCCAATGACACGGTCTATGGCCTTGCGTCGGGCGTTTTCACGCAGAACCTGACACGGGCTCACCGGCTGATGAAGGCGATCCGCGCGGGTATCGTCTGGGTGAATACCTATCGCGCTGTTTCGCCGATTGCGCCCTTTGGCGGCTTCGGCCTTTCGGGAGATGGCCGTGAGGGCGGGCTTGCGGCGGCGCTCGATTACACGCGCACCAAGACCATATGGCTCAGAACTTCCGACGATCCGATCCCCGATCCTTTCGTGATGCGGTGAGCCAATGTTTTACGAGATCCGCACCTACCGGCTGAAGAACGGCGCCATCCCGGCCTATCTCAAGGTCGTCGAGGACGAGGGCATCGAAATCCAGAAGAGCCATCTCGGTGAGTTAGTGGGTTACTTCTTTTCCGAGATCGGCCCCATCAACGAGATCGTCCATATCTGGGCCTTTTCCAGCCTTGACGACCGCGCTGAACGGCGCGCGCGGCTGATGGCCGATCCGCGCTGGTTATCGTTCCTGCCGAAAATCCGTGATCTCATCGAAGTCGCGGAAAACAAGATCATGAAGCCGGCGCGGTTTTCACCGTTGATGTGAAAAGTACCGGCAAAGACGTGCATGCCAACAACAAACTCTAAATGGAGTAAGGGAACATGAGATCGAAACTGGTATTGTCGACATGCGCAGCACTTTTCGCCCTCGGCGCAGCCGCTCAGGCGAATGATCTGGTTTTTTCCAGCTGGGGGGGAACCACGCAGGACGCCCAGAAGGCGGCCTGGGCTGAGAAATTCATGGTGGAAACCGGCATCAACGTGCTGCAGGATGGCCCGACCGACTATGGCAAGCTGAAAGCCATGGTCGAGGCAAACGGCGTGACATGGGATGTGGTCGATGTCGAAGGCGACTATGCCGCGCAGGCCGGCCCCAAGGGTCTGCTTGAAAAGCTGGATTTCAGCGTCATCGACAAAACGAAACTCGACCCTCGTTTCGTGACGGATTATTCTGTCGGCAGCTTCTATTATTCCTTCGTCATCGGCTGCAATGTCGATTCAGTTGCTGCCTGCCCCAAGAGCTGGGCCGATCTCTTCGATACTGCTAAATTTCCGGGCAAGCGCACCTTCTACAAGTGGTCGGCACCGGGTGTGATCGAGGCAGCACTTCTGGCCGACGGCGTTACGGCCGACAAGCTTTATCCGCTTGATCTCGACCGTGCTTTCAAGAAGCTCGACACGATCAAATCCGATATCATCTGGTGGTCAGGCGGCGCGCAGTCGCAGCAGTTGATCGCATCGGCCGAAGCACCCTTCGGCAGCGTCTGGAACGGCCGCATGACCGCTCTCGAGCAGAGCGGCGTCAAGGTGGAGACATCCTGGGCGCAGAACATTACCGCAGCGGATTCGCTCGTTGTCCCGAAGGGAACGAAGAACAAGGATGCGGCGATGAAGTTTATCGCCTTGGCGACGTCCGCGCAGGCGCAGGCAGATATGGCGACAGCGACGGGTTATGCCCCGGTCAATATCGAATCCGCCAAGCTGATGGATGCGAAAATCGCCAAATCCCTGCCGGACCAGCAGACGGAAAGCCAGGTCAATGCCGACATGAACTACTGGGCGCAGCATCGCGATGAAATTGGCGAGCGCTGGTACGCCTGGCAGGCAAAATAAGATAACGGCGCGGGCTGCCACGGGCGCCCGCGCAATTTTCACGTCCGGGAGGTTTGGACATGGTCTCGCTTACCGATGAAACAGTCAGACCCAGGCCGAAGGTGCGCATGCCCTTCCGGGCCGGCAATTTTGCCGCCACCCTGCCGGCACTCGCTCTCCTCATCCTGTTTTTTGTCGTTCCTGTCCTCATCCTGCTGTCGCGCAGCGTGACCGAACCCGACTTCGGCCTTGGCAACTATGCCGAACTCTTGGGCAGCTCCACCTATCTGAAGATTTTCCTCAATACTTTCGCGGTGTCTGCACTGGTGACGGTCGTGTCGCTGGCAATCGGTTTTCCGGTCGCCTGGGCGCTCGCCATCATGCCCTCGCGGCTTGCCTCCATCGTTTTTGCCATCCTGCTTCTGTCGATGTGGACCAATCTTCTGGCCCGCACCTATGCCTGGATGGTGCTGTTGCAGCGAACAGGCGTGGTCAACAAGACGCTGATGGGCCTTGGCATCATTGATAAGCCGCTGGCACTGGTCAACAATCTCACCGGCGTGACGATCGGCATGACCTATATCATGCTGCCTTTCATCATCATTCCGCTCTATGGCGTCATCCGCAAGATCGACCCGGCCATTCTGCAGGCAGCGTCTCTGTGCGGCGCCAGCCGTTGGCAGGCACTGACGCGCGTTCTCATTCCGCTTGCCGCGCCCGGCTTGATGGCCGGTGCGCTGATGGTCTTCGTCATGTCGCTCGGTTATTTCGTCACCCCGGCGCTGCTCGGCGGCACGGCGAACATGATGCTGGCCGAACTCATCGCCCAATTTGTGCAGTCACTGGTCAACTGGGGGATGGGCGGGGCTGCCGCCTTCGTCCTTCTGGTGGTCACTCTGGCTCTTTATGCGGTGCAGCTAAAATTCTTCGGCGCGGCAGGGGCAGGGGGGCGCTGAGATGCTTTTGAATTATAACAGCCTCGGCCTGTGGAAATGGCTGCTCCTCCTCATCACCGTGCTGACGTCGGCATTTCTCATCCTCCCGATCGTTTTTATCGCCGCTTTGTCCTTTGGTTCGTCACAATGGCTGATCTTTCCGCCGCCCGGCTGGACGCTGAAATGGTATGCGGATTTCTTCGCTGACCCCAGATGGCTGGAGGCCGCTTGGACGAGCCTGCGCATTGCGCTAATGGTCACGGTACTCTCTGTGCTGATCGGTCTCGTGGCTTCCTTCGGGCTGGTGCGCGGACGTTTCCTCGGGCGCGGCACGCTGCGCGCGCTGTTTATGACGCCGATGATCCTGCCCGTGGTGGTGCTTGCGGTGGCACTTTACGCCTTTTTCCTGAAACTCGGCCTTGCCGGCACCACGACCGGCTTCGTCATCGCCCATCTCGTCGTCGCGCTGCCTTTCTCCATTCTGGCGTTGACCGGCGCGCTCGAGGGTTTTGACAAGTCGATCGAGGATGCGGCGGTGCTATGCGGTGCGAGCCCGTTGCAGGCGAAAATCCGCATCACGCTTCCCGCCATCAGCCACGGGCTGTTTTCAGCGGCGATCTTTTCCTTCCTCACCTCCTGGGATGAGGTGGTGCTGGCGATCTTCATGGCAAGCCCGACATTGCAGACGCTGCCGGTGAAAATCTGGGCGACGCTGCGTCAGGATCTGACGCCCGTCATCGCCGCCGCCTCCACGCTTCTCATCGCGGTGACCATCATTCTCATGCTGCTGGTTGCGGCTGTGCGAAAAGGACTGAAAACATGACCAAACCGCTCCTGCAAATTCGCGGAATCCGCAAGCAATACGGACCGGTCGTCGCCGTTCAGGACGTCAATCTCGACGTTCAGCCGGGCGAGTTCATGACCTTCCTCGGTCCTTCCGGCTCCGGCAAGAGCACCACTCTTTATATCCTTGCCGGCTTCGAGCAGCCGACCTCGGGGGATATCCTGCTGAACGGCGAGAGCCTGTTGTCGACGCCGTCGCACAAGCGCAATATCGGCATGGTCTTCCAGCGTTACACCCTGTTTCCGCATCTGTCGGTCGGCGAGAATATCGCCTTCCCGCTGAAGGTTCGCCGCAAGAGCAAGGCTGAGATCGATGCCAAGGTGAAGGAAATGCTGCGTCTCGTCCGCCTCGAAGGTTTCGAGGACAGAAAGCCTGCACAGATGTCCGGTGGCCAGCAGCAGCGCGTGGCGCTGGCGCGTGCGCTCGCTTACGATCCACCGGTACTTTTGATGGATGAGCCGCTGTCGGCACTCGACAAGAAGCTGCGCGAGGAAATCCAATTCGAAATCCGTCGCATCCACCAGCAGACGGAGGTGACGATCCTCTACGTCACCCATGATCAGGAAGAAGCCTTGCGTCTTTCTGACCGGATCGCCGTATTTTCGAAAGGGGTTATCGATCAGATCGGCACGGGGCCCGAGCTTTATGCTCATCCTACTACCCGTTTCGTGGCTGAATTCATCGGTGACAGCGATTTCATCGCCTGCGATCTCCTCGCTGCCTCAGGCGGCAAGGCGACGGTGTCGCTTGGCCGGGATATCATCTTCGATCATATTCCCATGCATGGCGAGGCCGCACCGGGCAAGAAAGCGGCGCTGATGCTGCGTCCGGAACGCCTGCAGCTCAGCCGCAACCGGCCGGTTGCTTCCGCCGGTTTTCAGGCCACGGTCAGCGACATCACCTTCCTTGGCAACAATGTCCATGTGGTTGCTCATACCGGTTCGGGCGAACCGCTTGCCGTGCGGCTGCCCTTTGGCCACGAGGCGATTTCCGGTCTCAACCGGGGCGACCTCGTGCACTTGGCCTTCGACCCGGCGTCAGCCCAGGTTTTCTGTTGAAGGATCGGCTCCATGCATCTGAATGACCCCACGCTTTTCTGTGAAAAAGTGCCCGTGGCCGGCCGCTGGATCGGCTGCGATGACCGCGAGACGGCGACGATCCGCAATCCCGCGACGGGGAAAATCGTCGGGCAAGTTCCCGAACTTGGCGCAATGGAAACGCAGGCGGCTATCACCGCTGCCGTGATTGCCCAGAAAGCATGGGCGCGCCGCACAGCCGGCGAGCGTGCGGCGATCCTGAAGGCGTGGCACCGGCTCGTCATGGAAAACCGGGACGATCTCGGCATGATCCTGACGCTGGAACAGGGAAAACCGCTCGCGGAAGCCAAAGGTGAAATCGCCTATGGGGCAAGCTTCATCGAGTGGTTTGCCGAAGAAGCCCGCCGCATCAATGGTGAGACGGTTCCCGGTCATCAGGCCGACAAGCGCATCCTCGTTCTGCGCCAGCCGGTCGGCGTCGTCGCGGCCATCACGCCGTGGAATTTCCCCAATGCCATGATTACCCGCAAGGTCGGCCCGGCGCTCGCTGCCGGCTGCGCGGTGGTGCTGAAACCCGCACCGCAGACGCCGTTTTCGGCCATCGCCCTCGCCATTCTCGCCGAGCGCGCGGGCCTGCCGCTCGAACTTTTCAGCATCGTGACGGGTCCTGCCGCAGAAATCGGCGGCGTGCTGACCGCAAGCCCGGATATTCGTCTCCTCACCTTCACCGGCTCGACACGCACGGGAGAACATCTTTACCGCCAATGCGCGCCGACGATCAAGAAACTCGGGCTGGAACTCGGCGGCAACGCGCCCTTCATCGTATTTAATGACGCTGATCTCGACGCGGCTGTCGAAGGGGCGCTGATTGCCAAGTTCCGCAACAACGGCCAGACCTGCGTCTGCGCCAACCGGCTTTATGTGCAGAGCGGTGTTTATGATGCCTTCGCTCAAAAAATCGCGCGGGCGGTATCGGGGCTGAAGGTCGGTAACGGGTTGGAAGAGGGAAGCATTCTGGGGCCGCTCATCGATGGTAACGCCGTTGCCAAGGTGGAAACCCATATTGCCGATGCGCTCTCAAAAGGGGCGCAAATTGCAGCGGGCGGCAGCAGGCATGCACTCGGCGGCAATTTTTTCGAGCCGACGATCCTGCGCAACGTGACTGCCGACATGCAGGTCGCGCGTGAAGAGACATTCGGTCCGCTCGCCCCGCTTTTCCGTTTCGAAGACGAAGAGGATGTGATCGCGCAGGCCAACAATACCGATTTCGGTCTCGCCTCCTATTTTTATGCGCGGGATCTTTCCCGTGTGTTCAGGGTCGCCGAGGCGCTTGAATATGGCATGGTCGGCGTCAATACGGGGGCTATCTCCACCGCCGAGGCGCCCTTTGGCGGCGTCAAGATGTCAGGTCTCGGGCGCGAAGGTTCCCGCCATGGCATCGAGGAATATACCGAACTCAAATATGTCTGCATCGGCAACATTCTCTAGATAACGGTCAGGTTGGTCTGGCCGTGTTGTTGCGAAACATGGCGTTCATCGGATATGAATCCGCTGCGTCCGCCGCATCCGGTGAGATATGGGCGGAACGCCTCCATCGCACCTGCATGCCTTCGTTGTCCCGCGATAGCACGGTTGCCGATTGACTGAAGTCACCCCGCATGACAACGGACGATGCTCCCGGCTTGTCGTACCAAAGCGACATGTCGGTCTCGGTGGTCTTTTGAACGCGATAATGAAGCTCAGTCCCGACGGCCGGCGCATAAGGCGGAACAGTCACGCTCTCCGCCGCCTGCGCGGGGCCGCCCGCTATCGTTGCCTGGAATATCAGCCCGGCAGCGAGAAAAAGGCGAGGGACCAGACCGATAGTGCGGCGCGTTGCGCTCGTGCGAATTCGCGTGCTCTCCGGTTACGGCTTTTCCAAAACGTGACATGCCGATTTCGCGGTGTCTATGCCAAGTTCGACGCCATACGGCTTCTGTGGGTCATGATTTTAATCACTGAATAATGTCCTGCGTTGCGATCCCGTCTAATTGAGGCGTTGACTGGTCGCGGCATCGAACAAGTGGATCGATGCCAGATCGGGCTGAACCTGAATGGTCGCACCCGGCTGTGCCTGCACACGCTCGCGGAAGACACCGATGACCTGATGATGGCCGAGCATCATCGTGACCTGCGTTTCCGACCCCATTGGCTCCACCAATAAAACGGTTGCGGGTAGGCCATGGTCGGCCAGTTCGAAATGTTCCGGGCGGATGCCGTATATCGCATCACCCGAGACGTGGCCGGGCGGGAGGGGCAAGGTGACGCCGTCCGCCTCGAAGCCATCGGCAGTCAGTCGTCCCTTGATGAAGTTCATCGCCGGCGAACCGATGAAGCCGGCGACGAAGGGATTGGACGGTCGGTCATAAAGCTCGAGCGGCGCCCCGCACTGCTCGACCCGCCCGGCATTCATCACCACGATCTTGTCGGCCATGGTCATGGCTTCCACCTGGTCATGCGTCACATAGACGGTCGTAACGCCCAGGCGCTGGTGCAGCCCCTTGATTTCACCGCGCATCACGACGCGCAGCTTGGCATCGAGGTTGCTGAGCGGTTCGTCGAACAGAAAAACCTGCGGATTGCGGACGATCGCGCGGCCCATGGCGACACGCTGCCGTTGCCCACCGGAAAGCTGGCGGGGGAACCGTTCGAGCAATGGCGTCAGCCCCAATATCTCCGCTGCCCAGTTCACTCGCTCGGCGACCTCGGCCTTGCTGCCACCGCGATGCTCAAGCGAGAAGGCCATGTTTCTGGCGACGGTCATATGCGGATAAAGAGCGTAGTTCTGGAAGACCATCGCGATGTCGCGGTCTTTCGGTTCGATCTCGTTGACGACGCGGTTGCTGATCGAGATATCGCCGCCGGTAATGGTTTCAAGGCCTGCGATCATCCGCAGCAGAGTGGATTTGCCGCAGCCCGAAGGGCCAACCAGCACGACGAATTCGCCATCGGCAATATCGATATCGACACCATGAATAGTGGCGAGTGCGCCATAGCTTTTCTTGACGGATTTAAGGGTAACGGGTGCCATGGTCAGCCTTTCGATTAGCCTTTAAGGCCGGTATGGGCGAGGCCTTCGACGAATTGTTTCTGCGCAACGATGAAGACGATGAGGACGGGAATGGCGGTCATCGTCGCGGCGGCAAGCTGGATGTTCCACATCGGCCCGCCATAGGCGTCGGTAAATTGGGTCAATGCCTGGGGCAGGGTGAATTTGTCGGGGCTGGAGAGAAAGACGATGGGTTCAAGATAAAGGTTCCAGCTGCCGAGAAATGTGAAGATCGCGACGGCGGCCAGTGCCGGACGGGCAAGGGGCAGGGCGATGGTCCAGAATATCTTGAACCGGCTGAGACCATCGACCCGCGCGGCTTCCTCCAGTTCCACCGGCAGGGAAATGAAGAACTGGCGCATGATGAAGGTGGCGAAGACCGCCGGCGCGCCGAAGATCGGCACCAGGATCAGCGGCCAGTGCGTGTTGATCATGCCCCATTTGAGAAACATCCGGAACAGCGGAACCAGCGTCACTTCGGACGGGATCAGCAATCCTACCAGCACCACCATGAAGATGGCGTTGGCGAAGGGGAACCTGATACGCGCAAAGGCATATCCGGCCATCGAAGCCACAGCCATGGTGCCGATGGTGACGATTGCGGCGATATAGGCCGAGTTCCAATATTGCAGCGCAAAGGGCTGTATTCTGAAAACGTCGGAATAGGAGGAAAAATCAAAGGTGCGCGGCCAGATATCCGGCGGAAAGGCAAATATCTGGCTGACGGGTTTGACCGACGACGTCACCATCCACCAGGTCGGAAAGACGAAGGGGACAAGCAGCACGCAGAGTATGAAATAGATCAGCGTCTGCGCGCGTGGGCTGAGTTCAGTTTTCATAGAATACGAACTTTCTGCGCAAGTGCCACTGGATGAAGGTCAAAGCGCCGACAATGACCAGCAGGATGATGGAGAGTGTCGAGCCATAACCGAAGAGGTAGAACTGAAAGGCCTGCTGATAGAGGTAATAAACGAGAACCGTCGTGGAAAAACCCGGCCCGCCCTGGGTCAAGATCATGATCTGCGCAAAGACCTGCAGCGCGCCGACGATGGTGACGATGGAAGCGAGCAGGATCGTGGGGCTGATCATCGGCAGGGTGATGCGGTAGAACTGCTTGAAGCGCGGCACGCCGTCGACGCGCGCGGCCTCGAACAGTTCACGCGGCACGCCCTGAAGTGCTGCAAGAAACAGGATCATGTTGAGACCGACATTCTTGAGCGCCTGCACGACGATGACCGAGATCATCGCTGTCGTGGGGTGACGCAGCCAGTTGGGACCCTCGACGCCGATCATTTGCAGGAGGCCGTTGATGCCGCCATTGTTCTGCAGCAAAAAACTCCAGACGATTGTCCAGGCGACCAGCGACACCACGACAGGCGAAAAGAACAGCGTGCGAAACATGGTCATGAAGGCCAGCTGCTGGTTCAGGAGCAACGCAAGCCCCAGCGCCAGGCTCATGTTGAGCAGGGCAAGCCCGGCCGAGAACACGGCGGTCACGGCCAGCACCTCGCCTATGGCCGGATCGCTGAGCAGCTTCTGGTAGTTGGCGATGCCGGTGAACCGGAAGGATCCCGCCAGCACGTTCCACTCATGTAGCGAATACCAGAAGACCAGCACCAGCGGAACGAGCACGAAGACAACGATGCCGATGAGTTGCGGCGCTATGAACAGATAACCGGTGGCGGCGTCACGGCGCGCCATGGTCCAGAAGCCGCGCCGGGCCTGTGTTTGCGCCGTCTGGAGGGCAAGCGTCATGGCTTTTCTTCCTTCTACCTTTCGCATCCACGGAAAATCGGATGACTACCAAGCGTCAATTGGCCGCCAGCAACGGATCAAGACGGCCGCAAAGCGCTTGCAGGACAGCCGCGACATCGGCATCTGGTCGCCAGAGACCGTCAAGGCCAGCGCGAACGGTCTGTTGCAGCCGGGCAAAGTTGCGGACCTGCTGCGTTGATTGACCGGTGGCGACGCCACGAATGACCACGGCCTCTATCTGTTTACGCGACAGCAACGGGTTGGCGGCCGCGAGCACATCGGCGGTGAGCAGACTTTGCCGTGCCGGCGGGAAAAACCGCGCGAGCTTGGCTACATTAGGCTTGGAGGAGAAAAACGCCAGGAATTCCGCCGCGAGCTTCGGGTTTTTGCCGCTGGCCAGGACGCCAATGCCTGCTCGACCTGTAACGGCATAGTCACCTGCAGGTCCTGTAGGCAACGGCACGAGATCCCAGTCGAAGGCCTTGTCACCTTTGGGTAGCAACGCTGCGCGGCTGATCTGGGTGGTCGTCATCGCGGCATCCCCGGCAAAGAAATCGGCCGAAACACCAGGGCCTGGCATGGCTTTTTTCACGAAGATTGCATCGTGGATGAAGCGCATGGCATCAACCATCTCCGGGCTGGCAAAAGCGCAGGACTTGGTATCCTTCGACCAAGGATAGGCATTCCAGCCGGTATAGACTTCGGCGAGGTTTTCCCACGCCTTGTATTCAAAATCACGAATGATCAATCCCTGCTTGCCGGTTGCCGCGACTTTCGCGGCGGTCGCGATGGCATTGTCCCAGTTCCAGTCGCCGGCAGCGATCATCTCGGCGGGCGTCTTGGCACCTGCCGCCCGGATCATGTCGTTGTTGACGAAGACGCCGAAGGGTGATGTCGAGAATGGATAGAGATATTGTGTTCCTTCATATGACCAAGCGGCAAGGGTTGCCGGGGGAAAGTCGCCCATGTCGTAGCCTTGCGTATTGGCAAAGGTTTCGGTGAGAGGATAAAGCGCCCCGGCTGCCATGAAATCAGGGGCTGTCGTGTCGAACAGCCAGGCCAGATCGGGCGGGTTGCCGCCGGCGATCTGGGTGGTCAAGGTGGTGGCATAACCTTCATAGGCAAGGGAATCGTAGGTAATCTTGACGCCGGGATGACTGGCCTCGAATTCATCGGCAATCTCGTTGAAAAGGGCCAGATGGGCTTCGTTGGCGCTCCAGATGGCCATCCGCAATTCCTGCGACAAAGCCGGCGAAACCAGCCCTGACGTGACCAGAAAACCGGTCATTGCAATTTTGACTATAGTCCTGCGCATGAATAATCCTCCCAGATTATACGTTTTGGCTAGTAGCCGCGAATATCAGGCCAATGGCGCTCCACCCCTTGGCGTTCGATGTGTGTGTGGAACTCCGCCAGACGCTTTTCATCGGCATGCACGCCATGCGGGGTCTCACCCTTGTCGAGGCAATAGGCGGCCAGCATGCCGGCCACTTCGCCGATGTTCCATTCGACCGGGTGCAGCCTGTAACAACCATTGGTGATATGCGTGGTGCCGATATTCTTGGATGCCGCCAGCAGGTTCGTTTTGTGGCGGGAGATAAGGGCACCCAGCGGAATTTCGAAAGGGCAGGCCCCCACATCGATATAATTATCACCGCCCGTCGAGGGGTGCAGGTCGATGCGATACATGCCGATACCGATGCTATCAGGGTAATGCACCGCGCCGCGATCGCCGCGCACCGCAAGCGACAGATCCTGCTCAACCACCGTGGTCAGCGCACGAATGCGACGGCTTTCACGGATGTAGGGCGCCATGGCCAGGCCATGTTCCGTGCCGGTAATGTCGCCGCGCAGGCGCAGTCCCGGAAAGCCCTGACCACCATCTGGCCGAGGCGCCTCGGTCTGCATCCAGTAGAACATGGAATAGGACAGACTAGCCGCATCGGCCAGCCGCTCGGCATATTGTTCGGGGGTAACGTCGATGATCGGCGCCTCGAAATAATCGATCATCGGCCAGTTCACGAGGCAGATATCGCTGGCATAGGCGCCGGGCCGAAACGTGTGGCGGGCGGCAATGCGGCGGAATATCCACAGGCTCATATCGCCCGCGCTGTGTCGCTGGTCGGCAACGTCGCGTGTTGCGTTGTCAACCGGGTTGGGATCGAAGAACCGGCGGCTACGTTCCAGTGTCCGCGGATTGGGCGAGTCCCAGCTCAACAGCGGGCCGCCCCAGAATTCGGGGGCAACCTGACGCCAGTGGTCGTACCGGGCGGGCTTGTCGATGACGTGATTGCCGTCAACCTGATCGACCGCGAAGCAGATCGAGACGGCCTGCTGATTGTGCGGTTGCGCCTCCGCCGGCGCACTCGGCTCTCCAGTTTCGGATTGCGCTTCAAAACCTGTGACATAGTCGGTTGCGGTCAGCGGCAGCAGATCGCCCAGTTCGGTGGCGTCGATGATGTACCGGGCCGAACAGGAAACGAGGTCGCTCGTATTGCAATGGCGTAGTGTCACGGCCCGCACGGTGTCGCCCTCGACGTCGGCCGCGATCGGCTCATAGGGCTTGAGGATGGTCAGCTTGCCGCCCGCCGCGAAAGGGGCAAGCATCGCCTCCATCACCGCCAGTGAAACACGCGGTTCATGGCACAGGCGAGATACATTGCCATCACCGGGATTGAGCGTCAGATCGGCCCGGGCGGCGTCTGTCAGCGGATAGTGGTCGCGGTAATATTGCCGCACGCCGGTGCGCAGGGCGCGATAGCTGGCGGTGATTCCGAACTGTTCCACCCAGCTGTGTTCGTCGGGCGGCACGGCCTGGCTGGTCAGCTGGCCGCCAATCCACTCGAATGCTTCGGTCAGGATAACGCTGCGGCCGTTGCGCAGGGCTCCAAGCGCCGCGGCCACGCCGCCAAGTCCGCCGCCAACCACAAGAATATCTGCATTGTATTCTCTCACGTCAGGTTCTCTTTCCTTGAATTGGGCCTTGAGTTGGGGAAGCAAGCGTTTCGCCCGCCACGATGTCGCAGCCCAGCAGTATCTGCCTTACGGGGCCGGGGGGACTGGTAAGGGTTTCGACCAGCATGGAAGTTGCCTGCCTGCCCATCTCTTCGCGGGGGATGGCATAGGAGGTGAAGTCGCGTTGCAAGCGTAGCGTATGCGTGCGTGTGCCGCTGCCCAGCACCACGATGGAAAGATCGCCGGGGACGCTGACCCCCTGCGCGCGGGCATGATTGTCGAAGACCACCGCTTCGGCCACTTCGGCAAAAAAAACGACGCTTGCTCCGCTGGCGCGAACGGCGGCCAGTTGCTCGGCCGGATCGCCATTTTCGCTCTCATGGGAATAGACCAGCTCCGCCGCACCTTCGATCGCAGTCAGAAACCCACGCCAGCGGTCGCTGATGGATTCCGCCGGACCCGTCGCGCCGATAAAGGCGAAACGGCGATGGCCGGCGACAAGTGCCTCCCGCACAAGAGCATGCGTGGCGGTGACGTAATCCGCGCCGACATAACGCACCGGCCCGCCGGCATCGTCACGGCGACCGACTGCGACGTAAGGATAGTCGCCGGCAACCAGTTGGGCCAGCTCATCGCGATCGAACTGGCTGCCCAGAATGAGGCATCCGTCAGCAAGTCGAAGCCGACCTGTTTCCCCGAAGATGCGCTTTCGCCCATTATCGTCGCGCTCGGCTGCCGTCATCAGCAGAAGGTCGTAGCCCAACCTCTCCGCTTCCTCTTCGATCCCCATCAGAAAAGGCGTGTAGAAATCGGCCTGCGCGATCGGAAAAGCCGGCTGATAGGTGAAAACACCCAGGATCCGGTTGGCGCCCTTGACCATGCTGCGCGCGATGGGGTCCGCCACATAACCAGTGTCCCGAATGGCCTTCAGCACACGCTCCCGCGTTTCAGGCGGAATGCGGCCTTCAGCGGATTTTGCCTCGTTGAGCACGAGTGAAACGGTTGCCTGACTGACCCCCGCGAAGATCGCAATATCCCGTTGCGTCAACCGCCTAACCATCGGAACCTCATTTCCTGCCTCGCTGCTAATTCGTATTAGCTGCTTATACGTATAAACGATATTGCCAAGAACGTGTCAAGAGGTGGCCGCAGGGTGGGACGAAGGGATTTTCGTTGCGCTTAGATAGCCGTCAAACTTTAGCCTGCGGTGCGAAGCTTTGCTTTGCGCTTGCGGTGCTCTAAATTTAGCTGACGATCAATTCTAGGCCGCGAAGCCGCAATTCGTGAGGTGACTATGTCAATCGTCATGAAGACTGAACGATTGCATCTGCGCGAAGTCGAAGGTGATGACCTCGTTTCACTGGGCAGAATTTACGCTGATCGAGAGTGCATGCGGTTCTATCCGGCTACCAAGTCTCCATCAGAAATCAATGAATGGTTTCAGAAGCTTGCGTTTGACAGCTACGCACAGCATGGATTTGGTCTCTGGGCAGTCGTGGAGACGGTTTCGGGGGAGGTCATCGGTGATTGCGGGATCACTCTGCAAGAGACCCCGGCCGGCCTTGAGCCCGAAATCGGCTATCACCTATGGCGCGAATATTGGGGAATGGGCTTGGCGACCGAAGCGGCTATTGCCTGCCGTGACTATGCATTTCACGCTCTCGGTTTGCGTAGAGTGGTAAGCATCACCAGCCCCGAAAACATACCGTCACAAAAGGTCGCAGAACGGGTGCATGACAGGCGGGAAATCTATCAAAAGCGCGGCGGAGAAAGCGGAAACGTCGTCAGTCGTCACCTGTATATCAGCGAAAATCAGTGACGGTTTCTCGAAGGGCGTACTATCCACCATCATCGCAGCTTGTCGCAACCGCCCCGCGCGCGTCGCGGATAACGGTTGCTGACATCTGTCTAGTCGGTTTCCAGCGCACTCAGCGATGCGTTGGGTAGCTCACGCAAATGCTGTGCACTCGCTGGACTATTACGCCACCTCCGCCGAAAACGCGGATTTGATGAGTGTTTTGGTATATTCAGCCGTCGGCCTGCTGAATATGGCGTCCGTCTCTCCCTCCTCTACGATCTTCCCGTTTCTCATGACGATGACGTAATCCGAAATCGCCTTGATGACCGAAAGATCGTGGCTGATGAAGATGTAGGAAAGGCCATGGGCCTTCTGCAGATCACGCAGCAGGTCGATGACCTGTCCTTGGACGGATCGGTCCAGCGCAGACGTCGGTTCGTCGAGGATGACGACCTCAGGCTTGAGGATGATTGCGCGGGCGATTGCGATACGCTGACGTTGTCCGCCTGAAAATTCGTGAGGGTAGCGGTTGCGGGCCGCGGGATCGAGACCGACTTCTTTCAGTGCTTCGATTGCCCGCTTGTCCCGCTCCGCCCGGCTGAGCTGTTGCTCATGCACGAACAGGCCTTCGGTGATGATCTCCCCCACCGTCTGTCTTGGCGAAAGCGAGCCATAGGGATCCTGAAACACAAGCTGCAAATGCCGCCGCAACGGCCGCATGGCCTTTCGGTCAAGGCCGGTGATCTCCGTCTTGCCGAAGAAAATGCGGCCTTCCGAAACGATGAGACGCAGAAGCGCACGACCAAGCGTGGACTTGCCCGATCCGGATTCACCGACAATGCCGATGGTCTGTCCCTGGTGAAGGTCGACATTGACGCTGTCGACGGCCCGGAACTTGCTGGACTTCGACAGGAAGCCACCCGGAATTTTATAGTCTATCGTCACATTCTTGCCCGAGAGAACGACCGGTGCCTCGCTGCCGACCGCGGGTTTGTGCCCGCTGGGTTCCGCATCGAGAAGCATCTTGGTGTAGTCCGCCTGCGGGCGCTCGAAGATATCTTCCGTCGTGCCGGTCTCGACGATCTCGCCGCGGCGCATCACGGCGACGCGATTGGCGAAATGGCGGACCACGCCAAGATCGTGTGTGATCAGGACGACGGCCATGCCGAAGCGTTGCTGCAACGACTTCAGAAGGTCGAGGATCTGCGCCTGGATCGTCACGTCGAGCGCAGTGGTCGGTTCATCGGCAATCAGAATGTCCGGCTCGTTCGCGAGCGCCATGGCGATCATCACGCGCTGGCGCTGACCGCCGGAAAGCTCATGCGGGTAGCTGTCTATACGCCGTTCCGGCTCAGGAATTCCAACGAGCTTCAGGAGTTCGAGAACGCGTGCGCGCGCTTGCCTTTTGCTGCCACCCCTGTGGTAGATGATCGGTTCGGCGATTTGCGCGCCGATCCGGTAAAGAGGATCGAGCGAGGTCATCGGCTCCTGAAAAATCATGGTGATTTTCGCACCCCGGATATCGTTCAGTTCGTTGACCGGAAGACCGATCAGCTCGTGTCCACGATATTTTGCCGAACCTTCAATAATGCCGTTTGATGCCAGCAGCCCCATGATGCCCATCATGGTCTGGCTCTTGCCGGAACCGGATTCGCCGACGACGGCAAGCGTTTCGCCCTGTTTGACGTCAATATCGATGCCCTTGACGGCATTCACGGTGCCATCGGGCGTGGTGAATTCAACCTTGAGGTCACGGACGGTGAGGATGGTTTCAGGTGTCGTTTTCATATCAACGATCCTTGGGATCGAGTGCATCACGCAACCCGTCGCCCACAAAATTAAGCGAAAACAGGGTCAGCACGAAGAAGATCGCCGGGAATATCAGGAGCCACGGGGCTGACTGGATATTGTTGGCACCTTCGGAAATCAGCGCCCCCCAACTCGTCAGCGGCGCCTGCACGCCAAGGCCGAGGAAGGAGAGGAAGCTTTCCAGAAGAATGACTTTGGGCACGACGACGGTGACGAACACGACGACCGGTCCGATCGTATTGGGAATGATGTGACGGCGGATGATCTGCCAGTCGCTCAAACCCAAGGCCTGTGCGGCCCCCACAAATTCCCGCCGTTTCAGCGCAAGCGTCTGGCCACGGACGATACGCGCCATATCAAGCCATTCCACCGCACCGATGACCAGGAAGATCAGGATGAAGCTGCGGCCGAAGAAAACCACGAGAACGACCACCAGAAAGACGAAGGGCAGCGAATAGAGGATTTCGACGAAACGCATCATCACATTGTCGACACGTCCGCCGATATATCCAGCCGTTGCGCCGTAAAGGACGCCTATCCCGAGCGAAACGAGGCTGGCCAGAATGCCGACGGCGATCGAGATCTGCCCACCCAGCATCACCCGGGCCAGCATGTCGCGACCATTTGAATCCGTGCCGAAGAAGAAGTATTCGCGGTTGACGTCGCCTTCCAGCTTCAGCGTCCGGCCCTCGTCTTCGGTGGCCACGACCTTAGTGTTTTCAAATTCGTTGGCGCGGTCGAAATAGCGGGTCGCGCGCGGGTCGATTGCGCTGCTGGAGGTGATGGTTGCCGTGAAGGTCTGCCCTTCAACGGAAAATTCCTTCAGCTCCACGCGTGCACGGCCGGCGACGCCTTCCATCACGCCCTGAAGGTTGTTCACGTCAGGACGCGGCTCAAGACTGGGCGCCACGGAGACGTAGGACGAGAACACCTGATCATAGGTATGGGTGAGGAAATTCGGACCGATGAAGGAGAAAAGCGTGATCAGCAGGAGCATGATGGAACCCGCCATGGCCGCCTTGTTTCGTCTGAAACGCAGGGCTGCGAGCTGGAACAGGCTTCGGCTTTTCACCACCGGTTGATGGGCAACAGTGCCGGGGATATCAGTCATGTCTGACCCTCGGATCAAGCAGGCCGTAGAGAATATCGACCAGGAGATTGAAAACGATGACGAAAATGGCGACGAGAACCACGGTTCCCATCACCAGCGTATAGTCGCGATTGATGGCGCCAAGAACGAAGTAGCGGCCGACACCGGGGATCGTGAAGATCGTTTCGATGACCGCCGAACCCGTGAGGAGAGCGGCGGCACAGGGCGCGAGATAAGAAACGACGGGCAGCATCGCAGCGCGCATGGCGTGCAGCACGACCACGCTGCGGGCCGGAAGACCATAAGCCTTGGCGGTGCGGATATGGTCCATCCGCAGGGCCTCGATCATGGCCCCGCGTGTCAGGCGCGCGATAACCGCAAGCTGCGGCAAGGCGAGCGCGATCATCGGAAGAATGAGATATCTCAGCGATCCATCACCCCAGCTGCCTGCCGGCAGAAGCCCGAGTATCACGGCAAAGACGAGCGTGAGAACAGGTGCGACAACGAAGTTCGGCACGGTAATGCCAACAGTTGAAATCGACATGAGCGAGAAATCGAAGGCACTGTTCTGCCGGAGCGCGGCCAGAGTGCCGGCAAGAACGCCGCCCACCAGCGCCAGCAACAGCGCATAACTACCGAGTTCCAGCGAATAGGGCAGACCCTTGCCGATCAACTGCGCGACAGTATTGTCCTTGTAGATATAGCTCGGACCGAAATCGCCGGTGACGGCATTGCGGAGGTAGATGAGATACTGGCGCCACAATGGCTCATCCAGATGATAGGTTCTCATCAGGTTTTCCATCGTTTGCGGCGGCAGGGGACGTTCAAGATTGAACGGACCACCCGGCGCGAAACGCATCAGGAAAAACGAAATCGTGACGACGATAAACAAAGTCGGCACGGCGCTCGCCAAACGGCGCAGGATAAACGAGATCATGATTTTTCGGGCTCCGGCATGGCACGGTGGTGTTGGCCACCGTGCCAGCGCTGCTTATTCGGAAACGCTCAGGAAGCGGCTGAGGTGTTCGTTGGCAGCATTGTCGACCCAACCCTTGACCCGGTTGGACACCAGCCAGAGATCGGCCTGCGTCAGAAGCGGAGCGACCGGCTGTTCCTTCATGAGGATGGTTTCTGCCTCATGCAGCAGCTTGGAGCGAGCAGCAGGGTCCTTCTCGTTGTAGGACTTCTGCATCAGCGAGTCGTATTCGGCGTTGTTGAACTTCGAATAGTTGAAGGTCTTATTGGAGGATACCGAAAGAGCGAGGAAGTTTTCCGCATCCGCATAGTCGGCAACCCAGCCGGCGCGCGCCACGTTAAACTTGCCGCCCTCCTGAAGGTAGCCGTAGTGCGAGGCAACGTCGAGGTTCACCAGCGACACTTTCGCGCCGAAAGTATTCTTCCACATATCCGCGATAGCTGTCGCGACGCGTTCATGGTTGGGGTTGGTGTTGTAGCGGATTTCGATGGAAAGCGGCTTGCCGCCTTCACCGTAACCGGCGTCCTTCATGAGCTTGAGTGCCTCGTCTTCCCGGTCGAGCTGGGAAAGCGTGGCAAAATCGGCCTTTGCCGGCTCGCCGTAGGAGTCCATGCCCGGGGGAACCATGGAGTAGGCCGGAACCTGGGAACCGCTGTAGATTTCCTTGGCGAGGAAATCGCGGTCCACCGCCATGGAAAGGGCCTGGCGCACGCGCACGTCGTCATACGGGGCTTCGCGGGTGTCGAAGGTGTAATAGTAGGTCGCAAGCGTCGGCGAAACGTGGACCTGCTCGCCGTAGGACTTGCGCAGACGGTCGATCTGGTCCGCAGAAAAGTTGTATGCGAGGTCCATTTCCTTCGCTTCGAAACGACGAACGGAGGCGGCCTGGTCGTCAATCGGGTAGAAGATGACCTTGTCGATTTTAGTGTTCGACGCATCCCAGAAGTCGGTGTTCTTGACGACCGTCAAGCTGTCATTGGGAACATGCGCTTCGAGCTTGTAAGCACCGTTCGAGACCATGACGCCCGGCTTTACGAAGTTCGTGCCGTTCTTTTCGTAGCTCGCCTTGGAAATCGGCAGCGCCGTCTGGTGAGCAAGAAGCTCAAGGAAGAAAGGTGTTGAGCGCTCGAGTGTGATTTCAAGGGTCTTGTCATCCACCGCCTTCACACCAAGCTGGTCAACCGGCGTTTCGCCCTTGTTGATCTTTTCGGCGTTCTTGATCGGGTAAAGAATATTCGCATATTTTGCTGCGGTCTTCGGGTCTTCGACGCGCTGGTAGGAGAATACAAAGTCGCCAGCCGTTACCGGCGTGCCATCCGACCATTTTGCATCCGCCCGCAATTTGAACGTGTAGACGGTGCCATCGTCAGACAGCGTCCAGCTTTCTGCCGTACCGGGAACGATCTTGCCTGCCGCATCGTAAATGGTGAGACCTTCAAAAAGGTCCTTCAGGATAAAGGCTTCGATGTTGATCGAGGTTTGGGCCTGATCGAGCGTCTGCGGTTCCCCAGAATTGCCGCGATGCAGCACTGTTTCCGCAAGTGCGGAACTGGCACCGAGCAGAAGCGATCCGAGCAGCAGAGTAGTGCGCACTGTAGTTGTTATGGACATTGTTTTCTTTCCCCGTGAGTATTTTGAGCCCACAAACAAGGCCAAATTTCTCCGAAGTGCAACCACAATAAATTGTGAGTTGATGCGGAACCCACAACTTCAGTAGCCCCTAAGGTACGTCCATGATGCCGTTTTCGAAATAGCCGCAATTCTGATCGAAGGGAGATTGAACGCTGCGACCTTTGCGAAACTTGTATGGATTGTGGCGGGGCTTTGGCCTGCGCCGACGAAAAAAGCGGGCCGGCCGACTGGCCGCCCCGCTCGATTTGAAACCAGGTGAAAATCCTATGCAGGTCGTTCTTCACCGTTATTCGGCCGCCAGGTGATCAGCTTTTTCTCCGCAACATCGAGAATGAGGTCGATGATGAGGACGAAAACCGCAAGGATGATGATGCCTGCGAAGACGCCGACCGCATCGAAGTTGCCTTCAGAGCGGGCAATCAGGTAACCGAGACCCGCGGAAGCTCCCAGATATTCGCCGATGATCGCGCCAACCACGGCGAAACCGACAGAGGTGCGCAGCGACGACAGGATCCAGCTTGCCGCAGCCGGGAAGTAGACGTGACGCAGCAGGTCAGAGCGCTTAGCGCCGAGAATGCGGGTATTGGACAGCACGACCGGGTTCACTTCACGCACACCCTGCATGGCGTTGAAGAAGGTGACGAAGAAAACGAGCGTGACCGCAAGAGCGACCTTGGACCAGAGGCCAAGTCCAAGCCAGAGAACGAAGATCGGTGCCAGAACGACACGCGGAATGGCGTTCACCGCCTTGATGAACGGATCGAGCACGCGGGCGACGAAGGGGCTGAGGCCAAGCCACACGCCGGCGCCGACGCCAAGACCGGTGCCGATGATATAGCCCAGCACCGTTTCGCTGAGCGTGATGCCGACATGTTTATAAAACCCGGCATCGGCAACCCAGTCGATCACCTGTTTGACGATGTCATAGGGTGCAGGAAAGAAGAAGCGATCGATGGCACCGGAGCTTACGCCAAGTTGCCAGCCGCCCAGGAGCACGACCAGAAGAGCGACCTGGATGATACGAACATTAACGGCTTGCATAGCTTTTCTCCACTTCGCCACGCAGGGACGCCCATATATCGCGATAGAGCGTCATGAATTTTGGATCGAGTTTGATTTCGGCGACGTTGCGGGGCCGTTCGAGATCAACGGGGAAGCTTTCGATAACGCGGCTTTTCGGGCCGGCCGCGAGAACGACGACGCGGTCTCCGAGCGCGATTGCCTCTTCAAGATCATGGGTGATCATGACCACCGCGCGGCGGTCCTCCTGCCACAGGCGCAGCAATTCATTCTGCATCAGGTGGCGGGTGTGGATATCCAGTGCGGAGAAGGGTTCGTCCATCAGGATGACCTTCGGCTCGGTGATGAGCGCCTGCGCCATCTGCACGCGTTTGCGCTGCCCACCCGAGAGCTGGTGCGGAAAACGGTCTCCGAAGCCCTTGAGGCCGACCTTTTCGAGCCAGGCCGTAACCTTGGCGCGCCGTTCATCCTCGGCGACGCCGCGGAACATCAGGCCGAGTTCCACATTCTGAAACGCCGTCTTCCAGGGAAGAAGCGCATCCTGCTGGAACAGATATCCGATGGTGTTCTGTACGCCCTGGACGGCCGTACCGTCGATTGACACCTTGCCTTGCGCAGGCTTCAGCAGCCCTGCGATGGCGTTGAGGATGGTGGATTTTCCGCAACCGGTGGGGCCGACGATGGAGAGAAACTCTCCATCGCCAACCCTAAGGTTGACGTTTTGAACGGCAACGAACGAACCAAACGCCATGGTCACGTCATCGATTGCCACCATCGGCTGGGGTTTGAGTTCCGTCACGGGCTCTAGCTTTCTCACTGGCGAAGACATGGCATATCCTCAGTTTCCGCCCTTCGAAGCCGCGGCCTCGACGAACTTGTTGGTATAGGTGGTGTTGAGATCGATGGTTGCCTTTGCGACCGCATCGTTGAAGCTCTTCAGAACGGCCAGCGGCGTTTCGAGATCGGCAGGCTCGAACTTGCCGTCTTCGGAGAAGATCGCCTTGGCGGCTTCGACGGCCTTGATGTAGGTCTGCTTGTCGCCAGACACGAAATCATCGGGAAGTTTTGCGACGATTTCTTCCGCCGAATGCTGCTTCATCCAGTGCAGCGCCCGAACCGTGGCGTTGGTCACTTTCTGGATTACTTCGGGATTGGCGTTGATGTAGTCCTGCGTCGCATAAAGGACCGATGTCGGATAGATGCCGCCGTAGACATCCTTGGCGCCCTGATCGCTGCGGGCGTCGATGAGGATCTTGCCCAGCCCGCGCTCGACGACGATTGTCGCGGCGGGATCGTAGTTGACGAGCAGATCGATCTTGCCCTGCTGCAGGGCGGCCACGGCCGCAGCACCCGAACCGACGCCGATGATGGAGATGTCGTTGTCGCTCAGATTGTGCTGCTTCATATAGTAGCGAATGAAGAAGTCCGAAGAAGAACCGGGCGAGGTGATGCCGACCTTCTTTCCCTTGATCGTTTCGGGCTTGGCCGGATCGAAGTCTGTATCGTTCGTGCCGGCCAGCACCAGACCCGAGTTGCGGGCGAGCTGAACGAAGCCTACGACGTGCTTGTTCTGCGACTGCATCTGGATCGTGTGATCGTAGAAACCGACGGCGACGTCGGTGGAACCGGCAACGAGTGCCTGGAGCACCTTCGATCCGCCCTGGGCAAAGTTCTCGGTGGTTACATCAAGCCCCTCGTCCTTGTAGAAACCGAGGCTCGCTGCCACGGGGAAAGGCAGATTGTTGAGGTTGTACGAGCCTACGCTCATCCTGACGGATTCGGCATTCGCGGATGCTGCCAACGCACAGAGCGCTGCTGTTGCAAGCAGGTATTTACGCATGAGGGTCTCCTCCCTGTTTCATGTTTTGTGTCAATATGGCTGTATTTAAGCTGCGTCTTCAATTGCAGCGGTCGGTTTGGCGAAGGCAAAGCCTTCGAAAAGTCTGCGTGCCGTTCTCACAAGCCCGGCGGTTATTGCTCCCTCCCGCATTTCCAGCTGCACGTCGAGGCGGCCGGCAGGGTGTTCGATGCTGATCTGGGTCGGTACGGAAAGGCGGCCTGCCAAATCGTAGGCAACCGAGCCTTCGGTCACGGCTGCGGTCGCGATGCCGACGGCGCCGGTTGTCGCCAGTGCGGGATGACATTCATTCGGCATGAAATATCGCACCGAAAGAGTGCCGCCCCTGCGGGCTGGCGCGACGAGTACCGGCTTTGGAATGACCATGTCGGTGACATCACCCATGCCCATCAGCTTGCCGGCCTGAATGCGGATGCGGGTCATGCGCTCGATGAGATCGCTGTTGGCGGTGAGCGCCTGCGGGTCCTCATAACCGGTCAGGCCGAGATCGGCCGCGCGCATCAGCACCATCGGAATGGCGCAATCTATGGCCGTCACCTCCAAGCCGTCGATCATGTCTACGGCTTTGCCTGTCGGCAGCAACCTTCCGGTTTTTGCACCTGCGGCATCCATGAACGTCAAGGCGATCGGCGCTGCGAGGCCCGGCACACCATCGATCGAAGCGTCGCCGAGATAGATAACCTCGCGGCCGCGGGTCGGAACCTTTGCCTCGATCAGCTTGCTGGTATTAACGTTGTGAATGCGCACAATCGTGTCGTTGCCATGGGCCTCGACAAGCCCGGCCTCGATCGCGAAGGGGCCGACGGCGGCCAGCATATTTCCGCAATTGGGCGAATAGTCGACATATTGCCTGTCGGTGCGGACCTGCGCGAAAAGATAGTCGATATCGGCACCCTTGACCGTGGAAGGGCCGATGATCGCCACTTTCGACGTGACCGGATTGCCGCCACCAATGCCATCGATCTGCAACGGATGGCCGGACCCAATGATGGAGAGGAGGGCCGCATCCCGTTCGGCTTGATCGCGGGGGAGATCGGATGCGAGAAAGAACGGTCCACGCGATGTTCCGCCGCGCATCAGCACACAGGGTATCTTGAGTAGATCGTTCATGGAAAGAAGCCTCAATCTTGCATTTGGCGGATCAATGCGCCGCGTTGTTGCAATATGAGGAAAGAAGTATAATCTGTTAAATGCAATGTTCGGAGGTTTTATTGCGATATGAGCATCAATTGCGAAATTCTTGATTTACGGGCTTTTCAAGCAGTGGTTGAATTGGAGAGCTTTCACCGAGCGGCTGATGCGCTGCATATTTCGCAACCGGCGCTCACCCGGCGTATCCAGAAACTGGAGCAGGCCATCGGTGCGCCGCTTCTTGAAAGAACCACACGCCATGTCGCTCCAACGGCGATGGGCCAGGAGGTGATGCCGCTTGTCCGGCGCATGCTGGAGGAATTTGACGGATCGCTTTTTGCAATGAAGGACGGTGCGCAGCGGCGTGGCCTTATTACCATGGCATGTGTTCCGACTGCGGCATTCTACTTTTTACCCACCGTCATCAAAACCTTTAGTAAGCAATATCCGCATATTAGGCTGCGTATCAGAGACCTGACCGCAAACGAGGGCTTGCAGGCGGTTGCCCGCGGCGAAGTGGAATTCGGGATTAACCTGATGGGAAATTCCGATCCCGATCTGGCATTCGAGCCGTTGATCGATGACCCATTTGTGCTGGCGATGAGGAAAGACCATCCTCTGGCGGCTTTCGAAACAATCCAGTGGGATCAATTGGAGCCACACCCTCTGGTGGTTGTCGATCGTTCCAGCGGCAACAGGACGCTTCTCGACGGTGCGCTTGCGCGGCACAATCTAAAGCTGAACTGGTTTTACGAGGTGACTCACCTCAACACGTCGCTCGGACTCGTCGAAGCCGGGCTGGGGATTTCCGTGCTGCCGCGATTGGCCACCCCGCAGGATGAGCACCCTTTCCTCGTCACGCGACCGATCGTCAATCCCGTCGTGTCGCGAACGATCGGTATTGTGCAAAGGCGCAGCAGCGCGCTGTCTCCGGCTGCGGAAAAATTCGTGCAAATGCTGTTGAAGACCTGGAAAACACCCTGAATGGTGCGTTGCGCTCCATCAGCCTGTGGTCAACTTCTTCCTCGTCCATCAGCAGTGCTGGACAGAAACTGGTGGGCTGGGAAGCTGGCTTTCACAGCGCCTGCGCCCATTCATGGCCGGGATGCAGGAGCTCAAGGCAATTCCGCAGCCACCGGCGTTCCGACAGGAGCAGTTTCGGGTGTGCATTTACGAAATCCTGCTCGTCCTTGGGACGCCGGTGCTTCGCCTTGAAGAGAAGCACTGCGGATGGGTTGAGGTAAGGAATGCCGTCGGCTGTCAGCGCAACCATGTCGGTGCGGGGTCGTGTAATTTCCGGATTCCTCTTGTAGGCCCAGGTATCATCCGTTCCGGGCTCGATCATCATATCGACGCGCCAGCACTTGGCAGTGCGATCGAAACACCAGATCTGGAAAATCTCCGAGGCCGGTTGCCGATCCGGCGGGAGCCGTTCGAGAACGCCGTCATTGACGGTGTAGAATTCCATCTCACTCAGTTCACGCCGGAAGATTTCCAGATCTTCACGCAGCACCGTGAATTCAAGGTCGTCATGTTCGCGCATCGTGCTTCCGTGCCACAGGTCGAGAGCCCAGCCGCCAACGATGCACCAGGGTCTCGATATGCCGCTCAACCGCCGGGAAAGCTCGGCAGGGCTCCAGGGTTCCCACGCATCCTGGTCCGGCAACATCCGGTGATTGTTCATGATCATAGGGTCTCTCTTGCCTGATTTCGGTCCGGTGGCGTCAGGCCCGCCGCCTCAGCAGTCCCGCCAGGACCGTCAGTGCCCCGGTCAGGTCATCGAATGACGGGCCGCCGAGGCAAAACCGGATGCCGCTTGCCTGATCTTCCGTATCCGCCATCATGGAATCAGGCGCGGTCAGCCTTATGCCGCTTGCCGCGGCGGCGGATACGAAGTCCTTGGAGGCAGCACGCTGCATCGGCAACCAGACATTGTATGCATCGGGATGCGAAACAAGCTCGCTCGCACCCAGCAGGGAAACCGCAAGGCTGGAGCGTCGCCGCGCCTCGTGGCGCAGATCACGCTGGATCGATGAGATGACGTCGGTGGTCAGCCAGTCCTCAACCACCGCACAGGAAAGGGCGGAGGGGGCCATCGGCGCATCCTGCAAGAAGTTTTCTGCGGCATCCTTCTGTCCCGCTGGCAGCGCCAGTACCCCGATCTGCAAACCGGGGCCGAGCGATTTGGACAAGCCATTCACATGAAACGAAATGTCAGGCGCCAATGCCGCCAATGGGCTGAAACCCGGGTCGGATGCGGCATAAACGCCGTCCTCGATGATCCAGGCACCGGCCCGGCGACAAATATCCACGATGGCATGTCGCCGCGCCATACCCATGGTGGCGGTAGTCGGATTATGCAACGTCGGCGTCAGATAGATCGCCCTGACACCACCCGGTTTCATGCCAGCAAGCGCTTCCGCAAGTGCCTCCGGCACCATCCCTTCGGCATCGATCTCCACACCCCGCACCCTGCACCCTTTACGCCGAAGCAGCGCGAGCGCGCCGGGATAGGTGATCCGCTCGGTCAGCAGCAGACCATCCTTGCCGCAGGTAAGATCGAAGGCCAATGACAGTGCCTGGCGGGCACCGCTCGTCAGCACCAGATGCGATGGATCGACGGACAGGGCCTGCGTCGCGAGCCAACGGGCCAGAACACGCCGGTGTTCCACATGCCCGACGGGCGGAGCATAGAGATTGAAATGATCCGCATCGATCTTGCGCGCGATGCCGGTCAGTGTTTTTGCCAGAATACGGGCGTTGAGCGTGGCCGGCGGCGCGTTGGACGAGAGGTCGATCTGCCGGTCGTTATGTGCTTCCTGAAGCGCGACGAATGTTCCCCGACCCTTGACGCTGCGCGTCAGGCCGCGCCGTTCCAGAACGGCATAGGCCTTCGTCACCGTGCCGAGACCCACGCCCAGTTTCCACGCGAGGTCACGATGGGCCGGCAGGCGGGCACCGCCCGTCAACCTTCCCTCGATGATATCGTCGGCAAGTGCCAGCACCAGCCGTTCGGCGGCATTCGCCTCGATATCTGCAAGGCGAGGTACCCAGGGGGATTGCAGCAACACGATCTCAACCTCGTTAAAAGTGTCACGTTACACTATTTAGATAACCAAGAAGTGTAACATAGGCTATGAGGGCGCTGAATGAAATCCACACTTTGCAACAGGCGACAGCCATATGGCGGGCGCATCGAGGTTTAAATGTTCAGCCACGTAACCGTCGGAACGGATGATCTTCAGCGGGCGGGACGTTTCTATGATGCCGTGCTCGCGCCGCTTGGCCTGATACGCCGGACCATCACACCCGATGGCGGACCTGCGGCACTTTGCTGGGTGGCAACGCACGCCCCATTGCCGCGTTTTTACGTCTATAGCCCCTTCAATGGCGAGGCGGCGACGGCTGGCAATGGTGGCATGGTCGCCTTTCTCGCGCCATCGAAAGGGGCGGTGAACAACGCCTATGCTGGCGGTTTGGCTCATGGTGGAACCGACGAAGGTGGTCCAGGCCCACGCCCGCATTATGGCGATGGTTATTTCGGCGCCTATCTGCGTGATCCCGATGGGAACAAGGTCCATATCGTCCATCGCGGTGATCTCCCGCACTAGTGGGGAGCCATTGATTTCCGGAGAAGCCGATATGTTCGCCAGCCAGCTTGCCATCGTTTACGGCACGTATCTCATTGCCACCGCCAGCCCGGGGCCGAGCAACATGGCAATCATGGCAACGGCGATGCGCGATGGCCGCCTGCCGGCTCTTGCTCTGGCGGCGGGCGTCATCACCGGTTCGCTGTTCTGGGCAATCCTGACGGCGACCGGCCTGTCCGCCGTGCTCACTGCCTATGCCCAGGCGCTTTTCGTCATCAAGATCGCTGGTGGCGCCTATTTGCTCTATCTGGCCTTCCGTGCCGGCAGATCGGCCCTCAAACCGGTTTCCGATCTTGCAGGGATGACTGTGGAGCGCGCGGTGCCGCGCTATCGTTCGCTCTATCGGCAGGGGCTTTTCATGCATATCGGCAACCCGAAGGCCATTCTGTCATGGATAGCCATCATGTCGCTCGGGTTTCGCGCGGACGCGCCCGCCGGCATGGTGCCGGCAATCATCGGCGGCTGCGCCATTCTCGGCGTCACCGTGTTCGGTGGTTATGCCTTGCTTTTCTCGACCGCCTCGATGATTGCACTCTATACCAGACTACGGCGATGGATCGAATCCGTGCTCTCGGCGGTCTTTGCGGTTGCGGGTCTCAAACTGCTTGTCTGGCAGAACTGAAGGCCACACCCTCCGCCCACGTCCGCCGGTTGATCCGAACTGAAAGAAACGATGTCATGACCCTTGCTATTCACATGATCGATGTATTCGGCTCCGGGCCGCTTTCCGGCAATCCGCTGGCCGTCGTCACGGGCGCCGACAAGCTGACGACCGATGAAATGCAGCGGTTAACGCGGTGGTTCAACCTGTCCGAAACCACATTTCTTTTGCCGCCCACCGATCCCAGGGCTGACTATCGGGTCCGTATATTTTCACTCGACCGGGAAATGCCCTTTGCCGGACACCCTACGCTGGGCAGTTGCCATGCGTGGCTCTCCGCCGACGGTTCGCCCAAAAACGAAACGGCCATCATTCAGGAATGCGGTGCCGGGCTGGTCCCGGTCCGGCGCGCGCAGGGGCGGCTTTCCTTTGCCGCCCCGCCGCTTATCCGTTCCGGTGCACCGACGCCCGCCGAGCTGGAAGAGGCTCTGCAGCTATTGGGGATCGAGGCCCATGACGTCGTTGATGCCGCCTGGATCGACAATGGTCCCGGATGGCTGGGGGTCAGGCTCGCATCGGCCGAAAAGGTGCTTTCCATCGATCCGGTTCGCAGCTGGCCCGGGCGCATTGATGTCGGTGTGGTTGGCCCTCATGCGGAAGGCGGCGAGGCTGCCTTTGAGGTTCGTGCCTTCTTCAGCGATCATCTGGGCGCCATCGCCGAAGATCCCGTTACCGGAAGCCTTAACGCCTCGCTGGCGCAATGGCTGTTTGCCACGGGCATGGTCGCGGCAGATTATGTCGCCGCGCAGGGGACACGTCTCGGCCGTCATGGCCGCGTTTACCTGAGCCGCGATGAGACCGGTGCAATATGGGTGGGTGGGGAAACACGCACACATGTCGAAGGCCGATTGCTCGGCCTTTGAAAGACAGATGAAAACGAGGTGACTTGATGAATGACAGTGTTTACCGCCCAATTTCCGAACGCGTGTTGGCGGATGATTGGGGACGGCTGACCAAGTATGAATATGAACTCCGGCTGCGGGACGGAAGCTGGCAGAAGCAGACCCGGGAGGCATATGATCGCGGCAACGGGGCGACTTGCCTGTTGTACAATCCGGCAAACGGCCATGTCCTTTTAACCCGCCAGTTCCGATTACCGGTTCTCTTGAATGGCGGTCTGGCATCGCTGATCGAGACACCGGCAGGACTGCTCGAAGGCGCGGAACCGGCGACGCGAATGCGTGCGGAACTGATGGAGGAGACCGGTTACGAGGTTTCCGAACTCAAGCACCTGTTTGATATCTATATGAGCCCCGGCTCGGTCACCGAATATCTCGCCTTTTTCCACGGCGAATATGCCGACACCCACAAAGTGGGCGAGGGCGGCGGCTCCGCTGACGAGGGGGAAGATATCGATGTGCTCGAAATTCCCCTGCCGGAGGCGATGCGAATGATCGACCGTGGAGATATTCGTGATGCCAAGACGATCATTCTGCTCCAGCATCTTACCATCCGGCTTTTACAGGAAAAGCACGGGTCGCTCTGATCGTGGTCCACGAACATTGGTGGTTCGGGACAGGCGCGATCGCACACTCATGATCGACCAGAAAGAACGTTATCCGGCCCGGCGAAACAGCGCCGGACCGATCCAACGCCGGCGATCATCTGGCGAAAAGATTGGTGGCCATGTAGTCGACAAACGCTCTGACCTTTGGAGAAAGATATCGATTGGTCGGCCAGAGTACACAGAAGGTGCCCGTATCGGCCACGTAATCGTCCAGCAGCGAAACCAGTTTCCCCTCGGCGATTTCAGATGCCACGGCGAATGAAGGAAGACAGGTGACCCCGAATGATCGTTCCGCGAGATAGATCAAGGGTTCCAGCGTGCTTGCAACGGTCGCAACCGGCAGATCGATCCTGATCTCACGCCCATCGCGAACCAGCGGCCACGGTTCAAACTTTCCGGAATTCGCGAAACGGTGGTGGAGACAGCGGTGCCGGGCAAGATCTTCGGGAACCGTCGGCCAGCCATGCGCTTCAAGATAGCCGCGTGCCGCCACGATCCTGTGTTTGAAGGTGCCGAGCTTGCGGCTCATCAGCCTCGTGTCCCTGATATCGCCTGTCCGGATGACGGCGTCGAACCCTTCTTCGATGACGTCGACCAGTCGATCGGTAAAATCCAGGTCGAGATTGATGTCAGGATAGGCATCCATGAACGCCGATATTGTCGGCATCAGCAGCATGCCCGCCAGCGGAAGGCTGACGCGCAGCTGCCCGCGTGGAATGGCCTGCGATCTCGATAATTGCGCCTGGACGGTCTCATATTCCGACTGGATGCGCCGGCATGTATCGAGGAAAAAACCGCCATCCTCCGTCAGGGTCATGCTGCGTGTCGAGCGATTGAACAATCGCACACCCAGTTCGTCCTCCAGACGTGCGATAGCCTTGCCGACGGCTGATCCAGAGATGCCAAGACGATGTCCGGCCGCCACGAAGCTTCCTGCTTCCGCGACCTGAATGAATATGCCCAGTGTTCCGAGTTTGTCCATGATCTCTAATTAAGGAATTTTCTTCCGGTATGTTGAGAATAGCAGCTTCTTTATCCGCTATTTTCCTTTCGATATCCAGATGTGGCCGCGGCTGAATTGGCCGGGCTTCAAAATGGAGACATCTATGGAAACGACACTTCTTGCAGCCTTCACCGGCTCTCCTGCCCCCACGACTTTCATCGTCAACGTCATACATGTTCATCCCGGAAAGCAGGAAGAAGCCTTCGCCATCATTCAGGACGTCGTACACTACGTCGCCGAACGGAAAGAAGGATTCCTCTGGAGCAGCCTTGCAAAAAGCACGGACGGGCAGACGGTCGTTAATGTCGAGGCTATCCAGGGCGCCGGCAGCGTCGATGAATTCTTTAGCGATCCGGCATTCGTTGAAAAATTCCGCAAGCTGGACACGGTTTCGAAAAGCGAATTCCATACCTACCGAGTCGATGATCTGGTTCTTCCCAAGCTCAAGACCGCGTGACCGGCCTTACGACATCGGTTTTTAAGGAACGTGTCAGGTCGCAAGCTATGCAGGGGGAAATTTCCCCCTGTCGGTGGCCAAAACGGTTCATCCTTTTCTCCGCTGAGGAGATATGAATCAATTGAGCAGCGGCAGTGGTCATCCAGCCACCGTCACAACGCCGAAAACCGTGGTCCATTAAAACTTCGTTTGACCCCATCATATTGGCTATCGTGTACCCAGGTAGGCAGCCACGCATCGTTTGAATGGCGATTGCGGAGGGCTCTCTGAAATACCGAGTGTGCCATGGACCTGCCGAAGATAAAGACGCTGATCGATTTCGTTGGACGGACGAACGTCACGGAGCTGACGGTTACGGAAAAAAAAGTGACGGTCCGGATTTTCCGAACCGTTGGGCAGTCGGCGACTATTGCCGAGACGAATTCGACCGAAGGTGAGGTTGCCGGGCCGGCTTCTTCCGCAGATGTTTCAACTTCCGTCGTGAGCGCGGGTTCGACCTTCACCGTTAAGGCGCCGGTTTTTGGTGTCTTGCATCGTTCCCCGACGCCCGGTCAGAAACCGTTCGTGAATGTCGGCGATCGTGTCGAAGAGGGGCAGACCCTCTTCATCATCGAGGCGATGAAGGTCTTCAACACCATTGCCGCGCCGCATGCGGGCCGAATTGCATATCTTACTGAGGTCGATGGCGGCGAGGTCGAGACGGGCGATGTGCTGGCGGAGATCGCGTGATGGTGGAGGTCTTCAAAGATACGACACCTGCCGAAAGGCGCTTCGATACGGTTCTCATTGCCAACAGGGGTGAAATAGCAGCGAGAATCCAGCGGGCCTGCCATGAACTCGGGCTAAAAACCGTTGCAATATGCTCCGAGGCGGACAGGGGCGCATCCTATGTCCAGACTGCCGATAGTTTTCTTTGTATCGGCCCTTCCGCTGCGGGCAAAAGTTATCTCAACAAGGATGCCATCCTGCTCGCGGCGCGGTTGACATCTTCAGGAGCGATCCATCCCGGTTACGGGTTTCTATCAGAAAATACCGCCTTTTCGGACGCCGTCGAAAAAGCCGGCCTTGTTTTCATCGGACCGGGCGCATCGTCGATTGCGACGATGGGCGACAAGATCGCTGCTAAACGGGCGATGATTGCTGCTGCTGTGCCGTGTGTTCCCGGCCCTGATACGGCATTGCCGGATGATCCGGCTGCCGTCGAAAGCATTGCGCAGGAAATCGGTTATCCTGTCATCGTCAAGGCTGCCGGTGGCGGCGGCGGGCGGGGTATGCGGGTTGTGCCGGATGCCGGATCTCTGCATGAGGCGATTCCCACGACACGCGAGGAAGCCCGTCAGGCTTTCGGCTCGCCGGCGCTCTACATGGAGAAATTCCTTCAGCATCCCCGGCACATTGAAATACAGGTGCTGTGCGACACCCACGGACATGCCGTTTGGCTGGGACATCGCGACTGCTCCATGCAGCGTCGCCACCAGAAGGTGGTGGAAGAAGCGCCCGCGCCCGGCATTTCGCCTGACGTGATCCGGTCCGTCGGACAAGCCTGCGTCGAGGCCTGCCAGCAGATCGGTTATCGTGGAGTCGGAACGTTTGAATTCCTCTACGAGAACGGGGCCTTCTATTTCATCGAGATGAACACGCGTCTGCAGGTCGAGCATCCCGTCACCGAAATGACCAGCGGGATCGATATCGTCCAGGCGCAGATCAGGGCGGCACAGGGGGAGGAACTGGTTCTACGCCAGCAGGATGTAAAATGCGAAGGCCACGCCTTCGAGTGCCGCATCAACGCGGAAGATCCGCAGACGTTTCTGCCTTCCGCCGGGGTCGTGACGGGTCTTGCCTGGCCGCAGGGGCAAGGTATTCGTGTCGATACCCATATTCATGGGGGTTACAGGGTTTCTCCCTATTACGATTCCCTTGTCGCCAAGCTCATCGTCCATGCGCCAACCCGCAGCGAGGCGATGGCGAAGATGCGCGAGGCACTTGCCGGGACATCGATTGAAGGCATTTCGACCAATCTGCCGTTCCTGCGCGCGCTGTTTGAGGACGACGCTTTCGTGTGTGGTGAAACGGACATTCATTATCTGGAGAAATGGCTCAAGCAACGGAGAGTGGCATGAGTACGCTCGACCTCACCGACACCGCCACCATCGCGGCCCTGACCGAAGCCCTGACGGCGGCGGGTGTGGACGGAATTGAAATCTCAACGCCCAAGGGTCATTTGCGCCTCCTCGTTGCCACCGGCAACAGTGCACAGGCCGTTTCGGTGGTGAAAACCTCACCAGTTGAAACCGCTGCGGTACCAGTGATTGTCAAAGCCCCGATGGCTGGCCGTTTCTGTTCTTCTCACCCCTCCGCACCGGTCGAGACTGACAGCCTCCCGCGCTCGACCGGCAGTGCCGATGTTCTCGGCTTCATCCGCGTCGGCTTGGTTCTGCTTCCCGTATCCGCCGGTTGCCTGGGCGTCGTGAAGAGACGGCTTGCAGAGCCGGATGCGTTGGTCGGGTTCGGCGATCCCCTGTTCGAAATCGAGCCTCAATCATGATTGCTACGCCGAATATTCTTGCGCCGCTGCATGACATCCTGCCTCTTACCAAGGGCGAGGCACGGATTTCCTTCATCGGCTCCCGTTCCTTCCTGCTCGAAGCGCCCGGCGAATTCGATCTGCCCGCGCAGCGCTGGATCTGGGCCTTGTCGCAATCGGTCAGTAACTGGCCGGATGTTGCGGAAATCATCCCCGGCATGACCAATCTTCTGACTATCTTCAAGGAAACACCCGATGACCCCGACAGTGTCGTCGGGCGGCTGCGGGACGCATGGAACAGTGCCCAGAGCCTTGATCTGACTGGAAAAACCATCGAAATCCCCGTGCATTATGGTGGCGAATACGCAACCGATCTTGCTGCCATCTGCGATTTTTCCGGGTTAAGTGACCGCGAGGTGGTGCGTCTCCATCATGAGGCGACCTATCGTGTCTTCGCATTGGGCAGTGCGCCCGGTTTCGGTTATCTGCACGGTCTTGATCCCCGTATTTACATGCCCAGAAAAACCGTGCCGTCCATCAGGATGGAAAAGGGCTGCGTGACCATTGGCGGCATGCAGACCGGTGTGGCCATGCTGACGGGTCCGAATGGCTGGAACTCCATCGGTTATGCCGATCTGCAGATGTTCGATCCGGAATCGTCGGTGCCTGCCCTGATGGCGCCCGGCGATATCGTGCGGTTCGTGCCGGCGAGGATCGAGCTATGATCGAGATCATCGAAACAGGTCCTTTTAACACGGTGCAGGACCTCGGACGCCCGGGTTATCGCGACGTCGGTGTTTCCGCGGGCGGGGCCATGGACCCGCTGGCCGTCAAAATCGGCAATATCCTTCTCGGCAATTTCGACGATGCGGCCGTCATTGAGGTCCAGACCTTTCCGTTCAAAATGCGATTTGAAGCCCGTGCGGCCTTTGCGGTCACGGGGGCAGATGGTCAAATGTTGCTGGATGGCAGGGAGCTGCTTCCATGGTGTACCCATGTAGCCGCCGAAGGCCAGGTTCTGGAACTGAAGCAGCCACCACAATTTGCCCGTGCCTATATTTCTCTTACAGGCGGTGTGGATGTACCGGTGCTGATGGGGTCGCGGAGCACGGCGCTGCGCGGCGGGTTCGGCGGCAATGCCGGGCGGCCCCTTGCCAGGGGCGACAGGCTGAAGATCGGCACGGTCGCGGATGCACTACCGCTGCCGGCAAGCGGTATTGCCGTTATCGAACCTGCCACTGCTTTGCGTGACGTGTTCGCGCCGCCAATTGAAGGCATCTTGCAGATCCGCGCCATACCGGCCGGCGAACATGGGCTGTTCGCGTCCGATGGCGAGGCTTTCTGGAGCCAGACATGGCGCATCTCATCCCGCAGCGACCGCACCGGCTATCGTCTGTCCGGCGAACCGATCAAGCCGACGGAGACAATCGAAATGCGCTCCCATGGGGTCGTTCCGGGTGTGGTTCAGGTGCCGCCGGGGGGAGAGCCGATCATCCAGATGAGTGACGCCAACACGGCGGGGGGATATCCCAAGGTTGCCGGCGTGATCGAATGCGATCTGTGGCGCCTTGGGCAGGCGCGGATCGGCAGCCGGTTGCAATTCGTGCGCTCGACCCATGCTGAAGCGCGGGTCGTGGAACAGGCGGTTGCCAGCTATCTCGAGGATATCAGGCAGACTTCACACATGGTCAAGCGGGCGCTGAAGGCAATGGCCTGACGGCAGGTGAACGGATCGAAGGAGAATGCGATGAAGATCGATCTGAATTCCGATATGGGCGAAGGTTTCGGTCCTTATCGGCTGTGCGATGACGAGGCGATGATGAAGATCGTATCGTCTGCCAACATTGCCTGTGGTTTTCACGGCGGCGACCCCGACACGATGGCCCGGATGGTGCGTCTGGCGAAAGCGAATGGTGTCGGCATCGGCGCCCATCCGGGGCTGCCGGACCGCGCCGGTTTCGGACGACGGGAAATACCGTTCCAACCCGACGAGCTGCGTCAGCAGATGCTTTACCAGCTCGGTGCGCTGATGGCGATTGCCGGAGCCGAGGGGATGAAGGTCGGCCATTTCAGCTTTCACGCGGCGATGGGCAATATGGTCAATCGTGATCCCGTACTGGCGGATCTGATGATGAATGCCATTGCCACCGTCGATCCGCGGCTCGTGGTGTTCGTGACGCCAGAAAGTGAAATAGAAAGGGCGGCGAAACGCGCGGGCCTCAAGACACTGGCGCTGTTTCTGGCAGACCGTGCCTATGACGCCGAAGGCAGGCTCGTGGCGCGGGGACTGCCCGGCGCATTGGTCAAGGACGAGACGTCGGTGCGCGCGCGGGTTCGACGGTTCCTGACACATGGTCAGGTCGAGGCCATCGATGGCACGATCATCGCCATGCCCGCTCACTCTATCCTCGTCCACAGCGATACGCCCGGTTCTCTGGAACTTGCACGCATCATCCGCAGTGAAATCGAGGCTTCCGGCGCCACTCTGGCGCCTGCGGCCGAACTCGCGGCCTGAGCCGGTCGCTGTTTGTTGTTTCCATCTCATCGAAAGATTACCCAGATGCCTTCCACCGCTGATCGCCTGAAAAATGTTTCCATCTCCGCTTCCGCCGCCATGACCCAGCGTGCCAGGGAACTGGCCGCGAAGGGGATCAAGGTCGTGAGCCTTTCCTCCGGTGAGCCGGATTTTCCAACCCCCGCCCATGCCATCGAAGCCGCGCATGCCGCGGCACTTAATGGTGAAACGAAATATCCGCCGATGGATGGAACGGTGGCGATGAAGGCCGCGATCAGCCGGAAATTCAAGCGCGACAACAACCTGACATATGATGCCAGCCAGATCGTCGTCTCCGCCGGCGGCAAGCAGGTGATCTTCAATGCCATGCTGGCCACCTGCAATCCGGGTGATGAGGTGGTCATCCCTGCGCCCTCATGGGTCAGTTATGCCGATATCGTCAAATTTGCCGGTGGCGTTCCAGTGCCGGTGCCCTGCTTCGAACAGGCTGGTTTCAAGTTGCGTGCGGAAGATCTCGAAGCGGCGATCACGCCGCGCACCAAATGGCTTTTCCTGAACTTCCCCAGCAATCCGACCGGTGCAGCCTGCTCGCGAAAAGAGATGGCGGCGATTGCCGAGGTTATGCTGCGTCATCCCCATGTGTGGATATTGACCGACGATATCTATGAACATCTCGTTTATGACGGGTTCGAATTCGGCACGATCGCTGATGTCGAACCGCGGCTTTACGACCGCGTGCTGACCATGAACGGCGTGTCCAAAGCCTATGCCATGACGGGCTGGCGGCTTGGTTATTGCGCCAGTGGCTCGAAGGAACTCATTACGGCCATCAGCAATGTCAACGGCCAGAATGGCGGCGGCATCACCACCGTCACACAGGCTGCAGCCATTGCCGCACTGGATGGCCCCCAGGACCTGCTGAAGGAAAGAGCCGCCATCTATCGCGAACGGCGTGACTTCGTTCTTGGCCAGCTGGCCGAGATCGACGGCCTGCGTTGCCACAAGCCGGAGGGCGCCTTCTACATCTATCCGAATATTTCCGGCCTCATTGGCAAAACCACCAAGGGCGGACGCAAGATAGAAAGCGACGTCGATTTCGTCATGGCGCTGGTGGATGAGCATCACGTCGCCACGGTGCAGGGTGCCGCTTATGGGATGAGCCCCTATTTTCGCCTTTCCTATGCCACCAGCATGGAGATGCTGGGCGAAGGATGCGCGCGGATCGCTCAGTTTTGCCGGGACATACGCTGACTGATGCAACACATTTCCCGGTCCGCTGTGGCCAGACCGGGAGATGTGATGTCATTCCCTAAAGTTTCAGCTTCTCTGTCAGTTCCACCAGAATGTCCTTCACCGCAAAAGCTGGTTCAGACAGGGAGTTCTGATCGGATGTGCAGAGGGACAATGTTTCTTCGATGCGCGGAGACAGGAGCCGGCAGACGAGCGGTTCGCCCGTTTCCGAGACGATACGGTCGGCTATCGCCTTTGGCATGATGGTGGCGCCAAGGCCGCTTGCGACGGCACGAGCCAGCGTTCTGACGATCTCGACTTCTGCAACAACCTTGAGATTGATCCGGCTGCGCGTAAATGCGGTGTCCACCGCGCGGCGCACGAAATTGTAACTCGGCGGCAACAGCATCGGCAACCCGTCCAGTGCGCCGATGGGCACCGGTTTCAGATCCGCTTCGATCGCGAAATTGCGATGGGCGACAAGATAGAATTCTTCACTTAGGACAGGCTCAAAGCGTACGCCCTTCATCGGGCCGACGCCGTGAATCAACGCCATTTCCAGACGGCCGTTCATGATCATCTGGCTGTAGGTCTGTCCGACACTTTCCGTCAGGTGGATCAAAATGCCCGGATGCCGTTTTCGCGTCTCCGCCAGCAGATCGACGGATAATGTGGCGGCGCTGCTGAAAGGCACCAGGCCGACCGAAACACGTCCCGCAAGCGAATTGCCCGCCGCTGCCGCATCGACCTGCGCCTGTTCCATCTGCCGCAGAATGATTTGCGCATGGCGGTAAACCGCATGTCCAGCATCCGTCATCGTCACGCCCTGCTGGCTGCGAATTAGCAGTTTCTGGCCGAAATGCTCTTCGAGCGCGGCCAGCTGCTGGCTCAGCGCCGGCTGGGCAAGGTGCAGAATATCGGCCGCACGCGTGATGCTGCCGCTGTCCACGATGACGATGAAGGATTTGAGACGTCTGATATCCATTGCGATGATGATGATTTCGGTTGTGCTGCGGCAAATCTACAAGGTCGCCCCCGTTTTGCAATGCGAACCGGGAACCGGAATCATCCGCAAACCTGTGTGAAGCGGATTCCATCAGGCTTTTTGCCCGGAAACCATGGCGCTTCGGGCTCCATAAAAGTTGCTTATTACTCCAAAAGTAATCGGTCTTAGGCAAGCAAATAAAGCTTCGCTAATCTCTATGGCAACGACAAGGGGATCAGAATGCCATTTTCCGATTACAAGACCGCATTGGTCACTGGCGCTTCGTCCGGTATCGGCGCTGCAGTCGTCGAGCGGCTGCGCCGCGAAAACATTGAAGTCCACGCCATCGCCCGCAGTGCCGATGCATTGAAGGAGCTGGCCGATCGGACTGGGTGTGTCGCGCATGTCATCGACGTAACCGATCGTGCTGCGATTGCCGACCTCGCAAGCCGGGTGCAGTTTGATATTCTGGTCAACAATGCCGGCGTGGATCGCCCGAAGAAATTTCTCGAGGCGGATGAAGCCGATATCGATCTTCTGGTCGACGTCAATCTGCGTGCCGTCCTCCACATCTGCCGGCTGATCGTTCCAGGCATGGTGGAGCGCGATCGCGGCCACGTCATCAATATCTCATCCATCGCCGGAAATTATAATTTCGGCGGCAATTCCACCTATCACGCCGTGAAGGCTGGCGTCGCCATGCTCTCGAACCAGCTTCGGATCGATGCATTCGGCAAGCGCGTGCGCGTGACGGAAATCTGTCCCGGCCGCGTGGCGACGGATATTTTCAGCCACGTTCACGGCAATGATCCGAGCGTGCGCGAGCGTTTCATCGACGGTTTCGAATTGCCGAAGGCGGAAGACATTGCCGATGCGATCGGTTTTGCCATTGCCGCGCCGGTTGCCGTCAATATTGGCCATATGGAAATCACCCCGACATTGCAGGTCATGGGCGGCCTTCAAACTGCCAAGCCCCAGACAGCAGCCCAGGAAGGCACAAAGAAGGAGCAGAAGCCGTGAGCGGCTTTGATCTTTCGGCTATCCTGAGCAATCAGGAATATATCGCGATGCTGCTGCACGGCATCGAGATGACCTTCATTATCTTCATCGGTTCGTGGTCGCTTGCCATGTCGCTCGCGCTCATCCTGCTCTGCATCCGCTTTTCGCCTTCCCGCTTCGGAGATCGGCTGGTCGCAGCCTATGTTTCCTATCATCGCAACGTGCCGACGCTGGTGCAGTTGATGCTATGGTACTTCGGCATCTTCACTCTGTTGCCTTCCGGCCTGACAGGCTGGCTGACGGAACATAACGCAGAAGCAATCTTCGCGGTGGTTGGCCTCGGCCTGTGTCAGGCGGCGTATTTCAGTGAGGATCTGCGTTCCGGTCTGCGCTCGGTCAGTCCGGGGCAGATGGAAGCGGCAAAGGCGCTGGGACACAGCTATCTCTCGGCGATGCGTTTCATCATCATGCCGCAGGGCGTGCGCAACGCGCTGCCTCCGCTCATCAATCACAGCGTCTCCCTGTTCAAGAACAGTAGTCTGGCGCTTGTCATCGGCGCGTCTGAATTGACCCATGCGGTCAAGGAAATCGAAAATCTGAGTTTCCAGACCTTCGAAATCTACCTCGTCGGCACGGTTCTCTATCTCTTCTTTTCGCTGTTGATCATGGGGGCCGGCGCCTATCTGTCCATGCGCCTTGATCCGGCCTGGAGGGCGCGCGCATGATCGGGGATATCATCGCCATCCTGCACGATTACTGGCTGCTACTGCTGATCGGCCAATATCCGAACGGGCCTCTCGGCGGGCTCGCGAACACGCTCATTCTCTCGGCGCTCGCCATCGCTCTCGCTTTTCCGGTGAGTATCCTCATGGCGCTGGCGCGTTTGTCGACATGGCGCGTCCTGCGGTTGCCTGTGACGGCGTTGGTCTATGTCACGCGCGGCGTGCCGTTGCTGATGCTCATCCTGTGGACCTATTTTCTCATTCCGCTCTGGACCGGTGCCGATGTGCCAAGTTTCGCCATCATGCTGGCAACGCTTGTCGTCTATCAGGGCGCATTCCTGAGTGAAGTGGTAAGGGCCGGCATCGTTGCTCTCGGCGTCGGGCAGATGGATGCGGCAAAAGCGCTTGGTCATAGCTACGGCAGTGCGATGCGCTTCATCATCCTGCCGCAGGCGCTCTACAACATGATCCCGAGCATGATCTCGACCTTCGTGGCGACGATCAAGGACACGACGCTCGGTTATGTCATCAATGTGCCTGATCTGACCTTTGCAGCGAGCCAGGTAAACAACCAGCTTCTGACGCAGCCCTTCCAGGTATTTCTCATTCTTGCGGTGGTCTATTACGCCCTCTGCTGGAGCCTGACCTATCTCGCAAATGCCGTCGAACGCCGCATCGCCCGCCGCCGCGCCGGCTTGGTGAGCCGCCCGCATCAGGCATCCTTGACGCAGGCCAAAATCTTAACGGAGCAGCCATGACCACGACCGCATCAGTGACGCCCCAGCAGACGATCCGCATCTCGAATGTCTGCAAGAGTTATGGTGACTATCAGGTTCTCAAGAACATCGACGCCGAAGTTGCGCGCGGTGAGGTGGTTGTCATCTGCGGCCCCTCCGGCTCGGGCAAATCGACACTGATCCGCACCGTCAATCGCCTGGAGGAAATCAATAGCGGTTCGATCACGCTCGATGGGCGGGACATTCACGCCGCCACGCGCACCAGGGAATTGAACCTTCTGCGCAGCCGCATCGGTTTCGTGTTCCAGAGTTTCAATCTGTTTCCGCATCTTTCCGTTGTCGAAAACGTCACGATTTCGCCAATCCGCGTAAAGGGTGTTTCGCCTGATATCGCGCAGCAAAAGGCACTCGCACTGCTTGAGCGTGTCGGTCTGGCAGAAAAGGCAGGCGCTTATCCCGGTCAATTGTCCGGCGGGCAACAGCAACGCGTGGCGATTGCGCGTGCGCTCGCCATGGAGCCGCCCGTCATGTTGTTCGATGAGCCCACCAGCGCGCTCGATCCGGAAATGGTGGGCGAAGTGCTGGCCGTGATGAAAGGCCTGGCGGCGGAAGGCATGACCATGCTGTGCGTCACCCATGAAATGGGGTTCGCGCGTGAAGTCGCGGACCGCATCTGGTTCATCGACGCCGGAGAAATACTCGAAAGAGCAACGCCGGAAGAATTCTTCAAGACACCCCGCCATCCCCGCGCGCAGCGGTTCCTCGCCGATCTGCGTCACTGATAACAGCCAAAATATAAAAGGAGAACAGCAATGAACTGGAAATGCCTTACACTTACCGCCGCAGTTCTGGGCGTCGCAGCCGCGTCGCCCGCTATGGCGGACCAACTCGATACGATCACGGCGAACAAGGTGCTGCGCTGCGCGACCTTCGCCGATGTTGTTCCCTTTGCCGCGCCGGATCCGAAAACCCGCGAGATGGCCGGTTTTGATGTCGATCTCTGCAAGGCCATCGCGAAGGAACTCGGGGTCAAGGCGGAGATCAAGCCCGTATCGGTCGAGGCCCGCGTTCCCGAAGTGAAGCTCGGCCGCGTCGATATCACGGTTGCCAATCTTGCCTACACACAAAGCCGCGCCGAGCAGATCCAGTTCAGCGACCCCTATTATCTCGCCAAGGAAATGCTGATCGTTCCGGTCGAGGATGCCGGCAAGAAGAAGTCCGACTATGAAGGCCAGCGTGTCGCTTCGACCAAGGGCTCGACCTCGGAAATGTCGATCAAGCTCAACAAGTCGGAGCCCTTGACCTTCCAGGATACGGCGTCCGCCTATCTTGCCGTTCAGCAGGGCAAGGCGCGCGGCATGGTGGCCAACACCATGACGACCACGAAATTCGTCAATGAATCCAAGACCAAGGGCAAGCCGATGCGGATGATCGAAGAGCCAATGCTCTATCAGCCGATCGGCATCGGCATGGCGAAGGACAATCCGGCCCTGACCGCGAAGATCAACGAAATTCTCCGCAAGCTTGATGCCGATGGCGAGATCAACACGATCTGGAACAAGTGGCTCGGCCCTGACACGGAATACAAAATGACCCGCACCGACAAGGTCGTCCCGCTTTCCGAGCTGAAGTTCGACCCCATCCCCTGATCTGCTGACCCGCAGCATCGATTTCAACATCCACTTGAACTCAAATGCGAGCGGCGGGACGTTCCCGCCGCCAGCCTTACCGTGGGAGGTTTTATGATCCACATCAAAGATATAGCAGAACGGCCAAGCAGGGCGGACATCGAAGCGCTTGCGAAGTTTTCGCCCGCCACCATCCATGAGGCGCAGGGCCGAAGAGGCGCATTGTCCTCCCGCCTCAAGCCGGTCGATTACCGGATGAAGCTGTGCGGCCCGGCTTTCACCGTCAGATGCGCACCCCGTGACAACATCATGCTGCAGCTTGCGATCAATTACGCCAAGCCCGGCGATATCATTGTCGTTTCGGCCGGCGAATACGAGGAAGCGGGCTCGTTCGGTGACGTTCTGGCCAATGCCTGCCTTGCAAAAGGTATTGGTGGTTTGGTGACGGACACAGGCGTGCGCGACACGCTGCAACTGCGAGACCTCGGTTTCCCTGTGTTTTCCCTCAGTGTCTGCATCAAAGGGACCGTCAAGGAAACCATTGCAGCAGTGAACGACAGCATTATCGTTGGCGGCGAGACCATCAATCCGGGCGATATTGTCGTTGGCGATGCCGATGGTCTGGTTGTGGTGCGTCGCGCCGAGGCACAGGAAGCCGCACGGCTGTCGCAAGCCCGTGAGGACGCCGAGGCGGGTTTCATAGAAGCTTACAAACAGGGTAAATCGGTGATCGAGGTCAGCAATCTGGAGCCTGTGCTGAAGGCGAAGGGGCTGGTTGTCGATATCTGATCTTGGAACTGGCAACCGCCGTTCAGTAATTCCTTTGGCGAAAATCGCCAAAGGTAAATTGCGGAATGCAGGCTGTCAGCCAATGGCAAGATTCCAATGGCTGACTGAAGGATGGCCGTTACCGGTACGTCTTCTTTGCCCGGCTTATTTCAGGCGCTTCAGCAGCTCTTCAGCCACGGCCGGGGCGGAGGCGGGGTTCTGGCCAGTGATCAGTTCGCGGTCGGTCACGATATGGGACGTGAACGGCGTCTGGTTGCTGATGAAGTCACCCCCTGCCGCTTCCAGCGTCGTCTGCGGGTAGAATTTCATTTCGCCGCCATTGAGCAGACCTTTGGCGATTCCCTCTTCCTCATTGCTGATGACGGTCATCTTGTAGCCGGCATAAATCCAGCCTTCGGCCTTGGTGGAACCGCCTGTCTCCAGTGTCGCGGTGAAGGCCGTCGCATCGGGCAGGGTGGACAGCAGGGCGATCGGTCCATGGCAGGCAAGTGCCGTGGTCTTGCCCTTGGTGTGAAAGTCGGTCAGGAGCTTGCCCAGTTCCGGACTGACGAGGAGGTCCTGCATCGGTGCATGACCTCCGGGTACATAAACGGCATCGAAATGATCGTAACCGATCTGCTCGACACGTGCGAGGCTGACGACCGGCGACTTTTCCCGCGAAGTCAGGTTGAGCTTTTCGAGCAGCGCGCTGCTTTCTTCCATGGCAGCAACGTCGCCGCCGAAATGCATCTTGTCCACCGAGGATTTATCGAGTGTAGGGGCGCTACCCTTCGGCGTGGCGAAGGTGACGTCGTGACCGGCGTCCAGTAGTACCTTTACCGGCTGCATCAACTCGTTGAGATAAAAGCCGGTCTCGAAAACCTTGCCGTCTTTTAGGTGTAGGCGATCGGAATCCGAGAGGACGACCAGGACATTGGCCGCCTGTGCGCTGAATGCGCTTGTTCCAAGAGCAAGGGCGAGGGCGAAAGTGCGGATGGGTTTCATGTTTTTCTCCAGACATGGGCACTCCCTGCCCCGCATGGACGGGGAGCGCTGGTGTTTTGTTGTTGGTGGCGTGGTGACGCCGTTCAGGCGGTCAGGAGGTCGCGCAAGGCTTCGCCGACGCCGGTCGCCGATTGTGGGTTCTGGCCCGTGACCAGCCTTCCGTCGACGACGACCTTGGCTGTCCAATCGGCGGCCGGATAATGATGCGCGCCGCGCATGGTGAGCGTGCTGGCGAGCAGGAAAGGAACGATCCTGTCCAGCTTGACGGCGCGTTCCTCGTCATCGGTGAAGGCGGCGACATTCTTACCGGCAACGAGATGGGCACCGTCGCTCAACGTGACATTCACCAGGGCGGCAGGGCCGTGGCAAACCGCAGCGACAACGCCACCCGCCTCGTAAATGCTGCGGGTGAAGTCGTTGACCGCCGGGCTTGTCGGAAAGTCCCACATTGCGCCGTGTCCGCCGGCGAAAAAGATCGCCGCGTAGTTTTTCGGGTCAAGATCGGCAAGGCGTGAGGTGTTGCGGATGGCGCCGCGGAAACCCTCGCTGTTCCAGTAGCGCGCATTGGTGGGGTCGTTGAGGTCGAGGCCATCGACCGGCGGCTTGCCGCCATCGATAGAAGCGAATTCGACCGCGATGCCGGCGGCGTCGAGGACGGCAAGAGGGTGGGTAACCTCACCGAGGTAAAAGCCGGTGGGCTCGCCCGTTTCGCCCTTGGTGCCATGGCTGGTCAGGACGAAAAGAACCGGTTTGATAGGCTGAGTTGCGTTTGTCATGAATTGCTCCCGACATCAGAGGTGAGGCTGGATAGCCTTTGACGAAGCAAACATATTGATGCCGATGGAGCTGATAAATGCGCCTTCGGGGAATTCATTTGTTCTTGAGGAGACGAAATAACTTTATTGGCGCGATGATCGGGGATAAGGCTGGCCGCAGACAACTGACTTATTCGCAAGGGGCCAAAATGGGGCGGCGGTTTGATCATCTCGGCGACGTGGAAGCATTCATCATCGTTGCCGAAAAAGGCTCGATGACCGAAGCAGCCGTTGCGCTTGCGACGACGGCATCGGTTCTCAGCAGGGCGATTACCCGCCTGGAAACCCGGCTTGGCGCGCAACTGATGCGGCGAACCACACGGCGCCTCAATCTGACGGATGAAGGCCGCGCTTATCTCGAACAGGCACGCGCGGCGTTTTCGATGATCGACGATGCGGAGCGGGCAATTCAGGGACCCACGGGAGCCTCGTTGACCGGCCATGTCCGCATCAGCGTGCCGACGACCTATGGCCACCACCGGCTGCCTGCCATGCTGGAACGTTTCATGCAGGCCTATCCCGAAGTCCAGATCGAATTGAGCATCACCAATCGCAATGTCGATCTGGTGGCGGAAGGTTATGATCTGGCGATCCGCCTCGGCCCCTTGCCCGATAGCGGGCTGGTGGCGCGCAAACTGGAAGACGCTTCGTTGCGTCTAGTGGCAGCCCCGCATTATCTCGAACGGGCGGGCATGCCGCAGGATGTCGAGGACCTGGCGGAACACCAGTGTCTGCCTTTCGTGATGCCGAGCACGGGGCGTTGTGCGCCATGGCTGTTTCATGTCGACGGCCGAGATCTGGACTGGACGCCACCAGGGCGTATCCAGGTGTTTGACGATGTGCTGGGTGTGGTGTCCCTGGCCGAAAGCGGTCTTGGCATCTGCCAGATCTATGACTTCATCATTCGTGACCGCGTCAAAGAGGGGCGGCTTGTCGAGGTGCTGGACCATGCGCAGGGACGCTTCCGGCCTTTTTCGCTGATCTTTGCCCCGCACCGCCGCCTGTCGGCCGCGACACGCACGCTCATCGACTTTCTCGTGGAGAAATAATCGCGAGTGGGCTGTGTAGCCGGTTTCAGAATTCGATGACTTGCCGAACGGCGCTTCCGTCGTGCAGGCGGTCGAACCCTTCATTGATGTCTTCTAGCTTCAGCCTTCCGCTCAGAAGGCGGTTCACCGGCAACCGGCCGTCGCGATAAAGGGCGATGAAGCGCGGAATATCCCGGAGAGGCACACAGGTGCCGATATAGCTGCCCTTGAGTGTCCGCTCCTCGCCGACGAGCTGCACGACGTTGAGCGGCAGGGCCGCACCCGGCGGTGGCAGACCGGCGGTAACGGTGGTGCCGCCACGTTTGGTCATCCTGAAGGCGTTTTCGAGGGCGCGAATAGACCCTGCCATCTCGAAGGCATAATCGGCACCGCCGGAAGTGAGCTCGCGGACCTGCTCGACGGCATCCTCATCGCGTCCGTTCACGATGGCGGTCGCGCCCAGTTCGCTGGCGAGTGCAAGCTTTTCCTGCGAAAGGTCGACGGCGACGATCTTGCTGGCACCGGCCGCCCGGGCTCCGAGAACCGCGGCAAGGCCCACACCGCCAAGTCCGATGACGACCGCAGTCGAGCCGGTCCTGACCCTTGCCGTATTCACGACGGCGCCGACGCCGGTGAGAACCGCGCAGCCGAAGAGTGCCGCCTCGACAAATGGAAGATCGCGGTCGATCTTGACCAGCGAATTGCGCGACACCACGGCATATTCGGCAAAGGCCGACACACCAAGGTGATGATGGACGACCTCGCCATGATAGTTCAGGCGGGTGGCGCCACCCAACAGCCTGCCTGCTGCATTGGCGGCGGCGCCCGGCTCGCACAGAGCGGGCCTGCCTTCCGCACAGGGCAGGCAATGTCCGCAACTGGGCATGAAGACCATGACCACATGATCGCCGGGCTCAAGATCGCGCACGCCTTCGCCCAATGCCTCGACGACGCCCGCCGCTTCGTGCCCGAGCGCCATCGGCATCGGGCGGGGCCGGTCGCCGTTGATGACGGAAAGATCGGAATGGCAAAGGCCTGCGGCGCGGATGCGGACGAGGACTTCGCCGGGGCCGGGCGGGGCAAGCTCAATCTCTTCGATCGCAAGCGGCCTGCTGGTGGCGTAAGGGCGAGACATATTCATCTCTCGCAATATAGCGGCTTTGACCTGCATTCTTTCTCCTTCCACGTAAAGTCGTTCATCAATGCCATCTTTCCACGGCATTGATAACACGCGTAATTCCATCAACTGCTATGCCCGGTCTTTGCCGACGTGTTCTGCCAGGAAGTCTATGAACGCGCGGATGCGGGTCGCAAGGTGCTCATGTCCGGCGAAGACGGCATGGATTTCTTCGATATCGTCGGGATTATAGTCCTCCAGCACGGGCACGAGCGTCCCGGCATCGATATCGGGCTGGACATGGAACTGGCCCACCCGGCCGAGACCACTGCCAGCAAGGCAGAGCCGGCGCATGATCATGCCGCTGTTGACGGAACTGTTGCCGGATACCGGCAGGCGGTAGATTTCCGTCGATCCCGGATCGCGAAACGGCCACTCATTGAGGCTGCGCCGGAAATTGAAACTGAAGCAATTATGGGCGGCGAGATCGGCCGGTGTCTGCGGCATGCCATGCCGTTTTATGTAGGAGGGTGAAGCGATAATGACCCGCCGGCTCTCGAGCAGTTTTCTCGCCTTCAGGGATGAGTCATCCATGGCCCCGGAGCGGATGGCGATATCCGTCCGCTCCTCGATCAGGCCGATGATGCCATCGGTCAGCGAGATATCGAGCTGGACTTCGGGATAGAGTTCGAGAAAGGCCGGTATGAGCGGAAGGAGAAACCTTTCGCCGAAGCCAACGGAAGCATTCACCCGCAACAATCCCCTCGGCACCAGTTTTCCACCCGCCGCCACGATCTGCTCCGTGTCGGCGATATCGGCCAGAATTCGCCGGGCCCGTGCCAGGTAGATTTCCCCCTCCGGCGTCAGCGTCATCATTCGGGTGGAGCGGACAAGCAGGCGGGTGCCGAGGCGGTCCTCGATGCGGGTGACGAGCTTGCTGACGGCCGATGGCGAAAGCTTCAAGCGTCGTCCCGCTGCCGAAAAACTCTGCAATTCCGCAGCGCTTACAAACACTTCCATTTCGCCAGTGCGATTGTCCATGTGTCCGTCCTATGAATTCAATTCAAATCTATTTATCCAATAGTGTCGATTATCACACAAGCCCTCTTCGACCATATTGCATCACAGCAATTCCAACCCGACAGCAACGCTGTCCCTGCAACCCTCACCCGGGCGGTGAGCGGAGAGGAACCTGTCATGCCCCTAGCCATCTTCGCCTTGACGATCGCGGCCTATGCGATCGGAACAACGGAGTTCGTCATTGTCGGCCTTCTGCCGACGGTGGCGAACGATCTCCACATCACCCTGCCGCTTGCCGGCCTCATCGTCAGTGTTTATGCGCTTGGCGTCACCTTCGGCGCGCCGATTCTGACCGCGCTCACCGGCAGGATTGAAAGAAAGCCGCTTCTGCTTGGCCTGATGGCCCTCTTCATCGTCGGCAACACGGCAGCGGCCCTTTCGCCCAGCTATGAGATGTTACTCGTCGCCCGCGTGATCGCCGCCTTTGCGCATGGTGTCTTCTTCTCTGTCGGCGCGACCATTGCCGCCGATCTCGTGCCGGAAAATCGCCGCGCCTCGGCGATCGCCATGATGTTCATGGGTCTGACCGTTGCCATTGTCACCGGCGTGCCGATCGGCACCTATATCGGTCAGATATTCGGCTGGCGTGCGACATTCTGGGCCGTTGGTGCGCTTGGTATCGTTGCCTTCGTTGCGATTGCGGTCCTGTTGCCGAACACGCTGAAAAAGGCTCCTCCGGCAAGCATTTTCGATCAGGTCCGCGTGCTTGGCTCCGGCCGTCTGCTGATCGTCTTCGCCATGACCGCACTTGGTTACGGCGGCACCTTCGTCGCCTTCACCTTTCTGGCGCCGATCTTGCAGGATGTCACCGGCTTTTCGGAATCCAGTGTCAGCCTGATCCTCGTGCTCTACGGCATCGCCATCGCCGCCGGCAATATCGGCGGCGGCAAGATCGCCAACCACAACCCGGTCAAGGCGTTGATCGGCCTCTTCGCCCTGCAGGCAATCGTTCTGGTGATCTTTTCCTTCACCGCGGTTTCACCGGTCTTGACCCTGATCACGCTTGTGGCCCTCGGCTTCCTGTCGTTCGCCAACGTTCCCGGCCTGCAACTTTATGTCGTGCAGCTTGCCAAGGAGCACCGCCCCGGTGCCGTCGATGTTGCCTCGGCGCTTAACATCGCGGCCTTCAATCTCGGCATCGCACTTGGTGCATGGCTCGGAGGCGTTGTGGTGGAATCGCCGATGGGTCTTGGCGCGACCCCCTGGGTTGGTGCGATCCTGGTCGCCGTCGCCTTGTTGCTGACCATCTGGAGCGGCGCACTCGACCGCCGTGCAGCCCCCGTGCTGAAAGCCGCGTGATGCCTGAAGGCCCGGCACATAGGTGCCGGGCCGCACCCACCCGATTTTATTCCGGAGAATTCTGATGTCCCTTTCAAACACAGGCCATTCTTCCGCGCTTGACCTCATTCGCAAACCCGCTGGCGGCCTGACGCTCGGTATCGAACTGCCGCTCGACAATGACTGGTCGCCGGAACGGGAAGAACAGCGCGTCAGGGAAGGCCGTCCCTTCGGTGTTCCCGATCTCACCCGCTATCCCGATCTCATCCGCCAGGTCGACCGTTCCGGCTTCGCCGCCGTGTGGATGCGCGACGTGCCGGTCTTCGACCCAAGCAATTTCGGCGACGCCGGTTCGGTCTATGATCCCTTCGTCAATCTCGGTTACCTCGCTGGACTCACCAAGAATGTCGCGCTCGGCACGGCAGCCATCGTCCTGCCGCTGCGTCACCCGATGATGGTCGCCAAGGCAGCAGCCTCTGTCGACCGGCTGTCCGGCGGACGGCTGATCCTCGGTGTCGCCTCTGGCGACCGGCCGGTGGAATATCCGCTGCTCGGTCTCGATTTCGAGGGCCGCGGCGAAGCGTTTCGTGGTGCCGTTTCCTATCTGCGCGCTGCCGGGAAGGCCGGAGGCTTGCCGCTCGGTGACGGCCGCATCGAAGCGAGCCTCGACCTGCTGCCGAAGCCGCAGCAGCCGCAGATCCCGATGATCATTGCCGGGCAGGGCCAACAGTCGCCGGAATGGATCGCTGCCAATATGGAAGGGCGGTTCGTCTATCCCAACGGGCTGGAGCGGCTCGCCGCCCAGGCGCGCGACTGGACTGCCGCCCGCAAAAGCCTCGGCCTGCCGCGTGGCGCCTTCGTCAGCGCTTTCCATCTCGACCTCGCCGACGATCCGGACGAGCGGCCGGCACCCCGCCGCTTTGGCGCGCGGCTCGGGCGCAATGCCTTCATCGATCATCTCAATGCGCTGGAAGACGCCGGCGTCGATCATCTCGCACTTCTGCTGCGGCCTTCACGGCGGCCGCTGGATGAGGTGATCGACGAATTGTCGCGCGATGTCCTGCCTGTCCTCAACCGCCAATCCTCCCCGGCGAAGACCGCTGCGGAGTAACCAAGGAGAAACCCATGCACAACGTAACCGCCAACGGAGCCACCATTCCGGCCCTCGGCTTCGGCACTTTCCGTATACCCGGTTCCGATGTTCTCAGGATCGTTCCGCATGCGCTGAAGGTTGGCTTCCGCCATGTGGACACCGCGCAGATCTATGGCAATGAAGCGGAAGTCGGTGAAGCCATCGCCAACTCCGGCGTCGCCCGCGGCGATATCTTCCTGACCACCAAGGTCTGGGTCGAGAACTACGGGCATGATGCCTTCATCAAATCCGTCGACGAGAGCCTGAAGAAGCTTAAGACCGATTATGTCGATCTGCTTCTGCTGCATTGGCCGAATGAAGCGGTTTCGCTTGCCGAGCAGATCGGCGCGCTGAACGAGGTGAAGGAAGCCGGCAAGGTTCGCCACATCGGCGTTTCCAACTTCAACACCGAGTTGATGGCTGAATCGGTCAAGCTCTCCAGGGCTCCGATCGTCACCAACCAGATCGAATACCATCCTTATCTCAGTCAGGACGTGGTCATCGCCGCGGCAAGAAAGGCCGGCATGTCGGTCACCGGCTATTTCGGCATGGCCGATGGCAAGGTCTTTAACGACCCGGTCCTTAGGGATATCGGTGCCCGGCATGGCAAGTCGGTCGCGCAGGTGGTGCTGCGCTGGCTCGTTCAGCAGGAAGGCGTCATCGCGCTGTCCAAGACGGTCGGCGAGGCTCGCGTTCTCGAAAACTTCGCGATTTTCGACTTCGCACTCTCGGCCGATGAAATGGCCGCCATCCATGCTCTGGCTGTTCCCGGCGGCCGCATCGTGTCGCCGGATGGTCTTGCGCCGGTCTGGGACAAGGCTGCCTGATATCCGGAGGGGAGGGGCATCCTGCTCCTCCCTCATCTGTTCAAATGCCCATCGTAGATGAAACGTCTCTTCGACAGGAGGAGCGGCCGCTTCGTCTATCGATACCCTTAGAGATTGAGATCGACGAGGGCCTGCCGCATTACATAGGCGTCAACATCGACCCCGGTCCAATATTTGATGCCTATGACGCCCTGATTGACCAGCATGCCGAGACCATCGGCCGTCTTGCTGCCCGCGGCCTCTGCGGCACGGATCAGCCGCGTGCGCGGCGGATTATGGATGCCGTCGGCAACGACCATGGAGGGACGCAGCGTCTTCAGATCGATGTCGGGCAAGCCGTCTATATCAGGATAAAGGCCTACCGAGGTGGCGTGAATGACGATATCCGTCTCTTCGGGAATGGCGAAGGCGTCTTCCCATGCGGCGAAGGTGGCGGTGGCCGGCGTCTTTTCGTCAATCAGCCGCGCCACGGTTTCACCACGTTCCCGGTTGCGGTTGACCACGGTGATATGCGCGGCACCGGCGAGTGCCACCTCGACACACACCGCGCGCGCCGCGCCGCCGGCGCCGAACAGCACGACCTTCTTGTCCTTCGGGTCGATGACGTCGCGAAGCGCCTTGACGAAACCCTTGCCATCGGTGTTTTCGCCGATCAGCCTGTCGCCCCGCCGGACGATGGTGTTGACGGCGCCGATGATCTCGGCGGATTCCCCCAGGCCGTCGAGATGCTGGATGACCGCGACCTTGTGGGGAATGGAGCAGTTGAACCCGGCCCAGCCCATCGCACGTGCACCCGCCACGGCATCCTTCAGGTTTTCGGGGCTGACCTCCAGATTGATATAACGCCAGTTCAGGCCGTGATGCTGATAGGCAGCCTCGATCATGGCGACCGTCGGGTTCTCTCCGGCCGGCATGGCGAAGGAGCCGGTTATCTCGGCGAGAAAGTCATGGGGCATGGTTGTTCTCCGAAGATAAAATGTCATGGGCGCGAAGGCTTGAAAACCGGCTTTGACGAATATGATCGCCGACGCGCAGCGCCTGAGCCGCAACGGTAAGGGCGGGATTGAGTGCCGCCGAGGACGGAAAGAACCCGGCGTCGACGACATAGAGATTAGGGTGATCGTAGGTCTGGCACAGGGCGTTTAGCGCCGCCTCTTTCGGGTCGTCACCCATGCGCACGGTGCCACATTGATGCGACGGCGCCTCGATGCCGAAGGAATGGCCGAGAACGACGGGGAAACCATTTTTTCTCAACAATGAACGCATATGCCGCACAAATCGCTAATGGGCTTCCCGGTCGCCGGGACGGTAGATCAACTCCGCCCCATTTTTCCCCCACGGCTTTACCCGGCTGTCATATTTCGGCGTGTCCTCCGACATGACGAGAAAATCGACACTGTGGCGGGCAAGGAGATTGGCAAGAGGTCTTGGCATCCAGGGATAGGCGGCGCGGATCATCGGGCCTTGAATGTTGCCCAGCATCTGGACATTGCCGCGGGCGGCCTCATCGCCCGGCGTGCCGTCAAAAAAGTCGTTGAGCGACATTGTTTTCGGGAAACGGGTGTCGTTGATGGTGAAGGGCAACAAGCCCATCAGCCCGCTCAGATGGTGGTTCATCAGGTAACGGCCGACGACACCGGAGGAATTGGCAAGGCCGTTGGGCTTCTTCTCGTCTGCCGAGCGAAGCAGGATGAGGGCGGAGTTGATGGCACCCGCCGAGAGAACGAAAAGCGGCGCCTCGATTGTCGTGATTTCGCCCGCCCGTTCGATTTCCACCGCCACGATATGTTTGCCATCCTCATCGGCAATCAGCCGACGCACCCGCGCGCCGGTCAGCAGCGAGACATTGGGGTGTCTTAATGCCGGGCGCAGAAGCCGGGTCTCGGCATCGCCCTTGGCATCGAAACGGCACACGAAGGCATCGCAGGTGCCGCAGCGTCGACAGAGGCCGCCAGGGCCATAGTCGATTGCCGAAGGCATGTGGAAGGGGCGCAGGCCGAGCCGCTCGAAGCCCTTCGCCACACGGCCGATGACGGGCTCGTGGGGGATCGGCGCATGCATGTAGGGTGCTGAGCGCGGTGGCTCGGTCGGATCGTCTCCGGCCCGGCCCCTGACGCCGAAAAGCCGTTCGGCCTCGGCGTAGAATGGCTCCAGTTCCGCATAGGAAACAGGCCATGCGGGCGAAACCCCATCCTCATGCTCGACTTCGCGAAAGTCGCGGTCGCGAAAACGGAACATGGCGGTTCCGTAGAACTTGGTATGGCCGCCGACGTAATAATATTGCCCGGGGCGATAGGTACGTCCGGTTTCGTCGCGGTAGAGATCGGTGGTGCGATAACGGTTTTGAACGAAAACGGCTTCCGCGTCGGCATTTTCGGGTTCGTTCGGCAGCTTTTCTCCCCGCTCGATGATCAATATCTTCGCACCCGTCGCGGCAAGCTTCAGCGCGACCGCGCTTCCGCCGACGCCGGAGCCGATGATGACGATATCCGGTTTGCTGCCGGGGTCTCCCTTTGAGCTGAAAGACATGTTTCCTCCTCGTCCTCCTCACGGCCTGCTTTTTAACGGAGGATAATCATCGCGGCTGCATCGACCATTCCCGCTTGCGGCGTTTTCTTGTATGATTGCCGCATCCTGCTGCCGTGATTTGCGAGAAAGGTCGAAAGAGATGGAGCCATGGTTCGAGGCCGTCAGTGTTCCGGCCGACCGTTCGTGGCTGCTGTTCGATCGTCGTCTGCCGGAATTTCCCTTCAACTGGCATTACCATCCCGAATTTGAGCTGACCCTGACACTCAACAGCGCCGGCATGCGCTTTGTCGGGGATTCGGTGGAAAACTATGGCGATGGCGATCTTGTTCTTCTCGGCCCGAACCTGCCGCATGCCTGGCAGTCGCATGGCTTGATAAACGCGCCGGGTGTTCATCGCGCGGTGGTCTGCTGGTTTACCCGTGACTGGATCGAGGGCTTGATCGCGCTGACGCCGGAACTGAGCGCCATCACGCCGCTGCTCGTTGAAAGCGGCCACGGCATCTGTTTCGGCGAGGACGCGCTGGCGAAAGTGGGTGAGCGTCTGGCGACATTGCATAAAATCGCGCCGGAACAGCAGATATTGACGCTGCTTGGCGTTCTCGTCGATCTCGCGCGCGTATCTGACCGCAGGCCGCTTTCGGCCGGAGAGGTGACCGCCAGCACCGCGCCGCGGGATCGGGCGCGCATGCAGCGGGTTCTCAATCATATTCACGCCCATTATATCGGGACCATCAGCATCAAGCCCCTGAGCGAGATAGCGCATCTCAGCGACAGCCAGTTGCAGCGGCTTTTCAAGCGCTCGACCCGCATGACGATCAGTCAGTATATCGGCCAGTTACGTGTTGGTGGTGCATGCCGTCTGCTCGCGCAGACGGATCTGTCTCTCGCCCGGATAGCCGAGGAGACCGGCTTTTCCGATGCCGCGCATTTTTCGCGCCAGTTCCGCGCGGCCAGAGGCATGACGCCGGGTGATTACCGGCGGCAGTTCGACCAGACCCAGCGCTGGCAATCGCCAGCCGGCACTAAAGACTAGTGCTGTCTTCCTGCTCGCCTGCCCTGGCGAGAAGCTGCGACTGATAGGCTGCAGCTGTCGCCTCCGGCGTCTTGCCGCCGCCGACCCGAATGCTCGGCTGAGCGAAGGCGATGCCATTTTTCTGGAAGGCCTCGCGCAGCATCGCGTAGGCGGAGCGTCGGATGAAACTTTGCTGGCTGGTCGGCACGGTGACCATGGCGAAGCTGATGGCGATCCCGTATTCGCCAAATTCCTCGACACCCTTCATTTTCAGGGGCTGGATGAAGAGGCGCCCGAGTTCCGGATCGCCCAGCAGCTCTTGGCCGATCGCCTTGCCGATCTTGCGGGCCTTCTCGATGTCAGTGTCATAGGGCACGGTGACGGAAAACTTTATCTTGGACCAGTCCCGGCTCATATTCTCGACCGCGCCGAGTTCGCCGAAGGGAACGGTGAAGAGCGGCCCACGATGATGTCGCAGCTTGACCGAACGAAGGCTAAAACCTTCCACGGTTCCCTTGTAGTTCTTTGCCTGAATATATTCGCCGACCCGGAAGGCATCGTCAAAAAGGTAGAAGATGCCGCTGATGACATCGCGCACCAGCGCCTGAGAGCCGAAACCGATCGCCACGCCGAAAATGCCTGCGCCGGCTATCAGCGGACCGATATCGACACCGAGCTGGCCGAGGATGACGAGACCTGCGACGATGAAAAGCGAAACCGCCAGCACGTTGCGCAGAATCGGAAGCAGCGTGTGAAGGCGGGTGGCGTGGGTTTCCTCCGTGGGATTTTCGGCCTCCGAACCGGCCGGGGCCGTCATGATGTTGCGATCGATGGCGGCCTTGGTGAGATGCCACACCAGATCGGCAAGCAGCAATATGACGATGCTTTTCAGAAATCCGTAGAACAGGGTCGCTGTCTGCGGGTCGCCATGGCCGATCATGTGGCCGTCCATGTCCCAGACGGTGGCTATCCAGGCAATGGCAAGCCCGGTGATCGCCGCTCTGGCGCCGCGAACAAGAAGGACGCTCCGGCTGTCCGACGCCGGCATCAGGAAATGAACCGCAACATAGTCGCGTATGGCGTGGCCGATGGCGCGCATCATGGGTGGAAGCAGGAGAATATAGAGGCCGATCCAGAAGGCTGTTCTGAGATCAAGGCACCAGAGCAGCCAGACAGCAGCAAGATGAAGGCAAAGCAGGCTCCTTGTCGCGACACTCCGGTTGACACTGTGCCAGACGAGTTCGACTGAAAGCCCCAACATGATGCAGGATATGAGAAAGGCAGCCGCTTGAAGAGCGTTGGCATCAACGTCGAGAATCGTACCTGTCGCCGTCGAGACCGTCATGGCGAGCCCGAGGCCGACGATTATCTTTAACCGCCCATGAACTTCCGGATGCGCGGCATGCCCGATGGCCGTCGCCACAAGGCGATAGGCAACGAAGGCCAGAAGACAAAAGGTGGCCACAAGCCGAACGAGGGGCGGCGATTGGATTGCAAATAATGAGGCCGCCATGAAAGCCGCAAAAACAACGGTTGGCAGGTAATGTTCGATCCCCTTGCCGTGCTGTTGCCACCTCCGGCGAAAAAACCATTCCGCCATTATTCCCAGCGCGACGAGCAGAGAGAGAAAGATGGAGGCCGTGGTGTGGCCGTTGCCCGTTGCATCCGCCCGCAGGCGAAGGAAAACCCGCTCGATTTCGCTGGAAATATCCGGCACTGCCGAGATCACCGTTTGGAAACCATCGCGCGCGTGTCCCTCCCACGTCGCCATTTCCCTGATCACATCACCCATCGAGGTTGTTTCAGGAGAGCTGGTTTCGGCGGATGCGACAGTGCCGGTCTTCTGCCCGGCCTGGACCTCTATCCAGCGGCGGATTTCGGGATCTTTGAACAGTCGCATCAGGTCGTCGATCTTCTGCGAGGCCGATGTCTCGGGCGAGCTGTCTTGCTGCGCGACATCCGGGAGCGGAACCTGCGCCAGGGTAGGAGTCGTGCCGAGAAACACAAATAATGCCGCGAGCCATTTCATGAGTGCTTTCGCTATCTTTGCTGCAATACGCCTTGCGGTTCATGAGGCTTTTGCCCCTCGCACCGCCTCCCGTTCTCACAATCCATCTCAGGCGCCGGTCCTTGATGGACGAAACGATGCCATGCGGGCAGCGTCTCCGCCCAGCCATACGAAGGGGTCGCTCCTGCTGACAACTCGGCGCGTCCAGCTAACCTTTCGGCTTGTTCGTATAATTGATCGGGTTAGGCCGCTGGCCTTGCGCGGCGGCGCTGTTTGCATGGGATAACAGCAGCGCTCCAGCAGGCGGTTCAAATTGACGCTTGCCAGCCATAACTCGGACAATTATAGTCCGTGTTATGGCTCAGATGACGGTAGGTGTGGAATACGGGTTGCATTGTCTCCTGTGGTTGGCGAGTTCTCCTGGCGCTCCGCTCAGCAGTCGCGATCTGGCTGAACTGCAGGGAATTTCTCCGAGCTTTCTGGCGAAGATATTTCCGAAGCTGGAGAAGGCAGGGATCGTGTCCGCATCCGAGGGGATCAAAGGCGGATATCTGCTGGCAAGGCCGCCTGGAGATATCACCGTCCTTGAAGTCGTCGACACCATCGAAGGCAGGAAGCCGCTGTTTGACTGTCAGGAAATTCGAGGTCGCTGTGCCGTTTTTCGGCAGCGTCCGCCCTCATGGGCGACCAAAGGTGTCTGCGCGATCCATGCGGTGATGTTGCGCGCGGAAAAAGCGATGCGGGATTCGCTTGCAAGCCAGACGCTGGCCGATATAGCCGGCGATTTCGGGCGCAAGGCCCCGCCGGAATTCTCCGAGGACGTCCGCCAATGGCTTGATCTCAAGGTGAAGAGACGGACCCGCCGGACAGTCACGGAAGATGGGTCGTTGCCTTGACCTGAGAATTGAACAGGAGACCAGATTGCCGGTCGACGCGGTTGCTGAGGCAGATGAGGATAGGGTGAAGCGATGAAGGATACAGTCATTTTGGCCGATAACGCCGTTTTTCACCCGGTGATGCGCAATCGACCGCGGTGCGATGAGGCTGGTGAGCCGTGCATCGTTACCCCCGCAACCCGCCGTTTCGGGAGATGATGAATGGCCGCCGCCACTGTCGCTGCGGATGAGCCGCTGGTTCTCGTCGTCGATGATGACGAAGACGTTCGCCACTCCCTTCAGGAGCTCATGGAATCGGTAGGCCTCGCCGTCGCCTGTTTTTCTTCGTCCCGGGAACTTTTGAACGTCGGCCTTCCCGACCGGCCTGGCTGCCTGGTGCTGGATGTTCGCATGCCGGGCGCAAGCGGCCTTGACCTGCAACAGCAGCTCTCGACGCGTGGCGTCACGAAACCCATCGTCTTTCTCACGGGATATGGCGATATTCCGATGACCGTGCAGGCCATGAAGGCAGGTGCCGTCGATTTCCTGACAAAACCGGTGCGGGACCAGACATTGCTGGACGCCGTGATTGCCGGAATTCAACGAGACGTGGAACAGCGGGCCCAGGCGGAAAATATCCACCAGCACGTCACCCGGTTTGACACCCTCACACCCCGTGAACGCCAGGTCCTTGGCGAAGTGGTGCGCGGCCGCCTCAACAAGCAGATCGCTTTCGAACTCGGAATAAGCGAGATCACGGTGAAGCTCCACCGCAGCAATGTGATGCGCAAGATGCGCACCACGTCCGTCGGCGAATTGATCCGCGCCTGGGATTCACTGCCCTCCAGCCTGCGTGAAAAGCCGCAAGCCTGAGCCTGAACGCCGTTACCTTATTTTCAGTCGCTATGCCATGACCCTCAATGAGGCGCGAGGCCGCCTCTCGTCGCGGGCCGTCGTCGCATCGGGGTCGATCGGCGCATCTAATCACCCGATCTATCCTACCTGTACTCCGGGACTAGATGGTCGATGCCTCCGTTCGATAGGCGAACGACCCGCCGTGACGCATTGTCCCCGAAGGAAACAGCGTCGCTAATCGAGGAAGCGGTCTCGGCAAAGGCACGCAGGCAGTTCCGGAAATTCAAATCAAACTTGAAACCAGGAGATTGGACATGAAAATCGTTGTTATCGGAGGGACCGGCCTCATTGGTTCGAAGACCGTCGAACGGCTTCGCAAGAAGGGGCACGAGGTGCTCGCCGCTTCTCCGAATTCGGGTGTGAACACGGTGACGGGAGAAGGCCTCGCCGGAGCGTTGGTGGGTGCGGAGGTTGTGATCGATCTGGCGAATTCGCCTTCCTTCGAAGAAAAGGCCGCCATGGATTTCTTTGAAGCGGCCGGTCGCAATCTTTTTGCGGCGGAAAAGACCGCGGGGGTTCGCCACCACGTCGCTTTGTCGGTTGTCGGTACTGACCGTATGCAAGAAATGGGATATTTTCGCGCCAAGCTGCGCCAGGAAGAGCATATCCGCAAGTCGGGTGTTCCCTACACTATACTGCATGCGACCCAGTTCTTCGAGTTCGTCGGCGCCATCGCCCAATCCGCAACCGAAGGCACGACTGTTCGCGTGCCGACCGGTGCATTCCAGCCGATTGCGGCAGACAATGTCGCCGATGCCATGGCTGATGCCGCTCTTGCCGCGCCGGTGAACGGTGTGATCGAGATCGCCGGCCCGGAGCGTGCCCCGATGAACGAATTCATCGCGCGTTACCTCAAAGCCACCAACGATCCGCGCAGCATCGTCGCCGACCCACGTGCCCGTTATTTCGAGGTCTCCGTCGACGACCGGACGCTGGTTCCGGATGACGGCGCCCGCCTTGGAGCTATCCGCTTCGAAGACTGGCTGGCGCTCTCCGCCGCCCAGAAAAAATAAGCGGTTTGCGCTCACGAAACCCTATCGGCCTCGCCGGTCTTTCGGGACCGCGGGTCTCCAATTTCAGGAGTTGAAAAATGATCAGAACACTTCTCTGCGCAACGGCTCTCGTCCTTGCCTCCGTGGCTGCGGCGACGGCGCATGACACCAATAGCGGTGAAAACGTAAAGGTGGTTTACGACCAGCCACTGCCGAATGTGCCGGGCAAAAGCTTGAAGGGCGTGCTCGTCGAATATGCCCCAGGCGGCACGTCGCCGGCTCATACGCATCCCAATTCCGCATTCATCTACGCGACTGTTCTTGAGGGTGCGATCACCAGCCAGGTCAATAATGGGCCGGTGACCGTCTATCACGCCGGCGAGAATTTCTCCGAGTATCCGGGGGACCATCATGCCGTCAGCGAAAATGCAAGCAAGACGGAACGCGCGCGCTTGCTTGCCGTGTTCGTGGTCGATACCAACGAAACCAATCTGACGGTCTACGAAAAATAAGCTGACTGCGAAAAGTGCGATCCTCGCCGCACTTTCACAGTGGGGTGGCGCCGTTAAGCAGCGCCACCCTACGCTCCTGCCATAGTCAAATTGATGGTCCCGGCTGCGCCAATGCGCGCCGTCAGGAGGAATTTTCATGCGTATCGAAAAACTCTATCCCATGACGTCGGCGCGCCTGATGATGATCGATGTCGCCGCTACACTCCAGGTGGCGGCCCTGACGCTTTCCAATCCAGGGATTGGGCTTGCCGTCGTTCGCGGACAAGGCGGCAAGGCTGCGGGCGTGCTCAGCAAGTCCGACCTCATCCGGCATATGACGGATGGCGAGCAGGAGGCGAGCGTTGAATCTCTGATGAGCCGAAACATTGTTTCCTGCAGCCCGGCAGACGAATTGCAGACGGCATGGCAGGTGATGGTGGACAATCGCGTCCAGAACATGCCGGTGCTCGACGCGGATGCAAGGCCCCTCGGCGTCCTCGATATCCGCGATGCGCTGAAAGTGCTCTTCGAACAGGAGCAGCTGCAGGAACACATGCTGGCGAACTACATCGCCGGCATCGGTTATTGACCACCGGAGATCGCGAGGATCACGATGCTGCAGGCATATATGGGTGAAATCGCCGCTGCGCCGCTGGCATGGCTGATCATTCTCGGTCTTGCCGGAATGGCGGTGTGGAAGCGCATCGGTTCGCAGCGCTCCAATCTTCGTCTTGTGGTGCAGATCGCCTTTTTCGGGGCGATGACCTCTGTTCTCGTTCTCGGAAAAATTCCGCTCGGCCCACCGAAAGATTTGTGGACCGGCGATGAGCATGCCGTTTTTATTGTCTTCGCCCAATTGTTGTGGTGGCTTCATCTTTCCTGGGCGGTTATCGGTTTCGTGCGAATCTATCTGGTGCTGGAGGGTAGGCCGCGCGAGGCTCGTCTGTTGCAGGATATCGTCGTTGGCGTCGTTTATGTGTGCGTCACGCTGTCGGCCCTTGCTTTCGTGTTCGGTGTTCCGGTCGGAACGCTGGTTGCAACATCAGGCGTTATCGCCATTGCCCTCGGCCTTGCCCTGCAGAACACGCTGGGTGATGTCTTTTCCGGCGTTGCTCTCAACCTTGGCCACACCTATGCGCTGGGTGACTGGATTCTTCTTGAGGATGGTACGGAAGGCCGGGTGATTGCGAGCACATGGCGTTCGACGCAGATCCTGACGGGTGCGAATAATATCGTCGTTCTGCCCAATAGTGTTCTTGCCAAGCTGAAGCTGACCAATGTCAGCCGGCCCGATGAAACGCATCTTCTCAAGATGACGGTCCGGCTGGTGCCGACACACGCTCCATCCATGATCGAGGAGGCCATGACGACGGTTCTGGCCGGTTGCAACTCGATCATGAGGGAACCTCCGCCGTTGGTTTCGATGAGCGGTCTGGATGCCACAGCGCTGGAAATCCATTTGTTTTTCCGGGTGAGCAATCCGATGCTGCGGATAAAGGCCCAGAATGAGGTGATCGACCGGTTCTATCGCCACTGCCGGTCGATTGGATTGCAGCTCGCGATGCCTCCTTCAGCGATCGCCATCATGAACGGTGTTGCGTCTACGGAGATTTCCCGGCGGGCTGAAGCCACCTTGCAGGAAGTCATCGACGAAAATCCGATCCTCTCCAGATTGACTAGGGCTGAAAGAGAAAAACTGGCGCAGTCGGGCAGCGAACGTGAGTACCGTCAAGGTGAGGTCATCGTCGTCGAAGGACAGGCTTTGCCTTCGATGATGATCATCCGCACCGGCGTCGTCTCGATGCAGCACGGCGAACAGGAAAAAAGACGCCTTTCTCCTGGAGATTTTTTTGGCGAAACAGGGCTCCTTGCGGGCATGGGCGAAGCCTATACCCTGCTGGCGCTGACGCGGGTCACCGCTTATGAAATCGACCAGAAAAGTTTCGCGCGGCTGATCGCCGACCGCCCGGCGATAGCCGAGGAGGTTACGACGATGCTGTTGGCAAGTTCCGGTAACGTCAGCCAGCTGCCACTCACGCAGGCAAAACATGAACGCAATGCCTCCGCTTTCCTGAAGTCGATCCGGACGATCTTCAGTACCTGAATAGCAGGATAGTGCTGTCGGGAATGCTCCGGGAACAAGCGCCTGCGCGCAGGTCCTGCCCGTACCGACCACGGGCCGCAGGGTTGGTGCGCGGTGATGACCCTCTAAATCCTCGCCCTATCCTTCGGAACAGGTGTCCTTGTCGCAAGCTCCGGTATACCGTTCTCGCCAGATGGCTGTGCTGCGGTTTCGGTTCAACGTGCATCACGGCGATCTCAAACATGATGGGATCGGGTTGAGGCATGTCGAGGTCCGCGGAAACGTCAGGGATGGATGGAGCGGGATCGGCAAGGCCACCCGATATAGATGCCGTTGAGGCAGCGAAGGTCGTCGAGCGCATTATCGGCAATGCCTGGGCGGCCGATGCCAACGGCAATTTCATTTATGTGACGCCGGCCGCACTCGCCTTTTTCGGCATAAGCCTTGAAAGTCTCAATTCCCAATCGGGCGAAAGCGCGTTCGGCTGGAAGCGGGTCATTCACCCGGAAGACTACGAGTCTGCCGCCGCTGCCTGGCGCCGGTGCCTACGGACAGGCGAGCACTACAATGTCGAGCACCGCATGTTGCGGGCGACGGGTGTTTATGGCTGGGCGCGCAGCACCGGTCAGCCTATACGCGACGGAAATGGCGTGATCCTGGGGTGGTACGGTACGGTGATCGACATCGCTCTGGCGTCGCGGGAGGACAATCGCGACGATCCCTCCGCCGGTCGAACTCCACAGGATATTCTCCGGTCGATGGACACCGTCCATCCGCACGACCGCGCGGCGATCGAGCAGGCGGCGGCACGAGCCTTCTTTCATGGCATCCCGCAGATCACCCGCTACCGCCAGCTTCAGGCGGATGGCAGCTATCGGCAGGTCGAACTCCGGCTCGAGCCGGAAAATGGCGTCAGTGCGGAGGTCGATCCGGCAATGACGCGGCAGGACGAGCCATGGATGAGGGCCAGTTCTTTCGGTGAGACGCGCAATGCGGTCCAGGCCGCTCTTGCCATCGAAAAACTTTATGGCGACGCTTGGGCGATCGATGCGATCGGGCAGTTTACCTATGCAACGCCAGCCTCGCAGAATTCGGTCGCGAGGGCGCTCGATGATCTCAACGCTCTGCTGGACGACAAGCCGTTTCTCGGTGGCGGCAGGCAGGGCTGGCAGCGTGGCATCCACCCCGACGACAGCGACAGGGCAGCGGAAACACTGCGCCGCTGCCTCAGAACGGGAGAACACTGGAATTGCGAATACAGGGCCGCGCGCGCCGATGGCAGCTATGTCTGGCATCGGGCTGCGGCGCGCCCGACGCGTGACGAGCAGGGCCGCATCACGGGATGGTATGGAACCGCGCTGGACATCGACGTGTATAAGAGGACGGAAGCCGCCCTTCGCGAACGCGAACGGCAGCTGCAGCAGCTTATCGACACCGTACCGGCGCTGATCTGGAGCACGATGGCGGACGGAGCGCCGGCCTATGTCAACAGGCAGTTCACGGAAGTGACTGGCGCCACGCTTGAAGATATGACGGCGCCCAATGGGTCACCGTCGCTTGGTGTCGTTCATCCGGAGGACAGGGCTGCGGCACGCGAGGCGTTTCTGCGTTCTGTCGAGGCTGGCATTCCCTATCTTCAGCGATACCGCCAGCTCCGGGCCGGCGGCAGCTATCGCTGGACCGAAACGCGCGCGGAACCGTTGCGCGATGACACTGGCACGATCATTTACTGGTACGGCGTCAGTTCCGACATTCATGATCTCATAACCACGCAGGAAGCTTTGCGCGAAAGCGAACGGCACCTTCAGCAGCTCGTCGAAACGCTGCCTGCGTTAATTTATTGCGCCCTGCCGGATGGGAAACCCATCTATCGCAGCCAGCGGCTGCGCCAGTATCTCGGCTTCAATCTTGAAGACACGGACGGTTTCGGAAAATCCCGGCTGGATGGTACGCTGGATGCGGTCATCCATCCCGATGATCTCGCGGTGGTCAAGGAACATTATGCCCATTCGCTGGCGACCGGCGAGCCCTATTTGCAGCGACATCGGCTGCGTCGCTTCGATGGCGTGTATCGCTGGGTGGAGACCCGAGCCTCGGCCATGCGCAATGGCGACGGTGAGATCGCGCAGTGGAACGGTATCTGCCTCGATATCGAGGATCAGGTGCAGGCGCAGGAGGAGCTGAGCCGCGCTCACGAAAACCTCGCGCGCTCCAGCCAGGCGGCCAGCCTTGCGGAATTGTCGGCCTCCATCGCGCATGAGGTGAACCAGCCGCTTTCGGCGGTGATGAATTATTCCAGCGCCTGCCAGCGCTGGCTCACCGCCGAACCGCCAAATATCGAACGCGCACAGAAAACGCTCGAACGCATTGTCCAGAGCGCCAATTCCGCAGCCGATGTGGTGAGCCGTATTCGAGCCCTCTTCCGGCAATCGACGGATAAGCGGGATAGTACCGAGCTTGGCGCCGTTGTCCGGCAGGCCCGCGACCTGCTTGCGGAGGAGGCGGGCCGGCGGCGCATCAGGATGACTGTCGAAGGGGAAAGCGGTCTCCTGCTCGTGCCGTTCGACAGGGTTCAGATCCAGCAGGTATTGGTCAATCTCCTGCGCAATGGCATGGATGCCATGGCTTCCGTTGCGAACGAGCGTGTCCTTCAGGTCCGTGCTTTCCGGGCGGGCGACATGGTGCGGATAGAAGTCGCGGACCGGGGGAGGGGTGTCCAGTTTCCCGACAGGATTTTCGAGCCCTTTTTCACCACCAAGGATCAGGGAATGGGCATGGGCCTTGCGATCTGCCGTTCGATCATCGAGGCACATGAGGGGCAATTATGGGCGGAAAAGAACGAACCGATCGGCTCGAAATTCGTTTTTACCCTGCCGCTCGACATAGCAAAGATCCATGATCGGTAGCCGCTCCGGAGGAAAGACGATATGAACAGGCCTGTGGTGGCGATCGTTGACGACGACCCGAGGGTGCTTGCTTCATTGGTGGAACTGCTCGAATCGGCGGGATACGGAACTCAGAGCTTTCCATCGGGGGAGGCATTGCTGGCCTTCGGGCTTCAGGGTGTGGATGTGCTGATCACCGATATTGGCATGCCCGGTGCCGACGGGTTCGAGCTTCGCGATATTGTCCGGCAGGCGAGCCCGGAACTACCAGTCTTCCTGATGAGCGGACGGCACGAAATCGCCGACCAAGACCGGGGCATTGGCGGCTTCCTTCGCAAACCGTTCGACGGACACGCCCTGCTTGCTGCCGTTCGCGACGTCCTGGATATCGGGCAGGACTGAGCCCAACCCGATATTTGCCGCAGCTTCGTCTTGCACCAACATCATGGTTGTTGCCGCCGGCGCAGTTGATGGGAGAGCTGGCCGCTTGACCTTGAAGACAATCGCGCCGAACGAGGCCTCTGCCTTGGTGACAGATGACCTCGACGTGTCTCAAGGCCATTTTCGAAACGCCAGGGCGTCCATGGCTCAACGCTCGGTCTCGTAAACGAACGGAACAGTCAACCCTGTGCCTGGGGGTAGTCCTCCCCCTTCCTCAGCTCAATCGACCGTCAAAACGCATCTCCATACACTTCGCCGCATGGTTCGTGTCCCACGTTCCAACCCGCGCAGAACAGGAGCGCATCATGACGCAGACAGAAGCAAATTCCCGCAGGGCGGGTCAGCAGGAGACAGATATGAGCTTGGACAACACCCCACATACCGGCAGGCCGGCACCCGAGGAACTGGTTCCATCGCGCTATGCGGTCAAGATCGGCGAGATCGAAGTGCTTGTCATCAGCGACGGCGTGCTGCCGCTTCCGACCAAGATGCTGGGACACAATGTCGATGCCGCAGAGCGCGCCGTCTGGCTGGACAACATGTTCCTGCCGCAGGAAGCTTTCGACTGGGCGCTGAACGCGGTGGTGGTGCGCAGCGGCGCACAGGTCATCCTCATCGATGCCGGTCTCGGATTGGATCCGGAATTGAACCTGCCTCGGGCCGGGCAACTGGTCAAGCGACTGGAGAGCGCCGGCATCGATCTCGGGTCGGTGACCGACGTCGTGCTGACCCACATGCACATGGACCACGTTGGCGGACTGCTGGTTGACGGCGTGAAGGAACGGCTGCGACCGGATCTTCGCATCCACGTCGCCGCCGCGGAAGTCAAATTCTGGGAAGCGCCTGATTTCACGCATGTGAACATGCCGGCAGGCTTCCCGGATGCACTTCGCGCAACTGCCAAACGTTTCGCCAAGGAATATCAGGACCAGCTCCGGCTGTTCGATGACGAATACCAGGTGGCACCGGGTGTCGTCGTCTCGCGCACGGGCGGCCATACGCCCGGGCATAGCGTGGTCCGCGTTGCCTCCGGCAAGGACCGTCTGATGTTTGCGGGCGATGCCGTGTTCGCGGTCGGTTTCGAACATCCCGACTGGTTCAATGGCTTTGAGCACGACCCGGAAGAGGCCGCCCGCGTCCGCGTCCGGCTCTTGCGGGAGCTGGCGGCGACAGGGGAGCTGCTGGTCGCCACCCATATGCCGTTCCCTTCGGTCGGCCATGTCGCTGTTGACGGCGATGCCTTCCGCTGGGTGCCGGTTTTCTGGGACTACTGACGGCCTGTTGATCTACAGGTCTACCAAGTGACCACATGCGATCGGGCAGCCAGCAGATCGCATGCGGTTTTTCGGGTCGCCGGTGCTTTGGCCCTATGCGCGGAGCCGGCAGGATCCTGTCGCCTGTGCCCGCGCAGGCCACTGTTTTCTGCAACTTGAACAATAGGCGACAAAGGCGGCAGAATTTGATAAAATGCAAGTCAGCCGGTTGCGGTTTGACGCACGGATAAAAGTCACCGGGCGTTCCTGTGCCGCCAGCCGGATCATGGCGCAGGAGGAGAAGTGCTATGACGGCATTCCATGTCATGGCCGGTGCGAGCGGAGAATATACTCGCCCGGAAGTCCGCAAGATTGGCGTTGCAGATATTGTCGATGCGTTGCGGTTGGGACTTGATGACTTCAAGGAGAAGCCGTCCCACTACGTCTTTCTCTGTCTTATGTATCCGATCGCCGGTGTTTTTCTGGTGATGTGGAGTTCCGGTGCAAATCTGCCGCCGCTTATTTATCCGCTGATGTCGGGTTTTGCGCTGATCGGGCCGATCGCCGCCATCAGTCTTTATGAGATCAGCAGGCGGCGTGAGCAGGGGCTGGATAGCTCATGGCGCCACGCGCTGGAGGTTCGCCACTCTCCGGCCATGCCGTCGATCATCGCGGTCGCCGTCATGCTGCTTGCGCTTTTCGCGGTCTGGCTGATTGTTGCGCAAAGCATCTATACTGCGACTTTCGACGCGGCTGGTCCCGTCTCGCTCTCGACATTCGTGTCGGATGTGATGACCACTTCACAGGGCCTTTCCCTTATCATCTGGGGCAATCTGGCCGGTTTCGTTTTCGCGGTCATCGTGCTGGCGACAACCGTGGTGACGTTCCCGCTGCTGCTTGACCGGGATGTCGGTGCAGTCGCGGCGGTGGATGCGAGCATACGCGCCACCCTTGCCAATCCCGTTCCGGTTATGCTTTGGGGCTTGATCGTCGCGGCATTGCTTTTCGTGGGCACGATCCCGGCCTTTGTCGGCCTTGCGGTCGTCATGCCCATCCTCGGACATTCGACCTGGCACCTCTATCGAAAATTGATCGTCCCGGGTTATCCAGGCCATAAGCCTTGAATTCATAAAGGAAATCTATCCGTAGATCATCCTCCTTGCCGTTGCGGCTCCCGCTCAAAGGGAACCGCCATGGTCGGGACGGCCATGGAGAGTGCGAGGATGCCATGTGGTATCGTTTTCTTCCGATCTGTCTGCTTTTCGCCATTGCTTTCCCGATCGAGGTCGGCGCACAGGAGGGCGATCCTGCCGCCGGGGCCACTGTTTTCAAAAAATGCGGCATCTGCCATGTCGCTGAAACGGACCAGAACAAAGTCGGCCCCTCGCTGAACGGCCTGTTCGGCAGAACTGCCGGCACACACCCGAACTTCGCCTATTCGCAGGCGATGCAGGATGTGGGAAAGGCTGGTCTGGTCTGGAACGAGACGTCGCTGCGCGATTATCTGCACGATCCCAAGGCGAAGGTGAAGGGCACGAAAATGGCCTTTGTCGGACTGAAGGACGATACCGACATCACCAATCTGATCGCCTATCTGAAGCAATATTCGAAGTAGCGGGAAAAAATGGGCGGGACGAGCCGCTGCCTCTACCGCAATTGCCCGTCCGGCCTGTTGATTAGATAATTCTAATATACTTCGCGACAGGCTCGTAGAGGTATTCGCGGCCGGGTCAGGGAGGAGACGATGGCTGTCGTTGTGGTTCTCGTTCTGCTGGTGGTGGGATCGATCGCATTCCACCTGCTGAGCCCCTGGTGGTGGACGCCGATCGCCTCCAACTGGAGCTATATCGACAATACGATCATCATCACCTTCTGGATCACCGGCTTTGTTTTCTCGGCCATCGTCCTGTTCGTAGCCTATTGCGTGTTTCGCTTCAGGCACCGCGCCGGGAACCGGGCGGCTTACCAGCCGGAGAACAAGCGTCTGGAAGCGTGGCTGGCGGGCGGCACCGGGGTCGGGGTGGCCGCAATGCTCCTGCCTGGCCTTTTCGTTTGGAATCAGTTCGTGACGGTGCCTGATGGGGCCAGCGAGGTGGAGGTCGTCGGCCAGCAATGGCAATGGAGTTTCCGGCTACCAGGCGCGGACGGTCGGCTTGGACGGGCGGATACACGGGCCATCACATCGGACAATCCGCTCGGTTTGAACAGACAAGATCCCGCCGGAATGGACGATGTCATCGTTGAAGGCGGTGAGTTGCATTTGCCCGTCGGCAAGCCGGTAAAAATGCTGCTGCGGGCGATTGATGTCGTCCATGATTTCTACGTTCCGGAATTCCGGGCCAAGATGGACATGATCCCCGGCTCGGTCACCTATTACTGGTTTACCCCCACGCGGACGGGGACTTTCGAGGTTCTCTGCGCGGAATTGTGCGGCGTCGGACATCCGCAGATGCGGGGTACCGTCATCGTCGATACCGAGGCTGACTATCAGGCCTGGCTGGAGCAGCAGCCGACATTTTCGAAATTGCTGGCCTCGGTGGAAATGCCGGCGGTGAGATAAGCACCGTGCATATCGGAAGGAAAAGCTGCATCGCAGGGGATAGGGAGGATGGAATATGGTCGAGACTGGATCCGTTGCCGGGCAGCTCATCGAGCCCGCTGAAGTCGAGGACGTCGAGCTTTATCACCCGAAAAGCTGGTGGACGAAATATGTCTTCAGCCAGGATGCCAAGATCATCGCCATTCAATATTTCCTGACGGCCACGGCAATCGGCCTGGTGGCGCTGACGCTATCGTGGCTGATGCGGTTGCAGCTCGGTTTTCCCGGCTATTTCTCCTTCATCGACGCGGAACATTATTATCAGTTCATCACCATGCACGGCATGATCATGGTGATCTATCTGCTGACGGCGCTGTTTCTCGGCGGCTTCGGCAATTACCTGATCCCGCTGATGCTCGGCGCGCGCGACATGGTGTTTCCCTATGCGAACATGCTGAGCTACTGGCTCTATCTCTGCGCCGTCATGGTTCTGGTTGCTGGTTTCTTCGCGCCCGGCGGGCCGACGGGGGCCGGCTGGACGCTTTATCCGCCGCAGGCGCTGCTGTCGGGAACGCCGGGCGGGCGCGACTGGGGCATCATCCTGATGCTGTCGTCGTTGATCCTGTTCATCATCGGCTTCACGCTGGGCGGGCTGAATTACGTCGTCACCGTGTTGCAGGGCCGCACACGCGGTATGACCCTGATGCGTATGCCCCTGACGATCTGGGGCATTTTCACGGCGACTGCCATGGCGCTGCTCGCCTTCCCGGCGCTCCTCGTCGCCGCCGTCATGATGTTGTTCGACCGGCTGCTCGGCACCAGCTTCTTCATGCCCTCCATCGTCGAGATGGGCGAACAGCTGAAGCAGGGGGGCGGCAGTCCCATCCTGTTCCAGCACCTTTTCTGGTTCTTCGGCCATCCGGAGGTCTATATCGTTGCGCTTCCGGCCTTCGGTATCGTTTCGGATCTTATCAGCACCCATGCGCGCAAGAATATCTTCGGTTACCGGATGATGGTCTGGGCGATCGTCATCATCGCGGCGTTGAGTTTCGTCGTGTGGGCGCATCACATGTATGTCAGCGGCATGAATCCGGATTTTGGCTTCTTTTTCGCCACCACGACGCTGATCATTGCCGTGCCGACGGCGATCAAGGTCTATAACTGGGTGTTGACGCTCTGGCGCGGCGATATTCATCTCAACCTGCCGATGCTGTTTGCGCTCGCCTTCATCGTCACCTTCGTCAATGGCGGCTTGACGGGCCTCTTCCTCGGCAATGTCGTGGTCGACGTGCCGCTTTCCGATACCATGTTCGTCGTCGCCCATTTTCATATGGTGATGGGAGTAGCACCGATCATGGTGATCTTCGGCGCGATCCACCATTGGTATCCGAAGGTCACCGGCCGCATGCTGAACACGGCAATGGGGCATATCCATTTCTGGATCACCTTTCTCGGCGCCTATGCCATCTTCTTCCCGATGCATTATCTCGGGTTGATGGGCGTGCCGCGCCGCTATTACGAGCTGGGCGAAACCGCTTTCATTCCACCGTCTGCGCATACGCTGAACATGTTCATTTCCGTTGCTGCGCTGATCGTCGGTGCGGCGCAGCTGCTGTTCCTGTTCAATCTCGCCTGGAGCCTGCGCTCGGGCAAACCGGCGGGCGGCAATCCATGGCGGGCGACGACGCTGGAATGGCAGACGCCGCAAACGCCGCCGGTCCACGGAAACTGGGGCAGGGACCTGCCTGTCGTTTATCGCTGGCCTTATGACTACAGCGTGCCCGGCGCGGATGAGGACTTCCTGCCGCAAAATCAGCCGGTGGCAACCGGGCCGTCCACGAGGGCCTCGCCATGATCGCCATTCTCATTTTCATGGCGGGCATCACGGGCGTCATCGGCTGGTGGATGGCGGGACAGCGGTTAACCTCGAAACCGTGGCTGGAAGCGGGATCGGCGGGCGATACGCCGCAGCTACAGGGATCGCCGGTGGTGATCGCCAAACTCGGGCTCGGCGTTTTTTTGGGTGTCGTCGGTGCGTTGTTCGCGCTGCTCATCAGCGCCTATCTCGGCCGCATGGGCGGCGCAGACTGGTGGGGTATCCCGATCCCCGGGCTTTTATGGGCAAACACCGCCGCCCTTGTCGCCAGCAGTCTGACGCTGCAATGGGCGAAGACCGAAGCCGGTACCGTTCACCGCGACAGGCTGAACGCGGCGCTTGCAACGGCTTTCGTGACGGGCCTTCTCTTCGTCGCCGGACAGATCATGGCCTGGCGCCAACTGACCTCCGCAGGTTACGTGCTGGCGGATAATCCATCGAACAGCTTCTTCTACATGATAACAGGGCTGCACGGCCTGCATATAGTGGGCGGGCTTTTCGTGCTTGGACGCGTCACGATCCGCGCCCGGGGCGCACCCCTGTCAGCACGGATACGCCTTGGCGTGGAGCTGTGCGCCATCTACTGGCATTTCATGCTGGTCGTCTGGCTCGTCCTTTTTGCGCTTTTCGCCGGCTGGGCAAACAATTTCGTCGATCTCTGCCGTCAACTGGTCAGCTAAAGCGGCGGGAGACGAAATGGTCCCGCCGTTCTATTTTCTAAGCATCGGATTTTCCGGACATGAAACCGCTACGCACTTTTACCGGAAATCCTCTAGGGAGTGTCGATCATGACCGTATCCGTGGAAAGACCAGCAAATGATCCGCATCTGCGGCCAACGGGACTGCGCGGCGTCGCCGCAGATCTATCGTCGGACCAGCGGGCGTTCAAGAACGTCTCCTGGGGCAAGGCGATGATGTGGATCTTCATCCTGAGCGACATCTTCATTTTCGGCTGTTTTCTACTGGCCTACATGGCGGCGCGCATGTCCACCACCGTCGCCTGGCCCAATCCGAGTGAGGTTTTCGCCCTGACGATCGGCGGCAGGGAGATTCCGCTGATCCTGATCGCCATCATGACCTTCGTTCTCATCAGCAGCAGCGGCACGATGGCCATGGCCGTCAACTTCGGATACCGCCGCGATCGCCGCAAAACCGCGGCACTGATGGTCGTCACGGCGGCACTCGGTGCAACATTCGTCGGAATGCAGGCTTTCGAGTGGAGCAAGTTGATCGCGGAGGGCGTGCGCCCCTGGGAAAACCCGTGGGGTGCCGCGCAATTCGGCTCCTCGTTCTTCATGATCACCGGCTTTCACGGGACCCATGTCTCGATCGGCGTGCTGTTCCTCCTCATCATCGCGCGCAAGGTATGGCGGGGAGATTTCGATGAGGGAAGGCGCGGATTTTTCACCAGCCGCAAGGGGCATTATGAGGTCGTCGAGATCATGGGCCTTTATTGGCACTTCGTGGATCTGGTGTGGGTCTTCATCTTTGCATTCTTCTATCTGTGGTGAGTGAGGATGGCATCATGGCAGAGCAACAGACACAACACGGACAGCAGCATCCGATCAGGCTTTACATGGTGGCCTGGGGGCTGCTTTTCGTCCTCAGCACGTTCTCCTACCTGGTCGATTATCTCGGCATTCAGAGCTATGCCCGATGGTCGCTGATCATCCTGTTCATGCTGCTGAAGGCGGGGCTCATCATCGCGATCTTCATGCATCTGGCCTGGGAACGGCTGGTCCTGATCTATGCCATTCTGCTTCCCCCGGTCCTGGTGCTCGTCTTCGCAGCCCTGATGGCCTCGGAATCCAGCTATACCGCCTTCACCCGGCTGACCTTCATGGGCACCGGTTCGTAGACACCGGCCATCAGGATTGGGGAAGCAGCACGCCGACGGCGAATTCCTCGTCGGTTGCCGTGTGGCCGGCCTGTGTTTTGCGATATTCGCTGGGGGTAAAGCCGCGCTCGGTCCTGAGCGTGCGGGAAAGATGCGGCGCGTCGCAGAAGCCGGTGGCAAGCGCTATCTGGGTGATCGGGTCATGCGTCGTGCGCAGAAGTGACAGGGCGCGATCCAGCCGGAGCTCGAGATAGACCTTTGACGGTGTTGCCTTCAGGTCATTGAGGAAACGCCGTTCGAGGCTGCGGCGGCCAAGGCCAAGATCGTGGGCCAGTTCCAGCACCGTTCTCGGAACCTCGATATTCTGCTGCATCCGCAGGATCGCCTTCTTGACCAGGGGGTCATTGGCCTTGCGCGCGCTCTGCTGGCCGGGCTGGGGCTTTTCGCCGCTCAGCGCGCTGTCGATCATCATGATGTTGAGGCTTTTGATGGCGGCGGACTGGCCGACATGGCGCTCGACGAGAAAGGCCGCCAGATGCGCGGCGCCATGGCCGCCGGAACAGGTCAGCCGGTCACGATCGATGACGAAAATCTGGTCGGAGACCATTTGCACCGTGTCGAAACGGTCAAGAAAATCCTGGCGGTGGAACCAGCTCACGCAGCAGCGATAGCCATCGAGAAGGCCCGCTTCGTGCAGGATGAAGACGCCGGTGCAGAGCCCGACAATCGGAATGCCCGCCGCCGCCCGATCTTTCAGGAAGCGTAGCGCTTCTGGCGGCAGGGCGCTGTGGTCGCTGATCAGCCCGCCGACAACGACGATATAATCGTAGTGTCCGGAATCGATCAGCCGCGTATCCGGCTGCACCTTCACGCCGCAGCTGGATTGCACGTTGGCGAGCGTTGCCGAGAGCACCGACCATTCACACAGGATCGGCCGGGAGCGGTCGGCCTCGTCGGCGGCAAGGCGCAGCACATCGACGAAATTCGCGAAGGCCGACAACGTGAAGCGGTCGGCAAGCAGGAAGGCGACGCTGAGGCGTTTCTTGGCGCGAGGAGAGGTCATGGCGCAAATATTCATGCAAACAGACGCGATTGTCCAGCCGGGGTTGGGCAAATGCTCCTAGATTTTATGACATGAGCTTTCCAACCACCGGGTCCCGCTATGACGCGTTTTAATGCCTTCAATCTTTTGCGGAATGCCCTGACCGGCAACAAGAACTGGGACGAGCAATGGCCTGACAGCCAGCCGAAAGCCGAATATGACGTGGTCATCGTCGGCGCCGGCGGCCATGGTCTGGGCGCGGCCTATTATCTGGCCAGCCAGCATGGCATCACCAACGTGGCCGTCATCGACAAGGGCTGGCTCGGCGGCGGCAATACCGGCCGCAACACGACGATCATCCGCTCCAACTATCTCTATGATGAGAGCGCCCGTCTTTATGACCATGCCGTCGATCTGTGGGAAAATCTCAGCCAGGAACTCAATTACAACGTCATGTATTCCCGGCGCGGTGTGCTGATGCTGGCGCATAATGTGCACGACGTTCAGAGCTTCAAGCGTCATATCCATTCCAACCGCTTGAACGGCGTCGATAATCGCTGGCTCAGCGCGGAGGAATGCAAGGAATATTGCCCGCCCTTGAGCCTTGCGCCGAATGCCCGTTACCCTGTCATGGGCGGCGCATTGCAGGAACGGGCGGGCACGGCGCGCCACGATGCGGTCGCCTGGGGTTATGCGCGCGGTGCCGCCGCCCGTGGTGTCGATATCATCCAGAACTGCCCGGTCACCGCCATTCGCCGCAATGCTGACGGCTCCGTCGCCGGCGTCGAGACGGCGAGGGGTTTCATCAAGGCGAAGAAGGTCGCGGTCTCGGCTGCCGGTCACACATCGGTCGTTATGGATACGGCCGGCGTGCGCCTGCCGCTGGAAAGCTATCCATTGCAGGCGCTGGTGTCGGAGCCGATCAAGCCGATCTTCCCCTGCGTCGTCATGTCAAATGCGGTCCACGCCTATATCAGCCAGTCCGACAAGGGCGAGCTGGTGATCGGTTCGGGCACGGACCAGTACACCTCCTATTCGCAGCGCGGCGGCCTGCCGCTGATCGAGCATACGATCGCGGCCATCGTCGAGATCTTCCCGATCTTCAACCGCATGCGCATGCTGCGCAAATGGGGCGGCATCGTTGATGTCACGCCGGATCGTTCGGCCATTCTCGGCAAGACGCCGGTCGAGGGGCTCTACGTCAATTGCGGCTGGGGCACGGGCGGTTTCAAGGCCACGCCGGGCGCTGCCCATACCTTCGCCTGGACCATTGCCAAGAACGAACCGCACCCGATCAACGCGCCGTTCACGCTGGAACGCTTCCGCTCTGGCCGCCTGATCGACGAGGCCGCCGCCGCCGCCGTGGCGCATTAATTCACGCATTTTCCGGACGTAAAACCGCACCGCACTTTTACTGGAAATGCTCCGAGGATAACACCATGCTGCTGATCCGCTGCCCCTATTGCAACGAAACGCTGCCCGAAGCCGAATTCACCTATGCCGGACAGGCCCATATCGTCCGCGCCGCCGACCCCTCGGCGCAGAGCGATGAACAATGGGAGGAATTCCTGTTCATCCGCGAGAACGTCAAAGGTCCGCATTTCGAGCGCTGGCGGCACCTGCATGGTTGCGGCCGCTTCTTCAACGCCGTGCGCGACACGGTGAGCGATCGGTTCCTGACGACCTATCGCGCGGGTGAGCCGCGCCCTGAACTGTCTTCCCTGACACGCTTGACCGCAAGCTCCGAGGTGTCGAAATGAACTCCTATCGCGTTTCCGGCCGTGGCCGGGTGGATGCTGCCCGTTCCGTGAGCTTCACCTTCGACGGCAAGAGCTACCGCGGCGTCAAGGGCGACACGGTCGCTTCCGCGCTTCTCGCCAATGGCGTGCATCTGATGGGCCGCTCGTTCAAATACCACCGCCCGCGCGGCCCGGTGGCGGCGGGTTCCGAGGAGCCGAATGCGCTGATCGGCACCCGCCGTGGCGCCGGTCAGTTCGAGCCGAATACCCGCGCTACGGTGCAGGAAATCTGGAACGGGCTGGAAACCACCTCGCAGAACAAATTTCCGAGCCTGAAATTCGATATCGGCGCCGTCAACGACATGGCCTATATGCTGTTTTCGGCCGGCTTCTACTACAAGACCTTCATGTGGCCGAAGAGCTTCTGGAACAAGGTCTATGAGCCTTTCATTCGCGCGGCCGCAGGTCTTGGCGTATCTCCGACGGAGGAAGACCCCGATACCTACGCCTCGCGCAACCTGCATTGCGATGTGCTGATCGTCGGTGCCGGTCCCGCGGGTCTCGCAGCCGCGCGTGCGGCGGCGGTTGATGGCCTGAAGGTCGTGCTGGTCGATGAAAATGCCGAAGCCGGCGGCACGCTGCTGTCCGAACCTCAGGCAAAGATCGACGGCAAGCCCGCATGGACCTGGCTTGCGGATGAATTGAAGACGCTGAAGGATCAGGGCGTCAAGGTGATGACGCGCACGACGGCGATTGCCTATTACCACCAGAACATGATCGGCCTTTGCGAAAAGCTGACCGACCATCTCGAAACCGTGCCGAAGGATACGCCGCGCGAACGCCTGTGGCGCGTTCGGGCGCGTCAGGTGGTGTTGGCGCAGGGCGCGCTGGAAAAGCCGCTGGTCTTCCACGGCAATGACCGGCCGGGCGTGATGCTCGCAGGCGCTGCCCAGACTTATCTCAACCGCTATGGCGTCAAGGTCGGCAACCGCCCGGTGGTGGTGACGAGCCATGACAGCGCCTGGTATGCCGCTTTCGATCTTCATGGTGCCGGCGCGCGCGTTCAGGCCATTGTCGATACCCGTGCCAAGGTGCGCGAGGAACTGGTAAACGAGGCGCGTGCGCTCGGCATTCCGGTCAAGCTGTCGCATACGGTCACGGCGACGTCGGGACGGTTGCGCGTCAAGTCGGTTCGCGTCAATTCGGTGAATGGTTCGACAGTCGCTGCGGGACAGGAGATCGCCTGCGACGCGGTGCTGATGTCGGGCGGCTGGACGCCGTCGCTGCATCTCTTCTCCCATACGCAGGGCAAGCTTGCCTGGGACGATGAGCGGACGACCTTCCTGCCTGCCCTCACCAATGAGGATTGCTTGATTGCAGGCGCCGGGCGCGGGCTCTGGGGCATCGAGGCCGCGCTGAAGGATGGCGCTGAACGGGGCCGCGAAGTCGTTGCAGCACTTGGCAAGACCGCTAATGTTTCCAGCCATGCGGTGGAATATGATCGCACCGGCAGCGGCGTCTCCCACACCGAACTACTGAGCGACCGCGACGCCGGCAAAGCCAAGGCTTTCGTCGATTACCAAAATGACGTGACCGCCAAGGACCTGCGGCTCGCCGTGCGCGAGGGCATGCGCTCCATCGAACACGTCAAGCGTTATACGACCAACGGCATGGCCACCGATCAGGGCAAGATGTCCAACATCAACGGCCTGAACATTGCGGCGGAAGCCCTTGGCAAACCCCAGCCGCAGGTGGGACTGACCACCTTCCGCCCGCCCTATACGCCAACAACCTTCGGAGCCTTTGCCGGCTATCATCGCGGCGAGCATTTCGAGGTGACGCGCAAGACGCAGATCGACAGCTGGGCGAAGGAGCATGGCGCGCTCTATGAGCCGGTCGGGCAATGGCGTCGCGCCTGGTATTTCCCGAAGCCGGGTGAAGACATGGACGCGGCCGTCGGCCGCGAATGCCGGGCGGTGCGCCAGAGCGTCGGCATTTTTGACGCCTCGACACTCGGCAAGATCGAAGTCGTCGGTCCTGACGCGGTCGAGTTCATGAACCGCATGTATACCAACCCCTGGACGAAGCTTGCGCCCGGCCGCTGCCGTTACGGCCTGCTGCTCGGCGATGACGGCTTCATCCGTGACGACGGCGTCATCGGCCGCATGACCGAAGACCGTTTCCATGTCACCACCACGACAGGCGGTGCCGCCCGCGTGCTGAACATGATGGAGGACTACCTCCAGACCGAATGGCCCGATCTCAATGTCTGGCTGACCTCGACAACAGAGCAATGGTCGACCATCGCCCTCAACGGTCCGAATGCGGCAAAGCTGCTTGCGCCGCTGGTGGAAGGCGTCGAGCTGACCGAAGAGGCCTTCCCGCATATGTCCTGCCTGGAATGCACCGTGGCCGGCATGCCGGCGCGGTTGTTCCGCGTCAGCTTCACTGGCGAGATCGGCTTCGAGGTCAATGTGCCGGCACCTCTCGGCCGCAAGCTGTGGGAAATCCTGTGGGAGGCCGGCCAGCAATATGGCATCACGCCTTATGGCACAGAGACAATGCATGTGCTGCGCGCCGAAAAGGGCTACATCATCGTCGGCCAGGATACAGACGGCACGGTGACGCCTTATGATGCAGCGATGGGCTGGGCTGTCGGCAAGAACAAGCCCGATTTCGTCGGCAAGCGCGGCCTTGCGCGCCCCGATCTCGTCGCAAAGGGCCGTCGCCATCTCGTTGGTCTTCTCACCGAAGACCGTTCGAAACTGGAAGAAGGCGCGCAGATCGTTTTCGATGCGAAGCAGCCGATCCCGATGAAGATGGTGGGGCATGTGACGTCCTCCTATCATTCGGATGCGGCCGGCCAGCCGATTGCGCTGGCGCTGGTGGAAGGTGGGCATGAGCGGATGGGCGAGACCGTCTATATCCCGATGCTGGACCGCACCATTGCCGCAAAAATCACCGGGATGGTCTTTGTCGATCCCGAAAACACCCGCCTGAAAATCTGACCCGGAGATGACAATGAACATGCGCGTTTCCTCCCCCGTTCCCGGCGTGCTGGCCGAGAGCAAAGCGGCCCGGGTTAGCATTCTGGCCGCGCAGGCGCGGTTGTCTCTGCGGGCGCGCGGCGATCTGGCACCGCTCGACGCCGCCCTTGGCCTGAGCTTGCCCGACCGGATCGGCGCCCGCGCCGCCTCAGGCGAAACCGAGGTTCTGCGGCTTGGTCCTGACGAATGGACTATCCTTGCGCCGATTACCGAAACTGACCGGCTGATCGCCGCCTGCGCAGGCGTTTATGCCAGCCATCCGCACAGCCTCGTCGATATTTCCGGACGCGAGGTGACGCTGCTGATCGAGGGTCCGCAGGCCGCCGAACTGCTGACGCTAGGTTGCGCCCGCGACATCGAGACCATTGCTATCGGTGAGGGACGTCGGACGATTTTCGACGGCGTGACCGTGGTGCTGTGGCGCGATGCGGAGAACCGTTTCCGCATGGATGTCTGGAACAGCTTCGTGTCGCATCTTGGCCATTTGCTTGAAACCGGCTGCAAGGAACTTGCAGCTGATATCGCCTGATTCTGGGAGGAGAAAACCATGCTCAACCGCCTGTCACACAATGCCGTTTCCGACACGGTGATCGCTGATGCCATCGCCGAGGAACTCGACCGCCAGAAGACGCAGATCGAGCTGATCGCCTCGGAAAACATCGTTTCCGCCGATGTTCTGGCGGCACAGGGCTCGGTGCTAACCAACAAATATGCCGAGGGTTATCCCGGCAAGCGTTATTACGGCGGCTGCGAATTCGTCGACAAGGTCGAACAGGTCGCCATCGACCGGCTGAAGCAGCTCTTCGGCGCGGAATTTGCCAATGTGCAGCCGCATTCCGGCGCGCAGGCCAATCAGGCCGTGTTTCTGGCGCTGCTGCAGCCGGGCGACCGCATCATGGGACTTTCGCTCGCCCATGGCGGCCACCTGACCCACGGTTCGCCGGTGACGATGTCCGGCAAGTGGTTCGATGTCGTCTCCTACGAGGTTGACCCCGAAACCCATCTGATCGACATGGAGAAGGTGCGCGAGAAAGCGTTGGAAACGAAGCCGAAGCTGATCGTCGCCGGCGCATCGGCCTATCCGCGCCAGATCGATTTTGCCGGCTTCCGTAAGATCGCCGATGAAGTCGGCGCATATCTGATGGTCGACATGGCCCATTATGCCGGCCTGATCGCCGGCGGTCACTATCCCAACCCCGTGCCCCATGCGCACGTCACCACCTCGACCACCCACAAGACCCTGCGCGGCCCGCGCGGCGGCGTAATCCTGACCAATGATGCCGATCTCGCCAAGAAGCTGAACTCGGCGGTCTTCCCCGGCAATCAGGGTGGCCCGCTGATGCATGTCATCGCCGCCAAGGCCGTGGCTTTCGGCGAGGCACTGCGCCCGGAATTTTCCGATTACGCCGGTCAGGTCATCGCCAACGCACAGGCGCTGGCCAAGGTGCTGATACAGGGTGGTCTCGGCATCGTCTCGGGCGGAACCGACAGCCATATGGTGCTGGTCGATCTGCGCCCGAAGGGCGTTACCGGCAAGATTGCCGAAATCGCGCTGGAGCGGGCGGGACTTACCTGCAACAAGAACTCCATTCCCAATGACCCGGAAAAGCCGTTTGTTACCTCAGGCATCCGTCTTGGCAGCTCGGCTGGCACCACCCGCGGTTTCGGCGTGCTCGAGTTCGAAAAGATCGGTGCGCTGATCCTGCGTGTCATCGATGCGCTGGCCACGAATGCCGAGGGCGACAGCGCGGTCGAGGCCGAGGTGCGGGAAAAGGTTGCCGCACTCTGTGAGGCGTTCCCGATCTACGTCTCGTAAATCACTTCGCCGGTCCTGAATATAGTCGGGACCGGCATCCAGTTTATGGCCGGAGGGTCGTTTATGGACGATCTGCGCCGCGGCGCGGGCGATCTGTCCGTGCGTGCATCAGTCAGGGAGCAGGATTTGAACACCTATATCATGAAAGTCTCATGCCCGGCCCGCAGCGGCATCGTCGCCGCTGTCTCCGGTTATCTCGCCAGGTCCGGCTGCAATATCAACGACAGTTCGCAATTCACCGATCAGGAGACCGGCCGGTTTTTTATGCGGCTGAGCTTCATTTCCGAGCAGGGATCGGGACGGGAAGCGCTGCTTGACGGGTTCGGTTCCGTCGCGGCCGATTTCGATATGGACTATGACATTCACGATCTTTCGCAAAAAAAGAAGATCGTGATCATGGTCTCACGCTTTGGCCATTGCCTGAACGATCTGCTTTATCGCTCCCGCATCGGCGCGTTGCCGGTAGAAATCGTCGCGGTGATCTCCAATCACCTCGATTACCAGAAACAGGTGGTGAACGAGGATATTCCTTTCCATCACATCCGCGTCACGCCGGAAACCAAGCCCGAGGCGGAAGGGGCGATCCTGCAGGTGGTGCGCGATACCGGCGCCGAACTCGTGGTGCTGGCGCGCTACATGCAGGTTCTGTCGGACCAGCTGTGTCAGGAAATGTCCGGCCGTATCATCAATATCCATCACTCCTTCCTGCCGTCCTTCAAGGGCGCCAACCCTTATAAGCAGGCCTATGAACGCGGGGTGAGACTGATCGGCGCGACCGCCCATTATGTCACCGCCGATCTCGATGAAGGCCCGATCATCGAGCAGGATACGATCCGCGTGACCCATGCCCAGAGCGGGATGGATTATGTGAGCCTTGGACGGGATGTGGAAAGCCAGGTTCTGGCGCGTGCCATCCACGCCCATATTCATCAGCGGGTCTTCCTGAACGGCAACAAGACGGTGGTTTTCCCTGCATCACCCGGCGAACATGTCTCCGAGCGTATGGGCTGATCCCGTAGTCTCAGCCCATACAGTTGCGGTTTGTCTAGCGAGGTTTCGCAGCGGAAGACGTCTGTCGTCTCTTCTTATTCGGCGGGCTGCTGCACCGCAGATGCCGAGCACGAATCCCGTGTTTCTCCCGACAGGCTGCGCTGACCAAGGCCGATGATGGCGACTGTGGTCAGGCTTGCGGCAACCGATACCCAGAAACCGTTGTCCGGGCCGAAATTGTCGATCACCCAGCCGGAGATGAAGGCACCGAACGCCATGCCTATGCCAATGCCGGTCATGACCCAGGTGACACCCTCCGTCAGCATCGATTCCGGCACGCGGCGCTCGATCAGGCCGAATGAGGTGATGAAGATAGGCGAGATTGCCACGCCGCTTAAGAAGACGGCAAAGGCGAGCAGGGCAACGCTGCTATTGGCGACGAGGAGTGGCAGCGCGGTGAGCGCCAGCACGCTGACGGCGATCAGCAATTGTCGCTGCAACGGCATTTTCGGATTTATCGCGCCGAGAGTGAGGCCGACCACGAAGGAGCCGATGGCATAAACGCCGATGACGAGGCTGGCGGCTCCGGGTTGGCCAAGCTCCTTGGTGATCGCGACGGCGCTCACCTCCGCCGTGGCGAAAGTCGAGCCGACGAAAATCAGGGCAAGCGTGATGATCTGGACCGGGCGCAGGAAGATGGCCGAACGCTGTCTGTGTCCGCTTTCCACCGGCCGCACTTTCGGTTCGGTGGAGCGTTGCAGCAGGAAGGCAAACGTGCCGAGCGCCAGAAATGCGGTGCTGATCATCATGCCGGCTTCCGGAAACAGGGAAACCGCAAGGCCGACGGAAAGCGATGCACCGGCGATATAAACAAGCTCGTCGGCGGCAGATTCAAAGGCGAAAGCCGTATTGAGTTCCGGCCGGTCGCGGAAGATTTCCGTCCAGCGGGCGCGCATCATGGCAGGAATGCTCGGCATGGCGGCGGCGAGGAAGGCAGACAGGAACAATGTCCAGGTCGGCCATCTCTGATTTGTCGCGGTGATCAATGCGGCAAAGGCGATGACCGAGATGATGGTGGCGGGGATGAGGACGCGGCTCTGCCCCATGCGATCCACCAGCCGGGAGATTTGTGGTGCCGCAGCCGCATTGGTCAGGGCGAAGGTGGCCGAAACGGCGCCGGCCAGCCAATATTCGCCATGGGTCTGCGACAGCATGGCGACGATACCGATCGGGGCCATGGCAATGGGAAGACGGGCGAAGAAACCGGCAGCGGAAAAGCCTTTTGCACCTGGAGCGCGGAAAATTTCTCTGTATGGATTAGACATCGGGATGCACCTTGTTCAACGGGTGTCCACCACATACATACGTGGCGTATGTAAATGAGATAATTGCATACGAGACGTATGTCAACTAATATACGCTTCGTATGTGAAGATTGGAGAAAAGAGTGCGCAAACCTCGCAGTGAAATGATTGCCGAGACGCGGGCGAAGCTTCTGGCTGCCGGCCGCAAGGCCTTTGGCAGCATCGGTTATGCGGAAGCTTCGATGGACGACTTCACCGCTGCGGCAGGTCTCACCCGCGGCGCGCTCTATCACCATTTTGGCGATAAAAAGGGTCTGCTGATGGCCGTTGTGGCCGAGATCGACGCGGAGATGACAAAAAGGCTCTGTGATATCTCCTCAAGCGCCGAGACCCGGTGGGAGGGTTTTGTCGAAGAGAATGTCGGTTATGTGCGCATGGCGCTCGAACCGGAAATCCAGCGGATCATGTTTCGCGACGGGCCGGCTGTGCTTGGCGATCCATCCCGCTGGCCCAATGCCAACGGCTGTATCTCAGCCGTTGCGCGCAGCCTCAGTGCGCTGAAGGAAGAGGGCACCATCGGCGACATCGATCCGGAGGCCTGCGCCCGCTTCATCAATGCGGCAAGCAGCACTGCTGCCCAATGGATCGCAAATTCCGACGACCCCGAAACGACCTCGAAACGTGCGGTCGCGAGTTTCCGGACTTTTCTGGAGGGGCTGCGGATCAGGAAAGGCTGACAGGCCCCGGCTACAGCTTTCAGTCACCCTACGCGTCCATCATCCCCCCGAATCGAAGGCTCGCCGATTTGCGCGCTGACCTTATTCGTCTGCGAATGATGAGAAATCGCAGGCGTCTCGATACAGTTTTTCCGTCGCGAAGAAAAACCTGCCGATCCGGCGGATTTCTATTTACTTTTGCCGAAGTTGCACGCCATCACGCTTACTGAATTCGCTGCCAGGCGTATCGCAAACCACGGAGGATGAGATGAAGGCACTGGTGCTGGAAGAAAAAGGCAAACTCTCGCTCAGGGATTTTGACATTCCCGGAGGCGCCGGGTCCGGTGAACTCGGACCGAAGGATGTGCGCATTCGCACCCATACGGTCGGCATCTGCGGCTCGGACGTTCATTATTATACCCATGGCAAGATCGGCCACTTCGTCGTCAACGCACCCATGGTGCTCGGCCATGAAGCCTCCGGTACGGTGATCGAAACCGGTTCCGACGTCACCCATCTGAAGATCGGTGACCGCGTCTGCATGGAGCCTGGTATCCCCGATCCCACATCGCGGGCCTCGAAACTCGGCATCTATAATGTCGATCCCGCTGTCCGCTTCTGGGCGACACCGCCGATCCATGGCTGCCTGACGCCTGAGGTCATCCACCCCGCGGCCTTCACCTACAAGCTGCCGGATAACGTCTCCTTTGCCGAAGGGGCGATGGTCGAACCCTTCGCCATCGGCATGCAGGCGGCACTTCGGGCGCGCATCCAGCCAGGCGATATCGCCGTCGTCACCGGTGCCGGTCCTATCGGCATGATGGTGGCGCTTGCCGCATTGGCGGGCGGTTGCGCCAAGGTCATCGTTGCCGATCTCGCTCAGCCGAAGCTTGATATCATCGCCGCTTATGACGGCATCGAGACCATCAATATCCGCGAGCGCAACCTTGCCGAAGCGGTTTCGGCCGCCACGGATGGCTGGGGTTGCGATATCGTCTTCGAATGCTCAGGTGCGGCACCCGCCATACTCGGCATGGCGAAACTGGCGCGACCGGGCGGTGCCATCGTGCTCGTTGGCATGCCGGTTGACCCGGTTCCGGTCGATATCGTCGGCCTTCAGGCGAAGGAGCTGCGGGTGGAAACGGTATTCCGTTACGCCAATGTCTATGACCGCGCGGTGGCCCTCATCGCCTCCGGCAAGGTTGATCTCAAGCCATTGATTTCGGCCACCATTCCCTTCGAAGACAGTATCGCCGGTTTCGACCGTGCGGTGGAAGCGCGGGAAACGGATGTGAAGTTGCAGATCGTCATGCCGCAATAAAAGACGAAGTCGGCCGCTGATGATTGAGCGGCAGATATGGTGCGGAAAAGTATGAGTGTAGCCTGCCGCCATCCGGCAGGCTACACGTCAAGATTTCACCAGATATCGACTCCGGTTGCGCATTGTTTCAGCGCATCACGCCAAATTGAGCGGAAAAATAGGCGCCGTCGCCGCGTTTATAGTCAGTCCTATCGGACGACTCTTCAATTCCTGACAAAAAAGAGTCAAAAAAGTATCGGCAATTTCTTCGGCGTGATGTGGATGCAGGGATGCCGCACGCCATATGCTCCTCATCAACGCCTTGGACGAGCCACTAGAGGAAATGGCTCTCTCCGCAAATGCGGCGGACGCGACTGATGGGAGGAACCATGATGCAGCCCGATCTGGAACTGGTGCACATCCGCAAGGGCGAATCTTTCGCTGCCTGGCGGCATGGCTATCCGTTCCGCACCGTGCGCTGGCATTACCATCCCGAATATGAAATCCATCTGGTCGTCGCCACGTCGGGCACGTTTTATATCGGTGATTTCGTCGGTCGCTTCAGCCCCGGTCAGCTCATCATGACCGGTCCCAATCTCCCCCAGAACTGGATCAGCGAGATCGAGCCGGACGAAATCGTGCCGACACGCTCTCTCGTGATCCAGTTTCCGGAGAGCTTTATCGAAGATGCCTGCACCTCCATGGCCGAGATGGATGTGGTGCGCGCCCTGCTGGATCGCAGCCGCCGTGGTATTCTGTTCGACGACGAGACGAGCGACCGGGTTCGCCCGCTGGTGCTTCGGCTGATCGAGGCGCAGGGGCTGACGCGTCTGGCGCTTTTCTGGGAAATTCTCGATCTGCTGGTCAATGCGCCGTCTTCGGAAGTGCTGGCGAGCCTGAGCTACGAGCTTGATCTGACCGGCATTGGCGACAGCGGCATCAACCGCGCTCTGTCACATCTGCGCCAGCACCTGACCGAACAGGTCGAGGAAATCGATCTCGCGGACATGGTGGGCCAGAGCCCGAGCGCCTTTTCCCGCGCCTTCAAGCGCCACACGGGCACGACGCTGGTGCGATATCGCAATCAGTTACGCATCGATCTCGCCTGCCAGATGCTTTTGGCGGATCAGGACGTGAAAGTGGCGGAGGTCTGCTATGATGTGGGCTTTTCCAACCTTTCGAATTTCAACCGGCATTTCCTGAAACTCAAGGGAATGTCACCGTCGAGGTTCCGGACCATTTTCGCAGCCCAGAAGGCAGCGGTTATGGCGGAGTAAACCAGCGACACAGCGCCGATTTTTACCAATTCGGGCAGAGGTCTGTCCGGAAACGGGCACCTGTTGCCCCAACTTTCCAAACGGGAGGAAAAGTGAGATGAAAATGAAATCCAAGTTTCTGATGGCGACAGCCGCAATTGCAATGATGGCCGCTCCGGCGCTGGCGCAGGAAAAGCTGAAGATCGGCATGACCTTCCAGGAACTCAACAACCCTTATTTCGTGTCGATGCAGGAAGCGCTGAAGGAAGCCGCCGCAAGCATCGGTGCTGACGTCGTCGTCACCGATGCCGGCCACGATGTCGCAAAGCAGATTTCCGACGTTGAAGACATGCTTCAGCAGAAGATTGACATTCTGCTCCTGAACCCGACCGACAGCGCCGGCATCGAAGCTGCCGTGCACGCTGCAAAGGCTGCCGGCGTGATTGTCGTTGCTGTCGATGCCAACGCTAACGGCCCGGTCGACACCTTCGTCGGTTCGAAGAACCGCGATGCCGGCTACAAGTCGTGCAAACATCTCGGTGACGCGCTCGGCGGCAAGGGTGAAGTCGCAATCCTCGACGGTATCCCGGTCGTGCCGATCCTTCAGCGCGTTGAAGGCTGCAAGGCGGCTCTCGCCGAATTCGCCGACATCAAGCTGGTTGATACGCAGAACGGCCGTCAGGACCGCTCGGTCGCTCTCGGCGTCGTTGAAAACATGATCCAGTCGCGTCCGAACCTCGCCGGCATCTTCTCGGTGAATGACGGCGGCGCGATGGGTGCGCTGGCCGCTATCCAGGGTTCCGGCAAGGACATCAAGCTCACCTCGGTGGATGGTGCTCCGGAAGCGGTGAAGGCAATTGCCGACGGTGGCCCTTTCATCGAAACCACAGCGCAGTTCCCGCGTGACCAGGTACGTGTCGGCCTTGCCATGGCGCTTGCCCAGAAGTGGGGCGCACGCGTCGTGCCGAAGGAAGTCCCGATCGACGTTATGGTCGTCGACAGCAAAAACGCCGGCGAGTTCAGCTGGTAAGAACTCCTCCCAGGCCCCGTCCCCATCTAGTATGGGGGCGGGGTTAAATCCCGACCATTGAGGAGGGTGAAATGCTGGAACTGAATGGAATAAGAAAAAGCTTTGGCAAGATCGAAGTCCTGCGCGGCGTCGACCTTGAGGCGCGCGCCGGCGAGGTGCATGCGCTTCTGGGCGAAAACGGTGCCGGCAAGTCGACTTTGATGAAGATCCTGTGCGGCATTTTGCAGCCATCGGAGGGAACGATCCGCATTGACGGCAAGGATCGCCGCTTCGCGAATTATGACGAAGCGATTGCCGCTGGCGTCGGCATCGTGTTTCAGGAATTCAGCCTGATCCCCTATCTCAATGCCGTTGAAAACATGTTCCTTGCCCGCGAAATCCGCGGGCCGCTGCGCCTTTTGAACAAGGGCGCGATGCGCAAGCGCGCGGCCGAAATCATGGGCCGGCTGGCCGTGGATGTGCCGCTCGACGTGCCAGTGCACCGCCTGTCGGTTGCCCAGCAGCAATTTGTCGAAATCGCCAAGGCATTGTCGCTGGATGCCCGCATTCTCGTGCTCGACGAGCCGACCGCGACGCTAACGCCCTCCGAGACAGAGCACCTGTTCAATGTCATGCGCGAGCTGCGCCGTCAGGGCGTGGCGATCATCTTCATTTCGCATCACCTCGATGAAATATTCGAGATCTGCGACCGCATCACCGTTCTTCGCGATGGCGAGTTGATTGGCTCCTGCCTGACGTCGGAGGTCGATAATGACCGTCTGGTGGAGATGATGGTCGGCCGGCGCATCGAAGCCAGCTTCCCGCCGAAGCCGCAGATCGATCCTTCCGCCGCAAAGGTGATCGAAGTCGAAGAGCTGCAATTGAAGAAGGGCGGCCCTGTCTCACGCTTTTCGCTGCGCAATGGTGAAATCCTCGGTTTTGCCGGGCTCGTCGGCTCGGGCCGCACGGAAACGGTGCTGGCCATGCTCGGTGCTCATTCCGCTTCGCGCCGCAAGATCAAGCTTGATGGTGTGGATACCCGTTTATCCGGCCCCGATGATGCGCTGATGCGCGGCATCGGCCTGCTGCCGGAAAGCCGCAAGGAGGAGGGGCTGATTACCAGTTTCTCCATCCTGCAGAATATCTCGCTGAACAATTATCGCAAATACCGCAAGGCCCACTGGTTCCTCGACCTCAAGAAGGAACTGGAGCACACGACGAAGGCCATGGCGCAGGTGCAGGTCAAGGCGCAGGGGCCCTATGCCCGGGTCGACACACTGTCTGGCGGCAACCAGCAGAAGATCGTTATCGCCCGCTGGCTGAACCATGACATGCGCGTGCTGATCTTCGACGAGCCGACACGCGGCATCGACGTTGGCGCCAAGGCAGAAATCTATTCGCTGATGCGCGAATTTGCCGCCAGGGGTCATTCGATCATCATGATCTCCTCGGAGCTGCCGGAAGTAATCGGCATGTCCGACCGGGTCTGCGTCTTCCGCTCCGGCGGCATCGTCGCCACGGTCGAAGGCGAAGACATCAATTCAGAAACAATAATGACAAACGCCACCACCGGGAGAGTTGAACATGTCGCTTGATGCAAACACCGGCGTTGCCGCGAAAACGGGCGGTTTCAGTTTCAGTGCCATGCTGCGCTCGCCATTGGCCCTGCCGCTGGCGGGTCTGATTGTCGTATCCATCCTCATGGGGCTTGCGAGCGACAATTTCTTCAGCGTCAACAACATCATGAACGTGCTGCGGCAAGTTTCCGTCGTTGGCATTCTCGCTGTCGGCATGACCTTCGTCATCCTGACCGGCGGCATCGATCTTTCGGTCGGTGCGGTCATGGCGCTTGTCGGCACGCTGTCGGCCGGCCTGATGGTGAATACCGGCCTGTCTCCCGCGATCGCCCTGCCGGCCGGCCTCTTTATCGGTCTTGGTATCGGCATCTTCAATGGTGCGCTTGTCGCCTGGGGCAGGATGCCGGCCATCATCGTCACGCTCGCCACCATGGGCATGGCCCGTGGCCTCGGCCTCATCTATTCCGGCGGTTACCCGGTCAGCGGCATTCCGAGCTGGATTTCCTGGTTCGGCGTCGGCCGCGTTGGCATCGTTCCGGTGCCCGTTATCATCATGGTGGTGATCTATGCGGTGGCGTGGGTGCTGTTGCAGCGCACCGCCTTCGGCCGCCACGTCTATGCGCTTGGTGGCAACGAACTGGCCGCCCGCCTTTCGGGGGTGAAGACCCGGCGCGTCAAGCTTGCCGTCTATGGCATCTCGGGCGTCACGGCAGCTTTCGCCGCCCTCATTCTGACCGGTCGCCTGATGAGTGGCCAGCCCAATGCCGGCGTCGGCTTCGAACTTGATGCCATTGCGGCGGTCGTTCTGGGCGGCACGGCGATTGCCGGCGGCAGGGGGCTCATTCTCGGCACGCTCATCGGCGCGGTGCTGCTTGGCATTCTCAATAACGGCCTCAACCTGATGGGCATCAACCCCTATCTGCAGGATGTCATCAAGGGCGGCATCATTCTGCTGGCCATCTATATCGGGCGCGAATGGCGCTGAGCCGGCCCGGCAACACCTTCATAAACGCAGGAGAATTAAATGTCTGAATCGCTGCAAGGCAAGATCGCAGTCATCACCGGTGCCGCATCCGGCATCGGGCTTGCAACCACAGAAGCGCTGCTGGAACAGGGCGCAACCGTGGTCATGGTCGACTGGAACGAGAAAGCCTTGAATGATCTGGCCGCCAAGCTCGGCGAGCGCGCCATTCCGCAGGTCACCAACCTCTTGGATGCCGACAGCTGCAATGCGATGATCCCGGAAATCCTGGGGAAGGTCGATCATATCGACATTCTCTATTGCAATGCCGGCACCTATATCGGCGGTGAGCTGACCGAAACGACGCCTGAAGCCATCGACAAGATGCTGAACCTAAACGTCAATGCCGTGATGAAAAACGTGCAGGCCGTCGTGCCGCATATGTCGGAGCGCAAGACCGGTGACATCATCGTCACCTGCTCGATCGCCGGCCATTTCCCGACCTATTGGGAGCCGGTCTATTCGGGCTCGAAATGGGCGATCACCAGCTTCGTGCAGGGCATGCGCCGCCAGATGATCCCGCACGGCGTGCGCGTCGCGCAGGTCTCTCCCGGCCCGGTTGTCTCGGCACTTCTGGCCGACTGGCCGGAGGAAAACCTCCGCAAGGCCAAGGAATCAGGCAGCCTCATTGATGCGAGCGAAGTGGCTGATGCCGTCGTTTATATGCTGACGCGCAAGCGCACCGTCACCATCCGCGACATGCTGGTCTTGCCGACCAACTTCGACCGCGTTTAATAATCTCTGGAGCGGCGGAAGAACCGGAAACGGTTCCGCCGCTTCAACCTGTTCAAGCACCGGATGAACCGCTCCGAGGAGTATCGCAAATGGCTTCCTATCTTGTTGGCGTCGATGTCGGGACCGGCTCGGCGCGGGCCGGTGTCTTCGATGTCGCGGGCAAGCTTCTCGCTACCGCCAAGCGCCCGATCAGCATGCACCGGGAGGATGGCGGCATTGCCGAGCAATCGAGCGCAGAGGTGTGGCAGGCGGTCTGCGACAGCGTCCGCGACAGCGTTTCGCGCGCCGGTATCGATCCGGCGGAGGTTACCGGCATTGGCTTCGACGCGACCTGTTCTCTTGTGGTTCGCGGACCCGGTGACGAGACCCTGCCGGTAGGTGCTGCCGATCATCCCGAACGTGATATCATCGTCTGGATGGACCACCGTGCTGTCGAGCAGGCTGAACGCATCAACGCCGGCAAGCATGCCGTCCTGAAATATGTCGGTGGGCGCATTTCACCGGAAATGCAGACGCCCAAGCTGTTGTGGCTCAGCGAAAACAGGCCCAATATCTATGCCCGTGCCGAACACTTCTTCGACCTGACGGATTTTCTGACCTGGAAGGCCTCCGGCGCGCTCGATCGCTCCGCCTGCACGGTCACCTGCAAATGGACCTATCTCGCCCACGAAAACCGCTGGGATGCGGAATATTTTACCAAAATCGGCCTTGGCGATCTGGCGGAGCAGGGCTTCCGTCGCATCGGTGAGAGCGTCGTTCATCCTGGCACGGCGCTGGGCAATGGCCTGACCGAAGAGGCCGCGAGGGCCATGGGGCTGGTTGCAGGCACCGCGGTTGCGGCGGGCCTGATCGACGCCCATGCCGGCGGTGTCGGTACGGTGGCTGCCGGTGGTGATGCATCGCGATGCCTCGGTTATGTCTTCGGCACCTCGTCCTGTACCATGACGACCACCACTGAGCCCGCCTTTGTGCCGGGTGTCTGGGGTCCCTATTATTCGGCTATGGTTCCTGGCGCATGGCTCAATGAAGGCGGCCAGTCTGCCGCCGGTGCAGCCATTGATTATCTCGTGCAACTGCACCCGGCGTTTGCCGAGGCGAAGGCGCTTGCCGACAAGGAAGGCAAAGCCTTGCCAGTCTGGCTCGCCGACCGTGCGCTCAGCCTCGCCGCATCCGCTTCCGCCGCAGTGAAGCTTGCCGAAGATTTTCATGTGGTGCCGGAATTCCTTGGCAATCGCGCGCCCTTCGCCGATCCCCATGCCCGCGCCATCATTGCCGGTTATGGCATGGAGACCGGCGTGGATTCTCTCGTCGCGCTTTATGTGGCCGGGCTTCTCGGCCTTGGTTACGGGCTTCGCCAGATCATCGAAACACAGGCCCGCAACGGCGCGCCGGTGGAAACCATCAGCGTCAGCGGCGGAGCGGGTGCACATCCGCTTGCACGGCAATTGCTGGCAGACGCGACCGGGCTTCCGGTTGAACTGACCGAATGCGAGGAGCCGGTGCTGCTCGGCTCGGCCATGTTGGGTGCGGTTGCCGCCGGAACCTATCCGGACCTGATGGCCGCCATGCCGGCGATGTCGCGTATCGACAGCAGTGCCATGCCCGATCCCGATTTTCAGAAGATTCACCAGGCGCGTTACGACGCGTTTCTGGCGCTGCAGAATGCGGCGCGCGCCATTCGCTCCGCCAGCCATTCCTGATCGACAATCGCTTGGCCATTATGGTCGCAAAATAACGAGGATTCCATGCAGTTTTCCGGAAAGTCCGTCATCATCACCGGGGCAGGCAAAGGCATCGGCCGCGCCTGCGCGCAACTGATGGCCGCGCGCGGCGCGGAAGTGGTGGCGATCAGCCGCACCCAGTCCGATCTCGACAGCCTGAAAAGCGAAATCGGCGGACGGTCGATCCGTGTCGACCTCGCAGACGTCGCCGCCACCCGTGCCGCCATGGCGGAAGCTGGCCCGTGCGATTTCCTCATCAACAGCGCCGGCATCAACGTGCTGGAAAGCGTGCTCGACATGAGCGACGCCGGATATGAGGCGGTGCTCGGCATCAACCTGCGTGCTGCGCTCGTCACCTGCCAGGAATTTGCCCGCGCCCGCGTCGCAAATGGCGGCGGCGGTGCCATCGTCAACATCACCTCGATTGCCGGCCATCGCGGTTTTCAGGATCATTTGTGCTATGCGGCATCGAAGGCCGGGCTCGAAGGTGCAACCCGCGTTCTTGCCAAGGAGCTTGGGCCCCATGGTATCCGCGTCAACGCCGTCGCGCCCACCATCACGCTGACGGAACTCGCCGCCGAAGCCTGGAACGATCCCGAAAAGAGCCAGCCGATGATGGTTCGCCATCCCCTCAACCGTTTTGCAGAAGCGGAAGAGGTGGCACAGAGCATCGCGCTGCTGCTCTCCGACGACAGCACGATGATTTCCGGCGCCGTATTGCCTGTTGATGGCGGTTTCCTCGCCGTTTGAGAACGCTGATTGCTAAAATCCACTAAAACGAATGCGCGGGGTGCAACACGCACCGCCGCGCATTTCATTTTAGGATGCAGCGTTGTCAGGTCAGGTCCGGATGACGCCCGACGAGTCCTTCGCGTTTGGTTTGTAGAATCTTCTTCTGCTCCTCCAGTTTAGCGAGCTCTTCGTCGATCTCTTCGACGCTTTTTTCGATATGCAGATATTGCTCGGCTAACAGCGATTTCGCTTCCTTGCGGCTGGAGGCATTTGGCGTATCGCCATAAAGCGGCCGGTTGGCCGTTTCCTTCAGGAAGAAGGTCGTGACGATGCCGAAGACGGCTGCCACCATGAGGTAATAGGCCGGCATGTAGATGTTCTCGGTCACTTCCACCAGCCAGGCGGTTATGGTTGGCGTCAGACCGGCGACGATGATCGAGATATTAAAGGCGATTGCCAGCGCGCTGTAGCGAATGCGGGCCGGAAAGAGGGCTGGCAAAGTCGAGGCCATGATGCCGATCAGGCAATTGAGCGCGACTGCGAGAATAAGCAGGCCGAAGAATATCTGGACAACCTGTCCGCTGGCGATGAGATGAAAAGCCGGTAGCGACAGAAAAAGGATTGCCGTGCTGCCGGCGGCGAGAAACGGCTTGCGGCCGATCCGGTCGCTCAGAAGCCCGATAGCCGGCTGGACGAACAACATGCCAACCATCACGGCGATGATGATGAGAACGCCGTGGTCCTCGCTGTAATTCAGCGTCTTAGACAGATAGGTCGGCATGTAGGTGAGAAGCATGTAATAGGTCACGTTGGTGACGAGAACCATGCCGATGCAGATTGCCAGGGAGCGGAAATGCTCTCTGGCGATTTCCGCTATCGGCACCATCGGCCGCTCTTTCAGCGATTGCCGATCTTCTTCCTCGGCGCGCTGCAGGCGTTCGGTGAAGGCCGGAGTTTCTTCCGCGGCGTGGCGGAGATAAAGGCCGATGAGCCCGAGCGGCGCGGCCAGGAAGAACGGGATGCGCCAGCCCCAGTCGAGGAATTTCGCTTCCCCCATGGCGCTACTGAGCAGAACGACAAGCCCCGCGCCGAGCACAAAGCCGGCGATCGAACCGAAATCGAGCCAGCTTCCGAGATAACCGCGTTTTCGGTCCGGCGCATATTCCGCCACGAAGATGGCCGCACCGGTATATTCGCCGCCCACGGAAAAGCCCTGAACGAGCTTGCAGAGCAGCAGCAGGATGGGAGCCCAGATGCCGATGGTCGCATAACCCGGAATGAGGCCGATGCAGAAGGTGCTGGCCGCCATGATGATGATGGTGAGCGAGAGGACTTTCTGGCGCCCGAACTTGTCGCCCATCGCGCCGAAGAAAATGCCGCCCAGCGGACGGATGAGAAACGGCACCGAAAATGTCGCCAGTGCTGCCACCGTCTGCACAGCGGGGGCCGCATCCGGGAAAAAAACCTTGCCGACGGCATAAGCGACAAAACCGTAAACGCCGAAGTCAAACCACTCCATGGCGTTGCCTAGAGCGGCAGCTGTTACGGCTTTTTTGACCTTGTCGTCGTCGATAACGGTCACGTCATCGATGCTCAGCGGGCTGGCCTGAATCTGACTGTTCAATTGTTGTCCCCTTGAATGCCGCACAACCAATTATTGCGCGATGAAAATGCCTGACAGGCGCAAGCGTTCCATTTGGCGGCGGAAGCGGAGAGGGGGCGGGGAGTGACCCATATAAACGGACGCCCGGCACATGGCCGGGCGTTGATGAAGTCTGGTGAGATGGGTTCAGTGACGATGCTCGGGCATCTCTTTCAGCTGATCCTTCGTCCAAGAGGTCACCGCGTGGACGTCGCCGTCTTCATCGCGCATGAAGTCAAGGTCGCTGAGCGGGACTGCGACCGGCTTCGCGCCGATGCCGAGAAAACCGCCGACATCGATGATGGCGGTGGTGGCGGCTCCGACACCATGGACATGGTCAACCTTGCCGACCTTATGGTCGTCTGCGCCATAAACGGTTGCCCCTTCGAGCACCGAGGGGGTGAGTTCCGTTTCAACGAGGCGTACGTGATTGGTATGGTCCATTGTTCTTCCTCCTGTATTGGGTTGCACAAGACAAACTCCCGCACTGCAAAACCGTTCCATCCAATATTGCAGTCGGTGGAGGCGGGTTATTTCTCATCGGTGCATTGTTGGGGTTCGTAAGATAACCCTTCGGAAAAGGTTGCGGAATGGTCACACCTTTTCTTTGGAAGACAAGTTTTCGCTAAATTGCAACCGCTAAAGTTGTTGCGATGCCGTGTTGGGATGTTATCTCTGCGTCAGGTTGAATCATCGAGGGGATGAGGGATGAAAAAGTTGGGTACGGTTTTGCTGATGGCTCTTTTGAGCGCCTGTGCAAAGCCATCTGACGGGCCGACCGCGGGCAATATCCGGTCTGCGACCTTCCCTCGAACCAACGAAAAAATCCCTGTTATCGAGCTGGCCAATGCACCGGCGGCCACGGTCTCTGCAGGCGGCATTCAAAGCGCTTCCGGTCCCGGCCTCACCGCGCTTCGCAACACCGGTTACAACGCCCAGAGATTGCGGCGTGGCGACGTGATCGACATCACCGTGCTGGACACGGGTGAAGACGGTCTTTTCTCTCCGACACAGAGCAAGACGCTCAATCTCGGCCGCTTTACCGTGGATCAGAGCGGTTCGGTCAATATTCCTTTCGTCGGCAAGCAGAGGGTTATCGATTCTACGCCTGAAGGGCTGCAATCGCAGGTCGTCGCCGGCCTCAAGGGCTCTGCCGTGAACCCGCAGGCCGTGGTTACCGTCGTCGACAAGCCGACGAGCGCCGTCATGCTCAGCGGTGCGGTGAAGACCCCCGGAAAGATCGTGCTCACCGCCCGTCAGGAGCGTGTACTTGACGCGCTCAACCAGGCTGGCGGTCCGACCGTCGCTCCGGGTGCGGCCAACGTTACGGTCGTTCGCGGCTCGCAGAGAGCCAGCGCGCCGCTTGACCGTATCATGCGGGAAGACCGTCAGAACATCCGCCTTTCACCGGATGATCAGATCATGATCGATGGCGACGCGGCAAGTTATACGGCGCTTGGCGCCTTTAAGAGCGCCGGTGAATTCCAGTTTGAAGCCGGAAAGCTGACCCTGGCGCAGGCTGTCGGCCGCGCCGGTGGCTTGCTAGATGACCGTGCCGATGCGCGCAATGTCTATGTGTTCCGCAACGAGATCGTTCAGGTTCCCGTTGCAAGGGCATCGGGCGCGAAAGGCCCGGTAGCGACGGCCACCAGCATGCGACCGGTGATCTATCACGTCAACATGCGCGACGCTTCGAGCATTGCGCTCATGCAGCTCTTCCAGATGCAGAAGGGCGATGTGCTGTATGCCAGCAATGCACCGCTGGTGGATTCGGCCAAGCTGCTGACCGTGTTCCAGAAGAGTGTGCCGACGGCGGCAGCCCCGCTGCCCGGCAGCGGCAACTGACGCCGGCGCTACAGAAGCTGTAGCGCTTCCGCCGCCGTTTGCGGACGTAGGGCAGGATCGTCGTGGCAACAGGCCTGCGCAAAATCTGCGAGGCGTTGCGGTGACTGCGCCTCATCCGTCGCGATCAGCCGCCGGGCGAGCCGTCCCACGGCGTATATGTCCTGATCCGGCTTTGCGGGTGCGCCTTGCCTCTGTTCCGGTGCCGCGAATTCAGGCGAGCCGGCAAAGCGCATGCCCTGTTCCGCGTGTTTCCGGCCAATCCGCAGGGCGATGCCGAAATCACCCAGTTTCGCCGTTTCGAAATTACCATCCGCCAGCAGAATATTGGCTGGCGTGACGTCGCAATGCACATATCCAAGTGCATGCATGGCACTCAGCCCTTCCAGCACGCGGCGAAGGATCGAGATCACCTGCGAGGCGGCGATCGGTTGTGTAGATACGATCGATGCCAGCGAGTGCGCGAACCATGGCTGCAAAAGGCCAGGCCGGCCATCGGGCAATCTCAGAAGCGCTGATGTTTCCGCAAGGCAGGGATGGCGCAGCGCGAGCCCGATCTTGGCCTCGTCCCGCAAGCGTTGCAGCAGAACAGCGTCGTCGCGACTGCCCGGTGGCACGGTTTTCAGCGCGTGCAGCGAGCCGAGATCGCGGTGGCGCAATTGTAGCAGAAGCGTCGTCTCGCTCTGGTAGGCTGTGCAATTCACGGCAAAGCTGTTCGCGATCCAGTCCGGTTTTTCGCCGGAAACGCCAGATGTTTTTCGATCCAACGCATTTCGGATCTGGTCGATCAGGTCTTTTTGCTCCTGATCGCTTCTTTCCCGCATGCCATCATGGCGAATGCTTCGCCATAGGTCGGAAAAACGTCCGGCTACCTCCGGATAGGCAGGCTCATCAAGTGGATGTCTAGCCTTGCTCACGCCGGTTTCCAATCACGATGGCGCTGACATTCTCACGGGCGTTTTCGATCAGCGCTTCCTGGACCAGGGCATTGGCGCAGTCCTTGACCGGGGTGTTGAAGACGATCTCGGCAATCGCGCGTTCTCGGAGGATTTGCACGAGCGGGTAGCTGCACAGCAGCAGCCTGTCCTGCAAACCCCACTCATCAAAGACGATATCCGGCCGGAATTGCTGGGAAAGTCCGACACATTGCGAGAGCTGTTTTTTCATGCCGACAAAGACGTGATCGCGCGAAAGCTGGTGCATGGTGCCGTTTTTCAGGAGATAGGCGCGCGCATCACCAGACCACAGGACGCTCAGCCTGCGGGCGATGATCGAGGCTATGACGACGCTGGCCATCGGCCTGCCATCGGCACCGGTCGCCTGACGGGAGAGGAGCAGGCTGTTGACGGTGCCGAGCTTTCCCCTGATCTGCTGCGCCATCATCTCCGGGTTTTCGGCATCTGGCGTTTCAGCAAGAATATTCGTGGCGAGGCGCGCGGCCTCTGCGGCGCTATGCGTATCGCCTTGTCCATCCGCTATGGCGAAGAGGGAAGGCGTCTGGGAAACGAACAGTGCATCCGCATTCAGGGAAAGCCGCGTTCCCGGATGTGTGGCATAGCTGTAGATGACAGATGCCGGCTGTTCCGCTGGGGGGGCTGGCGCGGGTGTCACGGGCGGTATTTGCTGTTTTGTCTTCTCCTGCACCGTTGCCGGCGCCGGCGCTGCTCTTGAACCGTCCTCGTCGCCTTTGCCTGTCATGTCGCTGAAGAGGCGCAGAAAATCGGATGCTCTCGGCTTGCCGTCGAATTTGAGGCCGCGTGCACGGCGGCTAACGGGATCGATGTGCCACCAGAGGCTTGTCGGCGCGCGGCCGCGGACCATTTCCGGCGCGTCATCCTCGTCCCGCGGCTTCGGCAGGCGCAATTTCTTGATCGAGGCATTAAACCGGGACATGTCGAAATCGCCGGTCATCGATGTCTCGGCCAATGCCTCTACGGCCATGAACCAGGTGTCGTCGAGATAGAGTGTTCGCGGATGTCTGCGGAAGCCGTTGAGCTGGGCAATGATGGCAAGCGGATATTTACGGCCCACCCGGTCGGCGCTCGGCACCAGCACGCCGGCATAGGCGCAGTTTCCCCATATGCCGCTTTCGACGATGAAGCGGATGGGCGGCGACGACGAGAATATCTCTGTCCATCGGCCTGCGAACATATCCGCGCAGGCGTGCATGCCGGATCGCATCCAGTCGTCGAAGGTAGCGATCAATTCCCGCTCGAGCCCATCGGAAATGAAATCGCCATGGCTGGGGACCTTGCCGAAGAAACCGATGCGATCGCTTTCCGCCGCTGTTTGCGTGGACCTTGATGCCTGATCGGCCATCAGTTGCGATTGCCCACGGTGTTTTTCGTGCTTGCCTTCATCATAATCCCCTCTTTTGAAACACCACCGCCTCGTTCCGTCACTAGAACTGCGCAGGGCAGGCGAAGCTGGCAATCGCATCCAGCTTGAATGGATTGAGAACCGAGCCGAACTGAATATCGAATTCGGCAGCCTGGACGCCATTCTCAAACCGCACCCGCAACAGCTCACCCGACTGATTTTCGATATTGGCACCGTCAAACAGCCGGAAGGGCGACCAGTCGCCGTTTTCGGTCTTCGCCTGCTGCCAGCCACCCGGCTGGAAGGCGATGCGCGACAGGCTCGCCGTGTTTTCGCGCGAGGGCCAGGTAATCGATTTCGCCTGGATCGGTCCATGATAATAAACGACCCGCTCGCCTTCGATTTCCAGCATCACCGCGCTGGAGGCATTGGTGAGCGAGACGGGTTTGACATTGATCGAAACCGCCGGCGTCTCGCTGCCATTCGGGAAAAAGGCGCGCGAAATCTTGTCGGCATTTTCGAACTGGGCGACGGCGCTGCTGGGAATGCCGGTGGCGCCGAAGGTGCCTTTCCAGCTCCATGGGGTCGTCGTCTTGTCGACAAACGGTTCCATGCGCTGTTTGAAGAAGCTCTGGAAAACCCCCGTCGGCGCGAAGAGACGGGTGAAATCCGCAATCGCGACATCGCGGGAGGAGGCTCGGTCGAAGGGATAACGACCGGTCACGATCGAGGAGCACAGGGAGGCTGAATCGGCCGTCCAGAGTTCGGCGATGCGGCTGCGTGCGGACTTGACCGCGAGCGAGCCGACATCCGCCGCCACGCCTGCCACCCAGACGTCGAGCGGTGCCGGCAATTCGCGCGCCTGCTGCAACAGATCCTGATTGGCCTTGGTGAGCTGGCTGTCCACGTCGAACACTTTCGCGACCTCATCGGAGGTGGTTGCCGAACGGGCAAGCTGTTCGTTCAGCAGCTTGAAATGCGCGAGTAACTGTTCCGATGGCGAACCACCGGTCTTGTCGCCATTTGGTTGCTCGGCCGTTGTGGCTGCGCCTTTCGTCGCCAGCATGTCGCGCAGTCTCGCATAGGGATCGGCCGCATTCACCGTAGCGGCCAGAACGGCTGCGGTTGCGTCTCCTTCCGCAGCGGAGGCGAGGGCGGCGGGGTTTGCTCCGGGGCGGAGATCGGTCGCCTCTGCGATCGATCTGGCAGCCTCCACCACGATATTGCGCTCATTGGCAAGGGCACGGGTCGTCTCCACCGCGTCGCCGAGGCTCTGGGATGGTTTGACGCGCAGATCGGACAGCGTGTCGGCCCATATTTTCTCGAACCTGTCGAAATAGATCTGCAGCGCTGCCTGCGCCACCTGCTCGACAGTCGCGCCCTTGATGGCATCGTCAGAACCGCGCACCCAGCCTTCGGAAAGCGCGACGCGGGCCGCATGCGCGACCTGCGGGATGACAACGCGGCGATATCCATCGGCGGTGAAAAGGCCCTCTATCCCCTCGGCCATCGGCGCTTTGCTGCGACGCTCGAAAGCACGCTCCCCCAGCGGGCCGAAAGCCGTAGCGGGTGTCCATTCCATCAATTCCCGCACTTGCGGAAGGCCGGCGAGAATATCATAGGCGCGTGTGCCAATCGCCTGATCGCGGATGGTTTCGCGGGCGGTGGCGATGAGCCGCGCATCGAGCTCGATCGGGGCGAGCACGCCGTCGGCGAGCGCCTTTGCATGCTGGTCAAGCGCCTCTCTCGCTGCCGCCCGTCCGTCGCCAGGATAAAGGGATGCGAACATCTGATGCGTCTGCGTGGTCAGGAAATCGCGGTCGAGTGCACCCATCCCGCCCAGCATTCCGTAGAGTTTCAGCGAATTGAACGTGCGGGTGACATCCTTTTCATCCTTCAGCTGCTTTTGCAGCTGCACGATCATGCGCGGCAGCAGAAGGGCGTTGAGTGCGCGCTGATAGGCGTCACGCTGCCGGCCGGCAATCTTGTCTTCCTGATCAAGACCGAAGCTGACATTCCACACGCGTTCGCGGGCAAAGCCGGAATTGACATCGCGCAGATTGTCGAGCGCGGGGAGGATCCGCAGGAAATCGGCGTCCGCGACCTCGCGCACGGGAATTCCCTGAACGAGTTGCTCATAAGCGCCAAGTTTGCGATCCGCTTCGGCCAGCGCCTGCGTATTGGCGAAATAGGTGAAAATCCAGCCGGTGAAGACGATGGCGACCGCCGTGGCGGATACGGCATAAGCAATGCGCCGCACCAGCAATTGCCGCCGGGATAGGCGCTTGTCACGCGTCACCAGGGCGGCTTCAGGGAAGATGACGTCCTTGAACAGTCGCGACAGGAAATAGCTGCGGCGGATTCTGGATGCTGCGGGAGATTTCTCCGTTTCCGGCTGCGTTCCCGACGCGAAATAAACGCCGCGCAGAAGCGGCGCCTCGATGAGAGGCGAACTTGCGCAAAGTTCGGCAAGGGCCTCGTGCAGGCGGTCTTTCAGCCGCGCGAGTTCGGCTGGAAAACGGAAGATACGGCCGCGTATCTCCGCATTCTGCTCCTGCTGAAGGCGTTCGATCAGCATGGCATCGACCCGCTGCTGTAGCAGTTCGAATTCTTCCGTCAGGCGCTGCGGCAGGTTTTCGGCGGAGTAGCTCTCATCCAGCTTGAAGGTGGTGCCCCACACCTGCTGGCGGTCGGTCTTGTTGAATCCATCGAAAAATTCCACGAAACCATGCAGCAGGTCGGCTTTCGTCAGGACGATATAGACCGGAACGCGGGCATGCAGATATTCGTCAAGTTCCGAAAGACGCTGGCGGATGGAGCGCAGCTCCTGCCGTTGTTCTTCGGGATCGCGGTTGAGCAGATCGGGAATGGACAGGGTGACCAATGCGCCATTGATCGGCTGCGAACGGCGATATCGCCTCAAAAGGCCAAGAAAGCCTTCCCAGCCGGCCTTGGAGGAACCGTCGAGGTCATCCTGGGTGGTATAGCGACCGGCAGTGTCGATCAGGATCGCCTCGTCAGCGAACCACCAGTTACAGTTGCGCGTACCGCCGATACCCTTCACCGCATTTTCACCGAGCGCATCACCAAGCGGAAATTGCAGGCCGGAATTGGTCAACGCCGTCGTCTTGCCGGAGCCCGGTGCGCCGAAGATCACGTACCAGGGCAGGTCGTAAATGTAACCGAAGCGCTTTTTGGTGACCCGCCGCAAGAGCGCAAGCGCTTCTTTCAGGCGGGTCTGGATTTCGCCGATCTCCGCCTGCCGATTGGCCAGCGCCTCGCGCTCGATACTGTCGACGAGTTCCTTGTCCTGCTTGCGGCCGCGGTAGATCGTGACGATGATGTAGACGAGCCAGACGGCGACGATGATGCCGATGGCGATGAGCCGCGCCTGCACCGTTCCAAGCGGTTTGAAATCGCCGAGCGCGATCAGATAGCCGTAGAACCAGATGACGACGCAGAGCGCGATCACCCATAAAAGCGAGAGGAAACGCCGGCCGACGAGGGCCGCATAGCTCTCGACATAGGAACGGATCGTATAAAAATAGCTCAATGGATTCATGGCTGTGCCTCTCCCGGCTGCTGTCCCGAACTGTTCTCTATGGGCGGCGAGAGAATGCCGGCGTCGCTCAGTTTTTCATCGGGATTGGTCAGGACCATGATTTCTGTTCTGCGGTTTATCTGGCGGCCTTCTTCCGTCTTGTTGTCGGCGATCGGGTCGCTGTCGGCCCGGCCTTCGGTCAGGATTGCGTCGGGGCCGGTGAATTGTGAAAGAATGTCTCCGACCGCCTTGGCGCGCGCCTCGGAAAGGTGCCAGTTCGATGGAAACTCCACCGTCTTGATCGGCACGGTGTCGGTATAACCGATGACGACGGCACGGAATTTTTCAGCCGCAAGCGCACCGCCGATACGCTGGATGAGGTCGCGGAATTGCGGGCTGACATCGGCGCTGCCGGTGGTGAACAGGCCCGAATTGTTGATGCGAACCCGCAGCCGCCCGTTCACATCCGCCAGGGTCACAAGCTTCTTGTCGACTTCCGGCTGCAGGAAGGCCATCAGCTTTTCAAGCCGGGAGGGTTGTCTCGGCGCCACCGTCTTCGGCGGCTCGACAACCCTGGGAATTTCGACTTGCGCCGGTGGCTGGGGCGGCGGGTTCGAGATCAGCACGCTCGGCGTCTCGGTCGGCGGCAGATGGGCAAGCCTTTCGAAGGTGACATCGGATGCGTTGTTGAGCGATAGCGTGAAGAAGAGATAACCAAGCGCGAAGGCGAGTGCCATCAGCGACAGCAGGGTCCACAGCGCGGTCATCGTCCGCAGTGGCGTATGGCGGGCATCGACGCCTTTCCAATGTGGAGAAAGCTCCCGCTCGAAGGTGCCATATTGGCCGATCAGCGTCTTGTAGAGACTGTCGCGGATGCGTGAAAGCTCCAGTGCCCCTTTCGATGAAATGCGGGTGCGTCCTTCGAAAGCCAGCGACAGGCACAGATAGATCAGCAGCAGCAGATCCTTGTTGGCGCCGGGCGACTGGTGGAAATGGTCGAGAATGTCGAAAACCCGGTCGCCGCCGGTCACGTCATTGTGGAAGGTGGAAACGAGGCCAGAGCGCGCCCAGCCTGCCCGCACACCCCAGGGCTTGCTGAGAACGACATCATCCACGGTTGCGCAGACGACGTAGTGCGCCGCTCTTGCCCGCTCGGGGCTGATGCGGGCGGAAGCGAGATCGCGCTCATAACGGGTGATCGCCTCCACGCAGGCGCGGCGAAGCTGGTCGGGGTCCGGCTCGGCATCGCTGAAGCGCAGCAGATGTGCGAGGTTGAGAAGGGGAGCCGCCGATTGCACAAGTGTCGGCACCTCCTCTCCGCCGAAGTGGAAACCAGTCAGCAGCTGGTCGACCGGCAAGGTGGCCACTTTCCCCCTGGCGGGGCGGGCCTGCTCGTCGGTCTCGACGATGTCTTCGAGGACTGCCGCCATGTTGCGGGCGTTCTGGTTGCGCCGGCGGCTTTCCTCGGTGATCTCGACCACCGTCGGCAAATCCTGCCAGGAAGAGGGGTTTTCCGTGCTCATTCGCGTAACGCCCACATTTCCATCTCAAGCCCGGGGAACTCGCCCGCCAGATGCAGGGCAATGGCACCTGAGGTATCTAGCTGTTTCCAGAGCGGCGACTGCGTGTCGATCTCGAAATAGACGGTGCCGGATCGATAGGGCAGTTGCCGCGGCAGGACCGGCAGGGACCGCACGGGGATGCCCGGCAGCGCCACATTGACCAGTTCGGAAATCCGTTCCACCGGCCCGACCTTGATCTGTGCCGGCAGGCGGCGGCGAATATCCTCGGCGGCCATATCCGCGCGCACGGCCAGCACGAAACCGGCATCGCGCAGAAGCGTGCGGTCGTGGATGGTGCCGACGCGGACGCCATGGCGGCGTTCCACCAGTTCGATTGCCACGGCTGCCTGCTCCAGAACCGCCGACAGCGAGGTACGTAGATCATCAAAGACAGCGCCGAAGGTGGCTTTCAGATCTTCGTGCCGATATGGCGGGAAATCCGTTGCCCGCTTCCTGTCCGTGGTGAAGGTGGCGAGCTCTCCGGCAAGCTGGATGCAGTCTTCATAAAAGCGGATGGGGTGAAAACGTGTGGCGTTGGCACCGCGATGCGCGAGCAGCGGATCGGCCCGGTTGAGGATCTGCAGAAGGAAATAATCGCCCACTTCCGCCGTTCCCCGGATCGTCGGGTCGCCGATGCGTTCGGCAATCGCCTGGGCCCGGTGGCGCACGATCCCCAGAAGCTCCGTCAGCAATTCGTTGAGGCGGGGCGCTGCTGCACAGCTGAGGCTTGGAGGAATGAAATCCGGATCGAGGATGACCGCACGGTCGGAGCGGACTTCGATCACCCGCGCCAGCCCGATGAGATCGTAACCGGAAAGATCGTCACCGGTTTTGAGGAATTTCAGGCTGAGGCGGCCGACGTCGATCGGGGCCACGAAATCCGTCTCGATATTGGTGTCGGTGACTTCATAGCTTGAGGCGGTGAAGCGCACATTGTTCGTGTCATTGCGGCCGCTGGCGGACGTATCCGCCTTGCCTGGCTGCCGGGCCGGCAGGGCAAGATAGATGATGGCGTTCTTGACGCTTTCATCGAGATCGAGCGGCGGAGGCAGGTCGGAATCCTCAGGTGCCTCGAAGGGTGTGCCGTCGGGAAGCACGCCGCGCAGGTTCGACAGCGCGAATTGTCCTATCGACAATGCGCTGCGATCGACCCCGATCTCGGCGATGCCCCAGGGGTAGGGCGAAAGGTTGCGCGTGGTGTTGCGCACCAGACGTTCGGTCCAGCGGTCAGATTGCTGAAAATGCTGAACGCGAAGAAACATGCCCTCGCTCCAGGCAACACGGTTCTCATGTCTCATCGTGGTTGTTTACCCCCTTGGCATCGGCCGTGGTCGCGTCAGTCTCCCGTGCGGACGCGGCTTCACCACGCGCTGCCCGCTGCAGGAACTGCCTGACCGGCAATGGACGGCCGTTTTCTTCGAATTGTTTTTTGTAAGCCGACCAGTAGTCGGTCTTCATGACCAGCCCCTGCCAGTCTCTGCGCCCGATCTTCGCGCGAAAATCGTTGCCGGCATCGACAGCGGCCTCAAGAAGCCGGGGCTCGAGTTTCTGCGTGCAGCCATGCATGAGGGTTTCGAGCGAGGCGGCAAGACGGCGCTGCTGGCCAATGAGCGTTTCCATTCGCTCGCTGAGGGATGGTGCCGGGCCTTGGCCGGCATGATCGCTCTCAATGTCGAGGATGGCCAGGCAATCGGCACTTTCCCTTTCCAGTGCCGTCAGAAGATCGCCGATCTCCTGTGCGGTCGCCGTGTCCGCGGGCAATCTGCCCTGGCGGATCGGGTCTTCGTCTGTATCCGGGAAAACGCTGTCAAAATCCCGGTCATGCGAAGCCGAGACCGGACGTGAGATCATGACCGGCGTGTTCAGCGCATCGGTATGTTCGTGTTCGCTGCTTGCAGCCGGCTCCGTATCCCAGTCATCAGGCAGAACAGTGCCAATTCCCTGCGCAGAGGGCGGTTCGCTCCAGCCGATCTCGACGTTGCGCGAAATGGACTTCGCCTTCCGGCCCGCGCTTTCGCGCCGTGTTTCCGGCCAGTCATCGGCGGCGGCGGTGTTGCCCAGCAGGCCGCCGGCAGAACGGCCGTTCGGGGCGATATCGGCAAGGATCGCCGAAATGGTCAGCGTCTCGTCACTCATCTTCAGCGAGGCGTCGGGATCGGAAAAATCGAGCTCCGCATTGCCGCTGATGGCGACCTCGAAAATCTGCCCGCCGATATTGATCTGCGAACCGTCCCGAAGACGCGCGCTTTCGCCCTCAAGCAACAGACGGCCATCGACGAGCGTGCCGTTTGCGCTCTGGTCGAGGATGATGAAACCTTCGCCGTCGCGGCTCAGCGTGCAATGCAGCTTGGAAACGCGCCGCTCATTGTCATCGATCTGCCAGTCGCAATCACGAGACCGGCCAATTGCGCGGCGGCCTCGCTCGAAGCTCCACTGGCCGGCTTTTCCCGTCCCGATGTTCCGTGTGTTCTTGAGTGCAAGCTTCATGTCCTGGCCCTCACACGGAAATAGCCGAGCCTTCGCGCTCGGTCACAACAGCATCGGCGCTGTCTTTTTCTGCGGGTGCCACGCGGGCCCAGCTGTTCCAGCCGAGACGGGCGGGCGCATCGGACTGGCCGAGGCGGCAAAAGGGAATGTCCTCCTTTTTCAGGATCACCTGCACATCGAAATGCAGCGCGCTTCCAACGAACAGGCGCGTCAGCGCGAATATTTCCGCAAGCCGCTTCGATCCGGGCGTCAGGGCCAGATAGTCGGCATAGCCGACGGGGCCGATCACCACCCGGAAGCCGCCGCTCATATCTTCGACAGCGCTTCCTGCCGTCGTGTTCTGCCCCAGCCTCAGTCCGGAGGCCTGTCCGAGCTGGCTTTGTTCGTGAAGCGGCAAAGCCACCCAGCGCCGCCGAAACTGTTCGACCGTGACCGGAAGCGCGGTGAACTCGCACAGCATGGAGGTGAGCGCGCTGACATTTCGGTTGCGGCTGGCCAACAGCCCGCTGAAACGCAGAAGTGTGTCTTCGGCAACGCCGGCCTTCTGTGCCAGTCCCGTCGTCCTGAACCCCGTCAGCGCCAGCAGGGTTTTGCGGAAACCGTTGTCCTGTTCCCTGGCCGACCAGCGCAGGCCCCTTGCGAGGCGATATTTCTCCGTTGCGGCGACGAAAAGCTCGCTGAACCTTGCCGCGAACAGATTGAAGAAGCTCGCGAGCGCCGCGGAACGATTACGTTCTTCCCGTTGCAGCAATTCGCCATAGGCCGGCGGCAGCGACCCAAGCGGACCGACGATCGGGGCGAAGGCGGATTTCAGTTCGGCATGGCCGCGCTTTTGATTAAAACCGCTGACCGCGAGCGGTGTCGGCTGTGTGCCGCCATGAGCACCGATGACGACCCCGTCATCCGCTGCGACGAATTGGGCAACACGAAACGCGGTGGTGGGTTCGAAACGGCCGGGATCGTCGCTGAGAAGCGCGGCCTGCCGGTCTTTCATGGTTGGCATTTGCTGGTCCATCCCGGTCTCCTAAAGCAACGGCCGGTCAGCGGCGCGGGCCGGCCAGCGGGCAATTGGTTTGGAATGGCCACGCATCGTCGCCGTCAGCCGCGTGAAGCTGTTGATCGAGGTGTAAAGCCCGAAGAAATGGTTGAGGACGCCGGCGAATACAAAGGCCGCAGGCCGTGCGATCAGCGCGGGATCGAACTCCACAGTTATGTCGGTGCCGGGCACCATCGTCGCGCCGATGCGGGCGTGGGAATTCTGTGCTTCGACCTTGCTGATCGCCTCCACGAGCTGCCGAGTTTCCGGGCTGTCTTTGAAGGAATAAAGCGACAGAATATCTTTCAGCGGAGCGCCGCCGCTATCGGTGAGGGAAAGATGGTTGAGGAGAAGATGCGATATCAGCCGCCACTCGCGCGCCGAGCGTTCGTTGACGCGGATCGCCGCCGTTGGCGGCATCAGCGCATGGACCGATTTTACCGCTTCATTGCCGGTCGAAAGCTGCAGGAATGGATGTCCACCACCAAACGGAAGCTGGCTGGGTAGCTCGCGGTTGATGCAGAGCGTGTCGATGCTCGCCACCACGTCGAGCGGCCCCAGCGGTCCGCGCTTTTCATCCACGAAGGCGATGTCGGTATCGGAGGAGCCATCATCGTCGAACCGGCGCTGGATCTGCCAGAACACATTCGCACCATTGTTGCGCTGGGTGCGGCCGAAGAAGGGAGAGGTTTTCTCGCTCTGCCCGGAACGGCTGGTCAGCTGGACGTCTTCGACCGCGTATATCTCGCGGGTCCGCTGGCGGCGTGCATCCGGTAGCAGGCGGTATTCGGTCCGGGTTCCATCCAGGCTGAGCGGTTCGCAGCTTTGCTTGAAGAGGTTGATGACCGGAGACGCGTTCAGCACGAAATCCTTGACCGACACCATGCGCTCAAGCTGCGCATCGGCGGCATCCAGGTAGATATAAAGCTCGCAATCACCGCCGCTCCATCTGTGCAGCCCGTCAATATCGAGAAAGAGAAACTTCTGCGGCAGCGCGAAGAATTCGGTGAGAAGCCTGTATCCGTCAAAGCTGTTGGCCGGATAGGGCAGCATGGCCTGATCGCGGGTGAACCCGGAAGGTCTGAGATTGCCGGCCGGCAGGAAGATGGCTTCCTTGTCCTCGGAATGACGGGCAAGCGCCATGCCGACGCAATGGTTGGTCAAAAGCTCGTAAAGCGCCGTTGCCTGCTGCCATGCAGCGGACAGGAAGACCTGGAGTTTCGTCAGTCCCATTTCCGGGAATGTGCCGCCGCGCGGCGCCGTGCTGCGCAGCGAAAGCCGCAGGCAACTGGCAGTGCCGGCAAAGGATGCCGAAAAAGGCGCATCGATCGGCTGGCCGGCAAGCGTGGCTGCTGCGATCTGCAGCGGAGCGATTTCCACCTCCTGCGTGGTGCGAAAACGGCAGCTTTCGCCGCCCACCGGTTCGGCGAGGATTTCGCTGTGACGGGCAAGCGTCTGTACGGTTGCCAACGCCGGGCTCGGAGCAAATTGCACGACGCTCATCGAAGGGATCGGTGCAAGATAATGCGGATAGAGCGTTTCCAGCAGGCTGTCTGACAATTCGGGAAATTCGTCGTCCAGCTTTTGGCGCACGCGGGCGGCGGAATAGGCGAAGCTCTGGATCAGCCGCTCGACATGCGGATCGTCGGCGACATCGCCGGTCATGCGCAGCCTGCCAGCGATCTTCGGAAACGCCGCCGCAAAGCGCGACGCGCGTTTTCGCAGCGCAAAAAGCTCGTCATTGTATTTTTCGAGGAAGCCGTCAGCCATTCGTCGCCTCCACCAGGAAACGTTGGGTGGACGGATCGATGCGGGATTCAAAGCTGATCGGCGGCATGCCTTCCTGAAGACGGAAGCTTGCCTGTATGCGCATGCGAAGCGCCCGGTCGCCATCCGTGCGGTTTTTCAGGATCGTCACATGCACATCGGCAAGGCGGGTTTCGAACAGGGAAATCCGCCGCTCGATGCTGCGTGCGAGCTGCGCCTTGGAGGCATCCGTCACCAGATTGGCCGAAAGAATGCCGTCCACGCCATAGCTCACCAGCGCATCTGCCAATTCCCTCAACATTGCCGGCGGGCCTGCGGGGTTGCGGCGGGTATTGAGCAATGCCTCGAGATCGCGGCGGATCACCTCGCGCATCTCGCTGGCCTGATCCTTCAGACTGACGAGCATATCCGTTTCCGCGTCCGGTGCGTCATCGAGCAGCCGGTCCAGAATGGAGCGCGACAGCGTCCTTTGCCGTGCGCGATATTGCTCCAGCGGATCAACCACGGGCGATCTGCCTTTCTTCGTCGGACAGGGCGGAAAGCGCGCCAATCTCGTGAAACGGCACCACATCGTCGCCAATCAGGAGGCAGCGCTGTCCAAAGCCTGTCCCCAGCGGCTGGTCGTCTTCACTCCAGCGGGTTTCCCGGCCGAGAAGGAGACCGACATCATCTCCCGCGCCATGATAGATCGCCGGAAGCAGCACGGATGCGATCGCGCCGTCGCGCAACGTCAGTTCGGCGCCTCGAAAGGCCAGATCACGCGGGCGGCTCATGGGGTCGATGCTGAGACTCTCGATGCGCCCGTAATCGATCCAGAGGTAGCGGCCGCCATTGGTCAGGACCTCCAGCGCATGCGGAACCCGATCGTCCAGATCGCGGATGTCGCCGGCGCTCCTGCCATCGTGGCCGATCGGCACATTGCCGCGTTTTTCGTCGAGTTCAGCCAGTGCGGTTCTGGCGGTGTCCGCATCGCCGCTGCGTGCCGCAATATTCGCCCGCATGGCCAGCTGATCGAGCGCGGAGGGGCCGCCGGGAAAATCCGGCACGGCGCCGGTTTCGAACCACGCATTGCGTGCGGCCATGGCGCGCAGCTGGTTGCGAAAGAGGGAAAAACCGACGCCGTCCTGCGGCGAAAATGTTGCGGCCAGATTGCATTGCGCATCGGCCTTTTCATAGTCGCCGGCGAGCACCAGCAGGTCGATGTAGAAATGACGGCCATCCTTGTCGGTCGGTCTGGCTTTCACATGGTCCCGCGCGAGCCCGATTGCGTCTTGCAGCTGGTTGTCATCCAGGAGGCGGGAAATATCGTCGCGCAGTATCATGCGGATATCCTTTGCGGCTCGGCGGAAGACCGGGATGCGGCGGTGGCCGGCATCGTGGTTTCGGCAATGAGGTGGAAGCTCGTGGAGACGTCATCGAGCTGGAAATGCGGCTGGAGGCGCACGGTGCAGGAGAATGTTCCGGGCTTGCCGGGAACCTCGAAGACATTGATCCCGGCAGAGCGCAGCGGATAGCGCGTGCGCAACGACGCTTCCGCATCGTCATTGCCGAGCGTGTAGGAGGATAGCCAGCTTTCCAGCTTGCGCTCGATCGTGGTGGCATCGCTCAGCTGGCCGATGTCATCACGCATGATGACCTTGAGATAATGCGAGAACCGGGAGGCGCACAGCACATATTGCAGCATGGCGGCAAGGCGGGCGTTCTGCCTCGCCGCTTCGGTGGAATAATGGCCGGGAGCGTGCAGAGACTGGTTGGCGTTGAAGATTGCCATGCCGGAAAGATAGGTGGTGGAGACGGGCACGATGCCAAGATCGGAAAACTGCTGTTCCTGTCCCGTCGTCAGTTGCACCTCGACGGGCGGCTGGGCGGAAAGGCCGTTGCTCTCGATGCCGAGATCCAACGGCGGCAATTGCCGGGGCGAGAGCATGCCGCCATCCACCGCATCCTGCGTCACACCGCGCAGATCCGCAAACCAGCCGGAATCGACGAAGTTGCGCACGACCACGGTTGCAAAGGCGAAGGCGGCATTACCCCAGAGCAGTGTCTCGCCGCTTTCCGCCACATGTTCGCGGAATGGAAACCCGTCATCGCGTCCACGCGCATAGGGCCTGTAGGGAGAGCGCAGCAAAACACGCGGCGCGACAAGGCCGACGAAGCGAGAATCGTCGCGGGCGCGAAGCGCATTCCAGCGAAGCCGAGATTTCTCCTGCTTCAGCGAGGAAAAGTCGTGAACCCGGCTGAGTTCGGAAAATTCCTGCAGGCCGACGGCGGAAGGCGCGGCTGCCGCCACGAAGGGGCAGAAGGCCGCAGCAGCCACCATCCCAATCTGCGACAGCGTGGTGATGGAATCTGCGCCCTGAAGATCATCGGGAGAAAAGGCGTAGTCACCGATCATCAAGCCCACCGGTTCACCGCCGGGCATGCCGAATTCGCGGTTATAGACGACTTCGAAAAGATGGCTCTGGTCGAAGTCGGTGGCGCGTTCCGTGTTCCGGGCAAGGTCGCGCCAGCTGGCGTTCAGCAGTTTCACCTTCACGTCGGTGCTGCGGCCCGCTTCGCGCACGACCATGGCAAGCCCGCGCCATCTCGCCTCCATCGCCTGAAAATCAGGATGGTGGAGAATGGCGTTCACCTGGCCGGTCAGCGCCTCATCGATGAGGGCGATGAGCTGGTCGGCGAAAATGCGGGCGTCCGGAAAGGACTGATGCGCCATGAGCGGGCTCCGGTGATGAACGGGGCCGGGGTGGCTGATCACCCCGGTCCGTGCTCAGTTCTTGGACGGAATACGGGCGACCATGCGCAGCGAGGTCGTCAGTTCTTCCATCTGCAACCAGGGCCGCATCCATGCGACCGCGTTGTAGGCGCCGGGTTTGCCGGGCACTTCCTGCACGGTCACCTTGGCATCGCGCAGCGGATATTTCGCCCGGCTTTCTTCGCCCGCTTCGTCATTGGCGTTGACGTAGTTGGCGATCCAGCGATTGAGCCAGACTTCGCAGTCGGACGCTTCCATGAACGAGCCGATCTTGTCGCGGCCCATCACCTTGAGATAATGCGCGAAACGCGAGGTCGCCATTATATAGGGCAGGCGGGCGGAAACGGCGGCATTGGCCGTGGCTTCCGGCTTGTCGTAAAGCTTCGGTTTGTGTGCGGTCTGGGCACCGAAGAACACCGCATAATCCGTGTTCTTGTAGTGGCAGAGCGGCAGGAAGCCGAGCTTGCCGAGTTCCGCATCGCGGCGGTCGGTGATGCCGACCTCGGTCGGGCATTTCAGGTCCAGATCGCCGTCATCGCTGGAGAAGACGTGCATGGGCAGGTTTTCCACCCGGCCGCCATTTTCCGCACCGCGGATCGCCGTGCACCAGCCGCTCTTTGCAAAAGCCTCGGTTAGCTTGGTGCCCATGACGTAGGCGGCGTTCATCCAGCAATATTCGTCATGCTGCAGATCGCCATTTACCGCGCCCCTGGTTTCGTCATAGGCGAAATCATCGACGGGGTTGGTCTTTGGACCATAGGGCATGCGGGCCAGCACACGCGGCAAGGCCAGCGTAACGAAACGGGAATCGTCGCTTTCGCGGAAGCTGCGCCACTTGGCATATTCTACCGTGTCGAAAATTTTCTCCAGATCGCGCGGCCGGGCGAGGTCGCGATAGTCCTCGAAACCGAACATGTGCGGGCTGGCGGCCGAGATGAATGGCGCGAAAGCCGCCGCCGCGATCGATGAGACGCCCTGCAGCAGCTGTACGTCATCGAAGGAATTGCCGAATTCATAATCACCGATGATGGCGCCGAGGGGCTCGCCACCGGGAGTGCCGAATTCGTCTTCGTAGATCGCCTTGAAGAGGCGGGACTGATCGAATTCGACGGCTTTTTCCAGATCGCGCGCCAGTTCACGCTTGCCGGCGTTCATGACACGGATCTTGAGGTTCACGCTCGTCTCGGAATTTTTGACGAGATAGTTGAGCCCGCGCCAGGTGCCTTCCAGCTTGGCGAATTCCGGCGCCTGCATGATGGCAGCGAGCTGCTCGGAAATCGTCCGGTCCAGCTCGGCGATCGCGTGATTGAGGGTGACCGTGAGGTTGCGGTCATATTTGACCGTTCCCTTCAGGGCCTGATCGGTCAGCGTGCGCAAGAGGTTCTGCGCGCGATCCGGTTCGGTCTGGCGGGTTGCGGAAACCACCTTGGACAGCAGTCCCTGATCTTCGGCGGTCGTTGCCTGTGCTTCGCTTTTCAGCAGGCTTTCAGCGCTCATGTTTCAGTCCTTCCACATGCGGCTTTGAAAATGCCGCTTGAACAGTTGAAGCCCCGCAGGGCCGTTCGGGGAGGTTTTCCTCCGCACAGGCGATTATTCGCTCGCGCCGTTCTTTTCCTTCAGTTCGGAAACCAGCGTTGCGAGGTCGGTCTTGTTCTGCAGAATATCTTCGAGCATCCGTTCCAGATCTTCCGAACGGTCGGCCTTGGAAAGCAGATCGCGCAACTCGTTGCGGGCATCCAGAAGCGCCTTGAGCGCCGGAACCTGCTGCACAACGGCGCCGGGTTCGAAATCGTCCATGCTTTCGAACTTCAGGTTGACCTGCATGTCCGTGCCGTCTTTCTGCAGCGTGTTGGCGACGGAAATGTTGAGGCCCGGCGTCATGCGGCGCATGACTTCGTCGAAATTGTCGCGGTCGATCTGAACGAATTTGCGTTCACCAAACGGCTTGAGCGGCTGGGTGGGATTGCCGGAGAAATCACCGAGCACGCCGACTACGAAAGGCAGTTCCTTGACCACCATCGCGCCTTCGGTTTCGACTTCGTATTTAATGTGAACGCGTGGTTTGCGAACCCGCTCCAGCTTTTCATGTACACTTGCCATTTCAACCTCCTTGATGCCCTTTGGCATAGATGACTGTTGCGGGACGGCGTCTCGTCCCGAGTTGCTTATTTCCCGTTATTGTCTCCGCCGGGTTTGATGCCGGCGGCCGTCAGAACGGCGTTTCGGGCCTGCGTTTCCGGCAGAAGCTCGGCCAGCAGTTCCGAGAAATCCATGCGCCCCCTACGAACCAGCGTTTCGATGGAGAGCGAGATCGGTGAATGCGGTTCGGTTCGGCGAAAGTAACGCGCAACCGAAAGAAGAGTTTCAAACGCCTCATCGCGCGAAGATATGCCTTCCGGGGATGCCGGGGATGTCCGCGCGGCCGACTGCCCGCTTTCATCGGTGCCCGCAGCAATGGCCGGCGTCTGTTCGACCGGTGCCGGTTCCTGGTCGCGCCCACCCAGCGTGCGAATTGCCGCGGCCGCTTCGATAAGCGTGTTGCGGATATTGGAGCTCGGGGGGGCGGCCTGGCCGCAACGTTCGGAAAGAACGGCGGTAATGGCGTCAAACGAGGAGAGACAGGTATTCACCGCTGCCAGATGGGAAGACATGGCGGCAACACCGGCCTCGGAGGCTATCCGGTACAGTTCTTCGCGGCGTTTGCTCTCGTTCGGCCGCTGCGCCAGCTGGAAATCCCAGAGACTGTGTTCTCCGAATTTGCCTCCGGGGATCAGCGATGCCAGCCTGAGTGGCTGAACAAGTGTTCCCTCGCTGCCAATGCCATTCAATCCCGCAAAAGGTGCAAATTTTTCTTCGTCATTATCGTCGCTGATCGAGCGCAATGAGTCCCAGTGGTTGTAAAAAAGATCACCACAAAGCTCGTAGATTTCGCGCAGTCCATGGAAGCCGCGAAGTCGCAGGCTTGCTTCCGCAAGCCATGCCAATATTTCAACATCCTTGCTTTCGGAATATATAATCTGCAATCCAAGATTGCTGACACTGTCCCAGCTACTGGAGATCTTCAGGTTATCCTGAGGGGAGGCGGCCCGCTCTTCTGCGCGTGCCTGGTTTCTTTCGTCCTTAATTCTATAGTATATTTCGCGCGTTCTTGAATCGTTGCGGATATTATCTCCGCAATTCCCCAAAAACTCTATATCTCTTTTAACATGCTGTGTATCCAAGAGTAGTCTATCCCCAGAAAATAGTAATGGATTTTTTGTAGTTACTTCCCTTACGTGAGGCTATTGATCAGACAGACTTATTCAAAATGTGTCTAAATTGTGGCGTCTACTCCCTAATCTAATCTGATAAAAAATAAACTTCGGGGTGGACAACCCGGTTTCATCATCATAGTTATTCCACGTCACGTTGTGGAATGAACCCGGGCAGGAGGCTCATTGCATGTCGCATATCGATCTCAATCGCCTCGTTGGAGCGCTTGAGCCAGACCTGCGCGTTACCCTCGAAGCTGCGGCTTCCGTTGCGGTGCGTATGGGGCACAGGTACGTGGATATCCCGCATTGGCTGCTGGCGGTTGTAGATGCCGGTATCTATGCGGAAACATTCGACGAATTAAAAATTCCACTTCCGGTATTGAAGGCTGAAATCGGCCGCAGTCTGGAAGAGGCCATTATCGGCGACGGGGAGGCTTTGTCGCTCTCCCAGAACATCCTCACGGCGGCCCGGGAGGCATGGATTCTTGCGTCGCTGGAGGCTGGCCGTGAGCGCGTGACGCTTTGCGATCTCCTGTTGGCGATGGATGAGGAAACCTCACTTCGCTCCTTTGTCCGCTCGGCATTTCCGTCTCTCAAGGCGATGGATCGCGGGGCGCTTGAGCGTCTTCGCAGCTCGGCCGAGAACGGCGCAGGCGTGGATGCTTCTTCAGCGCTGACAAGTTCAGGAGAGGCAAGCTCGGCACAGGCCGCCGGCCAGAATGATTTCTTGCGACTTTACACCCACGACATGACCGCCGATGCCGGCAACGGCAAGGTCGATCCTGTTATCGGCCGCGATGATGAGTTGCGCCAGCTCGTTGATATTCTGACCCGCCGCCGACAGAACAATCCTATTCTGGTGGGCGAGGCCGGCGTGGGCAAGACCGCGGTCGCCGAAGCGCTGGCGTTGGAAATCGCCTCCGGCAACGTTCCGGAGAAACTGCGCAATGTCCGCCTGCTGAACCTCGATATTTCGCTGCTGCAGGCCGGTGCCGGCGTGAAAGGTGAGTTCGAGCGGCGCCTGCACGGTGTGATCGATGCGGTCAAGCGTTCGGCCGAACCGGTCATCCTGTTCATCGATGAGGCCCATGGCCTTGTTGGCGCGGGTGGTGCGGCGGGCCAGGGTGATGCGGCGAATATTCTTAAGCCCGCACTCGCACGAGGCGAGGTGCGGACCGTCGCGGCAACGACGTGGAGCGAATACAAGAAATATTTCGAGAAGGATGCGGCGCTGACGCGTCGTTTCCAGCCAGTGCATGTGCGCGAGCCGGATGAGGCGACCGCGATACGGATGTTGCGCGGTGTGGCGGATACTTTCGTCAGCCATCACAACGTTACCGTTCGTGATGAGGCGATCGTGGCTGCCGTGCAATTATCCGCGCGCTACATGCCGGCTCGGCAATTGCCGGACAAGGCGGTGAGCCTGCTCGATACCGCCGCCGCGGCCGTTTCGCTGGCGCGGCAGACGTTGCCAGAGCGGTTACGTGCCATGGAAAGCGAGCGACACCTTCTGTCTGACGAACTGAACTGGCTTCTGCGTGAACCGCAGGATGAGGACATGCAAAACCGCATCCAGTCGATACGCGACGAGCTTGAAAGGCTCGAGGGCGGGATCGATGATCTGCGCGGCCGTTATGACGCGGAAATGGCTGAACTGGCGGCGCTCAGTGAAGAGCAGCCGGCCGAAACCGGCGCGTCGAATGTTTCGCACCTGCGGCCTGCCGCGGAGATGCGGCCCGCAAATGCCGAAAGACTTGTGCCGACAGTGGTCGATCGTGAAGCGATCGCCGCCGTCGTTTCGCGGTGGACCGGGATTCCGCTCGGTAAACTTCTGGCGGACCAGATCGAAAGCGCCCGCACGCTGGATGTACGCATGCGGCAGCGGGTGGTGGGGCAGGATGCCGCGATTACCCGGATTGCCGATGCCATGCGCACCGCTAGGGCCGGATTGTCCGATCCGCGCCGTCCGCCGGCGGTGTTTTTCCTTGTCGGCATGTCCGGAACGGGCAAGACCGAAACGGCGCTGTCGCTGGCCGATCTTCTCTATGGCGGCAACAGCCATCTGACGACGATCAACATGTCGGAGTTCAAGGAGGAGCATAAGGTTTCCCTGCTTCTCGGCTCACCGCCTGGCTATGTCGGTTTCGGCGAAGGTGGGGTGCTGACGGAAGCGGTGCGCCGCCGGCCGTTCGGCGTTCTGCTTCTCGATGAAATCGACAAGGCTCACCCCGGCGTCCAGGATATTTTTTATCAGGTGTTCGACAAGGGCGTGCTTCGCGATGGCGAAGGCCGCGACGTCGATTTCAAGAACACCACGATCTTCATGACGGCCAATACCGGTTCGGAATTGCTGTCGGCGCTTTCCGCCGATCCCGACACGATGCCGGAAGGTGAGGCGCTGGAAGCGCTTCTGATGCCGGAGCTTACCAAACAGTTCAAGCCCGCATTCCTCGGGCGCACGATCATCCTGCCCTTCATGCCGCTTGGCGCGGAGGAGCTTGCAAGGATCGTGGACATGCAGATTGGCAAGATCAGGGACCGTGTGCTCGCAACATATGGCACCGACCTGAGATTGTCCGATGCGGCGCGCGATGCCTTGGTGGCGCGCGCCGGTGCAAGTGAAATCGGCGCACGCGCCATCGAGATCATGATCGGCAAGGATCTCCTGCCTCCTCTTTCCAGCTTTTTCCTCGAGAAGGTCATCGCGGGAGAACGCGTCGGGAAGATCGTTGTCGATTTTGGTGAAAACGGGTTCGGCATTCGTGCCGAAGCGGCTGGGGAAGCAGATGAATTCGCCGTAACCGAAGAGGTTGGGGTGGATAAAGTTGCCGCGTCGGATGGGGCTACCCGACGCATGCGGCATTAAACGAAGGGTAACTCGGCCTCGGAGCAAGAGGTCATTTCAGCTACAGGAGCTTAGAGCATGCCAATTTATCTGCAGATTGACGGTATCCAGGGCGACGCCACCCATGAAGAACATCGCAAGTGGATGGATATTGAAGCCATTCACTGGAACGTGGCCCGCAACATGAACACGTCGGCTGGTTCTGCTGCAAACCGCGAAGCGTCCGAACCGACCATTTCGGAAGTCATTCTGACAAAGGTTAGCGACTCGTCTTCCACAAAGCTTTTCCAGGAGGCCTGTGCTGGCCGCACTGGCAAGCTTGCAACGATTCATCTGGTGACGACCGGCAATCCGGGCAACACCTATATCGAATACCTGCTGACGAACACCCTTATCGCCAGCTACTCGGTGGATTCCAGCGGGGATCGTCCGGTGGAGACCATCAAGCTCAACTTCACGAAAATGGAAGTGAAGTACACGCCGTTCGACGACAACAACTCGCCGCAGTCTCCGATGATCGCTTCCTACGATCTGGCGACGACCAAGGCTGCTTGATAGCCGTGCGACCCGGTGCCGGCATGCCGGCACCGGAACGTTTTCATTGCAGTTTGCAGCTCACGTCGTGATGTTTCTCATCCACGTTGGACGAGGCGGGTTTTTCATGCGCTCCCTATATGCGGTTTTTGTCTCCGTGCCATTTGTTCTGGCCCTGTCCGGTCTTTCACCGGCCGGTGCGGCGGAACGGACATGGATATTCTCCGGTGCCGAACTCAAGCAGGCCATTGAGGGGAAGTTCGCTCCTGATGTGTCTGATCCGGAAATGCGGCGGCTGGTTTCCGTCGCAAAATCGAGCGCCTACATCGCCGGTGTGGCCGATCTGACAAGCGGATCGGACTGGTGTGGTGCGGGTGCCGTTGCGCCCCATGAACTCACCGACCGAATCTATACCTATCTCGGCGATATGCCTGCGGAAAAACTGGATGAACAGGCAGCAATCCTCGTGCGGGAGGCGCTCAAGGTCTCCTTTCCCTGTGAGCAGAAAAGTAACTAGTGGGACGAGCCATGCGTGTTAACTTTGACACTCTCTATAGCAATTATCCGAGCAGCGATCCGTCGCATCCGAATTATCTCAGCCAGCGTGATCTGTTCACGGAAATCGGCTGGGAGAGCTTCATCGGCAATCCGAACTATCATAATACTTGCGCCATCCGCGTCAGCATCGCTTTCGTGAAGTCGGGCATCAACATCGTGCCCTCTTCGCACCGCATCCAGAAGGGCCCCTATGCCGGAAAAGGCATCGAGGTGAACATGCGCCGCCTTGCCACCCTGATGAAGCGGACGAGCTATCTCGGCGAGCCCGATCCTTACACGCCCGCCACCGCCCGCAACGGCATCGGCGCGCGCAACGGTGTCGTGGCCTTCAACAATATCCCCGGCTACACCGGTGGCGGTCATATCGATCTCGTGCGCGGCGGGTCGGAAGCCACCCAATGCGCGTCGGCCTGCTACTACAATTCGGAAACGATCTGGTTCTGGCCGCTGCAGGCCAGCCGCGGGTCCTGATTTAGGAGTGTCCCATGAACGACCAGCCTTCGGTTTCTGATTTCGTTCAGGCGAGCCGTGTTCTGAAAGTGTCTTCGCCTTTGGGCGAGGACCAGCTTCTGCCGGAACGCCTGACAGTCGAGGAGGGCGTGTCGCAGCTTTTCGACATCCGCCTGACGGTGAGGGCCAAGAAGGAAGCGGTGAAGCCCGAGGAGCTGATCGGACGGCTGGTCGATGTCTCGATCGAGATAAGTCAGGGCGATGGTGATGGCGGCGGTGTTCGCCGCCCCTTCAACGGCCTGGTGACGGAATTGCATGAAGGGCCGCCGATTACCCGTGGCATGCGCTCCTATGCGCTGACCATCCGGCCGCAGATGTGGCTGCTGTCGCGCCGGTCCGATTGCCGCATCTGGATGGACAAGACGGCGGTCGAGATTGTCGAGACGCTGTTTTCCGAACACGGCATTCCCGCCCCCGATACATCGGGCATCATTTCGCCACCGCCTGCGCAGCACTACAGCGTTCAGTTTAACGAGACGGATCTCGATTATCTCACTCGCCGTTTCGAAGAGGACGGCCTGTTTTACTGGTTCAGCCACGAGGACGGGTCCCACAAGCTGCATGTGGCCGATAGCGCTAGCGGCTGGCTCGGACCATCACCGGCCGCACAGGGCGAGGGAACGGTGCGCCTGGCGCAGGGCTCGTCGGACCGTAACCACATCAACGACTGGGCGCGACGGTTCTCCTATGTCTCGGGCCAGCGCGCGGGCGCGGACTGGAATTTCGAGACGCCGGGTATGGTACCGGGCACGATGACGCCATCGCTGGTGCAGATGCCGGATGCGACGAAGCGCGAGCTTTACGAATATCCAGCCCGCATCAAGACAGTGGAAGAAGCGGAACGGGCGCAGAAACTGCGGACCCAGGCAATTGAGGCCGATCATGACCGGGTGTTCGGCTCATCGACCACGCGTATTCTGGAAGCAGGCCGCCGCTTTATGCCTTTCGAGGTTGCGCATCCCGAGCATGCCTACGAGGAGCATGTGATCGTGAGGGCAAGCCACAGTATTGTTGATCTCTCCTATGAGACAAACAGCAACGAACCGGAGTACCGCAATCACTTCGAGGCAATTCCCGCCCGCGTGCCCTTGACGCCGCACCGGGCGACGAAGCGCCCACGCATCGAAGGCACGCAGGTGGCGATAGTCGCCGGCCCCGAAGGCGAGGAAATCCATCCGGATCAATATGGCCGCATCAAGCTGTGGTTCCCCTGGGACCGCAAGGCGAAGAAGGATGGCACGGATACGTGCTGGGTGCGTGTCAGCCAGGCATGGGGTGGCGGCACATGGGGTGCGCAGGTCATTCCGCGCATCGGCATGGAGGTGATGGTTGCCTTTGTCGATGGCGACCCGGACAAGCCGCTGGTTATCGGCGTGGTCAACAATCCCGCCAATTCCGTGCCTTACGACCTGCCGGCCAACAAGACGCGTATGGTGCTGCGCTCCAATAGTCACAAGGGCGACGGTTTCAACGAAATCACTTTCGAAGATGAAGCCGGCAAGGAAAACCAGTTCTTCCACGCCCAGAAGGACCAGACGACGCGGGTCTTGAACGACCGGACCAAACGCATCGACCGGCACGAGGTCGCCTCGGTCGGCGGCAACCGGGCCGTCGAGGTTTCCGGCAACCAGAAACACGAGATCGGTGGTTCGGTGAATACTGTCGTCGGCGGAACGGGACCGATGGCGATGATGGCGATGGCAGGCGTGCAGGCGCTTTCAGGACAGACCGCTGGCCTGCTTTCACAGGCCGCCCAGATCGCCGGCGGCGGTGGTCCTGGTGTCGCCGCCTTTGCCACCACGCTTGCCTCATCCGCACTCGGATTTCTTGGTGCAGGCGGACTTTCCTCGCGCGAGGGCGTTGTCTCCGGTCCAAGCCCGCGGGCGGATGCGGGTACGGCACTTGCCGGCTCCGGCTCGGGCGTCGGTTCCGATGCCTCGGGCCTCTTTCCGCTGCCGGGCATCATGAACACGATCATCGGTGCGTTTCAGTCCACATCCGTTGGAGTGGCAAAAGCCGAGCAGGTCGGGGTCAGCAAGGTCACGAATATCGGGCAGACGGAAGTCCGCCAGGTGGGGAAACAGCAGAACCTGACCATCGGTAAAGAGCAATATGTCGAGATCGGTACGGGCCAATATACGCGCGTCGGCGAGAAGATCACCATCAATGTCGGCAAGCTCTACAATCTCGTCTCCGAAGAGAAATATCATGGCGAGGCGAAGGTCTGGGAGATATTCGCCGACGACGAAATTCGTCTTTCGACACCCGGCGGATACATCTCCCTGACTAAAAGCGGCATCAAGCTCTTTGCCCTGAAGATCGATATCGAAGGCAACCAGATCAACTTCAAGAAAGGTGGCCCCGGTGAAAGTGGCTCCTGCTTGAAGTCGATGTCGAAGAATTCCACACCGTTTGTCAGGATTTGATTATGAACGACACACCCATAATTGATCTGCCAAATCCGAACGAAACCGCCGAGCTTACAAGACAAGCCGTAGAGGCAATGACGGGACAGGTGTCCGTCGTTTTAGATGGGGGTGCATTTGATAATCTTCCGCGCATCCTTCAGGAAGAAGGTATAAGCGCCCGGTCATTGTTTCTTGAAGGTGCTTCCGCCGATTTTCGTTTGTCGGGACCATGGTTAGTCGATCTCTCGGCTATCCCCGTGCGCTCTTATATCGGCTGGCTAGACGCAAAAAATGCTTGCGCTGTCTATTGGTCCTGTCCGTCTGGAACCGATGATCTTTACCGTCACCTGAGGACTATTAACGAGGTTATGATCCCGCTGGAGCAGACCAGTGGCGATCTGCCAGCTACGAGTTCACCCCAGTATGAACGCGTATTGTTTCGACACTGGGACCCTAATGTCCTCGGCGCTCTTCTTCCAATTTTGACAAGGCCACAGATTGCCCGGTTTTTAGGACCTGCGGATTGCGTCGTTTTAAACGCGCCCGACTATGGTGGTGTGAAGCGGGTGAAGGCTCCCGCCGACCTACCTGCTGCTCCGCCTGGCCCGTTACGCATCGAACGGGATCAAATGGAAAAACTGAAAGCTGCGATGTTGCATTCTTCTCGGCTGAGAATAGCCCGGTTCCTGAAAGCGAATACTCCACCGTATTTTTCTGGCGTCGATGATAACTTCATTTGGGGCGCCACCTTGGCCAGCGAAAAATCTGCCGATGAGCTTGGTATCAAGACGGAACGCGGTCGCGCTCGCTGGGCCTACGTCATGATAATGTCCGATGGAAAGGCGGCAGATGCACCGGAGGTGCGAAACTATGTTGGCGATGGCGGCGACATACCCGATAATAGGGTTAAATCCCTGATTGACCACACCGTCGATGCCTTGCGTTCTAATCCGTCAGCATCTGGAGTGCCTGCATGAGTGCGACGACAACAGTCGCCGGGGCGGGCGGTGCTATCGCAGGAGGTTGGCTCGGTCGTGTGATTGGAGGCTTAGCTGGCAGCCTCGCTGGGCCTGGAGGTACAGCGGTTGGAGCATGGATAGGTGGGCAAGTCGGCGCTATGGCGGGTAGAGCGGCTGCCTCCGCAATCGCCTCTTATATGGAAGATGCGAATGTAGACGCTGACGCCAAGACCAAGGAGAACGAACAGGCCAAGCCTTGCGTTGATTGCGGGGAAATCGATTGCTTTAGTCCGCCTGAGGGAGCTACGCCTAAGCAAGTTGAAGAGTTTAGGCGTCAGTTGAAGGAGCAACAAGACGAAATAAACCGCATGGAGCCTGATGATCTGGTCAGAAATATCGACAAATATAGACAGCAGGGGAGGCCGACTGATGATGCAGCAAACCGTCGGCAGAGTAGAGAAGATTATCGCACCGACCGCACACGGGAACTGGAAGAAAAGTATTTATCGAAAGGGCGCAATGACTATAAGGAACAGGCTGCGAATGATGTGGCAGAAGAGATGAAGAAGTTGGCCGCAACCCATACCTTGGACTTGGTTGCGGGGGGCGACGGATCAATTTCTGGCTTGGGCGACAAGAGTATCAATAGTTCTTTAGGGTCTCAATGGAAGGGAAGAAGATCGGAGCAATTGCGCTCTCATGCAAAAAAAGCGGCTGAGCAAAAGAAAAAAATGAACGCTAAACTCGAAGAATGTAAACCCGAAGGCGGCAATGATAATTCTCCCGATGCTGAAACTCCCGACAATGGTACAGGTAAGGGGGACGGCAATCCTGACGTCCCGGTGTCTTGAGCAGTTTAATATTCTTGAGGAGTAAAAATGCCAGAGCTTTTTATAACATATGAAAACGCCTTGAAGCGCTTTGGCTTGCCCGAAAATCCTGAAATTATGGGCGAGGCAGATATTGCTCGGTATAAAAACAGGATTCCTGAAACCTATTTAGATTTTATTCGGCATGCAGGCCTGGGAATTTGGAAGCAAGGCTATTTTCAGTTTTGTAATCCGGAAAAGTATAAGTCGATAGTAGCTTTAGCTTTGGGTGGCGACAAACAGCTGAATCCGGTTCGGACACACGCGTTGGGGTTTTCTGCGTTCGGAAAAATCTTGGCATGGAATGAAGACTATAAAACCACTGAAATTAACATCCTTCTTCATAGAGTGACATGCCGCGGGCTGTTCAAAGAGATTCCTGCTGAGCGATCTGACATCAACTTGGGTATAGCCGTTGAGGGGATTGATGCAGAATCCTTTGATGCTCCGGACGAGAAAGGTAAGCTTATGTTCAATCGACTTCTAAAAAATTTGGGGAAGCTTCAGCTCGGCCAAATCTATTCACCGAAGTTACATCCATCGCTGGGTGGTCAGCTTACTGTTGAGAATATGCGTCCAGTTGATGCGCTTTCTGCCATGACTATTGCGGCTCAAGCTGGGCCGTTTACCCTATACGATACTACAAAGCCATCTACGCCAGCAGTTCGTACTATTGGCAGCTAGAGGGATATTTAAATGGTCGGGCG